>JAAGKN010000529.1_pt1 | contig 57432 bp, 69 predicted proteins | sample 6206371 | NCBI WGS metagenome assembly JAAGKN01 (sample SAMN11533720, study PRJNA540317) | gut metagenome | isolation source: fecal pellets from male and female animal of same cohort | host: Peromyscus leucopus | place: USA:CA | collected 2017 | reverse complement strand
GTTTTTCAAGAAGTTTACGTTTACGAGAAATATCACCGCCATAACATTTTGCAAGTACGTTTTTGCGCATTGCTTTAATTGTTGTTCTTGCAATAACTCTTCCACCAACTGCTGCTTGAACAGGAACTTCAAACAATTGACGAGGAATAATTTCTTTGAGTTTTGTTGTTAACTTTTGCCCAATATAAAATGCGCTGTCTTCGTGACAGATTACAGACAATGCGTCAACTACTTCTCCTGCAAGCATAATATCAAGCTTTACAAGTTTTGAGCGTTTGTATTCACTAAACTCGTAATCCAAACTTGCATAACCTTTAGTTCTTGATTTTAATTGGTCATAAAAATCAGTAATAACTTCACTCAGAGGAATTTCATAAGCTAAATCAACACGAACTTTATCTAGATAAGTCATATTAATAAATATACCGCGTTTTGTTTGCGCCAAATCCATTAAAGTTCCGACATAATCATTTGGTGTAATTATTTGAACTTTCACATAAGGTTCTTCAATAAATTCTCTATATTGAGCACCCGGAAGATTTGCAGGGTTGTCGATTTCAACAACTTCACCGTTTGTTTTATGAACCTTATAAACTACAGAAGGAGCAGTAGTTACAAGTGATAGATCATATTCACGTTCCAAACGTTCTTGAGCGATTTCCATATGAAGCATTCCCAAAAATCCGCAGCGGAAACCAAAACCTAATGCACTTGAAGTTTCAGGTTCAAATGTAATACTGCTGTCGTTAAGTTTTAGTTTTTCAAGAGCTTCTTTGAAGTCACCGTAATCTTCGTTATCAACAGGATACATACCTGAAAATACCATAGGTAAAGCTTCTTTATAACCAGGCAAAGCTTCATCTGCCGGTCTTCAACATTTGTAATTGTATCACCTACAAATCTTGTTAATTCTTTAATAGAACCTGCAAAATAACCAACATCACCGCAAGTAATTTTTTGAACAGGCATTCTTGCAGGGGTTTGATAACCAAGCTCAACAACTTCATACTCTTTATTAGAAGCCATAAATCTAATTTTATCACCAACAGAAATGCTTCCGTCAACAACTTTAAAATAACAAACAGTTCCCAAATATTGATCATATACACTGTCAAAAACTAGTGCTCTCAATGGTTTTTCAGAATTATCATCCGGTGCAGGGACATAGTTTACAACAGCTTCCAATACTTCTTCAATACCTTCACCCGTTTTTGCACTGACAGGAATCGCCATAGAAGCATCAATTCCAAGAATTTCTTCAATTTCTTGTCTTACACGTTCAACATCAGCAGATGGAAGGTCAATTTTATTGATTACAGGAATAATTTCCAAATTTTGTTCAATTGCAAGATAAACATTTGCAAAGTTTGCGCTTCAACACCTTGAGTAGCATCAACAATTAATAAGTGCCCCTTCACAAGCTGCAAGAGATCGAGAAACTTCGTAAGAAAAATCCACGTGCCCCGGAGTATCAATCAAATTCAACTCATAACTATTACCATCAAATGCAGTATAATTCATCCTCGCGGCATTCAATTTAATAGTAATTCCGCGTTCACGTTCAATATCCATGGAATCTAAAAGCTGTTCCTGCATATCACGCTGCGCAACAGTTCCTGTTTTTTCCAATAATCTGTCAGCAAGTGTTGATTTTCCGTGATCAATATGGGCAATTATACAAAAATTTCTTACATTATCTCTGGTTTTCATAATTTTGATTATATATAAAAAATAAAAATTTGCCAGTATTAAATATTTTTCATACACTACTCACGTAGACTCAAAATAATAAATATAAAACTTATTTTTTTGACTTATCAAATTAGCTGTACTTTTATTCTAATTAAAACTATTCTTAATTCAAAGAGAAATATATTATCTCATTTGTTGCACCCTAACGAAAGCGAGCAATTAGTATTAGCGAGATAACAACAAATCGGCATTTGTTTGAACGCGAGTGAGTTATGCCGATTTTAATCGAGCGTTATAACTAATTAGCGAGCGAAGTTCAGGTGCTGGCTTTTGTGGAGCTTTTGCCACCAAAAGCTCCTCCGTCTGAAAGACCCGTCGGAGACGAATGAATAATAAAACGTGTTTTGTTTTATAATTCCACATTTCTTGTACCAACAAGAAACGTGGAGCAAAGAAACTCTCACCTATCGCTGCGTTCACTAATAAATTGTAATACTCAACACTAAAACACACAACTCGCTATTGCTCAAACAAGTGTGTTTTTGCTATTGTTTCGTATAACATTTATTGTTCACTCCGCGGAGGGTGAACCAATACTTTGGTTATAAGCATTTCCGACTCAAAAGGTTATAGAAAGTACAGCTAATTTGATAAGTCAAGAAAATAAGTAAATAATTTACAGCAAAATAAAAAGGGCATAATGCCCTTTTATTTTTTGATTTTTATAAGATTCAAGCTGTTCTTGGTTTTCGAACCTTAGAGAACAATCTCTCCGATAAGCAGTATTCCCTTACCAGACTTGAATAATCCCGGTGGTACATTCCGGGTTATGGCTTTAAACTAAACCCAACACTTTTTTGTACCAAGAGAAAGATTCCAGCTCAGTACCGTTAAATGTTGTTTTAGTACATTGAGTTTTTAGATAATTTTCAAACTCATCAGTGAATTTTGATTTCACTTTTTTTGTTTCTTTTTCAGAAATTGATGTTGACATAGAACCTACTCCTTTTTACACTTTTATAAGTTGAGAACCTGTCATATTATACCATGAAAATCATGATATTTCTAGTATTAAACCCAATTGAAAGATTTTTTTGTTAGTATTAGAGAGTTTTAATTGTAAAATTTTATTAAGTAGAATTGTTTTTATAATAATTAAAATATTAGAATAAAATTATGTTAATTTTTTGTGAAAAATATTACCTTGCAGAATGTTTTTATGCTAAAATCTTATTGTAAAAATTTTGAGGCGCTATGAGAATTAAAAAGTCATTATTAACAACTATCTTAGTTTCATCATTAGTTATAGGCATAACACCTGCAATAGCACAAATGACACCTGAAGCAAGTATTTTATATCAGGAAGCTTGCAGTGCAGAACATCAGCAGGATTTAAAAGAAGCAATATCAAAACTTGAAAAAGCTATAAGCCTTTCTGGTGGAGATTCTATGCTTTATACAAAACTTGCCGGGTTGTATTCTGAAATTGATGATTCCGAAAAAGCTTTAGCAACTTACAAAAAAGTTATTGAGTTAAAACCGGATGATGCTTTTGTTTACATAAGTATTGGAAGTATTTACGAAAACCAAGGCAAATATAAAGAAGCACTTCAATCATATGAAAAAGCTTTAGATATTTTTCCAGAATACAAATACAACTACTACAATATAGCAAATGCCCAATACCAATTAAGAAATTACAATGGAGCAATCAAAAATTACAACACTTTCCTTGAAACTTATGCTCAACATGCAGAATCAAGAGAAAACTTGGCGTCTTCTTATCTTGCTATAAAAGATTATAATAATGCTTCAAAACAATATAAAAGAATTTATGACAAAAATCCTGAGTCATTCAAAAATTTTTCAGAATACGGTATTGCACTTTTAAATACTAACGAATCCGAAAAAGCTGCCGAAATGTTTGAAAAAGCAATAGAAATTGATCCTGAAAATAATTCTGCACATTTAGGATTAGCACAAGCTTATCAAGATTTAGGCAAAAATGATATGTCGTATGAGCAATATCAGGTTGTATTGGCGAAAGTCCCAAACTTAAACACGGTAAGGCTTGATTATGCAAATCTTCTTGCGGATATGGATAAAAATACAGAAGCAATAGCTCAATATAATATGTATATTAAAGCTTTTCCTAATGATGTTAATGGATATATTCGTATAGCTGATGTTTATAAAGAAATGAACATCTTTGATAAAGCCTTGGAAAATTATTTAATTGCAGAAGGCAAAGATAAAAACAATATAGATTTAAAGAAAAATATCGCACTTTGCTACCACAACAGAAAAGATTACAATAATGCAATTAAGTACTATGATGAGATTTTAGTTTCCGAAGCAAATAACTATGAAGCAAAAGTAAACAAAGCTCTGGCACTTCACGCACTTCATAAATATGAAGATGCAATAACACTTTATCGAGAAACGTTATCAGTAAAAAATGATAAAAATATTAAAGAAAATCTTAATAATGCATTAGTTGCAAGAGGTCATGAATTATTAGAAATAGAAGAATATGACAGCGCAATGACAAACTTTAAAACAGCAATTAAAGAAGGTTATTCAGACGGATTCGCATATTATGGAATGGCAAAAATTTACAGAGTACAAGGAAACAACACAAAAGCTTCTGAAAACTATGAAAAAGCAATTTCGTTAGATCCTGATAAAACCTTATATTCAGCAGAATACAGCGATTTTATTTCTTCATTATACAAACCAAAAACTACATCTGAAGAAAATCTGTCTTCCACATCAGAAATCGATGTTGTTAATATAACATTAGATAATATTGAAACTACTGACAATACAGTAAAAACAGTAGAAGCAAAACAGCAACCGGTTGTAAAAACATCTTCTATTACATTAAAACAAAATGAAGATTTAATATTAGAAGGTGATAAAAACTTAAAAAGTAACAATCTTGATGCAGCAATTAGAAATTATCAAGATGCATTACAACTTGTTCCAAATGATGCAGTTACATTATTAAAACTCGGTAACATTTACAATACAAAAAGTGATAATATAAAAGCAATTAATTATTATCAAAAATCAATTATTGTTAACCCTGATTATACAGATGGCTGGTTTAATCTAGGTTTAGGCTATATTAATGAGAATAATCTTATTGAAGCTCAAAAAAGTTTTGAACGTGTAATTTCACTTGATTCAGATTATAATGTCGGATACGCTTATTACGCGTTAGGCAGAACCTTTGAACATCAGGGAAAAAATGCTGATGCTATAAAAAATTATAAATTATTCATCAAGCATAACAATGATAAAGATATGATAAATTCTGTTCAGGATCAAATTAAGCAACTGCAATAATTATGAAAAAATTTGTACTACTCTTATTAACATTATTTTTTGTAGTTTTCACCTGCGCTTGTGATAATGAACAGGCTTTAATTCTTTTTAATAAATATAAATTCACTCCTGATACAATAAATTCACCAAGCAACACAAATATTTTCAAACCCAATGAAAGAATTTACTATCTTGTAACTTTGCCTAAACAAGTAGAGTCTAAATTCCTGTTAATTCAAATAGTTAAAGTCGGCGGCGATAAGGATGAACGGCTTGGATATGATTTAGTCTGGGGTAAAAAAGTAAAACTTCGTGAAGAACAAGTTCATTATTATACAGATTATGTTGTACTTAGCGGAACGGGAGCATATATTATGAAAATATACTCTCGTGATAATCCAACTAAAATTTTGACAACCGGACATTTTTATGTGAGAAATTAATAATAAACAAATGTAATAAGGAAGTTAAAATGTTAAAAGATAAAGCACCAGAATATTATAGAAACGGTTTTTCATGTTCAGAAAGCATAATTAAAGCCTGTATTGATGAAGGTTTATGTCCATCAGAATTTTTACCGGCAGCAACAGCATTTTCAGCTGGAATGTCCTCAGGATGTCTTTGTGGAGCTGTAGCAGCATCACAAATGGTATCAGGATATATTTTTGGCAGAGATAATAAATTTGATAACCCTTTATCTGCACGTGAAAAAGCAGCTGAATTAATAAGTAAATTTAAAGCAAAAAATAAAGTTACCTGCTGCAAAGTTTTATCATCCGGACTTGAAGGAATGGCGAAAAAAGAGCACTGCACAAAACTTGTAACTGATGCTGCTGAAATTTTAGAAGAATTAATCGGAGCTAAAGTTTAAAATGTTAAACATTATAGCAGTATTTACAGGTGGCGGAATAGGAGCAGTTATTCGTTATTTAATAGGTATTTTGTTTTTAAATTTCATAAAAACAAACCTTCCTTTTGCTACATTTTGCGTTAATATTGTTGGTTGTTTTATACTTGGAATTTTATATATTTTTTTTACAGAAAAACTGCAACTTAATACAAGTCTTAAATTAGCTCTAACTGTAGGATTTTGCGGCGGTTTAACAACATTTAGTACATTTTCTGCTGAGAACTTAAATATGATACAAAATGCTGAATTTATTCATGCCGCTGTATATATTGTATTAAGTATAATAATTGGAATTGCTTCTGTATTTTTTGGAGGATTTTTATGCAAAACTTTTATAATGTAGATAAATTGAATTTTCTTACAGCCGGGATGCCTTTATCAACAGGAAAAGGCGGATATCCGAGAGCTTTTGAAATAATAGAAGAAATGGGACTAGACGGTTTAGAAGTAGAATTCGTTCATGGTGTTAGAATGTCTGATGAAACCCGTACACTTTTAAACAAGATCCAGAAAGAAAAGAATCTAATCTTAACAGCTCACGGACCTTTTTACATCAATTTAAATTCGAAAGAAGAAGAAAAAGTAGAAGCAAGTGTTCAAAGAATTATTGATACAGCGCAGGCTGCATCTGATTTTGGCGGATACAGTATAACTTATCACGCAGCATTTTATATGGGAAAAGACAAAGAAACAGTATATGAACAAGTCCACACGCAAACAAAAAAGATTATAGAAATCCTTGAAAAACACAATATAAAAATGTGGATTCGTCCGGAAACTACAGGCAAGGCAACTCAATGGGGAGATTACGAAGAAATCATAAAACTTTCAAAAGAATTTGAGCAAGTACTTCCGTGTATTGATTTTTCACACATCCATGCCCGTACAGCCGGTGAATATAATACATATGATGAATTTTGCAAAGTATTAGAACGAATAGGAACAGAACTTGGAGATTTTGCATTGAATAATTTCCACGCTCATCTTGCCGGAATCGAATATTCAGCAAAAGGCGAAAAACGCCATCTAATACTGGAAGAATCTGATATGAATTATAAAGACTTACTTAAAGCTTTAAAAGAATTCAATGTAAAAGGGGCTCTCGTATGCGAAAGCCCGAATATTGAAACTGATACAAAAATTCTCAAAGATTATTATATGAGCTTATAACTCTAATTCTTCCAAGGATAATCTGCGGCAATAGTCCAATTATCTTGGTAAATCAAGGCACCACAGTTATAGCGTCTGTCTCTGCTTTTTTGAGAATTACATCCATAATGGGATTCGGTTATTTTACCTTGTCTGGTTGGTCCCCCCCAATTAAAAAATGTTAGTTGAGGATTGCGCATATTATACACCAAACAAAAATCCGTTCTTGAATAATCTCTTTTTCTTTTTTCACCATTTCCACCCCATAATGGAGAAACCTTTTTACCATTTGTAGAAACAACAATGTATAATGATCCAGGTACGTATTTACCATTAATAAATGAAGTATCAATATGAAATACCACAGAGGTACCATTATTTAATGAACCTACTACACATCCTTCACTCAAACTCTTGTCAATATTAATTTTTATATATGGTGCAATATAAGTATCTACCATTCTTCTGGTATTATTTGCAGAAACCTCACCTACATTTTCAGAAGCTTCTCCAAAATCCCATCCTGTAGGATCTCCATTTTCAGCTTCGGAAGCTCGAAAAGCTTGCTGAAATAATGAATATGTCGTTTTCATCTTAGTAACATAAACCCTTTGCTGGTGTTTAGTAATTAAAGTTGGAATAGTCATTGCTGCAACCACTCCAATTATGCCAAGGGTGATTAATACCTCGGCCAATGTAAAACCCGCAAACGTTTGTAAGGAAAGGCTTAAACGGTTACCCCCCCCCGTTTTTCCGGTTTAAATCTGTTTTTCATATTTCTCTCCTTTTTTGTTTAATTTTATCAAATTTTATTAAAATTGACAAGATTAAAGTTTTTTATAATTTTGCCGTAAATCATGCTGCAATGTAAAACATATGGAGCATGATATGTTTAATTCTGTAAATAACCCTTTCGGTCAGCGTATTGAATCAGCAATTTCAACAGGACAAGATAGACAACAAAAACAGCAAGATCAACAAAAAGATGATGAAAAAAGATATCTTGATAATGATGAAAATGATGAGGTTAAACTTGGCGGACTTCCGGTATTAACCGAAGATGAAATATTATTTATGACAAAAAATTATATTGAAAAACTTAAGTCTGAAAATGAAGGTTGTGAAAAAGTTATTCAAAAACTTGATAAGTTTTTAACAAAATTTGATGTAAAAAAATTTATGAAACAAAACCCAAACATGACAAGCGCTGATTTCCACATGATTATGTTTAATGAAACCATTGGTTTGATAAGTTAATTTTTCTTATCTTTAACAATAATACCGGCAGATTCTTTCATCATTCTGGCTGTAGTTTTACCGGCAATCATATCAAACTGGCATGCATCATCAATCGGCAAAATTCCCAATTCTGTTACATTTACACTTCCATTTGCAAGAACTGATTCTTTTGCTTTTATTGAAAATGGGAAAATATCCTGCCCCCATTTATTCGGTCCTTTCCTTCCGTTTACATCAATAGCCGCAAGTTTTAAACTACCTACAGAATCAGTAATTATAATCATACTATTATCTAAAACATATGCTCCAACATTATCATAACTTACAAAACAACCACTTGCTGGCGGATAATTTTCAGGCAAACATCCGCCACCAACAGCATCACCTTCGCAAATCCTGGTTGCACCCATCGCACGTATAAATTTATCAGTAAGAGTCCTGCAACCCCCATCACCTGAACTAGTTGTTCCATCAGCCAACCTTAACCCAAATTCTTCTTTTTCAGTATCTGTCGGAAGAAGATAACATTGATATATCATTCCATCATCTACTGTTATATTTTTCAAAGCTGTTTCCATTTTTGAATATGCAGTTCTAAATTCAGCAAGCCTTGCTCTTTGCTGCACAGAAGCCCCAACTGTAGATAAAGTCATTGTCGCAAGAGCTCCAAGTAATGCTATTGTCAATAAAACTTCAGATAATGTATATGCAAATTTTTTATTCTTCAAACTCATTTTTTACCCCGCTTTATATACTAATTTTAACATATTAATCCGCTCCAGTCAATTGAACCAGCCTCAAATTAAGCCCTAGGGTGGGTTTCATTATAAACTTCTTTCATATGCTGCATAGAAATATGTGTATAAATCTGAGTATTAGAAATGCTTGCATGCCCTAATAATTCCTGAACAACCCTTAAATCTGCCCCATTCTCAATTAAATGGGTAGCAAAACTATGTCTAAACATATGAGGTGTAACCTTTTTAGGCAATTCTATTTTATTTACGATATCATTTATAACATTTCTAATCATTTTAGTTTGCAAGCGGAACCCTGTTTTATTGATAAAAACAGGAGTAGTATCTGTTATAGGCTCAAGTGTAAACCCTTTTGCAACAAGAGGTCTTGCAAAATCAATATATCCTTGCAAATAATTTTTTGCTCGGTCTGTCACAAGAATAATACGTTCTTTTGAACCTTTACCAAATACTGTAATTTCATTATGCTCAAGATTAAGATTACCAAAATTGAGCCCGCTTAACTCTGAAACACGCATACCGCTTGCCCAAAGAAGTTCTAAAATCGCACGGTTACGATATCCTGCCGGAGTATCAATATTTATATTGCTCAAAATCTGTTCTATCTCATCCGTTGTTAGGAATTTTGGCAACGATTTCGGTCGTTTGGGGGATATTAAACTTTCTGCCGGATTATTTTCAACTTTTTTCTCTCTATGCAAGTATTTATAAAAGGTTCGGATAGATGCAATCTTTCTCGCAATTGTTGTTTTTTTATAATCAAAAATTTTGATAAAATGCAAATATTCCCTGACTTTTGCAAATTTCACCTCTTCACAATGCTCATCACCAAGCCATATTAAATATGCCAAAATATCAGCATAGTATGCTTTTGCGGTGTGTTGAGAAAAATTTTTTTCTACTAAAATATATGATTTGAAATCGTCTAAATCCTGTTTTGATTTTGCGTTTAATGCCATATGTTAACCTTGTTGCTTTTTTCTGATAACTATTATACAATATTTTCATAAGATTTAGAATAGTATAAGTAAAAAAGTAGGTGAAAACATGAATTGTAAAAAATTATTAGTTACTTCAATGATTTTAACATCTTGTATTCTTTGTGCACCTCATGTGTTTGCTGCTCAACCTATAAAAGCTCAAGTATCTAAAAGTTATGTTGATATTAGCAAGTTAATCGAATATAACAATTATGAAGATGCTGATCAACGTCTTAAAGAAATTTTGAGTAAAAACCCTAATGATATGGACGCTAAAGCATTACAGTTAATTTCTCAGGCTAAACAATGGAAATTAGCGCCTACACAGGCAGAACTCGATAAATTATTGAAAAAATATCCGAATAAACCGGAATTTCACTATGCTCAAGGTCTGGTTTATTTGATGAGAGAAACATCTTCAGACGTTGAATATATCAAAAATATTACAAACCTTTCTAATGCCGCTATTCAAGAATTTGTTACAGCTGTAAACTTAGATAGCACTTATTATCAAGCTTATAACGCAATGGGTGTTGCAACCTTAAATTAGGTAACAAAAAAGATGCTCAAGATTTATTCAAAGTTGCGTTGAAAAATAACCCAAACTTTGCACCTGCATATGATAACTTAGGTAACGTTGCAATGCTTGACGGTGATTTAGATCAAGCTGAAAAATATTATCTTCAAGCAATCAAATGTAATTCACACAACCCAACTTCTATGTACCACATGGGTCAAGTTGAAGCAAGACGCGGTGATTATACAAAAGCTTTAACCTGGTTAAACCACTCACTTCACATCAATCCAAATTCATCACCGGGATGGAATTTGCAAGGTGAATTGTACCTTAAACAAGGTAACCAGCCTGCTGCAATCAATTCTTTCAAAAAAGCAATTCATGTAAAACCTGAAAATATACGTCCATATATTAACTTGGCAGGGGTTTACGAAAGACGGTCTGACCACGAATTTGCTATGGAAGAACTTAAAACAGCAATTATCTTAAACCCTAACTATAAAGAAGGTATTTACAGAGTTGCAAATATGTCTTTGGAAACTAAAAAATACCCTCAAGCTCTTGAATATTATTCAAGATTGTTAGGTGATGCAACTTATAATAATAACGCTATTATAGGTCTTGCTAATACATATTATGAAATGGCTAAAGATACAGCAGATAGTCGAGATTTCACAACAAACAAAGACGTGTATCTTGCTTATGATTATGTAAATGAAGCTATTCAAAGAACTCCTAATGATTTGAAACTTCATCTTGCAAAAATTAAACTTGGTAAATTAACTCACCAAATGGAACTGACTCAAGATAATTTGAATTACATTGTACAATCAGCAAGCAACAGCTTGATGGATACAGTAATCAAAGGAGAAGCATTCCTATCTTTAGGTCGCGAAAAAGATGCTGTTTATACATTTGAAAACGCTATCAACTTTGCAAGCAGTGTTGATGATGAATTATACTTAGCAGAAATTCTTGTTCAACATAAACAATTCAGAACAGCAAGAAAAGCTCTTCAAAAAGTTTTGATGGCTGATCCTGATAACAGAATTGCAGAAAATGGTATTCACTATATCAATTTATGCGAAATGAAATCAAATGAATTCTTTGAAATTGCACTTCGCCAATATAAAGAAGGTAATTACGCATCAACTATTGAATACTGCAACAGAGCAATCGACTTTTATCACAATGCACCTTCAATTGCCAAGTTAAAAGCTCAAGCTTATGAAGCTGAAGGTAATTACCAAGGCGCTGTTAAATACTATACTCAGTACCTAGCACTTGCACCAAATGCTTCAGATAAAGATGCAGTTGTTCAAAGAATAAATGTATTCCAACAAAAGATTTAGCGGACTTAGCAAACGGATGAAACAGAAGTGAAATCCGGGTAGCGAACAGATTGAACCGACCGGAGCGAAACCCCTAAGGTGAAATTCTGAAAGCACGAAGCAAAATCCAAGATAGTGGATATTGTATACAGTAAACAATGAAGAAAAAATTCGATATAAGAAAAACATTTGAAACATTTTTGAGAGAGCCTCTTAGTATTTTAACTGAGGGGCTGTTTCAAATAGTAAATATCCAATCAAATATCTTTAATCAAGAATCTTCATTTAGTGTAGATTTTATAAAAAATAAAACACAACTCACTGTTATAAATAATGAAAAAATGTGTAATTTATTCCAAACAGTTCTATATAAAAGTAAAGTTAAAGAAGTAAAAGAAAAAGCAGCCATAAAATGAAACCATATTTAAACGCAAAATTTTTAATAAGTGCAGAAAAACTAAGCCAGTGTCCGGATTATACACTGCCTGAGTTCCCACTTTTAGGACGTTCAAACGTTGGGAAATCCTCATTTATTAATGGATTGGCAAATAACAAAAAACTTGCCAAAACATCAAATGTTCCGGGAAAAACCAGACTCATAAATTTCTTTAATTTCTCAGATAAATTTATGATAGCTGATTTACCTGGATATGGTTACGCTAAAGTTTCTATTGAAGCAAGAAACAAATGGCAAAAGTATTTAGAAGAATATCTTTTAAAACGTGAACAAATTCAAACCCTTGTTCAACTTGTTGATGCGCGACATGAAATTCAAAAAAATGATTTTCAAATGCGAGAATGGGTTCTGGCTTATGATTTACCGGTTATAACTGTTGTTACTAAAATAGACTGTATTTCAAAAAATAAAATTCAAAGTACGCTATCTCACGTTCGCAAAGAATTCGGCGGAGAAATATTCCCATTCAGCGCTGTTGATAATCGTTATAATGAAAAAATTTTAGAATATTTTACAAATATTAATCAATAAAAATGCCTGAGTCTTTTTAACATACATCCAGGCAATAAATATTATCTTTTCTTTTTCATACAAAATTGCATTAAAACATTTTATGTCTTTATGCGCAAATTCTTTTTTTATTTATAACTTATCTGGTCATTTGAATCCCTAGTTTGTTTATATAGAATATTAAACATTATGATATTTTACTATTAGCCTGTTGGGTAATTATATTTTTCTAATATATTGATAACCATTTACATTTTTATAATATAATTAATAAAAAAAGATAGGAGAGAAAAATGTATAATGTAAAAGAAATTACAAAAGATTTATTCTGGGTCGGAGCAAATGACAGGCGAATTGCATTATTCGAAAGCGTTTATCCGGTACCAACAGGTGTTTCTTATAACTCATATTTATTAATGGACGAAAAAACAGTTTTACTTGATACTGTTGACAAGTCTGTTAACCATCAATTTTTAGAAAATGTTGAGCACGTATTAGGTAGTAAAGCTCTGGATTATTTGATTATCAACCATATGGAGCCTGATCATTGTGCTGAAATTCCAACAATTGTAAGCAAATATCCATCAGTAAAAATTGTTTGTAATGCAAAAATCCAAACTATGATTAAACAATTTTTTGATTTTAATCTGCCTGATGAACAATATATGATTGTAAAAGAAGGTGACACATTAAATACCGGTAAACACAATTTAACATTTGTATTTGCACCAATGGTTCATTGGCCTGAAGTTATGGTAACTTATGATACAACTGATAAAATCCTTTTTCAGCTGATGCTTTCGGAAGTTTCGGAGCAATTGACGGTAATATTTTTGCAGATGAAGTTGATTTTGACCACAGATATATGGACGAAGCAAGACGATATTATACAAATATCGTAGGGAAATACGGACCTCAAGTTCAAATGTTATTAAAAAAAGCGGCAAATATTGATATCCAAATGATTTGTCCGCTTCACGGTTACGTTTGGAGAAAAGACTTAGGCAAATTTATTGACAAATATGTAAAATGGTCAACTTATACACCTGAAATCAATTCTGTAATGATTACATATGCTTCTGTTTATGGCGGAACTCAAAACGCTGCAGAAATTCTAGCAGGGAAATTGTCTGAACTTGGTATTAAAGATATTAAAATGTATGATGTTTCTATAACACATCCATCTTATATTGTTTCTGATGCATTTAAATATTCACATATTGTATTTGCTTCAACAACATACAACAATGGTATTTTTGTTAATATGGAAAATCTGCTTCACGATATTGCAGCACATAATCTTCAAAACCGCAAAATCGCGATTATTGAAAACGGAAGCTGGGCACCTGTATCAGGTAAATTAATGACTGAAATTTTAGCAGGATTAAAAAATACAGAAATTCTTGAATCCGGTGTTTGCCTAAAATCTGCACTAAAAGCTGATAAGCGACTAGATTTAGAAAATTTAGCAAAAGTAATAGCGGAAAGCATTAAATAAAAGGAGAACAAACATGTTAAACGAAAAATTGGAAAAAGCATTTAATGACCAAATTAACAAAGAACTTTATTCTGAATACTTGTACCTTGGTATGAAAGCTATATTTGCAGACCTTAATCTACCAGGTTTCGTAAACTGGTTTGATGTTCAAGTTCAAGAAGAAAGAGCTCACGCTATGGGTATGTTTGATTATGTTTTTGAACGTAACGGAAAAGTTGAACTTGAAGCTATTGATAAACCTGAAGTTAAAGGTACAACACCTTTAGAAATTTTTGAACAGGTTTTGGAACACGAAGAATATGTAACTTCTCGTATTAACGCTTTAATGGATGTAGCAGAAGAAGTTAAAGACCGTGCTGCATTATCATTTTTAGACTGGTATCTGAAAGAACAAGTTGAAGAAGAATCAAATGTCGGTGGAGTTTTAGCTAACTTAAAACTTATTGGAGATGATAAAAAAGCATTATTTATGCTTGATAAAGAATTAGCAACAAGAGTATTTAATGCTCCTGTTATTGGATAAATATACAAAATTAAATGGCGCGGTTCAAAATTGAACCGCGCCATTTAATTAGAATCTTTGTAACCACTCTGAAAAAATCTTAAGAGCTTTTTTCAAATGTTCAAAATTATTGCCATAACCTATTCTAAGGTATTTGTCCATTTCAAGTGTTTCCCCAGGTAATATCATTACACCGGTTTCTTTTTGTAAATGTTTACATAATTCAACAGAACTCAATGGTACATCATAATATACAAATGCCGTTGTTCCACCATTTGGAGTTACAAGTCTGACTTTAGGTTCAGATTTCACCCAATCAGTTAGGATTTTTTTACCTATAGCAATTTTTCCTAAATTACGTTTAATTATTTTATCTTTATTTTCAACAGCAAGTGTTGCAAAATAATCATCTAAAATACCAACACTTATTGTATTATATTCCCGCTGAGAATTTATCTGTTTCATAATAACTTCATCAGCTGCAATCCACCCTAAGCGTAATCCGGCAAGTGAAAAGACTTTTGACATACTTCCTGTTGAAATTCCTTTTTCATAAATATCTGCAACCGATGCAGAAAAAGGATTTCCCTCATGATTCAATCCGCGATACACTTCATCACATAAAATAAAAGCATTCGATCTTTTTGCAATTTCAACAATCTTTACCATCATATCATCGGAAATTACAGCACCTGTGGGATTATTCGGATTATTTATACAAATAAGCTTTGTATCAATTCCAACAACCTTCTCAAGTTTTTTTAAGTCAGGCAACCAATTATTTTTTTCTTCTAAGAAATACATATTAACATTTGCCCCAAAAGATTTTGGAATAGAATAATGCTGTTGATATGTTGGTACAACTGAAACGACTTTATCTCCAGGCTCAACCAATGTCAGCATTACAAGATGATTTGCACCAATTGCTCCATGAGTTATTGTAATATTTTGCAGCAACTGTTTTTCATATATACCTGCAATTGCTTTTTTTAATCTTTCACTTCCGTGAATTGCTCCATAATTCAACTTACGTGAGAAAATCTCCTTAATATGTTCTTCTGGCTTACCAGTTATCTCCAAAAGTTCATTTATCGATAAAGATTCAACACAAGTATCTGCTAAATCATACACTGCATCTTTTTCGTACTCATTAAACCATTTTTCAACTTTAAATTTATCTATTTTCATATACTTATTAAAGCGGAAACATAGACAATTTTAAACGACCTTTGAATAAATATTTTAATTTTGATTTTAAAGAGAAGGATTCTAAAGCCCGCATTATAATTTTATTATCAATTCCAAGTGCTGATAATTTTTCAACATCACAATCAAGCCAGGTTATCAAATATGTAACAGTTTTAAGATTGTAATCACAGCAATATTTTTTATGCGCCCAAATCAAGAAATCATAAATATCTTCAAATGTATAATTTAAATTTTTATTAGTTAAGATTGAACGAATAATATCAACAGTAGTTGATCCGCCATCATTTTCAAATAATCTTAAACTTTCACCAAGCATAAATTCTAAAGTCGGCAGATTAGTTATACCTAAAGTCTTCATTGAAGCACTCGGGACATTCATTTTTTTATTTTTATTTTCAAAAACATCCCAAACCTGTTTAGCTTGTCGATTAAGATATTCTTTTGCAACTGCAAATTCTTTTTCTTTACCATATTTATCTTTCAAATACTTAATATCATTAACAGAATCCTTATCAATTGCAATTGCAAGCTTTACAGCAATATCCATGGCTTTTTTATCAGGTAAACCACAGTCTAATATAAGAACCCCAAAAGGATTTGTATGAAATGAACTAACAGTAGCTGCTAAAGAAGCTTGTGTTTTATCAAGTTTAACGAACTCCTGCGACACATTTTCCTGTACAAAAATGTCATCAAAAATATCACAGTCTTTTTGTGCTGCCAATACTTTTTCCATATATTTCCCCTATATATTTATAAAGTATTTAGACTTAAAAAAATTGACTAAATATTACAGATTAATTTACAATGCGGCACATTCCTGTTGATTTTGAATATCTTGTACCAAAAAGAGGATTGTCATATGTAATTTCAGAATTTGAAGTATATTCTCCTGTATTTCTATTTATTATTGTATGGGACATTATAATAAAATCATCTGTCATAGATTGTAAATTAAACTCAATTTTGTCAGCTTCGTAATAAATAACTTTGTCAATGGGCTCTTTTTGAAGATAAATTTTCTTATAAGGATCATCAAGCCTAAATAATCTAAACTGCTTATTTTTTGTAACAATAGTTTTATCAGAATTATAAATTATTTCTTCAAAATCACAGCGAAGTATTTGCATAGTATTAAATTCCGGAACAAAAGCATCCGCCAAAGCAATACCAACTGTTGTTGTCAAAAATAATAAAAATAATAAAAGTTTAATCTTCATAATTAAATAATATAACAAATATAGATTTTTATGATATGATAATGATGTTCTAAAAGCTAATTCTTGTCGATGTGATGGAATGGTAGACATGCACGCTTGAGGGGCGTGTGGCGAGAGCCGTAGGGGTTCAACTCCCCTCATCGACACCATAAAAGAGTTTCAAAATGAAACTCTTTTTTAGTATCCAAACCTCTTTCTGAACAGTTTATTTATTATTTAGATAATCCTAATGGTCTTAAAATACCAATCACACCATCTGCAGCGATATCATTTACAATTTAAATACATTTATACAAAGAATTTCATAAACTACAATATTGTAATGCCATATGAAAATAGATTATAGGTATAAACAATAGTTATATATGCACTACAGAAAATTAAATGAAAAAACTATTTAATAAAATTAGTGAATTGTATTGTTTCATATACCGGAAATTCAACACCTTTTTCTTTTCCGGCTTCAATATTTTTCAATAACCAAGCCATATTCTCACCCAATGTTCTCATAGTTTGCAATCCTTCTTCGTCTTTTCTGACATCATCCGGCGTAAAGCCATGAACTTGATTCCAGTATTGAGAACCAACTGTATGCATATTACTAATTTCAAAATATTTGTTCAATCTATCAAATGCGGCACTTGCTCCACCACGTCTGCAAGATACAACAGCAGCACCAAGTTTTCCCACCATTCTTCCACTATTAGAGAAAAAGAATCTATCTAAAAAAGAACATAACATTCCGGCAGGTCCAGCATAATAAACAGGTGAACCAATAATAAGCCCGTCATATTCATCTAATTTTGCGCTTACATCTTGAACAATATCTTGAATTATACATTTACCCGTTTCCCTACATTTCCAACACGCAATACAACCTGAAATAGGTTTTTTACCAAGGTATAAAATCTCTGTTTCTATATTGTGCTTATTTAAAGTTTGTTCTACCTCTTTTAATGCAGTATAAGTACATCCAAATTCATTAGGAGAACCATTAATTAATAAAATTTTTGCCATAACTAACCCTCATAAGATAAAGTGTCGTAAACCTTAGCTACAATTTTCCATTCACCGTTTATTTTGTTTAAATTTAAAATATCAGTAAATTTATAACCGTGCCAATTATCTTCAATTACTCTCACAACTGCAATTGTTTTTTCTAAAGCTAAAACATCAACTCTTGCAATGTAATTATCACCACAAGCACCATATTCGTTTAAAACATCGTAAAATTGACTAATTGGACCTGATTGATATTCTTTTTCATTTAATTGCCCGAAAGAATACAGCTTTTTCATAAAAATATGGTTTTACAATTTCAGCGTTACCGTTTTTTACTGCTTCAATAAATTTTCTTGCAACATTTTCTACTGCATTAAATTCTTTAATATCATCTCTCATAAACATCTCCTTTAGTTTTACAAGTAGTTTTACTTTGGACGGGATTGCATTTACCCCTCTTTTTTATATAATTATGATAAACTATATGTAGTAAATTTCAAGTACGCACATAAAAGATAGATACTATCCAAAAGGAAAGTAATATGCCAAATAGCTGTTTAAATACAATAGAAAAATTTGAAGAAACAGGATTTAATTATACTTTATCTTTAATTAACGGAAAATATAAATTAACTATTTTATATGCCCTATATCGTTTAGGTGTTCTGAGATACAATGAATTAAGAAGATATTTAAGTCTAGTTACACATAAAACATTGAGTTCAACTTTAAAAGAACTTGAAAAAGACGGTATGATAATCAGAAAAGAATATCCTCAAATTCCACCTAAGGTTGAATATTCATTATCTGATAAAGGAAAATCATTTATTCCGATCTTATCTCAAATGTGCTACTGGGGCGAAGAACATAGAAATAATTATTAATTTATAAATTATTATTTATTTCTTGATAAACAAAACACTCTGTAATATGATCATTAACCATACCTATTGCTTGCATAAATGAATATATTATTGTAGAACCAACAAATTTAAATCCTAATTTCTTAAGGTCTTTACTAATTTTATCAGAAATTTCTGTTGTTATTGGTATTTCATCAAGTGATTTCCAATGTCCAATAATAGGCATATAGTTTACATAACCCCAAATAAATTTATCGAAACTTCCATATTCTTCAACAATTTTTAAAAAAGCTTTAGCATTTGTAATTGCGGCTTTAATTTTTAACCGGTTTCTTATAATTTTTTCATTTTTCATAAGTTCTTCAACTTTTTCATCAGTATAAAGAGCCACTTTTTCAGGAACAAAATTATCAAAAGCTTTTCTAAATTCTTCACGCTTTTTTAACACAGTAATCCATGAAAGTCCTGCTTGCATCCCTTCCAAAATTAACATTTCAAAAAGTTTAACATCATCGTGCTCAGCTCGTCCCCATTCATTATCATGATAATCCATATAAATAGGAATATCTCCCGCCCAAGAACATCTCACAAAATTACTCATTATAATCTTTTCCTTATCTAATCTGATTTCATTTCTAAATACGGTAATTCTAAAAAACCTTTCTTTTTATAAACATGAACAGCGTGAGAATTTTCTTTTTCCACTTCCAGCCTAAAAATACTATCTGTGAAAATATTTTTCACATAATCTATAAACTTTGGAATAATTCCATTCCCTCTAAATTCAGGTTTAATATATAAATCTTCTAACCAAATACAAGGTTTTCCAAACTCCGTAGAAAAGCTTTTTGCAATCATTGCATAACCTAAAATTCTATCTTTTGAATAAAAAATATATCCTTCAAGATAAGGATTTTCATTAATACAATTATTAATATCTCTTTCAAAAATTTCAACTGAACCATTGGTATAAACTGCATCTGATGAATAAAAATTTTTCATCATAGACATAAGTTCAGATTTATCTTCGTTCTTTATTTTTCTAATACAAAATTTCATACTCACCTGCAAATTATTATATTTAATAGCACAAATGTATAATCTTGACAACGAAGTTTGTCTTGCGTATATTAAATATACAAATGTGGCGACATGGCCAAGTGGTAAGGCAGAAGCCTGCAAAGCTTTTATCCCCCAGTTCGAATCTGGGTGTCGCCTTTTTAATTAAAATTAAGTGGTGAAAATTTTATAATCCGGTCTTTATGGCTGGGTTTTTTATTTTTGTTAAATTTCATTGACATTTACTTATTCATCATTATAAACATGCAAGATGTCATATATTTAGATGATTTTTGCAAAAAACGTTGAGGAATTTCTCTAAATATTCGACAATATTAATAATATAACATGTAGAGGTAGAATAATGAGATTAAACAGTGGTATCCAATTTAACGACAGCGGCCTGACAGCTTCAATTAGGGCAATGCATTTGGATAGCGAAATTATTGGAATAAGTAACGAAAATATCAGCGGATTTGACAAAGTTGGTTACCAAAGAAAAGAAGCCGTTGTTTCTTCTTTTGCCGAATACTTAGGTGTACATGCTCTTTCCACGACAAGAGATGATAAAGTTGGTCGTATTGCTGTTTCTGACAAACCATTAGATATCGCAATTGCAAATAAAGGTTACTTTCAAACAAAAAACGAATACGGCACAAAACTGACTCGTGACGGACGCTTTCAAATAGGTAAAGATGGAACACTTTTAACTTTAGAAAACGCAGAAGTCTTATCAAATGCAGGAGTTCCTATTAAATTTCCATTCATTCCACAGGATTTGAAACAGATAAAAATTGACAAAACCGGAAAAATAACAATGTTTAATCCTGATACCCATAAACTTACTCTTATCGGACAAATCGGTGTTGTTGACAATAACGGAATTGCAGTAATGGAACCTAACCTTAAACAAGGTTATAACGAATATTCAAATGTTGCATTACAACAAGAATTTTTATCAATGATGCCATATATTAAAAATTTCGATGCAAATAGGCAATTATTTATGCTTCAAAATTCAGTATTGGGCAAAACTATTTCACAATTAAGTCAATAATAATGAGGTTTTATAGATGTATAATTTACAAGGCATAATATCAAAAGGTACAAATAATGCACTTGTCCAATTTGACAAATTTGGTCAAATTGCAAATAACCTGTCTAATTTTCAAACAACAGGTTACAAAGATGTATCTTTTGAACAAATTTTAAAAGAAGACGGATATTTAACAGGTTCTGTCAGAACAAATTATACACAAGGTTCAATAAGAATTACAAGCAATCCATACGATGTTGCAATCGATGGTGCCGGATATATCCCTGTAGTTTCTCCGCAAGGTGAAATCCAATACACAAGAGATGGCGCTTTTAGACAAGGTAAAGATGGATACTTAACAACGCGTGATGGATGGATTGTAGGTGAAGGAATTCAGATCCCTACCAATTGTTTCAAATTTGAAATCAAACAAAACGGGGATGTTATGGCATATGATTCCAGAGGAGATAAAGCTAAAAAAGTCGGAACAATTCCTCTTGTAAGATTTGACAACCCTGCCGGCATGGAATCAACTGATATGAATAGACTTAAACCAACAGATGATGCAGGAGAAGCAAGACTTGTTAAAAACCATGATTGTATTAAACAAAATAATCTGGAAGCTTCAAATGTAAGCATTTACCGTTCTGCAACAGATTTATTAAGACTTAATGCATCAATGCTTGCTAGTATGCAAATGATAAAACTTGCAGATTCAATGTACAACAAAGCTATCAATATTAGAGAAGCTTAATAAAAAATAAACGAAAGGTGTAAAAACTATGTATACTTCACTTGATAGTATGGGCAAAGTATCATTAATGATGGATTTGATATCTCAAAGACAACGTGCTTTGGGTTCAAACATTGCTAACGTTAATACACCCGGTTATATCAGACAAGATATTGAATTCGGTCAATATCTCAGTACTATGAATAGCCCTCTGGAAACAAGATTATCAGAAAAACTCGGGCCATCAGCAATTGCAACCGATCATTCAGAAGAACCGGTAAATGCAGCTAATGAGCTTTTAAAAATACAAGAAAACTCTATTCTTTATTCAATGGCAACAAGAAGAATGTCAAATATAGTTACAGAAATGAAAACCGTAATAAATGTCGGTAAATAATAAGTAAGGTAAGGTGATAATATGGGTATTATGGATTCAATAGATATAGGTGCTAAAGCGCTTCAAGTTCATGGAAAGCGTATAGATATCCACGCAAAAAACATCGCAAACCTTGATACCCCAAACTATGTAAGAAAAATTCCTGTATTAACTGCTGTTGATGATATCTCCTTCCATGGACTGATGAATAACATGAAAGAAGATGTCTTTGGAATTGGAACTTTACCATACCTTCAAGGCGGAGTTAACTTCTCAGGCGTTGTAGAAGATCCAACCTTAGGACATAAAATTTACAAACCGGGTCATCCTGATGCAGATGAGAATGGTTATATAAGAGCATCAAATGTTAACGCTATGGTAGATATAGCAGATGCTCTTGTTGCTCAAAGAGCATATGAAGCTAACCTTGCACTGGTAAATATCTCTAAATCAATGGCTCAAAGAGCTCTAGAAATCGGCAAATAAGTACTCGCTGCACGGGATATTATGCTAAAATGATTTCCAAACCATCTCAAAATAGCTCAGCCTTGCAGGGTGCTCACCAAAACAGATTTACGGGATTTAGGAAAAAGGAAAAAATAATGTCATCAAGTATGAATAGGTTCAGAAATGAATTTTCTATAAAATTTGCAAAATTAATGGAAGTACGCCTTCCTATATGGAAAGAAATACAAGCAAATAATATACACAGTCTATATAGTATCAAATCAATAGGTTTTTATATTTTTATATCGCTTTTTGGATTTGTACCAGGTAAAAACGAACATGCCTATGACCTTACACTTCACTGCTTGGTTGCGGCAGTATGTTTTATTGTTGCAGTAATAATCAATATTCAAACAACTAACAAAACTTATCAAAAACATATTAAAAGCACATTATTTAACGAATTATTACAAGTTTTCGGCAATAATATCAAATATGCTAACTATAGTTCAAGTTCAATCATTGAAAACCTTAAAAACTCAAAAATAAATAAAAAAGATATCTCTAATTTAATAACAGAAATGGAAGAAAGTTACGAAAACAATATAAAAATCCCAACTTCTGTTTTTGAAAACTGTAAATTATATAATCATAGTATTACAGAAAGAAGTGATGATGATATATTTTTTGGAAATTACCTTGATGTAAAATTCATAATTAATGAAACAGATTTTGGTTATGAAACACGTGACTCTAAAGGACGCAGACATTATCATTCTTTATTTAAAGGTGTTGCTATGCGTTTTAATATGAATAAACAAATCAAAGCCAGAGTACTAATTAAATCCAAAGGTATATTAAATAATGCACCTTCAGGATTCGAAAAAGTAGAACTAGAATCAAGTGATTTTGCAAAAAAATATAATGTTTTTGTACAAAAAACTAATGACGGAAGTGGTCAAATTGAAGCCAGATATATGCTCAATACCGCATTTATGGATAGATTATTGCAAATTCAAACAAGTTTCAACATTAATAACATGAATTGTTCAATTTATGGTGATGATTTACTTGTAATGTTATCTACAAACAGAGATTTATTTGAAATGAATCATTTATTTGGAAAAATTGATGATATTACACAATACAGACACTTGTTTGAAGAATTTGCATCTGTTTTATCATTTATTGAAGTTTTAAATCTTGCAAGTAAAACAAAATTATAGGATTTTATTTATATGGAAATAACAGAATTTAAAAAATTTATAACCTGCAATATAATATCTATTATAGGATACCTTGGGTTTCTAATGACAATAGTATTTCTAATTATGTTTATTTTAGGTGCTTCAGGTATCGGTATTCAAACAGACACAAACGAATATTTTTATGATTATTTAAGTAAATATGTTATATCACCATATTTTGGAATGTATAAATTCCAGCTAATGGTAATTGTATTACTAATAATTGGTTATAATTTTGAAAATAAACATTATATTGAAAATAATGAACCTGGTTTAATTTTATTTCCGGAAAAAGAAAAGTTGTATTCTATAATTTTTTCAACAGGAGCATTTTTAAATATTTTACCAATATTTGTACTAATAATTACATCTATTTTAGTTAATTTTAAATTGTTATAAATCTACCTTGAACTTATCATCTGTTCCATCATAACTTTTGCTTTTTCAAGCTGGGTATCTTTACGCTCAATTATATCTTCACGCTTTAGAGGTAAAATAACATCAGGATTTATTCCTTGTTTATTAATATCTTTACCTTTTGGTGTTAGATATTTTGCAATAGTTAAATTTATCCCTGTTTCATTTGGCATAGGAATAATTTTTTGAACCATACCTTTACCATAGGTTTTTGTTCCGATAAGTTTTGCTCTGTGATAATCCTTCATTGCACCGGAAAAAATTTCACTTGCACTTGCACTAGCTCCATCAACAAGAATAATAACCGGTTTATCAATATTAACATTATTATCTTGAGCCATAATATCGTAATGATAACCGTTTCTGCCAACAATACTAACTATTTTACCTTTTGGAATAAATAAATTTGTAACAAATACTGCATTAGGTAACAATCCTCCGGTATTACCTCGAATATCAATAATTAAACCTTCTGTATCATCAGTATTTTCTAATGCTTCCAAAAACTCATTTGGAGTAGAATTACTGATAAAACTCAAAATTTGAATATAGCCAATATTTTTATTAACAGAACTTTTAACAGTTTTTATGGAAATTTCTTTTCTTATAATTTTTTTCTTAATAAATTCTTGATTACGCAAAACATCAATACTTACAAAGGTATTAATAGGACCTTTTACAAGGTTTGAAACCTCTGCAAGTGAAAGACCGCTGACTTTTTTCCCATCAATTGCAATAATTGTATCATTAACTTTTAAATCAGCAAATTGTGCAGGAGTATTTTCAATAACACTTATAATCCTAATTTTACCGGCATCATTAATGATATTTACTCCAATACCTGAAATTTTTGAAGTTATTGAAGTATTTTGCTGTGCAAATTCATCTTTTGTAAGAAATCTTGAATAAGGATCATCGAGACTTGCAAGCATTGTTTCTATAGCAACTTTTGCATCTTCTGTGGTTTTAATTTTTCCGCGATAATGATTTTTCCACCTTATCCAATATTGTCTGTTAAAATTAGGGTCATAATATTCATTTTTTACAATCTGCCAAGTATGTTCAAAAAGCTTCTGAGGTGAAAGTTGAGAGGTATTAATCTTTTGCTCATCAACATTTAGCATCGGGTTATGATTATCAAGGAAAAAAGCATTAACAGCAAATAATGTTATTACTGCTGCAACAAATAATATGAGCGCTTTAATCCTTCTTCTCATAGTTTTATTTAACATCAAGGATTTTTTAGAATCAATATACTTTTTCGTTAATAAAGGTATTTATTCAAAAATCTTTATAAATTTTATTTTATAACTTATCAAATCCCGGAGAATATGACGGAAGATTTTTATATCCGGCATTTTGTAATACTGCTTTTTTAATATATTTATTTGTATAATTTCCTTTTTCTAAAAGTTTTTTCAAAGTATTTTCACGTTTTACAAGGGCAGAAGATTCCTGATTACTTTCAGGATAAACTTTTAAAATATCATCCCATACAAAAGCTTCCATAGTCCAAGCGTATGTTTCTTCGGCAAGAGAATTAAATTCATCCTGATGAAGAGCTTCATGTGCTAACAATGCCGCAATAGCACCTGCAGGTGCATCTTTATGACGATTACTTATATAAATAAATAAACTTTTACCTTTTTTCCAACCTAAAGCATCAAATGTTGCATATTCCTGATTAATCTGTCCCAAATCTCTAAACTCAATTTTTACAGGTTTTTGAGAAAGATTATTTCCTAAAATTGCATTTCTTGAAAACATACCCTCTGTATCTTTAAGCATATCAAGTGCAACATAAAAAACTTCATCTTTACCAACTTCTTTATAGCTTGGAGTAATTTGTCTTATATATTCAGGGGTGTACTTTGCAGGGTATTGATGCGGAACTGTTATTTCCGGCATTTTAGCCGCTATAGCACTGCTTGAGGTTATAAATAACATCGTTGATGCTATTAATAATTTACTAAAGATATTTTTCACTTCCATACTTTTCTCCGTTAAGTCCTATATTATTGTATTATATTTATCTTTTTTATAAAGGCAAAAAATTTTGACTTAACTTATTAATTGTTTACTTTTCTATTTAATTTTACCAATTCCGAGTACAAAATCTTATACTCATTAGAATCATCAATACTTACAGCTTCTGAAATATACTCAAGTGCTGTTTTGTAATCTTGTTTTGATTTATAAAATTCGCTCATTTTTGTATAATATTTAGGGTTATTCAAATCATACAGAATTGCGCGTTTCATACATTCTATTGCTTCTTCTAAATCTTGAGATTTTTCCCGAACAAGCGCTAAATAATAATATCCATCAGAACAATTTATATCAAGAGAAATTGCCTCTTGAGCATAATCTTTGGCAAGTTCATAATCCTCTTTTAAAAACGCACTTTTAGCGCCTAAAATATATCCTAAAATATAATTTGGGTTAATCTCAAGAATTTTATCAGATAAATTTATAGCCTTATCATAATTCTTTTCTTGTATATGAATCTCAACTAAATCACTTAAATAATTAAGATTTTGTGGATTTTTTTCAATCATTTTATTAACAAGTTCTTCCGCTTTTGAAAAAATATTTAATTCGGTATAAATTTTACTCAAGACACTTTTAGTAAAATCATCATCAAAACCTTTTTGAATATTTTCTTCCAAAATTTTTTGAGCACCAATAAAATCTTTACTTTTTGCCATAAGCATTGCTCTCAAAACTCTTGATTGAGAATGCTGCGGACAAATATCTAAAATTGCATCAATTTCTTTTTTTGCTTTAACAAAATCTTTTTTGTCATAGAATAAATAAGCTAAAGAATATCTGTAATCCACATTATCCGGATTGATATAAAGTGCTTTTTGATAAGCTTTTTGCGCTTCTTCTATCCAACCGTTGTAAAAATAAGCATTACCAAGATTATAACAATATATTGAATTTGATTTATCCAGATTAGCAGCTTTTGAGAAACTTTTTATAGCTTCAATAAAATTCATATTTTCTAAATCAAATAATCCAAGATAATTAAGAATTTCCGGGTTTTGCGAAGTCTTTCCAATTTTTGAGAAAATTTCTTTAGCACCTTCAAAATCATTTTTATCAAATTTAATTTTTCCATCAAGCAACAAAACTTTTTCATCATCAAAATCACAACCTGATAAAAGTTCTTTTGCTTTTTCTATTTCTCCGTTAGCATAAAAAGCTGTTGCGCATTCAATTTTCACATCAGAGTTAAAATATTCAGATGTTTGATATTTATCTATTTCGCAAAATAATTTTAATTTCACTAGAATTCTCATTAAATCTTTTAGATTTTCCTCACAAGGGTTTATTTCAAAAAGTTTTGTTGAAATCTTTAAAACACCATCAAAATCTCCCTGACGTTGTTTAATTTTTCTTGTTAACTTTAATGCGCTGATATGATTAGGATTCAATTGAAAAATCTTTTCAAGATAATGATTTGCTCTTGAATAATTATTTAATAAAAAATACAATTCCCCTATTTGAAATAAAATTTCGACATTATCATTTTCTAATTCAAGAGCTTTATAAAGCATTTCAATCGCAGGTTTATAATTTTGCGATTCTTTTAGTTCAAATGCTTGTTTAATATAATCTATACTTTGAATATTTTCCATAATCCTATCCGTTTCTATTCTTCAACAACTTCCTGCGGAATATATATTTCACCGGTTGGTTCTACTTGTTTTTCTTTTTTCTTGAAAGTGAATTTCCACTTATTTTTCTTTTTCTTAGGTTCTTCAACTTTTTGATTTATTATAATCAAAACCTCATCTTCTCCTGCCATTTTAAGATTATTTCTAGCAATCCCCTCAAGACTGTTATCTGATGTGACAACTTTTTTTTCTGTTTTTAAATCAGCATTCCGCATTTTCGCTTTCTTAAGAAGATTTTCCAAGGTTACCATTTTACCTTGATAAGAAATAATTTTACCAACATTCAATATTGCACCATATCCGATTTGAATCAAACAAAAAATCAAAACAATCGTAAAAAAAGAATAGTAAAATCCGGTCTTTCGACTATGTTTACGTTGTTTCCTTTTATCACGTTCTTTTGGATTATTTTGTTGTTCCAAATTTTCGTCCGGCAATATTAAATCCCCCTCAAATCAATTATATCAGAATTTTTTCTTCTAACAAATTTATATTGATAAGTTTACAATTTGAAATTAGTTGTAACTTTGAATCTGTTTTTGACAAGAGAATTATTTTCATCAAAAACAGAACTTGTACCAAGTTCGATATTAAATCTATCTATATCTTTTTTACCAAAAGGATTTATAGACAAAACAAATTCTGCAATTTTGATATTTTTAGCAAAATTTGCAGATACTGTTTCTTTCAAAGACAAATACTGACCAAGCTTAAGTTCAGGAGCAAATGAAAAATAATCATTAAAATCTCCGTTTGTTGAATTTACAGTCTTTGAAAATTCTGTATTAAATGCCATATATTTTGTATCATATCTTGAATATAAAGCTGTTGATTGCCTAAACTCAGCATAGTCAATTTTTTGTTTATATTGGGTTCCTGCAGAAAATTTTCCAAAAGTTTGTTCTGTATCATATGAAGTTTGCTCAATTGTATACTCCATATTATTCAATTTTGAATAAATATTAGGCGATAAAGTAGAAACTTTCGAAACAGAATATTTACTACCTTTAATTTTTGTAGGTTTTTTTATTTTTACCATCTGAAAATCTTCAAGCTCGTCTTCTAATGAAATTGCATCTTCATCTTCATCATAAACAGCATACCCTTGTAAAACATCAGTATACATATCATCAAGCATATAAACTTCATCCACAGGATTATATTCTTCTTCTTCATCTATTATACCTGATGTATCAGCTGTAATATCATCCGAAATAATAGTTTCTGTCTTATCTTCATTTATTACTTGTTCTGAAGGCTGCACAATTCCTCCCTTGGCAATATCATCCGGAATATGATAAATAAACACTTTTGGCTCATTTTCATCTTCAACTTTATTTTGAACCGTAGTTTTTGCCATTGAGGGTAAAAATGTTAACATTAAAGATATCAACAATAAGCTAACCTTCTTCATATGATTATTTTACACCATTTTTATAATTTCAGCAACGATTTTTTGTAAAAAAACTATACGACTTGACAAAATAATTTTTACATGTTAATATGTGTGTGGGGTAAATGTATATTTATAAGTCTTATCATTTGATGAGACTTTCTTTTTGTCTTAAGGGTATACAACCATAAATGATTTTAGCATTCTACCGCCGCCATCACCTTTTGAAACAACTTCAATTTTGTTTTTATAGTTCATAGATGTTGAACTTCCCCCGTCAAATGCCATTGCTCTATCTAGTTTCAAATCATTACATAATTTTTGAACATCATATAAATCCATTGGATTTTCATCTGTAATAATCAAGATATGACATTCATCAGTACCTTTTAAACCAATAATTGTTCTGGATGTCTTATGTAAAACTGAAGCAGATTCTCGTATAACTTCACCGTTTTCATTTTTCACAATAAAACCCTCTTCTTCCATTTTTAATTCAGGAAGAATCAACGGTCCACCTTGTGCTGAAGTTACAACTGCACATCCAAACGGAATTTCTGACTTATGTGATACAATTGCATATTCAAATTTATTACCACATTGCATAACTCTAAACTCTGAACGGTTAAGAATTTTGTTCATATTTTTTCTAAAAAACGGATTTAATAAAAGTGAATTATTAAACATAGGATCAGCAGATGTAATTCTGTCAGTTACAACATAAGAAATTGTTTTACCATTTTTAGGATCAAAAAAACCAGCATTAACAGTCAAAGCTGCTTTTGCTTTTTGATGAGCTTCTCTATTTGTTATTAAGTCTTCTGATGTGACAAATTTTATTTTCTTTTTAATTTTTTCACCTTTTAAAACAATATGATAAATTCCGTTATCTTTATCTATTGATAGCTCTCCGGCTGCAAAAACAGGTGAAAAAATAGCTGAAAATCCAATAATTAATGTCATAAATAGTTTTAATAATTTCATATTATAAATCCTTAGACTTGTAGAATCCGCAAATAGCAATTGAAAATGCTATAGTTGGAAGCGTTGATGTGATAAACGGTGATAAAATTTCTTTTTCTGCAAGCAAATCAAAAAATGGCAGAGTTATATAATATACAAATATAAATCCGATTGCAATAGTAAATCCGACAAGCCTTTGCTCACGCGGTTTACTAAAACCTAAAAGACAACCCAAAATAGCAAGAAGTATACAAATTAATGGGTGGAAAAATCTTTGTAAATACTTATTCAACGTACCATGATATTCTTCAGATAATCTTTCTTTTTTCAAAAGTTTTACATATTCTTTTAAATCTTTATTATTGATTTCACGCTCTTTCATGGTTGAATATGTCATAAGCGTAAATGCTGCTTTTGCAGATTCACCTTCCAGAACTTTTAATTTATCAATATGTTGAATATCTATGTAAATTCCATCCGGTGAAATTTTATAATTTGAAACATCTTCAAGTTCCCACCTGTCATCATACGCATATCCTCTTTTGGCGGAATAAATATTAGTTAACTGATGAACATCTTGATAAACCTGACTATCAAAATCAAGTACCATCACATTATCTAATTTTCTATCATAGGATTTTGAAACAATAACAGCTGCAAGAGGATGCCCCGTTTTATCTTTTTGAGTATAAATATACTGAGTAGAACGAATATTTCCCTTAATCGCCATAATTTTAGCCGCTGCTGTAGGTGTTCCTTTATCACCTGTAAGAAAACAAAGAAAAGTAAAAATTACACTAAGCACAACAACCGGTGCTATGATTCGCGGAAATGACATCCCTACTGCTCGAAAAATTGTTATTTCTGAATCTTTACTCATTTTATCAAAAGTAAATAAAGTACCTAAAAGTAAACCTACAGGAAAAGCTTTATCCAAAATTTTTGGCAGCTCATAAAACAACAAAAGTACTGCTGTTTTAAAACCATATTCTCCGGCTAAAGCTCCTTTGATTGTATTTAAAAGGATTTCGGGAGCTATCCAAACAATAGTAAACAGCAAGATTGCAACCAATGAAGCTAAACTCACTTGTTTAAACATGTATTTGTCATAAATTGTTATTTTTGGAAGTTTAAATTTCATTATAAAGAGAAATCCTTTCCTAAATAGAATTCTTTAGCAACTGGGTTTACTGCAACTTCTTCACTTCGCCCTTGAATTTTTATCTTACCATCAAAGATTACATAAGCTCTATCAGTAATTGATAATGTAGCCTTTGGGTTATGATCTGTAATCAATACACCCAAACCTTTATCTTCAGAAAGTTTTCTAATATTGTCTTTAATTTCACCAATTGCAATAGGATCAATACCTGTAAATGGTTCATCAAGCAAAATAAAATCAGGACTTGCAGCCAAAGCCCGGGCAAGTTCAACACGTCGTCTTTCACCACCTGATAGAGAAATTGCAGATGCTTTTCGCAACTTTGCAACACCAAATTCTGCAAGTAATTCTTCAAGTTTTGCTTTTTTTTCGCATTCGGTTAATTTATCATTCATCTCAAGCACAAGCTTGATATTATCTTCTACAGATAAACTTCTAAAACTTGAAGCTTCTTGAGGCAAATACCCAATACCGGCTCTTGCTCTAATATGCATAGGCCAAGATGAAATTTCTTTCCGTCAAGTGTAATACTTCCTTTGTTAGGTTTAACAAGACCTACAACCATATAAAATGTAGTAGTTTTACCTGCACCGTTCGGCCCCAAAAGACAAACTACTTCGCCTTTATTATATTGAACGAAACATCATTTACAACGCTTCTGTCGCCGTATATTTTTATTAAATTCTTTGCCTCAATTCTCATTTATATCCCCTTTTTCTATGCTATATTTTACTGAAAAAATAACATAAATGCAAACTATCAGTTTTATTTTAATTATTTAATTTTTAGAAAAACATTAAGAATTGTAAAATTTTTCCGGGATTTATGTTACTTTTCAAAAAATATAGGGAATATAACATGTACACAGACCATTTTCTTTTTCTTTATTTTCTCCTACACACAAACTTTTACCGAAAATAAGCCGTAATAGCGGCTGTTTTTCTTTGGTTTAGATTTGTAAATAAATTTGTGAACAATTAAAGTTTTGTATAAAACTTGTCGAATATAAATTGGTAGAAAGAATCTTTTGTGCTAAAGTACAAATAAGAGGAGCTTTATGATTGAGAATTTAGAAGATATGCAATTTGCAATCCCTGACGGACTTTTAGATGAAATTCAGCAAAATATTGAAAATATTATTCGCGATTTTGATGTTCCGGAAGAAAATAAAAATGAAGTTATAAAACAAATCAATTATATTTACACAAGAACAAAATACTTATCTATAACTGATGAACTAACAGGACTTTCAAATAGAAGATGTTTTGACAGTACTTTTGAAAAAGAATTTTTAAGAGCACAAAGATATAATAACAAACTTACTCTTGTAATGTTTGATATTGACCATTTTAAAAATGTAAATGATACTTACGGTCATCAATGTGGAGATTATATATTAAAACAAGTATCAAATGCAGCACTTCAAACATTTAGAAAAACAGATACAATATTTCGTTTTGGCGGCGAGGAGTTCGTTGTTATTCTAACAGAAACAGATATTGAACAATCAATAATACCACTTGAAAGATTCAGAAAAACTATTGAGACTCTAAATTTGAATTATACGGGGCAACAAATTAATATCACTGTTAGTATTGGTGCCTGCCAGTTGACTCCAGAAATTTCAACATCAGAAGAATTTTTGCATAAAACAGATGATGCATTATATCAAGCAAAAAATTCAGGTAGAAATAAAACTATTCTTAGTAATTGCCAGTAATTTTTAGGATATTTTGAAATTTTAACCAACCTGTTACAACATGTTGAACATTATCAATTCTTATAACACTTGCATTTGGTGTAACACCAGGTTTAACCCAGTTAGCAGAATTTGGTAAACCACCTGCCTGTTCGCCTGTTTTTACTTGAACTTTACTTAAAAACATACATCCGATAGAAAGTGATTTGAATATAACTTTTCTTAAGTTTTCACTATCTGTACAAAAATAAATTGAAGCCAAACCTTCCATAATAGTACCCAAGCTGCAAGGCATAATATTATTTTTAAATGCTCCAAAGTAACTATTATTCTGGTTTGTAATTTGATTACTTAAAGTTGGTATAGCTACTTGCTCAGCATACATTCTATATGTATTTTTTTCTTCTGGTGTAACCAAATTTGCTTTGAATAATTTTTCGATAACAAGAACAGACCAATGATCAAACGGAATATCTAATTCCATAGTTTTTCTCGTTTTAACAAGGTAATTCAAAATCTTTTTAACTGCATTAAGCCATTTTTCCTGCGGGTCAACTTCATATAAATACAAAAGTCCTGCAGCAGCTTCTGCCGGATAATATACAGCTTCTGCATCTTTATTAATTATACCTGTTGTCATATCATAATAAGCATAAATATTACCTTCTTCACTCTGCATAGAAAGTAAAAATTCGCCCAAACCTTGTAAAACTTTTAAATCTACAATATTTTCCTGATATAAATTTGCTAATGCACACAATGCAACCCCTGCAGCACCGGATTTTGCAATCGAAAATTTAATCCCTTCTTCTTCCGGAATAGAAATAACTACGTTTTTATTTTCACCAATACTTTTAATATACCTATCAATAAAATATTTTGATGATTTGATTCTATCCTCTTTGTATTTACTCACAAGTCCATATTTTTCATACATATACATTGAATACAAAACCCCTGCATGACGTAGAGAATTATATGTATTGTTATCATAAGTAATTTCAGAATCTATATTTTTGCGATATTGGAATCTGCCATTTTCTAATATATTTCTACCTACATATCCCATAGAAACAGAAATTTCCTGAAAATAAGGTAAATCTTTGGTATGTTCGTGAGTATTTTTTTTCGCATCTTTATAAAGAATAGACACGAAAACCGCAACTATAGTTAAAAATATAACAGGAATTAATACTGTTGGCGATGATATATCAAACATATGATTATTATACCAAAGTTAAATTAAAATATAATAAAGCATTTGTATGATTTAATTATATTATAATACCTTAACCAAGTTTCCTTGTTTATCAAAACTCATTGCAATTCTATCATCAGATTTTATTTCTGAGTAGAAAATTAATTTATTATCTTCTGAATAAATTGCTGTTTTAGAAGTATCATTATTTAAATCATTTACAGAAACTTCTTTCATGCCTGCATTATGATATATTGTAGATTTTGTAATCTTTTCACCCAATTGTTCTGTAATAACATAATTTGAACAATTTGGATCAGGATTATTATTAAAGAAAACTGATTTTGTATTATTTTTATCTCTGGAATCTTCAATACCTGTCAGTCTTCCTGTAACATCAAACATATGGATAACTTCTCCATCACCTGTGTTTGTAATTATTGAATGCAATACACCATTTGAGAAAAATTTCTTTTCGCCGTCTACAGATTTAGGATCATAACCCAAAACATAAGGCTTGGCAGGAATAAGATCTTTATCTGCGAACGGATTTTTACCTGTTTTGTTTTCAATTGGAACTTCGGTTGATGTTTTTATACCTGATGGAATTCCATTTTTATAAGAAACTTTTTCAGATTTGCGGTTTTCTCTATCTATTGTTTCAATAGAAACAACTTGTCCTTTATTATCAAATTTTGTCATTTTACTTGTAGGGTTCATAGAATTACCATTAACCGGTACTTTTGTAGATTCTTCAATAGCAGAAGTTCCATCAGCATAAATAATAGTCGCTTTTTCATATCCATTCGGACCGTATTCAAGTTCAGCAACATTATCTAATTTTCCGTGAGAATAAACTGTGGTCTTTGTTACTCTACCTTCTGAATCTCTTTCACTAACTTCTGTCAAAAATGATGACGGCATTTTACCCGGTTTGATATCATTAAAGTTTTCCTGATCGCGAATTAATTTACCGGTTGCATTATCGTAAACTTCAATTTTTCTTATTGCATCATTTGGTGCCATAACATCCATTTTATAAATTACTGTAGTTTTATCATTTCGTTTGATAATACAATCCAAATCACCGTTTGGTGCAGTTACTCTTTCACCATCCATCGTTCTTATTGCTTCCGGCTGCAAAATTGTCGGTAATAATGGAGTAATTGTTTTTTGTGCAGTTTTTACAGGTTGGTTATATGAAGCTAAAGCATTCACACCATTCAGATTAGGATTTTGCACCATTTGATTTACAGGTTGTTGAATTGGTTGCGGCACTTGATATTGACCTGCCATCACATTTTGAACACCTATTGACGGATTTATTGAATTAATCATATTACCTTCCTTTAAAAAATTTCCAAACTACACTTATTAACATTAAAACAACAAAAGATAATTAATTGCCTGTATGTAACATAATGTAAATGAATTAAAAATCTCTAAAATTATTATATAATGTTAAATATGTTAGAAATAAATATAGATAATATTTCAAAAAATTATGAAGAATTCAGACAAAAAGTAAAAGGCGGTAAAACTTTTGCCATTACTGGTTTGACCTCTGTTTTGCGTTTATTTTTATTATCAAAAATTAAAGTTTATTCTAATAAAAAAATTTTATTCATAACATCCACCGAACAGAATGCATTAAAATATCAAAGTGATTTAGCAAGCGGGTTTAATATTCAATCTGAAGTTATGCCATTTCAAAATATTTCAATGTATGATACTGTATCACCGAATCTTTATGATTATGCACAGCAAATAAAAATTCTTCATTCAAAACCAGATATTGTAATTTGCCCTGTAAAATCACTTCTTGAAAAATTTCCAAATAATGAATTTTTCAAAAAAAACAGTATCAAAATAAAAATTGGTGACAGTTTAGATTTAAAAGAACTTGCTCAAAAACTTGTTGATTTAGGTTATAAAAAATCAACAATGGTAAATGATGTATCTGAGTTTAGTATCAGAGGAGATATTGCAGATATTTTTTCATTAAATGAAAACCCTGTTAGAATTGAACTTTGGGGTGATGAAGTCGTTGATATAAGATATTTCAATAATGAAACTCAAAAATCTATTGAAAAAATTAAAGAAATAAATATTTTGCCGGTTTATAAATTCACCATTGAAGGGAAAAAGGACTTTTTACAAAAACTTCAATCCCAAGAAAATGATATACCGGATGAATCATACTTTAACGGAATTGAAGTTTACCAAAATTACTTCAATAAAAATCTTGTTAGTATCTTAGATTATTTTGAAGATTATGTTTTGGTTTTTGATGAAACAACTGAAATTTATTCAAAATTTGAATTTTTGAATGATAATCTAAACAAACAACTTGAAGAAAATCTAAAATTAAACCTTTTAAAAACGCTTGAAGGGAAAAATCATTTTACATATGAAGAGTTCTTGAGAAAAACTTCTTACTTTGAAAAAATCGGATTTAATAATTTTATAGATGGCGCAATGGAAAATTTGATTGAATTTAACTCCCAACCATTGAGAAATTTTGAAGCTGATATCGATTTGATAACGGATTTTATTGCCGAACATAAAGGATTGAACCCTCACCCTATCCCAAAAGGAGAGAATTACAAAATCATTATCGCAACTGATTACCCTGAACGTGTCAAAGAAATCCTGAAAGAAAAAGAAATTTTTGATGTTACCTTCACAGAAAGTATTGTTCTAAGCGGATGTATTTTAGAAGATTTTAAGACAATAATAATGACAGACAGAGAACTTTTTAACAAGCGTTCTAAAGAAATCACAGCATCAAAAAAATCTTACTTTAAAGAAAAACCGGAATTTATTGAAAATATTAACGATATAAAACCAGGTGAATTTGTTGTACATACAATTCATGGTCTGGGTATTTATAAAGGACTTTCAAAACAAGAAATTGATGGGCAGTTAAAAGATTATCTTACAATTGAATATGCAAACAAAGACAGGCTTCATATCCCCGCAGAACAGATAAATCTGCTTTGCAGATACAGAGGTTCCGGCACTATAAAACCTAAACTTTCTAAAATGGGCGGCCGTGATTGGGAAAATACAAAGGCGAAGGTTAAAAAAGAGGTTGAAGTTGTTGCTTATGACCTTTTGAGACTGTATGCAAGACGTAAAATGCAGCAGGGCATTCAGTTTTTGCCTGATACTACATGGCAGATTGAGATGGAAGAAGCATTTGAATTTGTAGAAACACCTGATCAGTTAAAAGCAATTTCTCAGGTTAAATATGATATGGAATCTGAACAACCGATGGATAGACTTATTTGCGGTGATGTAGGTTTTGGAAAAACAGAAGTTGCAATGCGTGCGATTTTTAAAGCTGTAACATCAGGAAAGCAAGCTGCTGTTGTTGTCCCAACAACAATTTTGGCACTACAACATTTTCAAACAATTTCAGAACGTTTTAAACCTTTTGGAGTAAATGTTGAACTTCTTTCAAGATTTAGAACAAAAAAAGAACAAACACAAACAATAAAAAATCTTGCTTCCGGAAAATGTGATGTTGTTGTAGGAACTCACCGATTATTACAAGAAGGTATTGTATTTAAAGATTTAGGATTGCTTGTAATCGATGAAGAACACCGATTTGGAGTTCGCCATAAAGAAAAATTAAAACAACTTCGTGAAAATATAGACATACTTTCAATGTCTGCAACTCCAATTCCGCGAACTCTTTATATGTCTTTGTCAGGAATAAAAGATATGTCTGTAATCAATACTCCTCCTAAAAACAGACTTCCTATAAAAACTTTTGTCGGGGAATGGAATGAAAATATGGTTAAAAATGCCATAATTCATGAATTAGATAGAGAAGGTCAGGTATTTTATTTATATAATCGTGTTGAAACAATTCAAGAATTAAAAGTACAACTGCAAAGAATTGTGCCAAATGCCAGAATAGCTATCGGTCACGGTCAAATGGATGAAAAAGAATTAGAACAGGTTATTATAGATTTTGCAAATCAGGAATATGATATATTACTAGCTACAACAATTATTGAAAATGGTATTGATATACCAAATGCAAACACAATGATTATCCATGATGCAGACAGATTCGGACTTGCACAACTCTATCAGCTTCGCGGTCGTGTTGGACGTTCTCAAAGACAAGCTTACTGTTATTGTTTATACAAAAAATCTAAAGAACTTACAGAAGATGCAGTAAACAGACTTAAAGCAATAAAAGAATTTACAACTCTTGGCAGCGGTTATCAAATTGCATTGCGTGATGTTGAAATCCGTGGTGTAGGTAATATTCTAGGCACTAAACAACACGGACATATGATAAATGTAGGTTTTGATACGTACTGTGAACTTCTGGAAGAAACTGTTCAGGAACTTCAAGGTGAAAAAGTTAATAAAACTAACCCAACAATTGTAGATATAAATGTTACAGCTTATATTCCTGATGAATGGGTAGGTTCAACTGATCAAAAAATGATTGAATATAAACGTCTGGCGGATGTAAAATCTTCTGTTGAGCTTGACTATATTGTGGAAGAATGGGTAGACAGATTTGCAAAACCCCCGGAAAGTGTTGAAAATTTGATTAAACTTATTAGATTAAGGCTTTCCGCAACAGAAGTAAAAATTGCAGCAATCAGAGAAGTTCAAGACTGTATAAGAATTTATACTCCTTATTCAAAACCTGAATGGAATATAATTCAAAAAACACTTCCTCATAATATTGCTAAAAAAATAAAATTTACACTTGCTCCAAAAACATGTACAGAAGGCTCATCCATATTGATTTTAGATACTTCCTATGTAAATTTTAATGAAGTATTTAACATTTTAACCGATTTGTTCTATTATATATACAAAGTTAGTCACGAATACTAAAAGAAAGAGAGAGTTTATGAAAGTATCTAAATTATTGACAACACTAGCATTGTCAGCTGTTTTGTTCACCGGTTGCGGTGTAAAAAACCAAAATGCTATTATTAAAATTAATGATAAAGCTATTACTCAAGCAAAATATGACAAACTTATTGATCAAAGTATTTCACAATCACCATTTGGAAGATTTGGAGATTTAAAAGGTAATAAAGATGGTTTCTTATATTTAATGATGGAACAAAGAATTGTTAATCAATTGATTATCCAAGAATTATTAGATCAAGAAGCAGAAGCTCGCGGTATTAAAGTTACTAATGAAGATGTAGATAAAGCATTAAAAGAAACTATGGACCAAATGGGTGGTAGAGATCAATTAATGGAAGCTCTAAAAGCTAATGGTATCAGCACTAGTGATTTTAAAAACGACTTAAGAACACAAGTTAAAATGCGTAAACTTGCTGAATCTGCTGGTGAAATAAAAATTACTGATAAAGATATTCAAGATTTTTATAAGAAAAATCCTGATAAATTCCAAAATCCTGAAAAAGTCAGAGCATCTCATATTCTAATTTCAGCAAACCCTTATGAAATCGGTGAAGAAATCAAATCAAAATCTAAAAAAGAAATCTCCGAAGATGAATTAAAAACCAAAGTAGAAAAAATTATGGCTGAGAAACAAGCTAAAGCAGAAAAAGTTTTAAAAGAAGTAAAAGCAGATAAAACAAAATTCGCTCAACTTGCTAAAAAATATTCAGATGATCCAGGTTCAGCTAAACAAGGCGGGGATTTAGGATTTTTTGCAAAAGATCAAATGGTTCCTGAATTTGCAAATGTTGCATTTTCTGCTAAACCTGATACCGTTTCTGATCTTGTAAAATCTCAATTTGGTTATCATATTATCTATGTTCAAGATAGACGTGCTGCCGGTATTACTCCGTTTGAAAAAGCTAAACAAGGTATCGAAGAATACTTGATTACTCAAAAACAAGTTAAAGCTTTAGATGATTTAACTATAGCAGCTAAGAAAAAAGCTAAAATTGAATATATGGATGAAAGATATAATCCTGAAGTTATTCAAAAAAAATTATCAAGACAAGTTGATGATGCTACAGGCGGTCAAGCAAGTAAAGTTAAAGAAGCTACTAAAAATAACAAAAAATAAAAAATAAAACAATCAAAAAAAGAACTCCTAAATTAAATTTAGGAGTTCTTTTTTACTACTACTAACCTTTTAATTTAAATTTGTACGTTTTGACTTTCGTATTCAATACCCATTTCTCTTAAAGTTTTAATGAAATTTTGAGCACAAATTCTTTGAGCTTCAGGCGGTACAATTCTTAAGATTTCTACTGTTCTTGATATAACAGGGTCTTTATCGTACCAACGGTTATTTGCGTTAACCGGTTTTACCATTGCGTAAAATTTATCTATTGTTTCTTTTGAAACTTTTTCTTCAATTTTTTGCAAGAAAATTTCTGCTTGAGCTCTTAATTCTGTTTGATAATTTCTTAAAAGCTCAATAACTTCTAATAATAATGGGTCATGATCATACCAACGTTTATAAGTAGGACTCATTATGTGTACCCTCCGTTAGGTTAATTTGGGAATCTTCGTTTCTACGTTCAATTTTCCCTCCTAACAATCTTATCTTATTTTCAAAATTTTCGTATCCTCTATCTATATGATGTAATTTTTCAACAATAGAGTTTCCATCGGCCATTAATGCTGCAACAACTAAAGATGCTCCTGCCCTTAAATCACTTGCTGTTAATGTTGTTCCGGAAAGCTTTTTAACACCTTTAATAATAGCGTGATTTCTATCTTGATGAATATCAGCACCCATCCTGTTTAAATCAGGAACCTGCATAAATCTGTTTTCATAAAGACTTTCAGTAATTATACCGACTCCGTTTGCAGTAGTTAAAAGAGTCATTGCCATAGATTGTAAATCTGTTGGGAAACCAGGATATGGTTGTGTTACAAAATTTATTGAATTTAAACGATTTTTACAACTTACTTCCATTGAAGTCGGATCTAAAAGTTTAATATTTGCACCCATTTTCAATAATTTATCAGTGAAAAATGTCAAATGTGCCGGATAAATATTTTTGATAATACCTTTACCTTTAGTTGCAATAATAGCAGTCATAAAAGTACCGGCTTCAATTCTATCCGGAATTGTAGTGTATTCAATCGGGTGCAAGTCAGATTGTTTTACACCATTTATGATAATTTCAGAAGTACCGGCACCGATAATATCAGCCCCCATAGTATTTAAGAAATTAGCCAAATCAACAATTTCAGGTTCTTGAGCTGCGTTTTGAATCTTTGTAGAACCTTCAGCTAAAACAGATGCTAACATAATATTTTCTGTAGCGCCAACCGATGGAATATCTAAATATACATCAGAACCTACAAGTTTATTTGTTTTAGCATGAACATAACCGTTTTCGATTTTAATTTTAGCGCCAAGTGCTTCAAGTCCTCTTATATGAAAATCAACTCGTCTTTCACCAATTGCACAACCGCCAGGTAGAGCAACACGAGCTTCTCTGCAACGTGAAACTAAAGCACCCAAAACAATAAATGATGCTCTCATTTTACTAACCAACTCATAACTTGCAGTTACATTGGTAATATCTGTAGCATCGATTGTAAGAGATTTTTCTTCTTTATTATAACTTGTTTTACAACCAAGTTGAGCTATTACGCTAAGCATAATTTCAACATCAGTTAATTCCGGTACATTATAAATCTTTGATTCACCTTTGGCAAGAATAGCAGCAGCCATAAGTTTTAAAACCGAATTTTTAGCACCGCCTATAGATACTTCACCTTTTAACGGGGTTCCGCCTTTTATATAAAATCTTTCTACCAATTTAGCCTCCGAAAGAAATCTTCATCATATCTTCTTTACATCATAATACAATTTACACACTTTGTTGTAAATAAATTAAATTATGTAAAGATAGTATATACTTTTACTGAAACAATTTGTAGCATATTAAAGTACGAAGTACCTACCAGATAACTTTTTCAATAAGCTCAATTTCATACCCGTCAGGATCTTTGACAAACGCTATTTTTGTACCCTTACCGTTTAAATCAAACGGTTCATAAAGATATTCATAACCAAGTGATTGAAGCTTTTCGCTAAATTTATCTAAAGATTCAACAGAAAATGCTAAATGACCAAACCCTGAACCTAAATCATATCCATTTTCAGGTGTTTCATCGTTTGCTGTAAGCTCAAGTTGTGTTGTACCGTCTTCATCATTCAAAAAATAAAGCCAGCAATCATCTAATCTTTTTTTATGGTCAAGTTTCATATTCAAAAGTTCAGTATAAAATTTCACGCTTTTTTCAGCATCTTTAACCCTAATCATTGTATGTAATAGTTTCATAAAAATCTCCTTTTTGAGAAATTATATCACGAATAATTATCAGTCAATGATTTTGAGTAAAAACGCATAAATTACAGCCTGAATAATATTTTTTGCATTAAGTTTTCCGCAAATCTGTAATCCCAAAACATTACAAAAATGCATATTATACAACTTTAATTCTTTAATTATTTGTTTTTTAGTATAACCTTTAGCCACTAAATTCAAGTAGTCAATTTCTTGTTTTGTAAAAGAATCTTTGAAATTTTCATCAATTTGTTCTTTTTTATAACTAATCCAGTTTAATGATTCTGATTCTTTTTCTTCGTCATTTTTCTTATAAACAAACCTTTTTCTAAATTTATGTTTAATATCAGAATAACAAATAAATTTAAAATCCAAAGCTTTAGTAATAAGTTCTAATCTGCTATTAACCTTAAAAGCTTTATAAATATTTTGAATATGTTTTTGTAAAGTATTGTAATTAGTATTTAAAATAATTGCGCTATTTTTTACACTTTCGCCCATAGCAAGAATCTTGATAAGACCAATTTGATTATCACTTAAAACAGGAATGCTTCTTTGCTTTTCCAACTCTTCAAAATATTTTTCTATTCGTTTATTCATAGATATATTATATAAAAATATTAAACTATAAGTCAATTATTATATACTAAAAGTCATTAGATATTCTCTTTAAATAAGTTAAACTATAAGTTATGCGAAGAGAAGAAATTATAGAAATTTTTGCTGGTAATGTTCGTGCAGAACGAGCCAGAAAACAATATTCACAAGAACAATTAGCCGAAAAAGCTGATATTACAACAGAGTATCTTTCTCGCATAGAAAAAGGTAAATACAGCCCTTCTTTAGTAGTAATTGCAAATTTAGCAATTGCTCTTGGTGTCACCGTTGATAAACTTATACCACTTGAAAAATATTTATCAGGTAAAAATTAAATGAAAGTAAAGATTAGATTAAAAAAGAAAATTCTTAAAAATCTTGGATTGCGTATTAAAAAATTTAGAAATGAAAAAGGAATTTCCCAAGAAGCTCTTGCTTTCAAAATTGGTGCTGATAGAACATATATCGGTGCAATAGAACAAGGTATAAGAAGCCCTTCTATTTATTTTTTATTTGTCCTAGCAAATGCATTAGATACAACATTAAATGAACTTTTAAATATTAATCTTGAATAATTTCAATTTTAGAATTAATACCAAAATTGAACCAAAAAACAGTTTAATACACTGTAAAATATTTCAGTGTAATTTACAGTAGAATAACAGCAGTAATAAATATATTCTTATATTATGAGTAATTTTTTAAAAAAGTTTGGTCAAAATATTCAAAATTTGAGAAAATTTTATGGATTAAATCAAGAAAAATTTGCTGAAATGATTGATTTAGACCCTACAACTATTACTGCAATTGAAACAGGAAAACACTTTGTAAAATCTTCAACACTTGAAAAAATCTGCATCGCATTGAATGTTAAACCTTCCGAGTTATTTGATTTTGAAATTTCTAACACTGAAAAAGATAACCAATTATTAGAACAAATTATTGTTCGCGCAAAAAATCTAACCCAGCAACAACAAAAACAAGTTATTGAAATCCTTGAAACATTTAAAAATTAATTTTAATTCTGTTTTGTCAATATGTTTGACTTTGAGCCTTGAAATTATATAATTTTCATATGGCTAATATATTAAAAGTTTTAAAAGGAACAAAAGACATTCTGCCGCAAGATATAAATATGTGGCACTTTGTAGAAAAAAAAGCTGATGAAGTTTTTTCTAAGTATGGATTTAAGGAAATCAGAACTCCGATTATTGAAGTTACAGAACTTTTTGCACGCGGTGTCGGTGATACAACAGATATAGTAAATAAGGAAATGTACACTTTTGAAAAAAGTGACCGTTCAATTACTCTACGACCGGAAAATACTGCAGGTGTTGTCCGCTCTTATATTGAAAACGGGATGTCAAGACTTTCTACTCCTGTAAAACTTTGGTATAAAGGTCCAATGTTCCGCTATGAAAGACCACAAGCCGGACGCCAAAGACAATTTCACCAAGTTGGGGTTGAAATGTTTGGAATTAAACAGCCTACAGCCGATGCTGAAGTTATTTTAATGGCTGTAAATTACTTAAAAGCTATTGGTCTTAATGATTTAGATGTTGAAATAAATTCTTTAGGCTGTCCTAAGTGCCGCGAAGAATTTAAAAATAAATTAAAAGAAATTTTAAAACCATATTACAATGAACTTTGCGAAGATTGCCAAAACAGATATGAAAAAAATCCGTTAAGGCTTTTGGATTGTAAAGTAGAATCTTGTAAAAAGATATTTGAAAAACCGGAAATTCAAGAAGTTATAAATTCTGATTTTATTTGCGAGGAATGTGCCCAACATTATACAGAATTAAAATTATATCTTGATAAAATGGGTGTAAAATATACTGAAAATAAACTTCTTGTAAGAGGTTTAGATTATTATAACAGAACTGTTTTTGAAATTAAATCAAATAACTTAGGTTCACAAAATGCAGTAGCAGGTGGTGGAAGATATGACAGTTTAGTCGGTCAGCTTGGCGGAGAACCAACTCCGGCTGTAGGTTTTGCAATGGGTATGGAAAGATTAATTTCACTTCTACCTGATAAAGAACCTAAAAAACTTGATGGTTATGTTGTTTCTAATTTCCCTGTTGATGCTTTTGTATTAGCTGAAGAATTAAGAAGCCAAGGTTTAAACGTTGAATTTGATTTAACAAATAAAAAATTCACTAAACAACTTGAAAAAGCTTCAAAAGTTGCAAAATACGCGTTTATTTTAGGCGAAGATGAAATTTTAAAACATCAGGTTTCTATCAAAAATCTTGAAAAAGGAAATCAAATTACTATTGATAGATATAATTGTGTAAAAATGCTTGAACTTTAATTATTAACACTTGATTTTTATACTTAAATAGATTATAATACCTTACTGTAACCAGTATTGAAGGGGCAATTGTTATGGCAGAAAAAATTACTATTCGTTCAGACAGACAAACAGATTACAAATTCATGTACAAAGGTGAAGAAGTTGTTTTAGGTGCAGGTAAAATTATCGGTATTGCTGATGGACTTGAACATGTTGTTCTTCCAACTTGTGCTATGAAAATTATGAATAATCTTATTGTTGTTAAAGATGATGTAAAATAATTTTTATATAATAAAAGCTAAATTAAAGACCGTAAAAATTTACGGTCTTTTTATTTTACTATTTTATACCTTTTATCATTGTATATCTTCTTCCGGTTTTTATAATTTCGCATTTTAATTTATTTTTTATAACTTTAAAATCCTTATTTTTTAGAATTATAACATTGTTTTCTTTATTTAAATCATCCTTTACTGATTTCACATTTAATTTTATATCTTCATTAAAATCAACTTTTTCGTCATTGTAATAAAGCAGGGAATATTTTCTTTCCATATTAAACGCTGAAATTGTATAATCACGTTCTTTTGCATATTTTGCGAATGTTACTAGATCCCGCTGACCAAATCTATAATCAACTTCAAAAAATTCCTCCGTTGCAAAAGCTGAAACAACTGTCATAAATAAAACATAAAAAACAAAAATTCCAATATATCTTTTATATTTTACAAATAATAAAGTTCCAACACCAAAAACTAAAAGACAAATTATACTAAACCATTTAATTTCAGCTATATCATCTTCTATTTGTACCGGTAAATAAAACTGTGTAAACATTGCAGCTATTCCCGCAATAACAGTAAACCATCCAAATACTTGAACAGAAATATTTATAGGTTTTTCATGTGTTTTTTTATCTACATAATCAATCCAAACAAGCCCCATAATAATTGCTAACGGATAATAAATAGGTAAAATATATGTCACAAGTTTTGTAGATGAACTTGAAAAAAATAACATAATAAAAATTACCATTACCCAGCAAAGTGCAAGCATTTTATGTACATTATCAAGTTCTTCAAAATTAAAATTTTTAATCTTATTAATATAATTTTGTTTACTCCAATTTATAAATTTTTCAACTCCTACTGCAATCATTGAAAATACCCATGGAATAAATCCCCACAGTACAACAAGAAAATAATAATAAAATGGCTGTTTTCTGCCTATCTCATTATTTGCTGTGTTTAAGAATCTATGTAAATGATGTTTTATAATATATTCATCAAAAAACAACGGATTATATTTATTAAGCATAATAATATGCCAAGGAAGCACAATTAGTAAAAATAAAATTATTCCTGGTACAAAATACAATGGTTTAAAAATTTCTTTAAATTTTTTAGCCATAATAGATGTAAAAAATACAGTTCCAAAAGGTACTACAAATCCCGGTATACCTTTTGCCATAACAGCAAGTCCGGAAAATAAATAAAATGCCCACCAATATAATTTCTTATGCTTTTCCTGACAAAAATAAACTTGAAAATAACAAACTAATGCTAAACCAATATAAAAAGTTAAAACAATATCTAGAATTGCATACTTTGCAAGCATTATATATTCTAAAGATGTTGCAATTATTAAAGATGTGAATACACCAAATCTCCTATTAATTCTTTTTCTACAAGTAAAATAAACAACAAAACTAAATAAAAATCCCAATAATGCTACAGGAAATCTTGCACTAAATTCATTTATTTTCCCAAATAATGCAAAAGATAAACACTCTTGCCAAAAATATAAAGGAGGTTTTTCAAAGAAATATTCACCATTCAAATATAGTGTCATAAAATCTTTTGAATTAAACATATCTCTAGCCATCGCTACATATCTAGTTTCATCAACATCCATCAAAGAATAAGTTCCTATTCCGTGAAAAAATATAAAATAAAATATTATAGTTAAACCAATTACAGTTAAACAATCAATATGCTTATTCATAAATTCTTTTAAATTACTATACAAATTCTTTAATTCCATATATATCTCCGACTAATATCAAAAATATTATATAATAAATATTACTGTAGATAACTATGTAAAATAAATGTAGAAAACTAAAAGTTTTCTACATTTATTTTATATTTTTATATTAATCAAAAAGTTTTATACATTTTATCTAAAAATTATAAAAAGTTTTCTACAATTTATGAACAGTTCGTAACTATGCTTATAATCATAGTTTCAGGAGTTTTCTACAAATATTAACGACTTACTATCATGAATAATATTATATTAATATATTTATTAAAATTATATTATTATATATATTCAAAAAAAATGAAGTTGTATTCAATTTGAAAATATATTATAATATAAGAAATACAATAAAAAATAAAAGAGGATATTTGGATGTTTGAAAATAATAAAGTTTTAGGTTTTACACTTACAGAATTGCTTATAGCTTTAACTATTATAGGAGCAGTTGCAGCTTTATCTATTCCTTCTTTGGTAGATAATTTAAATAAAAAACAAATGGTAACTCAGTTAAAAAGTACAGTTGAATCTATTCAAACATTATCAGGTAATCAACTTGCTATAAAAAAATCTAAATCTTTAATAGATACAGATTTTGCTGATCCTGCAAAACTTCTAAGAGAAAAAAACTTTCAAATTGCTCAATTATGTAATACTGCAGCGGATTGTTGGAAAGAAAGATATAAAAAACTTGAAGATTACAGCTTAACAGATAGAGCTTTAAGTGAGGATATTGATACAGGTAAAACTGTAATTTTAAAAAATGGAAGTATTCTAACTTATACTTTAAAAACTGATTATCCAGTGATGGCTGATAAAGATCAAGTTTTAGGATTATTCAGAGTTGATGTTAATGGCAGCGAAAAACCTAATATTATAGGTAGAGATTTATTCTGGTTTTTAATAACTAAAAAAGGTAAAATTGTTGATCACTATACTGCTAATAATAAAGAATATAAACAAGATAAAGCTATTTCAGATTGCAAAGACGGATCTGTTATTTCGGCTTGTTTTTCTGAATTATTAAGAAATAATTGGGTTGTTGAATATTAATAAATATTTCTGAATATTCTTGATTTTAATTTATTTTTTTGTGTCTTTATCCTATAATAATCTTAAAAGATAACTTATAGGAGCAGGGATATGAAATTTATTATCAGAAAAGAGGATTTATACAACGGAATTAAAATTGTTGAACGTGCAACTTCTCAAAAAGCTGTTCAGCCTGTTTTATATAATATTTTGATTGAAACATTAGAAAATAATTCAATTAGTTTAACTGCTACAGATTTGGTTTTGACTGTAACAACAACTGTTGATGCTCAAATTGAAGAAGAAGGTAAAAATTACTCTTCCTGCTAAAAAATTAAATGAAATTGTTTCTAAACTTGGTAATGATTTGGTTACTTTTGAAGTTGAAGAAGGCGGAACTAATGTTAATATCTCTTGTAAAAAGTCAAAATTTGATATAATTGGAATTTCAGCATCTGAATTTCCGCCTGAAGTTTCTAACTATGAAATTGATAATACAAAATGTTTTGATGTTGAATTAAAACCATTTCTTGAAGAGCAATAAGACAAGCAGGTTTTGCTGCTGCAAGCTATGAAGTCAGCAACCTTTTGTCAGGTATTGTTTGTGATTTTTCTAACGGAATTTTAGAAATTGCTTCAACTGATGGTAACAGACTTGCTCGTGTTAGAGAAAAAATTAATTCTGATATTACAGAACAAACTCAATTAATTATTCCTTCTAAAACGTTAAATGAATTTATGAAAATGGGTACATTTATTGATGATGAAACAATAAAAATTTGCAAAGATAAATCAACAATTGTTTTAAAAACAGAAAAAACTCTTACAATTTCAAGACTTCTTGAAGGTCAATTCCCTAAATACAATCAGCTTATTCCTTCAGAAAGCCCTAAACAAGCAATAGTGAATGTTTCTCAACTTATTGCAGCATTAGAAAGAGTTTCAGTAATGGTTAATGATAAAACAAGTATTGTAAAAATGCTTTTTGCTGATAATGAGTTAACATTGTCTGCTGATACTCCGGATTCAGGTAAATCAGAAGATAAAATTGATATTCAATATACAGCAGAAGAATTATTATCGCGTTTAACTATAAATTTGTACTTGATGCTTTGAGAATTATTGAAAGTGATGAAGTTGTTATCGGATTAAATGCAAGTTTATCTGCAACAGTTTTAAAACCAAACAGTGAAGATGATTTTATCTGTTTAATTATGCCGGTTCAAATTAGATAGTTTTGGGCAGATTTAGTATTATACTGCCAAAAATCTTGATATTTGTGCTTTGCATTTTTTATAAAGAAAGGAAAATTATGACAACATTGGAAAAAGCTAATATAGATTGGGCAAATTTAGGTTTCGGATATTATAAAACTGATAAAAGATTTATTTCTAATTTCAAAGATGGAAAATGGGATGAAGGTACTTTAACAGAAGATGAAAATATTGTTCTTAATGAAAGTGCCGGAGTTTTACAATATGCTCAAACATGTTTTGAAGGTATGAAAGCATATACTACTGTTGATGGTAAAGTTGTTGTATTTCGTCCTGATATGAATGCACAAAGAATGTATGAAACAGCTCAAAGACTTGAAATGTCACCTTTTCCACAAGATAAATTTATAGAAGCCGTAAAAAAAGTTGTTAAAGCTAATTTAAAATTTGTTCCACCATATGGAACAGGAGCTTCATTATATTTAAGACCATTTTTATTTGGTTCTTCTCCTGTTATGGGTGTAAAACCGGCAGCTGAATATCAGTTTAGAATATTTGCTTCACCTGTTGGACCTTATTTTAAAGGTGGAGCTAAACCTATTACACTTAAAGTAAGTGATTTTGATCGTGCAGCACCAAATGGAACAGGTCATGTTAAAGCTGGTTTAAATTATGCAATGAGTTTACACGCAATTGTTACAGCTCACAAAGAAGGTTATGATGAAAATTTATATCCTGATGCTTTAACACGAACAAAAGTTGAAGAAACCGGTGGAGCTAATTTCTTCTTTGTAACTAAAGATAATAAAGTTGTTACACCTAAATCAGATACAATTTTGCCATCAATTACAAGACGTTCATTAATGTATGTTGCAAAAGAATATTTAGGATTGAAACAGAAGAAAGAGAAGTTTATTTAACAGAACTTGCAGATTTTGCAGAATGCGGACTTTGCGGAACTGCTGCTGTAATTTCTCCTGTTGGGAAAATTGTTGATCACGGTAAAGAAATTTGTTTACCATCAGGAATGGATGAGATGGGACCAATTTCTAAAAAATTATATGATACTTTAACAGGAATTCAATCAGGCGTAATAGAAGCACCTGAAGGTTGGATTGTAGAAATAGTATAGAAGATTTTGTATAAAAAAAACCGGTATTAGGAATGAACACCGGTATTTAGTAAGTAAAAATATGATTAAGATTTTGAGTTAGCTTTTTATAATTGACTGCCTGTTGCTTTATATAAACCTATGTAATTAACAAGGCAGTTAATTTTATCATTTACAACCATTTTATCTGTGTATAAAACATTTTCTTTTACTTGAACTAAATCAAGTTTTGAAATTGTTCCCTGATTATATTTATTTGTACTATATCCGAAGTCTTCTTTTTCAAGATCTGCTTGTTTTTTTGTATCTTGAAGTTTTTGTTCATCAAGTTTTATAGAAACAAGTGCATCATTAACTTCTTGAATAGCGGTTAAATTTGTTTGATAATAGTTATTTAAAACTCTTTCATATTCATCTTTTTTAAGTTTTAAATTAGCTCTCCTTCTTCCTCCAGTGAATATTGGTAAATTTAAACCTCCGCCAAGCATTGTAAGAGCATTTTTTGTTGTCCATAGGCTTCCAAAATCATTAGCTAAGAAAAATGCTAATCCCATTAAATTAATAGATGGTAAAAATTCTTTTTTAGCAACTTTAACATTTATACCTGATTTTTCAACCATTTTTTCAGCTTTAATATAATCCGGTCTGGTTGTAATAACTTCTGAAGGAATTTCTGTTGGGATTATTCCTGTATAATTTAAATTATCATAATTAGTTCTTATTAAAGATTCTGAATTATTAGGATTTTCACCTATTAAAACAGCAAGTTGGTTTAATAATTTTGTTCTTTCTTTTTTATATTCTGTTAAATCTGTATTACCTGCAATATATGATTTATTAGCTTTTACAGTATCAGAAGTTGATGTTAAACCTTCTTTATTTCTCGCAAGCATTAAATCATAAATTAATTTTCTGTCTTGAACAATCTCATCTTGAAGGTTAATCATTTTATCAAGTTTTACAATGTTAAGATAAGTTGTACCAACAGCAGATGCTATAGAAATATATGCAGCACGTTCATCTTGTAGTGATGCTTCGTAATCTTTTTTTGATGCGTTGGTCTTATCTCTATTTTTCAAGAATAAATCAAGTTCGTAACTTGCAAAAGCCGGAGTTGAAAATCCCCAATCTGAACTTGTAGTATATGGCATTTTTGAAAAACCTGTACCAAAACCTAAACTTGCAGATGGTAATTCGTTTGCAAATTGAATTTTTACAGCTTGATAATATTCATCAACAGCAATTGTTGCCATTTTTAAATCATAATTATTTTTTATAGCTTTATCAATATAACCATTCAAAATTTCATCATTGAAATTGTTCCACCAGTTATAATTAATATATTCATATTTAAAAACATCACTTTGAGCTCTTTGCTTGTGGGTTTTTGTTATTGAAACTTTTTTAGGTTCACTATTTTTGCCACCTATAGCTAAAGCTGCAGGGGTTATTTCAGTTAATATAAAACTTGCTAAAATTAGTGTTATTATACTCTTTTTCAATGTTTTATTCCTTCTAAAAAATATACTTGCAATTTCTATATCAGTATGATAACATAATATTGTTGCAAATGCAACACATATTTTTTACAACATAGAGAAAATTCTAAATCTAAAGATGTATAAATGCGAACACTATACAGATTCAATATTTTATCAATTTGAGCAAACTGCAAAGTATTGCAGATTTTTAGGTATTCAAGTTTTTAAAAAACTTGAAATGCCGGTTTCTCCTGATGAATTTTATGCACTTGATGTTTTGATATTAAATAATAATATTTGTCAGCGTGAACTAGCAAAACTTATATTGAAAGATAGACCTAATACAGGTAGAATACTTGATTCTCTTGAAAGTAAAGGTTATATAGAAAGGTTTGCAGATACAAAAAATAACAGACTTGTCAGAAGAATTAAAATTACAAATTCAGGAAAAACTATAGCAGAAGAAACTTCAAACAGATTAAGAGATTATATTAGTAATCTGCCGAAAATTTTTTCTGATGAAGATAAAGAAAAATTAAAAGATTTAATGATAAAATTTAGAAAAAGTTTAGAAAAAGAAGTAGAAATGAAAATATAAGAGGTTAAAACATGGAAGAACAAAATAAAGAACAGCAAAATGTTGAAGAAATTAAAAAACCAAAAGGTGTAAAAAGAACAATTACAGCTGTTATTGTTATAATAATTGCTATTTTAGCAACATTATATGCAATTCATGAAATGAAATTTCAATCAACTGATGATGCTTATGTTGAAACAACAACAGTAAATGTTGCTCCACGTGTTTCAGGTCATGATTGAAGAAGTTTATGTAACTGATAATCAACATGTAAATGAAGGTGATTTGGTTGCTGTTATAGACGATGAAGATTATAAAATAAAATTAGAACAAGCAGATTCTACTTATGAAAAAATTAAACTTGACCAATCAAATGCAAAAGCTAATTTAAATGCTGCACAATCAAATATTGATTTAGCTAAAAAAGATATGGAAAGATATAAAAATCTTTATGAGCAAGGTGCAGTTTCAAAACAAACATATGATGCTGCTGTTGTAAAATATGATTCTGCGCAAGCAAATTTAACCCAAGCAAATCAGGCATTATTTTCTGATAAAAATGGAAAAACTGTAGCAGATGCAAATTTAAGAAGTGCAAAAGCTTCTAAAGATAAGGCTGCACTTGATTTATCTTATACAAAAATTTATGCACCGCAATCAGGAACAGTTTCATCTCGCAGAGTTGAAAAAGGTATGTATGTTACAGCAGGTGCTCCTTTATTTACATTAGTACCGGAAGAAGTTTGGATTGTAGCTAACTTTAAAGAAAATCAATTAACAAATATGAAACCTGGTCAGCCTGTTGATATTAAAATTGATACATATCCTGGAAAAGTTTTTAAAGGAAAAGTTGATTCAATTCAAAGAGCATCAGGTGCAAAATCAAGCTTATTCCCACCTGAAAATGCTGTTGGTTCATTCGTAAAAATTGTACAAAGAATTCCTGTAAAAATCGTATTTACAGAAAAAATTGATACAGGTAGATATAATATTGTACCTGGAATGTCAGTTGTTCCAAAAGTTAAAGTTAAATAATAATTTTATAGAATAATAGTCATTCCGGCTTTTGAGCCGGAATCTATTAATTTGCTAATTGTATTATAAACAGAGGGAATAATGTCAGAAGAAGTTATAAAAGAAAATATTACACCAATATCAGAAGATGATGATACTAAATATTTACCGGATAATCCATGGATTTCAGCAATTCCTACGATGCTTGCTGTATTTATTTACGTACTTGACGGTACTATTGCAAACGTAGCTTTACCTCATATGGCAGGAAGTTTTTCAGCTACTCGTGATGAAAGTATGTGGATTTTAACAAGTTATTTAATTGCCAGTGGTGTTGTTATTCCGTCTGTTGATTTTTTTAGTAAATTATTTGGTCGTAAAAACTTTTATATAATAAGTATTTTGATGTTTACAATAGCTTCAATGCTTTGCGGTATGGCACAAAATTTAGGACAGATGGTTTTGTTTAGAATTCTGCAAGGCGCTGGAGGTGGGGGTATTTTACCTATTTCTCAAGCTATTATGATGGAAAGTTTTCCTAAAGAAAAACGTGGTACATCAATGGCAATATTTGGTATGGGAATTATCCTAGCTCCAATTATTGGACCTGTTTTAGGTGGTTGGATTACTGATAACTGGTCTTGGCCATGGATTTTTTATATCAATGTACCTTTTGGATGCTTGGCAGCAATTTTATCTCAAAAATTATTATTTAATCCACCATATTCTTATCGTCAAAAAGGTGTAAAAATCGATGGCTTAGGGTTCTTTTTTCTTGCTGTTTGGTTATTGTGTTTACAGGTGTTTTTTGATAAAGGTAATAATGCTGATTGGTTTAATGCTACTTGGATTTGCTGGTTATTTGGTGTTTCTTGTGTTTCAGGATTTTGTTTTTTTATTTCACAAATTGTTCGAAAAAATACTCTTGTTGATTTAAGTGTTTTTAAAGATAGAAATTTTGTAATAGGAACAATAATTCAAGTTGTAATGCAAGCTGTACTTTATGCTTCTCTTGCAATTTTGCCTCAATTTTTACAAAGTATGATGGGATATACCGCATTTTTAAGCGGTTTCTCAATGATGCCAAGAGGTATGGGATGTATGACTGCAACAATTATTTGTGCTTTTATTGCTGATAAAGTCGATAAAAGAATTCTTGTATGTATTGGTTTGTTTTTGCTTGGTGTAGCTGGTTTAGAATTAGGTTTTTTAAATTTACAAATTTCAAATATTAATATAATGATTCCAAACTTTATTATGGGGTTGGGAATGGGACTTTCTTTTGTTCCAATTATAAATCTTTCTATGGAAACAATGTCAAATCTTCAAATGACAAATGCAACCGGTCTTCAAAACTTATTAAAAAATATAGGAAGTGCTGTTGGTACCTCATTAGTTGCGACAATGATTACAAGATTTGGTCAAATGCATCAACATATGATGGTTGGAAATTTGAATGAATTAAATCCTGCATATATTGAAAGGGTTCAATCGACAACAGCTGCTTTATCGCAGTATGCTCATATTACTATTGCAAAGCATATGGCTGAATACTCTCAATATGGAACATTATTAAAACAATCAAGTTTATGGGCATTTATGGATTCATTTAGAATTTTTGGGCTATTATGTTTTATGCTTATACCACTTTTGTTATTATTTAAGAAAAATAATTCAGAACAAAAATAAACTTTTTATAGTATAATCTTATCAAGGGATTAAAAAAGGAGCAGGAAATGTTTGGAGTTATACTTGCAGGTGGTTCTGGAAGCAGATTATGGCCTTTATCAAGAGAATTATACCCGAAACAGTTATTAAATTTATATGCTGAAAAAAGTTTACTTCAATCAACTTTTGAAAGATTGAATAAATTTATACCGGAATCAAATATTATAAGTGTGACAAATTCAAAACATCACGCTAATGTTAAAATGCAATTAGGTAAATTGAATAAAAATTCAGTTATTTTATCTGAGCCAATTTCAAAAAATACAGCTCCTGCAATTGCTTTAAGTGTTAAATATATTATTGAAAATAGTGATTTGGATGAAATTATTCTTGTTGTTCCATCTGATTTATTGATTGAAAATAATGAAAAGTTTGTACAATCAGTAAAAGAAGCTGAAAAATTTGCACAAGATGGAAAAATAGTAATATTTGGTGTTAAACCTTCTTATCCTGAAACTGGTTTTGGTTATATTAAATCAGAGAATAATAATGTTATTGAATTTAATGAGAAACCTGATTCTGAAACAGCTTTAAAATACCTTGAAGATGGCGGGTATTTTTGGAATAGTGGTGTTTTTATGTTCAAAGTTTCTACAATAATTAAAGAACTTGACCATTATTGTCCTGAAATTTCAAATATTATAAAAAATATAAATTGTACAGATAAGACAATATCTTTTACAGAATTTGATAAAATGCCTAATATTTCAATAGATTATGCCTTGATGGAAAAAAGTAAAAATATTGCAATGATTGAATTAGATTCTGATTGGAAAGATTTAGGCTCTTGGAAATCAATTTATGAAGTTAGTCCAAAAGATGATGATAATAATGTATTTGTTGGTCATGTTTTAGATAAAGATTCAAAAAATTCTTTTGTTTATTCATCTTCAAAACTTGTTGCAACAATTGGACTTGAAGACACAGTTGTTATCGAAACAGAAGATGCAATTCTTGCTTGCAAAAAAGATAAAACACAAGAGGTTAAACAAGTTTATGAAACTCTAAAAAAACAACATGATGATACTCAAATGGTTCATAAAACCGTTTATCGTCCGTGGGGATTCTATACTGTAATTGCTGAGGGTAAAGGTTTTCAGACAAAACTTATTCATGTAAATCCGGGACAAAAACTTTCTGTTCAATCCCATAACCATAGAAGCGAACACTGGGTTGTATTATCCGGCATGGCAAAAGTTGTTTTAGAAGGAAAAGAACATATTTTATCTCCAGGTCATAGTATAGATATTGCAGTAAAAGCGATTCACTCGCTTCAAAATCCGTTTGAAGAAGATATTGAAATTATTGAAGTTCAAAAAGGTGATATTTTATCTGAAGATGATATCATCCGTTACGAAGATATGTATGGCAGAGCTTAAAATTAAAAATATTTAAAAGATGCGACAAGTATTTACTTGTCGCATTAAGGTTTCCTTTATTTTTAAGAAGAGGAAATTACCTTGCCCGATAATGCCCTTTT
>JAAGKN010001061.1_pt1 | contig 57441 bp, 56 predicted proteins | sample 6206371 | NCBI WGS metagenome assembly JAAGKN01 (sample SAMN11533720, study PRJNA540317) | gut metagenome | isolation source: fecal pellets from male and female animal of same cohort | host: Peromyscus leucopus | place: USA:CA | collected 2017 | reverse complement strand
TAATTTGATATCCTTTTGGTAAATCAGCATAGTAGTAATTTTTTCTATCAAAAATAACTTCATCTGGATTAGTACAATGAAGAGCCATTGCTGTAAGCAAAGACTTTCTAACTGCTTCCTTATTAGGTACTGGTAAAACTCCTGGAAGTCCTAAATCAACTGTCGCAACATTTACATTGTGTGCCTCACAAAAAGTATTAGGAGCCGAAGAAAAATTTTTAGACTTAGTCTCTAACTCACAATGTACCTCTAATCCAATAACTACCTTATACATCTATATCACCTACCTTACTATAAATACCTTTAAGGCCTGTTACTTCTTCTACTTTAAAAGCCATATTAAGCACCACATCATCTTCCCTAACTCTTCCTGTTATATTTAACCCAACAGGCATATCATTTACCATCGTAAAAGGAATCGTAATCGATGGGAAACCACCAAAGTTACCAATAACTAAATGATTTTCTAAAATTAAATATCTATCAGATAATTTTTCAGAAGTACTGTCAAATCTCTCCGCTGGACCTCCACTACAAGGACCAATCATTCCATCATACTCTCTAAATAATTCATTAATTTTATCAACAATTAATCTCCTTACTCTTCCCGCATTTAAGAATAATTTTTCTTGATTTTCTTTCTGTAAAATATAACTTCCTAAAATGAAACGTCTTTTAATTAATTCAGAAAATCCTTCAGTTCTAGCAGAAAACATAATTTCTTCAACACTTTTTCCATCACCACGAGGACCAAATTGAATACCTGTTAAATTTGAATTATTAGAAGTAGCCTCAGCACAACTAATACACATATAAGTTGGATAAATTGCTTCTAACAATGCCTTATCAATTGATACTTCTTCTACAGTAAATCCTGCCTCTCTAACCTTATCTAAAGTTTCATGGAACTTACCTATAGTTTCTTTTAATACTTCATCATCACTATCTTTACAAATATCAAGTCCACAAACTTCTTTTATATAGAATAATTTTTTTCCTTTAGTATCTTTCTCTAATGTATCTTCATAACACTTATCATCATCATTTAAAGTTGTCATATCATTAATATCTTTTCCCTTTAAAACATCTGTAACAATAGCCGCATCACGTACATTTCTTGTAAACATTGCAACATGATCTAGACTTGAAGCAAAAGCAAATAATCCATATCTTGATATTCTTCCATAAGTTGGTTTGAAACCCACTAACCCACCATGTGAAGCTGGCTTTCTAACCGAATCTCCTGTATCACTTCCAATTGCAAAAGGTACAATTCCCAAAGCAACAGCTGAAGCACTACCAGCCGAAGATCCTCCTATCATACAATCCTTATTCCAAGGATTTCTAACAATTCCTGTATGCCCTGTAGTACCAGTACCACCCATAGCAAGTTCATCAAGTACAGTTTTTCCAAGCAAAACTGCCCCTGCACTTTTCAATTTCTTATAAACAGTCGCATCATACACAGGAACATAATCTTTTAAAATATTAGAAGATCCTGTAGTAAGGATACCACTAGTTGAAAAATTATCTTTTAAAGCATATGGTATTCCAGAAAGCTTAGAACTCCTTTTCTTATATTTACATTTATCTATAATAGTTACAAAAGAATTATAATCTTCTTGAAAGTAATGCGCTAATCTATTAGCACTTCCAAATAATTCTTCTGCACTAACCTTTTCTGGATCTAATTCTTCTCTAAGTTCTTTAATACTTTTTCCTCTATACATCTTCATCCACCACCTTTGGTAATTTTACCTGATCATTTACTTGATGTTTAGCATTTTCTAACACTTCACCAACTGTTAAATAATCACCAACTTCATCTTCCCTTAAACTGGCATCAGTATTAAGAAAAGGAAATGTCATTGGTTTTACTTCACTAATATTTGGAATCTTTCCAATCAACTCCATTTGTTTTAAAATAACTTCAAACTCTTCTTGTAGTGTTGTATATTCTTCATCATTCATATCAAACATCAATTTATTAGCATAACTTTTTAATTTATCTTTTTCTATCATAAAATCATCTCCTTTTTATATAAAACAAAAAATACTAGTCAACATCCCTATTTAAATAAATAGAAGGGACGAAAACTAGTATTCCGCGGTACCACCCTTATTACTGTCCTAAAACAGTCACTCTCGGCTCCAACAAACCATAGTGCTTCTAACGGTGCACATACCGACTTATTCTACTCTATTCTTTAAGTACTCAAGAGTGTTATTCAGAAAAAGGCATTACCAAGTTCCACCAAACCTTAGCTCTCTATAAAAGTTGCTTTCTCTTACTTATCTCTCTCATCGATTTCGTTACTAATTTTACACTATTTTTCTTATTTTGTCAAATTTTTCTATTTAATACCATAAGAAATCAATATTATGATAAAATATATTTTAGAAAATGGAGGATGATTATATGGCAATTGAAATATATCAAGGAGTACATGTAACTGCAGAATCTGCAACAAATTACATCGACATAGGAACAATATCATCTGGCTGTGAACAAATAAATGAAGCTGCAGCACAGTATACAAATGTTGGAAAGGAATTATCTGCAGCTGCAGGAAACTTATCAGCTGATGCATTATCAGTAAATGAAACAACAATGCAAGCATCAGTAGAAGATTGCGGTAATCAAATATGTTCTATAAATGCTAAATTATCAAGCTTCGCATCTTCTATATTAGATGCTACTAATAGAGCTTTAGACAAAAAACAATTAGAATTAAATCAGATTGCTGAAGCAAAAGACCAAGCAATAATTGCTGAATTAGCCGCACGTGAAGCCGCAAATGAAACAAATAATTAAAAGGAGGAATTAATATGAGTTTTTTTAAACCATCAATTAATTATGACCCAGGAAAAGTAAGTGCCGCAGTTGAAAGTATAAATAATACAAAAAATAATCTATTAGAACCAAAAGCAAATTTATATAGTGCACTTTCTATGATAAAAGGTGCCAATGGTTTCGACCTAGTAGAAGCTGAAGGTATAAATGTAGATATAGGAATAGCTGATGCCTTAACGTCAGAATGTATAAGTAGTATCGATGCTATTGTAAATGAGATAAATGAAAAAACAATGCAAATACAAGCCTATAGCGATGCTGAAGGATTCAGCAAAAAATGGGTTTTTGCAAACATTAAATTTAAAGACTTAAGAACCAATTTAGAAAGTGCAATTGAAGATATCTTAAAAACAGGAGCAGCAGCCTCTGGTTCATTTGAAAGTGAAGCTAACAAACTACTAAAGAAATCTACTAAAAAAACAAGTATTTTAGATAAATTCAAATCCCTAGCTGGAGAAACTGGTGCTGTTATTGGAAAAGGTGCTTCAAAAGCCAGAGATATTATGGGAACAGCCTTTGGAAGTGTTACTGGATGGTTCAAGAAAACATTCTCAGGTTCTAAAAAAACAAATTCAGATGAAAAATCAGATAAAGTATTTTCATCAACAAAAGAAAAAAAAGAACCTACACCAACTGCAACACCTAAACAAACTGACCCAACTATTGCCAGAATAAATTCTAAATTATCAAATACAAATACTGAAAACAAATCAATAAGCTTAGACAATCTATCTCCGAATTCCAGAGTAACTAAAGCAATTGACAAATATTCTGATGAAATTCTAAATGCTGACTATGCAACAGTAAGTGATAAAATTCTTACTACAACAAAAACAGAAAATATAAATGGTTCTCCAGTTCAAGTAACACACGTCGTAATTGATGACCCAAGTCAAATTAAAGGAGCCCCTGCAAATGGTGGATATGGAAACGGCCTAGAAACAGCATCAAGTGCTTCAAAAAGATTAAATTCTACTATCTTAATTAATGGTAGTCACTTTAATTATGGTGATGGAACACAAGATTTAAAAGGTGGAAATCACGTCGCAATTGTTAATGGTGAGGTAAAAGCAAATGGAAGTTCTGGCGGACAAGAATTACTAATTGATAATAGTGGTAAAATATTTAATTCCTATGGAAGCACTGGGCAAGACCTAGCAAACTCTGGAGTAAAATACTCCTATTCATGTCACAGTACCCAAGTAATAGAAAATGGAGATACCAGTAAAAGCTATAACGAACCACGTGCTTATAAAAGAACAGTCATTGGAATGACAGAACCATGTGAATACTATATAACTACTGATCAAACATACAATAACGCTCTACACAATACAGCTGAATATTTAAAAGAAAAAGGTTGCGAAAATGCCTTCAGTCTTGACCAAGGTGGAAGCGTAACACTAGTAAGAAATCAACAAGTAATTAATCAATTAACTGATGAAGGTGAAAGAGCTATTGGTGACTTTTTATACTTCACTGAGTAAAAAGGAATATCATGAATCTAGATTTTAATATTCAATTTGATTATAATTCAAAAATAATAATAACTTATTTAATATTATCACTAATAGCATGTTTTCTAAATTACTTAACTCATGGGAAAAGTAACCGCTTATTATTTGAGAATTATCGAAGTTCACCACTAAATCCCCTAACCTACATCAGATTATTCAGCCATAGTATTGGTCATAGAGATTGGGACCATTTAGTTGGAAACTTCCTATACATACTATTAATAGGTCCAATGATAGAAGAAAAATATGGAAGTATTAACCTACTATTAATGTTATTAATTACATCATTAGTAGTTTCCATATTTAATATAGTTCTAAACAATTATTCAATATGTGGAGCTAGTAGTAATGTATTTATGCTCATTGTTTTAAGTTCTTTTTCTAATATAACCGAAGGAAAAATACCAATAACACTAGTTTTAATCTGCTTATTCTATATAATCGATGAAGTTAAAAAAAGCCTTTTAGAAGGAAACAAAAAAATATATCACTCAGGACACTTACTAGGAGCAGTATGTGGTATAGCATTTGGTTTTATAGCACTTTATTACCCACAATTATTATTTAAATATTAATCACCTAAATCCCATTAGGTGATTCTTTTATTTTTATTAAAGATATGATAAAATACTTGAAGGAAGTGATTTTATGAAAAAAACAATTTTAACAGGTTTAAGACCTACTGGAAATTTACACTTAGGTCATTATTTTGGTGCCGCTCAAAATTGGATAAAACTTCAAGATGATTATGATTTTTATTTAGAAATTGCTGATGTTCAAGCTCTTACAGATAATTTTAATAATCCTGAAAAAGTAAGAACTAACGTTTTTGAAATAACAAAAGATTTACTTGCTATAGGACTTGACCCTAATAAAGTACACTTTTTTATACAATCAAAAATACCAGAAGTTGCAGAACTTACAGTATTTTATTCTAATTTAGTTACTGTATCACGTCTTCAAAGAAATCCAACAGTAAAAAATGAAATTGCTCAGAAAAAAGAGCTTTTTGGAAATAATGGTGAAAGTATTACTTATGGCTTTTTAGGATACCCCGTAAGTCAAGCAGCTGATATTACAGCCTTTGAAGGAGAACTAGTTCCTGTTGGCGATGACCAATTACCACTACTAGAACAATGTCGCGAAATAGTTAGAAAATTTAATTCCATTTATGGTGAAATCTTAAAAGAACCAGAACAATATTTAAGTAATGTTAGTCGTGTTAAAGGACTTGATGGAAATGAAAAAATGGGAAAAAGTCTTGGAAATGCAATTTATTTAATAGATGATGAAGAAACAATTAAAAATAAAATTATGGGAGCTGTAACAGACACCAATAAAATTAAAAAAGATGACCCAGCAAATCCCGATAAGTGTATGGTTTACTACTATCATAAACTAGTTAATAATGAAAATAATATTGAAACTGTATGCAGTGAATGCAAAAAAGGCGCTCGTGGTTGTGTTCAATGTAAAAAAGAACTTATTACTGCCATGAATGAATTCTTAAAACCAATTAAAGAACGTCGCAAAAAATATGAAGATAATCCTGAATTAGTAGAAAAGATATTAAAAGAAGGCACTATAGAAGCCCAAAAAAGAGCTACAAATACAATGTCCAAAGTAAAAGAAGCTATGAAAATAGATTATGACTTATAATCTAAATAGCTTCTTTTTTCATGCCCTGCAAATAAAGTTTTTCATCTCATTATCTAGTTTTAACTTATCCAACTCTTCTTAAAAAAAGTTATATAATTACCTCTTTCATATTCATCTTTTCGTCAAAATCTTATTACAATACAAATGAAATTGCACTATGTATAGCATAATTTAATATATCCCAAAAAACTGTTTGTACTTTTAGGTTAATGTAATAATATCATATAACTTATGATACTTAGAATTAAAATTATTTTTAATATCATTCATTAAAAAATTATACTCATCATGAACACTAACATTATCATTATATAATTCCTCATACAAATACCTAATCTCATCATAAGCCTTATTATTATATAAAGTTTTTAATTCTAAAAGTAAATTATCCCTAATCTTTCTCTCTTGTCTAGTTAAAAAATCATATTTCTTATAATGTGATATAACAACATATTCAATACTTTCTTCACTATACTCAAGACATTCATGAACAACAGCTTCTTCTTCATCTAACAATAAAGAACTACTTTTAATAATTTCACCATTTTCATTGAATTCTAAAGCTAATACTTTACTTAAATCTGTAACCAAAAAAGCATACCTCAATAATTCTCCATTTTCAGCTAAAGTCTTATTTTTTATTTTATTTAATAATTCTGTAGTAATTTTAATTCTATTATTCAAAACATCATTCATTTGTAATCGATTAATTCTTATGATAGGCATTTTTTGAATATTAATAATATTATCACTCTTAACCCACTCATAAAACTCAAAGCAATTATTATAATCACTAAAATTAAGCATTAAATCATAAATATAATTCATTTGATTCTCCTTTTCTTAAATAAAAGTAACATCATCACAAACCCAATAAAAAAACTCAAACACTCACAACTACTAAAAATGAATTCTAAATATTCATAAATATTATATCCAAAAGTAAATAAATTTATGTATATAATAATAAAAGTTAAACCAAAAACCATAAAAAAAAAGCTAACTATAAAAAGAAGTATTTTCATCATAAAATAATATATTATCTAATAACAAAAAAAAGAACTAATTAAGCTCTTTTTTTTCATCTACATCTGCAAGTTCTACCTTATTAATAGATTCAAATTTTCGAGATATTTTCTCTGTAGTAATAGATACATTCTCAACATCTTTATTAACTGTTTGAATACTTTTAGCAAGTTTATTCCAACGTTCTCTATATCTTGCAAATTCTAATCCTAATTTATTTAACTCTTCATGTACTATTGTACTATATTTATCCCTTTCGAGATTCTTTATAATCATCTCAATTACTGTTAGGGTTGAGATTAATGTTGTTGGACTAGTAATCCAAACTTTTTTTCTATAAGCATAATTAATAATATCAGAATGATATGCATTTAACTCTGCAAAAATTGCCTCTGCTGGTAAAAATAATATTGCCTGATCAGTAGTCTCTCCTGGAATTATATATTTACTACTTATCGCATCAATATGCTTTTTCATATCCATCCTAAACATCTTTTCATAATTATTACGCATATCTTGTGATATTTTTCTATCTACCATTAACTGATAATGTTCCAAAGGAAATTTAGAATCAATACAAATAGTCCCTAAAGGTTCTGGAGCAAATAATACTGAATCAGCAATAACTCCTGTTGAAAGTGTATATTGAAGTCTAAATATATTATCATTCTTTTCACCAAAAACACTAACTAAAATATGTTTAAGATTAACCTCTCCATATATTCCTCTAGTCTTTTTATCAGTTAGAATACTTTGTAAACTAACAATATCTGTAGAAAGATTCTCTATCTTTTTCTGAGCCTCATCTATCTTAGAAAGTCTTTCAATAACACTCATAAAAGTTTTATTAGTCTTCTCAAAATTTTGATCAAGTCTTTGATTTACCTTCTCATTAATTAATAATAGCCTTTTCTCAACTTGCTCATTTAATTTAGAAAAATCCTCATTCATATTGCGCCCTAAATCAGACTTAAAATCTCCTAATTCCTTCATCATATTTACCTCAAGTTTACCAAGTCTCTCAGTAATATTAGATTCATTTATATTTTTAAATAACGAAATAACAACTAATATAATTAAAATAACCAATAATAAAATAATAACATAATCCATCATACAACACCCTTTATTCTATATTCATCTTCTTACTAACAATCTTAGAAATAATATAAGCAATTCCTAATGCCAATACTATAAATAAAATCGAATTTAAATCAGTTAAACTTTCAATGAAACTTTTCCCAATATATCCCCAAAATATAACTGTAAATACTTTCCCAATCAATAAAGCTGAAATAAATTTCTCTTTTGAAACTCCTGCTATTCCCCCTAATATATTAATTAAAAAGGAAGGGGTAAAAGGCAAAGTAATAATCAATACTAATTCAGAAAAACCAATTGTTTTAAATTTATCAATTCCATTTTTTATCAATTTTTGTGTCTTATTATTTAGTAATTTGCCTATAAATCTTTCTTCTAAAAAAGAAAATAACATATAACACAACAAACTTCCAGTACAGGTTGCTACCCAAGAAATTAATATTCCTAAAAAGATACCAAATGCATTTACATTTAAAGCAACAAATACACTCAAAGGTAAAGCAGGAATAAAGCACTCAATAAATACTAAAAGAAAACCAAATAATAAACCACCTGTTTCTATAAATTTAGTACTATACTCGACTATATAATTAATTATCTCCAAGTGTATCACCTTCATTAGTTATTATATTATAATTTTATTTCCTTAACAAGTAATTATGATAACCACCAACTATATTTACAGTATTATACCCACGACTATTTAATCTATAAACTAATTGTTCACTTCTACTTCCCGAATCACAATAAAGATAATATTTTTTATTTTTATCTAAATAATTCACAGTATTAAACAATAAATCATATTCATCTATATTAACAGCTTGCGGAATGTGTCCAGAAACATAACTATTTCTATTTCTAATATCTATTATATTAATATTATCCAACTTTAATAAATCATTTATACTAATATTATTATTCATCAAATCACCTCCACTGTAATAAATGCAAAAAAAAGAATCTATTTTATAATAGACTCCTATTTTATTTTATATGGTTTTTCTTCTGTACCATTTCCACTCTTATATAAAACCTTACTATTTAAATAGATAACTGGTCTAACACCATTATAATTACTAGCAATCTGACTTTCTATTGCCCCAGTACCTTGAATAGAATAAACTTTTGAGCTATCACTTGTATCTCCAGTTGCTAGCCACCAAGATTTATTCTTCTTAACTAAATAATTATAATTTTGACATGTTTTACTACTAGCATTTTTACAATTAGGATCTACACTTGCATATAAGTAATCAGAAAGAGTAAGTAACCCATATTTTTGGTTTTGTAATACTTCTGTACATTCTTCAGAATTATCTTTAGCCTCACTACTAGCACTTTTTTTACCAGTACATAAATTATAAGAAACTAATTTTGCTTTATCTTTTTTAGAAAGAAGAACCTCACCATTTTCTTCTGAAGGATTATCATAAATTTGATCTAAATACTCCTTCATTCTACTAGCATTATAAGTATTAAATCCAGAAGCAAAATGATTTGCTTCATTATATCTATTATCCCATGGTTGATCGTATAAAACTCCTTCTTCACTAATTAATACAATGTTATTATTTGAAGTTATTTTAACAATTCTCCATAAATTTTCACCTAGTTTTACATAATTATTTACTTTCTCACCACGATACACATAAGCACCATTAGTAGCATACAAACCATACCCAGAAGTAACTAAATTTTCATCTTTTGTAAGTCTCTTATATAACTCCTCAGTAAGATACTCTTCTCCACAATTTAGATAAGGAGTATATAAATAATCATTACCTGATTTCTCTACTTGAACAGTAGCAGAACATGCAACACCTTCTTTAGTATATTCTGATAAATCCTTCATTCTTTCAGCTACTATAAGATTACTTGAATCAATCTCCACAATATTCCCCTCTTCAGTAGGTAAATTATCAGGATTATCTTTAAAATATGAAATAGCTGCATCTTTTAATATCTTCTCAATTTCAGTATAAGAATATGTTTTAGTACTAAATATCGAAATAATATATAATACCACAAGTAGAATAACCATACCGCCAACAATTATTCCCATCATTTTAAACATTCTTTTACGAGCAGCATCAGAACTTTTTCTTTCTTCTATCTCTTCTTCTAATTCAATATCTTCTTCATCTTCAATTATATCTTCTTTTTTAGGTTTCTTTACCATATTAAAATTTGAATTCATATTTTAACATCCTTTCTAATTATCGAAGAAATCATCAAAGAAATCATCATCATCACTATCATCATCTAAATTAAGACTCGAAGCAGATGTATTCTTAGCTTGTTCATTAATACCAGCTGGTACTGCTTTCTTGACATCATTTTCTTCATAAATATTATTAATACTATTAATTGGTTTAACATCTGATTTAGACTCTATTTTTGCAGTATTATCTAAATCATTCTTTGCTGATTCAGCCTGTTTTTGACGCTTTTCTTCCTCTTCTAATTCTGCTATCTTAGCATCTATTTTCTTAACAAGTTCATCAACATCAAATCCTAAGTCATCATCGTCTTCCTCTTGTTTCTTACTAGCTGGAGCAACTTCAGGCTTTCTAGGTGGAAAACTTGGTCCAAAAGGATTAAACGCTTCTCCACCTGATTCCATTTGCTTTTTAAATGTTTCAAAATCAGGGAATCCAGGTAATTTACCTACACTATCATCACCTTTATCTTTAGTTGCTGGAGTTCTAGTTAAGAAATCAGGAATATTCGCATTTGCCTCAGCATTTCTCTTCTCTCTTGCTGCCTGTAATTCTGGTGGAAGTTGATCAGCCATTGGATTAGGACGAGGAAAACCAGGTATATTAGGTAGACCACCACCCATCTTATCTTTTTCATCTGCCGAGTTCATCATCTCTAATAATTTCTTTTTCTTTTGTGCTTTAACATACTCTTTTATATCAAAAGTATGTAACTCTTCCTTCTCACGAGTAGGATAAGAAGCAGGAGGATAAGTTTTTCCCCAATTAAGTTTAAAATACGGTGTAAATTTAGTTTTAAAAGGTTGTTTACGCATTCTAAGAATTATAACTTCGAATTGTTTCATTCTTTGTAAATCAGAAACAGTAACAAGTGGAGTTGACGCAGTTTTATCATCCTTTTTAGATTTAACCTCACCACACATTTTAGAAATTTCTTCTAGTGCTTTTAACTCAGTTGTAATCAAATAAATAATATTACCACAGTTACCACGAATTGTTTCAGCATCTTCCTTACCATAAACAGAATCTAATTGTGCAAAGTTCTGAATAATCATTGTAAATCTTATTTGTCTAGAACGAGCCGCTGTAATCATTGTTGTAACATCCTTTAAAGGAGGCATATTAGCAAACTCGTCTAATAAAAAGTTAGTTCTTATTGGAAGTTTTCCTCCATGCTTTTGAGCAACACTAATTAATGTTTCATAAATCTGTTTTAAAAGTATTGTAACAAGTGAATGGTATGTTTTCTTTTCATCTTGAATAACAATAAATACTGCTGTTGGTTTCTCACCAATACTTTCAAGATCTATATCACTATGAGATAACATTTCTGATAAATTCTCACGTGATGCAAATAATTTTACTTTTTGTTTAAAAACAGACAAAATACTTCCTTTAGTTTCACTAGGTGCCATAATTGTACTTGAGGCATTTATAGCAGCTGGACTAGCTGGATCTTTTGCTGCAAAGTATTCTTTAATATAAGTTGATCCACCAAATTTTTCCTCACCAATAGTCGTTGCTAAAGATATACTATTAATATTAATTTCTTCTGGTTTAGCATCCTCAAATAGTCCTAATGCAACTCCTGAAAAATAATCTGCAGATGTTTTTTCCCAGAAAGGATCTGCATTCTTATTTGAAGCATCATACAAAATATTTAAAGCAAGGTCATCAAGCAACTCTATAGCTTTATCTTGATTACCTGATTTATATATCTCATAAGGTAAAGTCATAGGATTCCATGCATTACCATTTTGAGGATCACGAAAGTTAAGAAGTAAAATTTGATATCCTCTGTCCCTAAGCATATTACTTGTTTTCTCATATATTTCACCTTTAGGGTCAGTAATAATCATAGATTCCTTTGCTTTTGCTAAGCTGTGAACAAGTGGCAAAATAACTGTTTGAGTCTTACCAGAACCAGTAGCACCGATAACTAGTGAGTGGTACTCACTATTATCAACCCACATTTCTTCATCATTCAATAAAAGCGGAACTCCTGAAGCCTTAGAATTTGCTTGTTTTACTCCAACCATTTCCAATTCTTCTTTAATTTCTTTCTCTTTAGCCCATCTTGAATAACCTTTGTCTTTTTTATCTGTTGTAATTCCTATACCCTTTTCTCTCTCAAAAAACATTGAACTAACACTAGCAAACATTCCCAACAAAAACAATAAATACAAAAATATCGTTGAAAATAAATAATCTGGTCCAAATGCTGGTAAAGGATTTAATCCTGCTAAGTGTCCCTCAGCAGCAAAAGTATGTAAATTAACTACTCCAATTGAAACTATATAAAGTAGAAATACTGCAAATAAACCAAATATTAATAAATCTTCTGGATCTGCCCTAAACTTTAATTTCATACCACTACTTCCTTTCTCCCTATATTATAACTTATCTTTTAAAAACTGTCATTATTTATTGATTAGAAATTACTATTTTAAAAGCATTATCTTCCTTATCATATTTATATAGCATATCTACTTGAGATGATGTACTATAACCAGCACAACTTAAAATCAATTCATAATTTTTATCATTATCAGCATCTAAAAATGAAGTAAAAAATGGTTTACATCCGTTAAAAGAACGATTAGTACTTATATCATTGTAGAGATAGTAGATTTTCTCATTCTTAACCATAAAAACAATTGAAAAAATCATCTCTGGATCAAAATCCAATGGAAAGGCATTACTAATTAAATAAAACTCTTCAGAAACACCATCGTTATCAAAATCAACATTACTTTTATAAGCTGCCGTAAATTGACTAGATAAACTTAAACCATTTTCTTCTAAAACTGCATCTACATAAGTTCTATCATCTATATCTTCTTCCTCTACTTTAATAATATCCATATCAAAGTTTGCATGATAAGCTAGTAAATCTCCATCTAATAGAACAGCATTCTTTTTAGAATCAAACGCATACCACTTATCATCATGCCATAAAGAATATTTACCAAATTTTTCATTATTAAGATATACGTTATATTCTTTCCAATTCAATTTATCAATAGAACTTCTGCTGCTAATATTGAGCCATCTTTTCTTATCATAATTCCAAATCGTATTTTCACCAACAATTATTGTCACATTATTTTTACCAGCTCTAATATTACTTATTCCAAAGACAACAAACATCACTACAAAGAAAGTTACTAAAATTATTAACAATGTAATATATACCTTTTTATCTCTCATATTTTCTCCTAACTAACTTTATAATATGCCAAAGTCGAAGTATTAGCCCAATTATATTGTGCCCACATATCTGTTGAAGCACTACCAGGATCCATCATATTAACTGTATTACCATTAACAGAATCTATTGCCACCCAGTGTTGTCCTGTATTTCCTTTAACTTCAGCTACTACATATACTCCACTTTGACTAGTTAATTCTTTGATTTTTGCAAGTTTACTTTCTCTAGACATACCAGCAACTGATATTTGTCCCTGATATTTAAATGATGGAGCAGCCTGAGAAGTAACTCCCCAAACAAAGTTTCCTCCACTTACAAAACCACCATGACTGTTCAAAAATTCTACAAATGTTCCTGGATTAAAATCACTAATATTAGTCTGAACTCCACTTTTAGCTATTAACATTGAAACAGATGTTACCAAACAACCAATCTGTCTAATCGTTTGTCCACTTCCACCTAATTGAACATTAATCCATGGCCCTTCATATTGTTTCCAACCAGCAAAGTCCCCAGTCGAAGTTCCACAATTTGATGATGAACCACCACTATTACAACTAGCCTGTTGAATATCACTTGCTCCATAATTACGACTACCTTGATTGTAGTGTTGTAATAAAATTTGTTTATAATTTAGACCTTGACTAGCCAAATAAGCAAATCTATTCTGATCGGAAGATAAAAAACCTGATGATATAATATATCCGCGAGAATTAACTAATACTTCACCTTGAGTTTCTGCTGCTGCTTTTCTAATTTGATGATCTGCAGGCAATGGATCTCTTGTTCTCATAGCACCTGCTACCTTACCACTTCTAACAATACCGCCTTGTCCATCTCCGCCTCCCATATAGGAACATCCTTCATCAATATTACAAAAAACTTGATCCGCAACACAAGACGAAATTTGTAAAATCCACTGACCATTCTCTTCTTCAAGTTTCTTACCTAATGAATTTCCCATTGATGTTGGCCTTGCTAAAGCAAAACTTCTTGCTGCAACCATTTGAGCCTTAAGAACTTCCATATGAGCTCCATCACCAACTTCAGCATAAGCTACACCAGCAACATAATCTTCAAAATTTACTAAATCTTGATCAATGGCTTTTCCATAAGTTCCATTTCCATAAGGACTTCCGCATTCCATCAATCTAACCTTCAAATCCTTAATTTGTAAACTCTTAGCAACATCGCCTCTTCCTTCAATATAAAAGCCTTTTATATCATAAGCACAACTTCCAATAGAAGCACATGAAGAACTAGAGGTATCTTTACCTATCAAATTATAATATCTTTCAATGTAATCAAATACATCATCAGCCATTTGCTCTCTTTCACCATCTAATGAATTAGGCAAATACTCAGGAATTATTTCCGCAATTAAATTATCCCTAAAAGTCTCTTCATTATATGAATTACCATCAAACATAGCATCTGCAATATTCATAATGACTATTTCATTCATATCATCATATTCCAAATCAGCCCCATTAGTATTTAGAACATGATATACTGCTACTACCTTTAAAGGATCTAACGTTCTACCAGTAGCCTGATAAACTAATTTTACATTATTAATCCTATCATAAAACTCTTGTTGTTCTTTAGTAGCAGCTTCAAAATATAATTCACCAGTTTCTTCACCAGAAGCAAAACTAATTCCAAAAGCATCTTCATACTCTGAAAATAGTCCAGAAACGCCAGCTACCACAACAAAAAGTATTAGAATAAGTATAAAAACAGGAAGTAAAGCAAACACCATCACTTTTACTAACACACTAGCAAAGAATTTACCACTTCCATTTGTTTTTTTATCATCACTATCTGAATTCTTATCTTTATCATCATTACCTAAAATAGAAGGAGCTTTAGTTGTTCCAGATGGTATTCCAGCAATTTTAGGTTTTTCTAAAGTATCATCAGAATGCGAAGAAGGAAGAGAAACTTGTTTTTCTCCCCCTATTGCTCCTCGACTAGAAGGTGTAGGTACATTCTTAGCACCCAACTTACCTCCTCCACTAACAGCATCAATACCCTTATCTGCGGCATCAATAGCTCCAGTTTTATTTAATTTATCTGCAGCTCTACCAACACCAGGCATTCTATTAAGAGCTTTAGCCCCCTTATTTAGAACTTTTTGTCCAGCTTTAGTATTAGCAACAGCATCCACAGCCTTAGCTCCAAGAGGTCCTCCAAAATAAGCACCTGCACCTTTAGCAGCTGTTTTTAGGGCTTTCTTACTAGATTCTTCCCTCTGCTTTTTCTTTTGTGATGCAGAGTCCATTGTACTTGCACTATTACTATTATCAATTGCGTTATTAGTATTAGTACCATTATTAGGTTGATTATTACTATTTTGTTGTCTACGACTTTGATATGGCATCTACATCACCTTACTTCTATTCTATATTTTAGAAACCTCCACCAACTCCGAAAGAATCTAATTCTTCTTGCGTTACCGCAATATTAATTCTCATACGTCTATTTCCACATACAAATAAAGCTTCACCTTGAGAATAACGCTTAATACTCTCTTTTTCACTCTCATTCAAATCAATAAGTAAAGCTAAATCCTCAACTGCTTGTTTTCTAAGTCCCATAACTAAATAATATGAAGAGTTATCAAATATAGCTTTACCTTGTGTAATTACTGCTTGATCAGAAAAATCACTAGGTTGCTGAGTAATAATTATTGTTCCAGTATTATACTTACGGGCACGTCTTTGAACTTGTGCTAAAAAATCTGCTCCTAGAGCATTATTATCTCCAAGTAAAACATGTGCCTCATCAACCATCAAAACAGTATCGACATTAAAGTCTAAACAAAGACCCCAAGCATATTTTAATACATTAAAGAATAACGCATTTTTAACCGTTGAATCACTATTCATTAACTCTTTTATATTAAACACCATGAAATCGCTGTCTTTTCTAATAGTTGTATGTCCATCAAAATAAAACTTCAATTCCTTAACAATTGGTCTTACCTTCAATTCAAGTCTTTCCATAATATCACGCTCTTGAGTGTGATCTGTCATTGACATAAGTCTACCTTTAATTGTGGCATAAACATCACTAAAAGTAGGATAATCAGCTGAAGTATATCTAGAAAAATCAGCATTAAAATCAATTCCAAAACGTTTATATGTATCTTGAACTATTTCAGAAAACATAGTTAAAACATCTTCTTCAATAGATGGATCATAATACTTCATAAAAGCTTTTAAAAATTGTAAAGTACGAGTTAATACTGTATATCCAAGACCCTGTTTAATTTCTTCCTCATCAGCATCTATAACAATTTCTAATGGATTAATAAGACCAAACTCTCCACCCTTACCAATATCAACAGTATCTCCACCATAAGTACGAGTAAGCTCTCTAAATTCATCTTCTGGGTCAATTATTACAATTTGACAGCCATTTCTTATATGTGTTCTAAGCATTAGCTTAGCTGCAGTTGATTTACCTGATCCAGAAGTACCAAGAATAATCATATTAGCATTATTTCTATTATTCTCTTTACGTATCTTATATAAAAACTGATTAAATAAAATTACTCCTCCAGAAAAATCAACACCAAGTAATGTTGAAAGACCTGGATCTTTTATACTGTCGAAAATAAACGGATACATAGCAGAAATTGTAACAGATGGAATCGGTGTACCAATTCTTTGTTCAACATCTTGTGAAGGAAAAACTGGAATAATTGATTTCAATACTTTTTCTTGTTCAAAGCGTAATGAAATTGCTTTTAATTCCATTGAATCCAAATAATTTTTTACATTAAGCTTCTTTAATTCTAATTCATCTTTAGTATCTGCAGTAATCATAATATGCATTTGAAAATCAAAAATACGAGCCTGACTACCTGCAAGCATTGAAGTAAAATATTCTAAGCTTTCTGCGTCTTGTCTTATTCTTTCACGAACAGTTTGGTCTCTTTCATCTTGATATTTTTGCTTTAAATCTGCAACTTGCTTATTAAGCATTTTAGCCATTTCTTGAAATGGAACTGGTATATGCTTAACAACTACTTTTATACCAGACATATTAGTCAAACTAGATAAATATCCTGGCATTATATATTTCGGATAAGATACAACCGTCAATATAGTTGCATACTTATCACTTATAATAAAATCACTAGGATTAAAATGTAATCCTTTTGGTGCTAACTGACTTCTTAAACCTATACTCATACTGGCATCACCGTTCCAAACTCTGTAGTATTACCTCCATTTAGGAAGTTTTCAAGTACTAATCTTAAATCTGAATTACTAATTAATGATGCATTTAAACCACAAGTAGCTAAACCATTAATCATCTGACGCACTCTTTTCATAAGTAAATCAGCATCTTTTGACTTAAACATAAAATAATACTCAGTATCTACAACATTATTAGATATAAACGTTTCTCCTTTTTGTATATCTTGCATAATAAGCTTTCTAACAGATGGAGAATGTGTTTCATTTAACAGTAATTGCATTTGAGACATATAAACAGAAATATCTACAGGCCTATCTGCAACTACCAACCAGAATTCATAATCAATTGTGTTATAAAAATTTCTTAATCCAACCAATATATTATTTTGTAAATCTGGATCTAGAATAAATATATTACGAGGAGCTATTTTTACTCCACTAACCTTAAAATTATCACTAGTAATTATCATATTATTTTGAATTGCACGAACTGGCAACCAATCTTCTGTAAAACCACTACTTTTTACCTTTTTTGACACTTTTATAACACCAACCTTTCCATCTATAAGTCTGACGATTAGTAAGAAACTCATACATCTCAACTATTATATTCAACATATTATGATAATAAGGAACCGGCATTACTAGAAAACCAGTAATAAATGCCGGACTTAATACCAAAATAGTAACTGCTGTACTACCAAGAGGAAGAAATGCAAGCAAAATAATCGTAGTAAGAATTCCTCCACCAAATAACCATAAATCAAATGGTCTAAACAACCCTAATATTAATTGTCCCCTCTTTGTATTTGCAGGAATCAAATAATTCACTCATATCACACTCCTCTTTTAATCTATTTTTTACTGCTATATCTATCATTTTGTTCATTAATAACATTTTGTCTTTTCTTATTAGTAATTTTATTTTCAAGGGCATCAGCTGATTTAGTAACAGAATCTCTATCAATAACTCTACCATGTGTATCAACATATTCATCGTTAGCTGCATCATAAGTGTAAGTTCCACCTTTAGCTTCAGCATCACTTATTAATGTAGTCAAGACTTCATCTGTTCGATGGCCTGCTGCAACCTCTGAAATATAACTACTCTCATTTTCCTTTAGAATCCATCCTTCATTCATATTAGCAGTAGTCATATCAACTGTATATGTAATTGCACTATTGTCGGCATCATGAAATGTAACTGTTGACTTCCCAGCTGCTTCTGCTGCTTTTTTAGCGGCCATAAATGATTTATAGTTAACATTACCAATCGCTCTACCATTCACATCATATGATTGATCCTTACTAAATGAACCTTTAGTCCATACTTGTTTAACCATTTCTCCACTAGCACGTTTTTTAACTGCTTCTAAAGCTGCTTTTCTGCCTTCCATACTTTTGATTTCACGAGTTAGAGAAGCACCTGGTCCATCTCCAGTAAATAACCTACTTGCCGCTGCTCTAGATCTTCCTAAGAATGTTGAACCTGAGTCACCTGCTGTAAGCGCTTGTGCATTACGTTTTTGCATTGCTTCAAAAGTGTTTTTAAGAGCATGATCCTTAGCCCCTAATGCAGCTGATGCTCCCGTACCAAAGCCCATAGCACCACCTGTTATTCCTGCTAATAGATGTTTCGCACGATTGTGTATTGCATTAGGATTTACATTTTCTCCAAATGACTTTCTAGTCTCATCCGCCATTCTACTAGCCCTAGCACCAGCAAGTCCTGAACCAACTGCACCAACAGTAGCTGCTCCAAGACCAAGAGCTGTACCAAAACTTCCAAATAGTTTTCCACCATCATCTTTCATTCCAAGAACTTGTTTAATAAATTTAGGAGCTTGTTTAGCAAAAACAAATAATCCTATTAAAATAAGAATGAATGACAATGTTCCAAGTACCCCTGAACCATTATTTATATAAATACCATGTACTATCATATCTTGAACTAAGAATAATACAAAATAAACAACAGCAAGTCTTATAAATAAATCCAAATATGTAGAAGATAATGTTTTAACCCAAGAATTAAAAGCATTGTCCTTACTACCTTTAGGATCCATATAAGAAATAATAGGAATTGGTGCAATAAGTCTTAAAACAGCAAGCTTAACCGCACGTACTGCAACTTCAACCGTAAAATTCAAAAGTATAAAAACAAAGATAAATGCCACTATTGCCGAAATAAAAGGTGTATATGCAAATACATAATATGTTTTACCAACTAATTTTTTATAAGACTCTTTTATAGAACTCCAAAAACTAGAAGTATGTTCATACTCACAAGTAGCATTAACCAAACTAATAATTTCAGCAGGATCAGCATCAAGTCTTGTATAAGCTAATCTTACTTCATCATCTATATCCTTACAAACACGATTATCATTAATCGTTGCATCATCTCTACCCTCTTCATGTCTTCGTTCATCTTCTGGTATAAGATTTATTCTATAAAATCCTTTTAATACAGTTGATGTGAAAATTCTCGAAGACTTTGCCAAACTACTGTCATCATCATCAAAATCGGCCGAAGTAAATGACTCCGTTGAATCATTAGTACCTAAAATTAATCTACCCAATGTATTATTTTCCAAAAGTCTATGTTGAAGTGAATATAAAGCACCAAACAATAAACCATTATTATTAAGTTGTCTCTCCCACTCATTTCTAGCACCTGGAATACTAATTGGAACCAATAAAGTTAACATTAGTAAAGAGATAGCAACTCTCTTTATTAAATTACCAGCACCTGTTTTGGAATCAGTAAAAGAATCTGGATTCATTATTCCCTTAAGAATAGTAACTGCAAGTTGAAACATCATAAAAACTCCAATAATTAATTGGACTCTTTTATAAAAATCCATAATTGTACCATTATTAAATAAATCAGCTGAGGCAACATTAAAAAACAATTGATAAACTAAACCCAATAACCAATACGCTGGTCTATCTAACATAGTAAATAAAGTTCTAATAAGATCATTTGAGACACTAGCTGCCTCCATATTAGAATCACCCATAATTATTCACCTCTTTTCAAGCTATTGTATCCCACAAGTTGGGTCAGAAGACATCCCAAATATGTCAAGCATAACTTGAACTAAAGTTGGGATAAAAAATAAACATGCAGCCAAAATAAGTCTATAAACCAACTTTTTAGTAGCTTTCTTCATAGCATCATCATCATTTTTAACAATAACTTGGATAAAATCAACACTACTTAAAATAACAACTAATATCGGACCAAGTATTTTAATATAATTTAACGCCTGCTGTAACAACCAAGCAACCGAATCTTCATCATCTGGATCACCTAAAATTGAATTAGCACCACTACAATCCTGTTCATTATTATAATCGTCCATCCAATCTTTAATTTCCTCTTTGCTAGTAATACCATCATCTAATATAAAAATATTGCTAAAGACATCTATATTATTGATACCAACAGCATTAGTTCTAATTGGAGCTAGCAACATCAATGAAACGATAAAAAATAATATAATTGACACTTTTTTTTGCATAAGATCACTCCGCTTACATTATAACATAATAAGTATATCAAAATAAAAAAAAAATAGCAATAACTACTATTTTTATTTAAATTAACTATTCTTTGCAGCTTGCCAACAGTTAGACCAACTAGTAGTATCTCCTTCACCACCAGCAGAAACTAAGTTCATAACAACTCCAACTAACATTGGAACAAAGAATATTAATCCTGCATAAATCATACGTTTAATAAGTCTACTTTGTGCTGATTTTACTTCTTTTTCATCACTAGCAATTACAGCCTTACCTAAATCAATTGTACCATAAACAATTAAAGCAACTGGTATAACAACCATAACTAACTTAATAACTGCTACTATTACTTTAACTAGAGGTAACAAACCACCACATGCATCTGTTGCTGCAATTTGTACTAAATCTAACATAATAAACCTCTCCTTCACTACTAACATAATACACTATATAAATTTTTTTGTCAATTATTAGCGTCTAAACAAACCGAATATTTTCCCCGAATTACTATTTCTCGAATTACGATTAAACAATCCTAATTTAGTTAAGAAATCATTAACAATCGCATTTCGTTTTCTCTCATCTAAAGGAGGCATATTATAAAAAACCTTTATTGCTGCTTCACTTTCAAAATCAAAAACATCATTATTTAAAAGTAAACTTTTATTTAAAATTACTTTTTGTCCACCAATTCTACCAAAACAATTCTTGTTTCTTCGAACCAATTTATTAAGCTTCAATGTACTTGGTTCAATCAAATAAAGAACGTCTCCACAAAAGCTATCATCAGTACAATTATTTAAATCAACTAAAATAATTGTTGCTGAACTATATTTTTGTAAAATAGTTTTAATTTCACCCTGCTTAGCAGAAATCATTTGTCTATCATTAAAGAAAGAAAAATCATTCTTATCAATTTCAATTGCTACAACACTCTCCTGTCCATAAGCAATTGAAAGCTCCTTCTTCAACATATAAATAAATGTCGTTGCTCCTGCATGTTCAGTAACATTTCTAACACCTATAATAGTAGTTCCACTATCAACTTTAGTAACAACAGTTGCAACAGTTGCTCCTGTCTCAGTAGAATTCTCAATATTAGCCATCTTTCTAATATGTTCAACATCTTCTAAAGTGTTAGATTTCTTCAATAAAAATTTAATTCCATTCAAATTAGTAGTGAAATTATAAATACCAATAGCAATTAAATGTGCTAAAAAATTAGAAGTACATAATTTACTACCTTCAGGAAGTAAGAATACAATCTTTTCTGGATCTAATCCTTGAACTAATACCTCATAAGTTTTTAAGTCATCATAATGCCTAAGTGCAGTAACATCAAGAATCATTTTGCTATAAAAAAAGCTCTTGAACATTTCAACAATTTCAGTTGCATCATATGTCCCAGAAATGCTTTTTATAATATCTACATCTAAATTTGATAATTGCGCTTGTTGTGCATTAGCTACTATTACATTCATTTATTATCAACATCCTTTTTAATAACTAGATTGGAAAACTTTTGTATCTCCACTTATCTTAAATACTTTTAATCCCAAAAGATTATCAATTATGGGAATCTCAATATTAATAATAGTTTCAACTTTGTAGTAATATGATTCTGGAATATCAGATTCAGAAGAAGTATCAGCCTTATTTTTCATCGGAATTGGTTTTGATGAACAAAAGAGTCCTGTGGAATCTTTTATTAATTTACCACTACAATCAAATTTATTAGGAGCTTCATAGCCTATAGATTTTGCATACTTTCTTATCTTATCTGAACATTCTCCATTACAGTTCCCATTATACTCTTCATAATATGAAATAATCTTATCTTTCATCTTAAAAGCCTTCATGTAATTAACATTAAAAGCTAAATAAGCTGACACAACAACAAGGAAAAACATTATTATAACAAGTACAAAAGAACCACCTATCGAATCACGCATAACTCACCTTCTATCTTTTATTGATGTTCTATAATTTTAGTATCACCTGAGATTTGAAAAAAGCTAAATCCCAATACTTTATCAATCAACGGAAAAGTAATATCTACTTGAGTAGTAATGTGATAGGAAGAAGGCTTATTTCCAGAAAAATAATCTTTTTTCACTTTTACTTCTTCCCAACAAAACAAATCTTCAACATTACCTACTCCAGCTTTTTTAGCGCAATTAAGGTTAGTAGGTCTATACCCAATTTTTCCAGCACGCTCCTTTATTTTTGAAATACAAGCAGTATCCTTGCTTTCAAAACAACCAGAAGCCTCATACTCTTCTATAGTAGAAATAATTAAATTTTTTGCTTTAAAGGCTTTAGTATAGCCAACAATAAAACCAAGTATTCCTTCAACTAGTAAAAAAAAGATAACTAGAAAAACTATATTCAATATTCCACCATAGGCATCCTTCACTAAAAAAACCTCCTACAAAACTTAATTATTAAAATTCACCACTATCTACTATGGTGTGTAGTCTGATGAAATATTGTTCCATTGATTATTAAGAGAATTTTGAATATTTGGCCACATTACCCAGAAAAATCCAATAACTGCTGCAATAGCAATCAATGTAATAACTGTTAAATTTAATTCACCTGTAGCTGCCTTCATTAATTATCCCATCCTTTCATTATATTATAATTTAATTATAGCAAAGTTAAAGAATTTTAACAATCCTTTTTTTAGTTTAAAACATCATCATCATAGAAATCAAAATAATTAACATAACACCAATACCTGTTACAACAAGCATAGTCATAGTTTGACCTTCCATATGTCCAAGTCTTTCTTTGTATTTAGTTTCTCTTGCCTTATTTTGTAAACTTGAAACAGTCTTTGAAAACATCATAAGTCTTTCTTGTTTTCTCTCTTGTGAACCAATACCTAAGCGATACAACAATCTCATCATTCGCATTGAATCACGAACCGGATATGTATTAGCAAATTCCATGTATGGATCAACTGATGCATCACCAGCATTAATTCTGTCAATCATTCTTCTAAGTCCAGGTTTAAAAATTTCTGGAGCATCACCAATAGATTTACCAATCGCAACAGGAACTGTGTAGTGCTGAATTAAAATCTCTAAACTTTTAAGATAATAAGGTAACATAACATCAATCTCATGTAAGTGCTGCTTATAATACCCTTTTAATTGAAAATAAGGTAGTTTAAAAACAACAACTGCTACAACTATAGCTAAAACTAAATTTAAGAAAAATTGTGAATTAATTATTTCAGCAGAATTATTACTTGTGATAGTCATCGCTAAAATAATTAAAAAAGCAATAAACGCATAAGTAATTCGCTGCGAATATAGTTGTTCAATATCAACATCTTCCCCATATCTAGCATACACCAAAAATTGATAATCATCCTCTTTAAATGCTTCTAAATATTTTTGATTATCTGCAAAAAATTTATCTTTATCAATAGTATTATTATAAATTAAGATAAACATAATAATTGCACCTACTACTAAAATCTCCATTACTCAGCACCTACATTCTCATTATAATATTTTTCTCCTTTTAATAGAAAAATTGTATTAATAATCAAAACTCCATGCATTAAAAATTGAACATACCATCTTTCAAGGAGAACAAGATAAGTTTCACGTCCTAGCAAATATTGAACTAACATTACGAGCAAATAAAGAATAACTCCAAATTGTAAGAAAGATTTATGAAAAGTTGCTCTTTCAATTCGGTCACGATAAACGCTCTCAACCAACATATCTATATCAAGTTGCATGTTTTCTAGTGAATCAGCAGAATTTTGAGCACCTTCCTTAGTAATTTGTAAAAAAAGCTGATGCATATTCTTAACAATATAATATGGATATAACTTACTCATATATTCTAAAGCCTCATCAATAGTACCATTATCATAACTCATAGTAATCATCTGCTCAACATCACTCAATACAGGATCTTCTAATACTCCTGAATTTTTAACTCCTTCCAATGCCTTAACAAAAGATTGAGTAGTTGCAAATTCCATAATCGTATTTGAAGTATATACTTGAACTTGCTCAAATAAAAATTCAGAATAAACCCTTTTACATCTTAGATAAGATAAATAAGGTACAAATGAAACAGCAGCTAGTGCATAAATAATACTAATAATTAAATTATAAAAATATAAATAAGAAACAACAGCTGCAAATCCCGCAAAAAGAGATACCTGCAAAGCATATTGTCTAGGTGTATATTCCTGACCTAACTGCTTAGTTTTTTCACGAACAACCTTAAAAGAATAAGGAGCAAACTTATCATACACATCTTGTGCCTGATTCAAAACATATTTCCCTACATTCTCGCCTCTATAGTTTCTATACAAATAAATAGCAACTACAAAGACAATAATTATAAATAACTCTGTAAAATACATTAATATTCACTCCTTTCTATTCTTCTAATTTAGCCATCACAGGTATAGCTGGATTAACACTAGAATTCTGACTAGTAACTTCTGGTTGAACAATTACATTAACCTCGCTCTGTTGAGGCACCACTGACTGAACTACAGGAGTTGCAGCAAGTTGAACATTATCAGTACCAGCCTGAATAACTGGAGTACTTTGAGCTTGTCCATCTATAATTGCTGGTTCTTGAACAACAGCATTTTCTGTAACAGATACAGAATCTTGAGGAACATCTTGTAGTACAGGAGAATTAACCTGTGCAGAATCTGTAACCTCAGAAATCTGATTGATACCTTCATCTTGAATAGACGCCTCTTCTGCACTTACAGAAACTTCTGTCTGAACCAAATTACCACCATTATCAGTACCATTATTATCATCAGTATCGTTATCATCATTCAAACTCATATCATCGTGACTTTCAGTAAGTGGTAAATCACGTGGCAAATCTTTTATAATATCTTCAACTTGAATATTTTGATTCTCAAGATACTCTACCAAATGATCACTTGGTCTACACATCATTGGCTTACCAAAAATCTTTTGATAAATAATTCTAGACTGCGGTTCATTATTATCATCAACATAAAATTCTGCTACTTCATCAAGTTCACGATGGAATTTACCATATTCTTTACTATAAAAAGCCTTAATATGAACACCTAACTGAATGTAACGATATATAGTTGTCAAGAACTGATGTACATCCAAATCCGTCTCCATCAAAGAATATAAACGATATGGTATAGCTGAAGCTTTATCAGCATGGATTGTTGACAATATATTATGTCCAGATGAAATAGAGTTACGAACTGCCGAAACAGCTTCTGCACTACGAACCTCTGATAAAAGAATCCATTTCGGATTCTGACGCATACAAGTAACCAAAACATCTGAATAACTAGCAACATTATTTGTCTTCATTGAAACAATATCTCTTTGAGGAAAGATTTTATCCAAATGAAGCTCCAAAGTATCCTCAATAGTAATAATTTTTTCATTAGTCTTAGTATGACTAGCCAAATATTTAACAAACTCTGTTTTACCAGAACCTGTTTCTCCAGCAACCATTATATTACAATGTCCTTCAACACATTTAATTAAAAAATCATGTATAGCAGGAGTAAAATAATCTTCCTCTATCAATTTTTCTTTTTCTAGTCTTATTTTTGCTGGAGTTTTACGAATAACCAAAGCAATTCCATTCGTTGCAATTGATTGATGAACAAAGTTCATACGCAACTCTGCAGATTCTGCATCAAGAAAAGGCTTTGCATTATTAAACGTAGTACCCATAACATTAGAACATTGAAAGGCCAACTTCTCAACAAAATCAGGAGTGGCACCTTCAACTTCTACTCTTAACGAACCTTGAGTTAACGAACGTATCCAAATCTGTCCATTGTTATCATAAGAAATATCTGTTATATCGTCATTATCCAGTAAAGCGCGAAACGGTCCAAAATCTAACTTATCAAATATATTTTCATTCATCTAACTCACATCCCTTTATATTCCTTTAATTCTAACTATCAGTCCATACTGTATGAAGATTAATCCACTCCTTCAACTGATCACTACTAATCTCTAAGTCTGCAGGTTCATCCTTTAAACTTTCATTAGTTGGAACTAAATACAATGAAGTACTATAAGTTCTCATTTCCTCTGCTTTCTTCAAAAGAATAAAATACTCTTCTGGCAAAGCAAATACTACCATAGATGGAGTACGATTTTCGTCAATATTTTGAAAAACCGGCTGTCCACTACTATCTTTAACAGCTAAAACCTTAATATTAGAAAGTAACTTTCCTAACATAATCTTATCTGCATCAGCAGTTAAAGCATTAGGATCATTCTCATCAATCTTATTAACAGCTTTTAAATAAATATCTATATAATTTCCTGGATAAACAGAATTACCATAAGTAGATTCAGTATTAACTGATAAATTATATAGAACATGACCTTTAGGATAATCTAAAATTATATTAGCAGGTAATTGTTCTTTTTCAACAACAGCTCTCTTATAAAATAAACTTCCTTCTGGTATAACAACATCAGCTGCTGCGTATTTATCAATAATATCTCCTTTATTGATTAAAACATCTCCTTCAACCATTGAAGGTGGAACTTCACGAGTAGCAATCATTCCCTCAGTAATTTGCGTTCCAGCAGCAATCTGCTCTGAAGCATACGGAACTTGAATTGGATTAATTGAAGATTTTATACGCCAAGTATATGCAACATATAAAACAATAATAGCCAAAACAACACCAATTACAGTTACAGTATTCTTATTCTGCATAAATTTCTTCAAACCAGTAGTTAAATTTCCCATATTATATCCCTTCTTCCTCTTTTTTCTTATTTAGAACGTTCTAAAAAACTCTTACATAAATCAGAATTTTTTGTTTGTAATCCTTGTTCAATAGAAGGATCAGTTAAACTCTTGCTTTCTAATATTGCATCATAATTAGTAGTAATATCAGAGTTAGCAGTTCCCTCTTTACCATCACTAGTTTTAGTCTTAAATCTAAGCACTGTTGTAGAATCAACTTTTACACTAACTTTAGGGGGAATCTCATTTATATCATAGAATCCTACCTTGTAACCCCTAGTAACATCAACAGCATCGGCGAATCGATAAAGAAAGCTCTCAACGAACTTTTCTTTATCAATACGATACATTCCACATGTTCTCAAAAACGTTTGATCAAGGGCATCTACCATTGCAGCATCAGTAGTTTCTTTTACTAAGTAATAATCAAGCTCTCCTCCTGTTGAATAATTACTTAAAACATTTACAAGTAGCAAAGCAATTAAACTTAGAAAAATAATTCCAACAGTCAACATTCCTTTATTCATATATTAATAACACCTCCAAATTAGCTAGTATAATTATCACATTCACCAGATTGATAATTCTTCATATTGTTACATTTTAAAGCCGATTCATTTTTAGGATACTTAGCATTAGCAATACTTCTAATAACATCACTCCTATAATATGAAGCATTAGATGCATTAGGACTGATTACCTTACCTGTAAAATTAGTATAGTTAAAATCGTCACTTTTTGTAGAATTTCTTAAATCATTCAAAACATCTGGTGTTAAATTAAATTCGTAATCAAGATAAGCATCACTATAAACACTATAACCAGTAGATTGAACTTTTGTGATGTACTTTTCAGGTTCAACTTTATAAATACTATTCTTATTATAACCAGTTCCTGACTTATTAGTATCAGTAGTATCAGAGAACTTAGTCCAGTTAAATCCTGGAGCTCTACCAACAGAAGCAGTTGTTGCTAACTTAGAACCATCAGTTGCAGGGAATAAGTTATTCAAATCAACAGATCTAACTCTATAATTTGATGTCTTAGGATCATCATTAGGAGTACACTTCTCATCATTAGAATCTTTACTCTTTCCAACTTTTTGACTATTCAAAGCATAGAAACATCTAACATCGATATTCCAATGGAAATATCCAAATTTTTTCGCATAAGCTTTAATATTATACTTGATACCATCAATTTGTTCCTTTGTTAAAGTATTTCGCTTTGTAATATTACTCTTTCCACATTCTTCTTGATATTCACTACTATTTACAGAATATTTTGGATTACTACCAAACACTTTATTGTAATAATAATTCCACCACTCCTGGTTAACGTCTTTCGCATCCATAGGTATACAGAATTTATCTTTTTGCTCTTTCCAAGCTTCACCACCAATAGGTTCATAAGTTATTTCACCAGTTTTATTATTAATCCAAGTACCTGGGAAACTCCATTCTGTTTGATATCTATTTTCTCCATCATTCTCACCATAACATCCGGCATATCCTAAAATAGTTGAATGATTATCTTTAGATGTATTAAATGTTTTATCAGGTCCACTAGTGATTTTATCAGGTTCTTTCTCGTATGGGAATACAAGTTCACTAGAAGTACCGTTACCCTTAGTATAATCAACTTTTATAGTGAATTCTGCTGTTGTTGTTGTACATGAAGCAGCAGCACTACATTGATTAACAGCTTGCTTATAAATCTCCTTGTTATTTTCATAATCTTTTTGTGGGAATACTGGATTTATATATTGACCATCACAACCACTCCACCAACAAATATCATGACAGTGATCGTTGTTACCATAATCATGTCTACAAATACCATTTCCTTCAAATACTGCATATCCGCTAGGACAGCTTCCACCATACCAACGTCCTGGTCCACTTCCTTGCCAAGTAATACTACCACCTGATCTTACATAACAACCTGTACTATTATTCCAAGCTTTACAATCATTAAAGCTAAATGATGCGTTTGTAGTTATCTTATTACCTGTAAAAGTATTACTAGATTTAGGCGGAGTCTTATTAACAGCACTCTTTATCTTTTCAATTGCAGCTTCTTGTAAACCACTTCCCATGTTAGTATTTCCAGAAGTGCCATAAACTTGGTTATAACATTTTTTACTACACTTTTCAGTATATTTACCATTATCACAATCTTTTATACAACTATCAAAAGTTTCATTTGGACCACCTTGATGTACTAGATAAGAACCACTTGCATTAGTACAAAAAGGAGTTGGAGTACAATAATTATATTTATCTTCAGGTTGTTCTGGTTTTTTACTCATATAACAATTAACAACACTAGTTACACGAACCTTATATTCAAAACATAAACCTGCTTTTGATGCAACTGGAGGACCATACTCAACTGTAACTGCTTCTTCACATGTTACATCACAAGAAACCTTTTTTCCGTTGACTGCGCTATCACCTGGAGAAAGATGGTATTTATAATTACCAAAATTCAATGTATAGGTACCAACACCATAAAGATACGTACGATTATTTTCTCTATAATAACCATCTCTTGCTATATCATCTTCAGTAAGTGTATCTTTATAACTACATTTAAAAGGGCCTACGTTTTCCCCATCTATATATGTTACCCTTTTACTATCAGTCATATCCTTAGCCTTAAAAACATAAGAATTTTCTTTTTTTACATTGTTTTTTGCTCTACAAAACCAATCACGTACAGTATTTGAGTTAAGCTTCTTCTCATCCGTAAATGTACCGTATCCTGTACAATCAATTGACTTAGAAGTAGCTGGCTTTATATCATCATAATCAACTTTAACAACGCCTCTTTCTATTCTAGGCTCTCCACCTTTTGTAAAAACCAATTTTATAGTTATGTTTCCTTCACCTTCACAAAACTCTTCATCAATTTTTTCATCAGTGGCTTGTAATACAATTTCCATTTCATTAATATTACCATTCTTTACATAAGATGTAGGAACTTGAATACTTTTTCCATTTTTTAACACCTTATTCTCAGTATAAGCTGTTCCATTTACCTTAGTAACTTTAAACTCAGCTTTTTTAGCATTAGCACTTTGAGCATTCATTTTAATAACAGCATTATTTCCAGATACACTCATACCTATTCCATATCTTTTTAGAGCTTCTCCTGTTAATTCCCCTGAACATTTTCTCTTATTATCCTCAGCTTTAACAGAAAAACTTGGAAATAATGACAAGGATACTAGTAATAACCCAAAGATGTATAACCCCAATACTCTTTTAGACAGCATCTGATTCTTCATTATCATCATCACCTTTCAATACTTTATCAATCTTTTTATAATTATCATTCTTTTCTACAATGTAATTATCATATTTCTCATTCTCTCTTACCAATCTACCAGTAACAAAGAAATTAACATAAACATCAGAACCAAGCATTCTCGTACAAGTAGAAACAGAAACGAAATCATCACTAGCAGAAACATCTACATCATAATCATATATACTATTTTCTTTAACTAACTCCAAATATCTCGCCTTTTGTTTATCAGAATACTCGCCATTTGGAAAAACAACTGCATCACTAGCATTTATAAAACTTACTGCGAAAATCTTATAAACATAATCTTTTCCATCAATGGTCAACTGAATATATTCATTCTCTTTTGCAAAGTCATGGTAAACAAATCCCATTAACTCTTCAAATCTTTTAAATGTATTAGAAGTAAGTTTTGGATTAGGCCCTAAATTAAATACATTATGACCAAGTACATTAATTACATTATGATAACTAGAATCACTATTTTCAACCCAACCATATCCCTCTTTTTCTACAGGTGGAGTAAAACCATCACCAACTGCCTTCAACACAGGCATATCAATATTAGTTCCTTGTACTTGTATCCAACCTATAGTGTTATAATCAGCAGCATCTGTTTTTTTACTTTCAGATATTTCCTTAGTTCTATCTTGCTGACTATAATAATCACTCTTATACACAAATCCATTATCCTTACTACTTTTATTAAAAATCAGTAATAAGATAAGAATTCCTAATATTAAAATCATTAAAACTGCAATTATCAGAAATATAAATGCATTTTGCTTTTTTCTTACTCTCTTCCGTATTTGTCGCATACTACTACCTCACATCTACCTAATCTACAGTATATGGATCAGTACGAGTTCCATATCCTTTTGTAATAACTGTACTCTTCTTAAAATAAGCAACTAATCTTACACCATAAGCATCATATTCTCCAAATTCTTCATTAACAGGAACTCCAATATCAGTAATTGCTGATGCTATCCTATCCGCCTTAGAAGTATTCAATAACCAATATGAATGTGTCTTTTCATAGTTAGAAGACGCTCTACTTTGAGCACTAAACATCTCATACATATTAGGCACAGAAAGTTTAACTTTATATTTTTTAGTTTCAACTTCTTCTCCATAAATAATTTTATTTTTATAAACTGGTACTTCTATTTCATGAGAAGCAAATTTGCTAGTATCAATATATTCATTAACACTATTATTTACATGATAAGCAATACTAGACTTATCTTTAGGATTATAAGTAATCTTTGTGGAATCTGCATAAAAATTAGGTCCATCAAAACTATTTCCTAATGAAACTTCACTTATTACTTTTGTAGTTCCATCTTCCATAGTATCAATAACACGCCATATAATTCCATTATACTCAATATACTCACCCATATTTCTTTCGTTAAGAGGACTTCCACTCATTCCACTTTCAAAGTCATCAAATAAATATGGATTCGATAAACTACCATCACCAGCTATTACTAAAGAATTGCCTTTTATAGTCATCATAGGTCTAACACCATAATTAAATGTAGAATCATATGCCAAGAAACTTTTACCATACTCATCACCATAAAAAATATTACGAGTTATATACGCTTCTTTATCATTTTTCTTATTAGCAACCCAAGACATAGTATAAGTCTTCATAAAATTACTGTCTAAAGCTTGTGCCTTGTTAACATCAACAATAGATGGAATATATACATCTCTTGCTTTAGTATAAGAATTACATTGTACAGTATCTAGAGCTGACTCATCAACATTCATATTACAATATTTACTCTTAACAATCATCTTTTTAGTTGTTTTATTCAAGTTATTATAATAATACTTCAACCATTTATCCAACTTCGTATAATTGACATTGGCAATATCCTCATCAGCAACAATAACTACATTATCTTTATCATCTAAACCTACTATTCTAAAATTCATATTAGAAAGTCTCAAAAAATTGTTATCAGGTTCACCTGTATAATTTGTAGTTCCATTCAAATCTTTCTTAACTACATTTTTTAACATTTTTACTACGTTAACAGTACGTGTAACACTTGTTCTATTACCCAACTTATCAAACGCAATGTATTGAACATCATAAGTACCAATTTCTGATGTATCAACATCTCCTTTGATAGTTACATCTTTAGTCTTTAACTTACCATCATTAGCATCAATAACACTTTTTACGCCAAGTTCTTCGTATTTATCTCCAACACCTATAGTAATTTCTTCATCACCGTTTAACTTTATTTCTGGTCCTTCATGATCAATATCAGATTTTAAAACACCACAATCTAAATAAACATAATATTTAAACTCATTATTCTCTCTTCTAACCTTAACCCAACTATCAGTTATTGAACAAACCTTATCAGTATATGGAGCTCTAATATCCTCATCTAAATAAGCATCATGATATAGTTCTTGTAAAGTAAGTGTTTTTATTCTCTCACCAGTAGGCAATTTCTCTTTATTCAACTCAAAATATCTTTTAGCAGCACTTTCAAGTCTTTCCTCATTTCGATGGAAAGTAATCATCGGAGATATTATCAAAAACCACACAAAGGCTGCTATAATAGCAACCACAATTAAAAATTTAATTCTATTAATAATTTTTTTCTTTTTCATAAAGCCTCCTAAACTAACTTATATGAATATTTCTTATTTCTCACTGTAAAAACAAATTCAACCTCACTCGCCTCAACAAAATCATTCGGCACTCTCATAAAAATAGTCTTTCCATTATACTTACTTTGTATGGGATTTTCATACTTCAAAGTCTTTGATTTTCCACCACTATCCTTATAGACAATTTTACCATACTTAGTTAAAAAGTCAATCATATTTTTAGCGTCATACTCTTCAGAAGCAAACTCTATTCTCATTATTTTAAAGGTCTCATCAGCCTGCAATTCACCAACTGAAGTAGTACATCCAGAGACATTACAACTTTTTGTAACATACTCAATATAATCAACCACTTCATAATAATCAAAACTAACTGTATCTTTATTCTTATGAATATCTATCTCAACATCATCACCAAGTTTAAGTAATGGAACCTCCTCTATAGTCCTTAAATCTTTAACATTAAGTTTTATCTTCCTTAAAGTCTCTTCATTATTAAACTCCTGATAATATAAAACAAAATTATCTTTATTCAACTCTTTATCAACCTTATATACAATAATTAAATTAAGCTCTTCATCTCTTTTTAATTCAGTAACACTATCATATGTCTCACCTAAATCAGAAAACTCTTTAGAATAAGTATTTCTAGTAGTTACATAATCAGTATTTCCATTCTTTATATGAAAATTTTCAACATTAACCTTTCTTGGTGCTGCATGATTTTTAAGAGTTAAATCTAAAATAACAAAATTACTTTTACTAGAAATAACATTTCCATTATAATCCTTATTAGTAAAATAACTATTATTAATAACTATACTATATCCATTAGCCGAATAAAGTTGTCCTTCACTATAACTCTTATTTTTAACAAAAAGCACTTTATATGAATTAAATCCTATAATAACAATAACCAAAACAATAGCAATTCTACATATACCTTTATGTTCCAAGTAGAAATAATTCATATTTCTAATAAATTTTCTATATAATCTCTTAAAAGAATTCTTATCTACATTAATACTTATTTCTATTTCTTCACGATCAGCTTCACTAAGTTCTAGAAATTCTTTATCCGAATTAAAATTAAATTTTTGAATATCCAATCCAAAGACTCTCATAACATATATTCCAATAGCTGGTAACTGAGCTATAAGGAATATCATCAATAAATCTCTAGACATCCTTAAATCCGTAGTTTCTATATCATTTGTATATCCCAAAAAGAAACTCTTAATCATTCTAAGTACAAAAAATAATACAAAGTATTCAACTAAAGGTATCAAATATATTTTCCAAGGCTTTTTTTTATAACGCAATAACATCAATAAAGCAAATGTTCCCGCAACAAGTAATAATAAAGCAAATGAAACAAGGAAAGAAATATGAATACCAATAGGATTACTATAGGCATCATAAATCCCAAAACTCATGAATTCACCAACAAATGATGCTACATCAAACAACTTATAAGCTACAAATAAACTTAAAAGTAATAAAAATATATGAATCTTTTTAAAGTTCTTAATAAGAAAAGCATAAGGTTTTCTAATAATCATTATATCTACTCTCCCCAATATTATCCTATTTAAGTATAACTTATTTTTGGTTATTTTAAAAGCATTCTTTCAAAAAAAATTACTCTAACAGAGTAATAAATTAATTATATAGTTCTAGGGAAAATCCAAATTCTCCAAAAACAAGATATCTTTTAAAGACATCAGTCATATATAATGGACTAATATTTATAATAAAAGAAGAAATATCGTTTCCTATATCATATCTATTTTTTATATAATCTCCAATAGTAAAAGATAAGTCTCCAATATTAATACTAATTATACTATTATAGAAATAATCATAAGCAAGTTCTATTATTTCAACATCACTTTCAAGATAATCAAATACTTCCCCACTAAAAATTTCTTTCTGAATATTAATATCGAAATCCCTAAGAGTAGAACAATCTAAACTATATTTATCGTTATAATAATCTAAATAATACTTGTCTAAATCATTAAGACCACTATATCCATGATTTTTAAGTAATATATCTATATTTTCATCAGATAAATCCTGATTCTCAAAAACACTTAAGTTACTTAAAGCACTATTTATTGAACGATATGGAACAAAGTTATCAAAAATGTTTTTCGAATCAAAACCAATCCCTCCTGTATCAACATAGTTATATTCATCATCAACACTTTTAGTATTAATAAAAAATGAATTTTCTAAATAACGATAATTAAAGTTAGACTTATTTACTAAATTAATATTTACCTGAAAATCTCCCACTCTAATATTCGAATACTCGTTAATAGCACCAAAAATATCTGGACTAAGACTAATAATATCTTGATTGTACTTACCTTGAATAATAATATTACAATTGATACCAATCAACATTCCATCATCATCCCTAATAGGCAATATCTCTTCACTTATTTCGTCATTATCATCTATTTCAACAAGAGAATCGACCCTACAACACCCTAAAATTACTACAAAAAAACATAAAAAAATAAAGACAATTTTCTTCATATATATATATATCACCTATATATAGAATAAATTATCTTTATGTCATGTTTTGTCGAATTATATCTATTTTATCTAATATCAACTATTTCTACTTCATAACTTCCATTTGGACTTTCAACAGTAACAATATCTCCAACCTTATGATCAAATAAAGCTTGAGCAATTGGACTTTCATTAGAAATCTTACTTTCAAAAGGATCAGCCTCTTGACTACCAACTATTTTATATTCATCCTCTTCATCATCATCCACATATTTAATTGAAACTGTATTTCCAATACCAACTTTATCAGTAGTTACTTCAGTAATAATAGAAACATTTTCTAACATTTTTTCTAATTGTTGAATTCTTCCTTCAATTTGAGCTTGTTCATTTCTAGCAGCATCATACTCAGCATTCTCTGATAAATCTCCTAATGATCTAGCTTCTTTAATTGCTTGGATATTTTCTGGGCGGCGCACATTTATCAAATTATCTAACTCTTTCTTCAAGTCATCTAATCCTTCTTGTGTTAAATAAACTGTATTTTTACTTCCCATTTTCATCACCTCATTGATAATTTTTATTTTTGCTTTTTCTAGGACTTCTAGATTCAACAAGCCATAGTATAGCACATATTAACCATTTTTTCAATATATTTTAAAATCTAAATATTTTATATTAATGGCTCTATCTTATAATTTACCTTTTTAACAAAAAGACGTCCTAACTATATCACAGTTTAACTAATCTATCAAGTATCAATTTCTATTAATTTCTTTAAAAAATAACTCATCAGTCATTCCCGCAATAAAATCAATTACTTTTCTCTTATCACTTGTATTATCATTATACTCAGAAACTTGACTATTTAAAAATATTTTATAAATGATACTATCATAATTTTTATTAGTAATATCACTTAGATATCTATCAAATATTTTATTCATTCCTAATCTATAATATTCTTTTTCCTCCTGAGTTAAACTATAATTATATATATGTTTATAATTAAAATTCTTTAAAGCAAATAATGCCCTATAAACATCATCACTCATCTCAATATATGGTTTATCAAGACTATTCTTAATTATATCACTTGTAATTGTATTAACTATTTCTTTATTAGTACTACCAAGTACAGAAGTAATTTCTTTTGGAATATCTTCTCTTTTAATCTTACCTATCATTACTGCGTCTTCTATATCTCTTCCAATATATCCGATTATATCACTTATTCTAACAACACATCCCTCTAAAGTCATAGGATGATTTTTCTTTGAACTTCTAATATCTGTATAAGCAGCTTCATAACTACTTAAAAACTCTTCTTTTGTTTTAGAAACTGGACTATATCTTGCTGATAACATTTCTCCATTATGACACATAATGCCATCAAGTACTTGAATACTAAGATTTAATCCCTTTCCATCATCTTCTACACACATTAAATGTCTAACACTCTGTATATTATGCGCAAAATACTCATTTAGTTCTCTCAAAGAGATTTCATTTAACATAACCTCTCCTTCATGTCCAAGTGGAGTATGACCAATATCATGGCCTAACGCAATTGCCTCAATTAAATCTTCATTCAAATTTAAAGCTCGCCCAATTGTTCTAGCTATCTTACTAACCAACTGGACATGAGTAATTCTCTTACTAACATGATCATTATCACTACGTGAAAAGACCTGTGTTTTATCCATATATCTAGTATAACTAAGTGAATAAATAATTCTATCTATATCCCTAAAAAAAGCTGGCCTCATATCTTCAATTTCACTTCTAAGTCTAATTGAATCACTACTCTTAGTCGCAAAATCACTCAAAAATTTTTCCTTATTCAAAAAATTAATTTTAGCCTTATCTAAAGTTTCCATATTACACCAACTTTCTTATTTTCTAGAAACGATTTTAATCATTGAATACTCTGGTATTCTAAAATCACATTTTAATGATAAATAATATATATTATCTGGATGCCTTGCTACTTCAAGTGGATTCATATCTTCATCAAATAACTCTTCAAGTACAAATTCAAAATGATTTCCTTCAGGAGTAAACACTTCCAAAGTATCTCCTACCTCAAAATAATTTCTTTCATAAAATTTAAGTAAACATTTTTCTCTATCATATGAAATAACCTGTCCCAAATAATCTTGATTAGAAGCTTCACTTCTTCCTGTATAATATTGGTCACGATAATCAGCTTCCTTCATAAAAAAGTGTGTTGAAGTCTCTCTATTAGCTACTCTATCAAGTCTATACTGAAATACCTTCATCTTTAATTCGTCTAAGCTGTCATTATAATAATTATCAATTATATCACGATAAGTACCAATAACTGTTGCTAAATAATATAAAGAACGCATTCTACCTTCAACTTTTAAACTCTTCACACCAATATCTATTAATTTTCCAATATACTCAGCCATATTTATATCTTTAGTAGCAAAAGTAAAATCCTTTAGTTCTTCATTTTTGAAAGCAAATCTACATACCTGAGCGCAACCACCTCTATTGGCATCTCGATTAGTTACATAATTTGATAAAGCACAGCGTCCACTAAAACAAGTACACATAGCTCCATGAATAAACACTTCAATATCAACACCAGTTCTATCTATTATCTCTTTTATCTCAGAACAAGAAAGCTCTCTAGCTAAAACAATCCTATCAATACCCTCAGAAATAAAATATTCACAAGCTTTATAATTGCTCGTTGAATTCTGTGTTGAAAGATGAGCCTCTACATTAAAATTATTTTTTATGTATGAAATAATAAAAGGATCACTAACAATAAAAGCATCTATCCCACACTCAACAACATCCTTAATGTACTCTTCTACACCATTCATATCTTCATTATGAAATACAATATTCAAAGTAAGATATACCTTTTTACCAAGTTTATGAGCAAAATCACAGCCTTCCTTTATTTCTTCTAAAGAAAAATTAGTAGCATTAGCTCTTAAACTATACTTTTCTCCACCAATATATACTGCATCAGCTCCATACAAAAGAGTAACCTTAAGTCTTTCTAAATCTCCAGCAGGAGATAATAATTCTATTCTATCCATTCTTCTTCACCCTGTATATAGTCTTCTTAAAAAAGAAATTAGTATTATTACCAATTTTCATATATTTATTAACATAATCATCTTCATTACAACCATTCAAAATATACTTTTTAGTATCAATGATTAACTCTTCAAAATAATCTTCTAAACCAAACTCTCTAAAAATAATATAGCTACATCCTACTTCAAATAATTCTTTTATAATTCCTGTACCATTAGTAATGACATCTAAATAAAAATTAGTTCCATTAGTATCTTCAATAACATCATAAGAAGTATCAGTTACCTTTTCTTTTACCTTTATTTTCAAATCACCAGCAATACCCAAATCTTTGTAATAGTTAGTAACTAACTTTCTCTTAGAAAAGGCTACACTCGGTTTACTAACAACCTCTACCATACTTGTGATTTTACTTTTAGAAATTATATCTTTAATCTCTTCTAAAGTAATTTCTTTACCAAGTAAAGCATAACGAACACCTTTATCATAATAGTAATCACAAGTCTTATAATTATTAACCATATGTGTTTGATTCCATATCAAGCCAATACTAAGATTTAACTCTCTCTTCAATTGTAAAATAGCCAAGTCATAAAAGAATATTCCTTTAATAGAAGTTTTATCTAATTCAATTAAAATATTTCTAACTTCCTCAATATCACTATTCATTAAATTCTTATTCATTTTAACAAAGATTTCCACTTCACTATTATTATTAGCAATTTCTATAATCTCATCTAAAGTAAAAAATATATTACTTTCAACTGCATATAAATCAAGTGGCAGAATAACCCCATCGGCTTTATCTAAATACAATTTATTTTTATCAATAGCTTCTACTAAAAGTTTCATATTACACCTCGAACATATTATACAATAACTATAGAAAAAAATAAAGTTATAGCAAAAATAGAGATTTCAAAAAATCTCTATTCTACTTTTTAAATGCAATTAATTTTTCTCTGTCTGTACAATCATAAACTCATAATCCTCTGCCTTAAAATAATCTTCTTCTCCAAAAATAGAATGAAAAACAAATGGCTTATAAGCTATTAAGTACCCATCTCTAACAAAATAAACCACATTATCCATATAACTATCTATTCCACGATTATCTAAAAAACATTCATAATTGCACTCATCCTGATGATAATACTCATCATTAACTAATTCTTGATAGTAATATTTAAATTGATTAGTAATTAAAGATTCAATAGAAGTCAAATCAGTCTGAAAGAAATCAATCAAAGATTCATTAGAAATAACATCTAAAGTAGAAAGATTTATATTATAACTTCTAAAATATGCTTGTGGAGCATACTCAGTATTTTCATCCAATACTTTTATTATCAAAGATAAAATAACTCCACTAATATTATATTCATACACAACTGTACATCTTTTAGAACTTATAAAATCACTTAAAAATAAATCGATATCTGAATTAACTTGTTTAAATACCTCACCTTTTATATTTACGTATGGAACATATATCGGAAAATTAGTATTCTTCTTTTCATACTTACTATATATCAAAAATTGCTTCTTATCTGCTTTAATACTATTATAATTATCATCTTGTCTACTAAGACTTGCAAAAGCAATTAAAAATATAACCAAAAATACCGAAATACAAACAATTAATATTTTCTTTGTATCATTATTAATTCTACTACTTTTTTTTCTAACTCTTTTTGATTTTGAAACTTTTCGTTTTTGTTCTCCTACATCAAACATTTGAGCCTCCTAATTAACTCCATTTATTCGCATTATTCCACGTATTGCTTTTGATGAACAAGTCCTATAATCTGAATCTGCTACAACACCCCATTTTGTTCCTTTTGCATGAATAATTTCTGTTCCATTACCAGTAAGAATTCCAACATGGCCATTATACATAATTAAATCACCGGCCCTAATTTCACCACTAACTAAAGTATAAGTGCCCTTGGCATTCCACTGAGAGCCAGTATCTCTCGGTAAGCTTATCCCATGATGTCTAAATACACCTTGAACAAAACCACTACAATCGGTAGGTGTATAAGGAATCTCTCCATTCCAAGTACCACCATAAACATATCTTTGTCCTACAAACTTTCTAGCATACTCAACAATTGATTTTCCTGTAGCACTACCATTACCAGAACCTGTACTGGTACTAGTTCCACCATCTCTTTTAGGAGTAGGTTTTTTTCTCTCATTCCCCTTTTCATAATCACCTGGATCAATAAATAAGTGAGACATAGCTTGATCTTCTTCCCCAATATAACCATTATCAAAAGTTCTAACAATTTCAGCTGAGAGCTTAGCCTCTTCCCAACATGCCGAAACACTAAAAGTCTCTGGCATAAGTCCTAACAATGCATCAACAAAAACTGGCACAAAAAAGCAAACAGCAGCTGCAATATATTTAGTAATAAGTGGTTTTACTCCCTTTTTATCATCTGGATTATTCATTAATCTAATTAACTCAACACAACTCCAAATTATTAAAACAATAGGAGCTATTAATTGAATCAAAAGAAGAGCTTTTCTAAATGCATCAAGCCCCAAAACTAGTCCAAAATCACTACAACATGTACCAAGCGTATCATTACATTCAAGTATCTGAACTAAAGACATAATCCCACCTTCTAACCATACTTATATCGCTTTCTTACTAACTGCCAACCCATCTCCAATATCTAAAAATATCGTCTCATAGTATTTATTATTTTTTAAAAATTCTTTATAATTTCTAACTTTACGAACCAATTGTCGAAGATTTCTACTCTCAATTTCACTATCTTCTTTATCAACCAATCCATGAAAACTCATATTATCAGTTATTACAGTACCACCGTCATTTAAAAGATTCTCAAATTTCTCAAAAAATTTAATATTTTGTGCCTTTGCAGCATCTATAAAAATCAAATCATAATTTTCTTTAAGTTCAACCTCTAAAGCATCATTATATATAAGATTTATTCTATCTTCTAATTCCATTTTCTTTATATTCTTAATAGCCTCTAGGTATCTCTTCTCATCTCTTTCGATTGTTGTAACTGTAATTTCTGCATCAACTCCACACATCATAATAGCTGAATATCCTATAGCTGTACCTACCTCTAAAATTCTTTTAACCTTATTATCAAGAATATATTTCTTTAAATAATCCATACCATCATCCATCATGATTGGCACATTATTCTTATCTGCATAATCCTTAATTTGTCTAATAATATTTTCATTCAACACTTTATCAGTCCCCCATTACCAAATCCAATCACCTTTTGCCTTTATTTCTGCAACTTTTTGATCATGTTCAACATTTGTTCTTGTATAAAATATATTTCCATTCTTATCCGCAACAAAGAAAAGGTAATTATTATTAGTTGGCATCACACTAGCTTCAATACTAGAATCACTAGGATTACAAATTGGACCAATAGGCATCTTTCCAATCATCGTTGTGGATCTAGTATTATAGAAATTTACACTAGCAAATTGTTCTTTAGTTAAATCACTATTCATAGTAGCTTGTAATCCATAATACGTAGTTACATCACTTCCAAGATTCATTCCACTATTAATTCTATTATTAAATACACCCACTATCATTTTTCTGTTTTCTGTATTAGTTCCCTCTAATTCCACAATAGACGCCATAGTCAAATAATGATGAATATATTCTCCCATTGAATCTTTATACTTACTTAACTTTTTATCAGTATGTTTCAGCATCTCCTCAATTATCTCTTCAACTTTAACATCTCTATTCTCAAAATCATAAGTTGCAGGAGCCAAATACCCTTCCAAAGGATAATAAATACCTGGACTTAATATACTATCAGTCAAAAACCAATACTTAGAAATCAAAGTACTCATATAGTTATAATCTTTAAAAGTACTAATAACGTCTTCATAACTATTGTTAGTCTTCTCTGCAATAACCTTAGCATAATCAGTTATTCTCCAACCCTCTTTAAAAGTAATCTTCACTAAATTAGGATTATAATCACTACCTTCTTCTAGTTCCTTAACAATTTCTCTAAGTTTCATACTCTTATTAAGAACATAGGTAGACGCCTTAAGTGACTTATTGCTAGTCATTTTTACATATGCTACAAACAACAATTCACTTTTTATTAGCTTCTTTTCCTTTAAAATCTCACCTATCTTCAAAGTACTAGTATTACTAGCAATTTCAACCTCTACTTCTGAGTTATCTTTTTTATCAACTGGACTCGATAAATAAATAACAAAAGTAAAAAAAGTAGCAATTAATAAAAACATTAACATAATAACTATAAAAAGTGGTTTAGGTCTTTTTATTTTTACTACCATATTACCTCCAGAAAAAATAAAGAGCTATTGCTCATTATCTTCATCAATTTTATTCTTTTTATTTCTAACTTCTTCTTGTAAAGTATCCAAAATTGTCTCAATTACTTTCCATTCTTTTTCTGTAGTAATTGCTTCTAGCTTACTCTTTGGATCTTCTGGATAATAAATTGAAGCATAAACTTCTATATTACCAGTTTCATCTTTATGATTATCTGTATAAACTATATAATTTTTATTTGTCTCTTCACTTTCGAATGTAAATAGTACATCATACACTACTTCATTTCCATTTTCATCTAACATTGAGAATGTATTTTTTTTCATTTTATTGTCTCCTATCTAAATACGTTTGTAATATTATAGTAGCAGCAACACTATCAACTACCTTTTTTCTATTCTTTCTAGAAACATTTCCTTGTATAAGCATATCTGTAGCACTTTTTGTAGAAAGTCTTTCATCTTGCAAATAAATAGGAATTTCTAATATATTTTCAAGCTTAGATTTAAATTCCAAACTCAACTCTCCTTTAGGACCTATAGTATTATTCATATTTTTAGGAAAACCTAAGACTATAGCTTCTATTTTTAACTCATTAACAAGACCTTTTACTTCATCAAGCAATCTATCATATTCTTCATTATGACGAATAGTTTTATAATTACTCGCAATAAGTCCTGTTCCATCACTTACCGCAACTCCTAATGTTCTACTTCCTAAATCAAGACCTAAATATTTCATTTACTATTTTTTTGAAATTCTAAAAGCAAAATTTCTACTATCTTAGCACGATCTATCTCTTGAATCTTATTTCTCGCATCTTTATAACTAGAAATATATCCTGGATCTCCACTAATTAAGTAACCAACAATTTGATTAGTTGGATTATATCCTCTTTCTTCTAATGATTCATATACTTCCTTCAAAGTAACCCTTGTAAGTTCAGTATCAAGTTCTCTTATATCAAATAAGCTAGTTTGTTCTTGTGGCATATTATCACCTCACTATAATATCATATATTTATGATAACATTTATCCTATTATTTTACAATAGAACTAATTATCTTTATTTTATTACTTTCCAGCAAATACTAATCCCATATAAGCTACAAAACCAATAAATAATAATGTAATAATCCAACCATTTACTTTTTCAAATGTTGAAGTCTTATCCTTTACTCCAAGTGCCATTGTTATAAATAATCCTCCAATTAAACCACCTATATGAGCAGCATTATCTATACCACTATCCAAAAATCCTAAACCTAGATTTAAAAGTATTAATGGTATTATCTGACTTTTAACTACATTACCTAAGTAAACTCTATAATAGTATCCAAAATACACTAATGCTCCCATCAAACCAAAGATTGCTCCACTAGCTCCAACGGAAGCTACATTTCCACCAAAGATAATAGAGAAAAATGCCCCCATTACTCCAGAAACTAAATATATAATCAAATACTTAGCTTTTCCCAAAAAACTTTCAATTTGTGGACCTATTACATACAAAGCATAACAATTAAATGCTAGATGCATTATTCCTCCATGTAAAAACATTCCAGTAAACAATCTATAATATTGTCCAGCTCTAATACTTGGACCATGAACACAAAACATATTAAGAATATTGTTATATTCCCCTAACATCCAAGGTATAAAGAACAAAAATACATTAAAAGCAATTAAAAAGTATGTTATAATTGGCACTTTACTTTTAAACACTTTCTCTAACCTATTAGCATCTTCCTTATTATGCTCATTTATATCATTAGTAATTTTCACAAACAACTCCATTCCATTCTCAGAATATTTCATTTTCTTACTTAAATCTGGAAATATTTTTTTTATAATATCACTTTTCTTAATATCTTCTTCATCACGTACCTTAATGCACATCAATTTAGGATCATCATTTATATCTTTAGTTACATTTTCTCCCATATCTAAAAATATACTCATTACATTAACACTAAAAGAAAGAGTCTTTTTCTTTATTTTCTTCAATATTCTTTTAGTTTTAAATACGTCAAAATTAAATTGCTCATCATTATGTATATAACCAGAAACAATTCTTACTACTTTACAATCCTCTTCTAAATTTTCAAGCCAAATTTCATTTTCTACTCCCTGTAATATAATTGGATTATAATTCTTCTCTGTTATAAAGTAATGAAGTAACTTCATAGTAATAACATTCTTATCGTCAAGCATTAATTCACTTTCCATATAATTCCTCCTAAAAGACTAATATTATTATAATATAAAACATAAAATAATTAAAGAGGAGATGATTATTTGTTAAAAAAGTTCTTTATCTTTATTTTATGTCTATGTCCATGGTTTTTAAATAACATATTACCCATAAACTATAACTATATCTATGAACTAAAATTACCCTTCTTTACACCAACACCACTTATATTTAGTATATCCTGGACAATCATATACATACTAATAGCAATAACTATTTACAATATTTTCATCTCATATAAATTTATAGAAATTCCTTTAAGCTATAAAATATCTCTTCTTACAAACTATCTATTCAATCAAAGTTTCCTAATTGTTTTCTTTATTTTGAAAAGTCCATTTCTAGGGTTTATCTCATCAATTGCAACTTTCCTATCTGCCTTATTTCTATATGAAGAAACATCACTTTTAGAAAGTAAACAAAGTAAACTTTTAAGTCCCTATCTACTATTATCACTAGCAGCAATCATCTTATCCCTAACTATTTTTTTATCAAATTAAAAAGTGTAAATCATTTTACACTTTTTTAGTTATTCACAATATTATCTACATATTTTTTAATTACATCAAGAACTCTCATATACTCTTTTTCAAATCTAGCAAAATTTTTATATATAAAATCTACATCATTATCTTTACTCTTAAGTTCATGTTCATAAGCAATATCTGCTAGAGTCATAAAACCTAAGTATTTACAATCACTTTTTAATGAGTGAACTTCTATTGCATAATCTTTCATATTAGAACTATCTTTATATTCAACTATTCTTTTCCATTTATCCTCTACTTCCATCAAGAAATCACTAATAGTCATATTATACATATCCATATCTCCAAGTAATTCTAACGCATATTCCAAATTAACTTCATTATCTATTAAATATTGTTCAGAATTAAACTCATCTAAAAAAACAAACTTATTAGATATTTCACTATCCCTATCTTCAACAATTACATCTATCTTTTCAGTTATACTTCTACCTAAAATCTGATTCACAACATGAATTAACTGTTCTCTCTCAATCGGTTTAGCTAAATAATCATCAAAGCCATCAGCTATATATTTATCACGCATCCCACTAATAGCATTAGCAGTTAAGGCAATAGTTGGAATATTAAATCCTGATATTTCTTTTAGTTTCTTTAATGTTTCCACTCCACTCATTTTAGGCATCATATCATCAAGTAAAATAAAATCATAAACCTTTCCACTTTTAATTTTTTCTATACAATCAAATCCATTATCACAAGTATCTATCATATTAGCATTATATCTTTCTAACAATTTACAAGCTACTTTCAAATTAAGTTCTGTATCATCAACTACTAATATTCTCACATCACATAAATCTAAACTTGTTTTTACTTTAGACACTTTCTTAATCTCAGTCTTCTCTATCTTTTGATTAACAACTACAGTAAACTTAGAGCCTTCTCCATAAACAGTATGAACAATAATTCTTCCACCCATAAGTTCAGTTAATTGTTTTGTAATTGCAAGTCCAAGTCCTGTACCTTCAATTGTGGTATTTCTATCCTCATCAAGCCTTTGAAATTTAGTAAACATTTTATCTATATTTTCTTTTTTTATTCCTCTTCCAGAATCTTCAACAGAAATTATTAATTTACAAACATCTTTTGAGTTAACACAATTTACTTCATAATGTACAAATCCTCTGTCAGTATACTTACAAGCATTGCTAAGTAAATTAGTAATTACCTTTTTTAAGTTAGTATGATCACCATACAAAGTATTTGGTAAATCTTCAGCAATATTAAAGGAAAAATCTAATCCCTTCTCCTTCATTTTAGGTGTAATAAGCTTCGCAAGCTCTGTAAAAGTATCAAATGCAGCATAAGATGAATTAACTATCTCAATCTTTCCAGCTTCTATCTTAGATATATCTAAAATACCATTAACTATTTCTAGTAATGTTTGAGAAGCATTAACAATGTCTTGTGCATTTTCTTTTGCTTCTAATAAGTCATCAGCTTCCATTATACAATCACTAAATCCTACAATTGCATTTAAAGGAGTTCTAATTTCATGAGACATACTAGATAAAAATTCAGTCTTAGCCCTATTAGCCTTATCAGCCTGATCACGTGCAACCTGCAATTCCTCAATCATTTTCACATCAGGATTTTCAATTGTATGGTACATAACAGATGTAATAAAAACTTCCAAAGGAACAATTAAAAACAATTCCGGATGTAATATCTGCACAATAGTAAAAATAATTCCTAGTACTAAAAAAATCCATAATGGTAGAAAACGCTTATCATAAGATTTTATATTCTTTATTCCGACACATAAACACAAAAAAATCATAAAGACAGTTGAAAATTCTAAAGCTAAAATAGAATAGCCACTAGTATATATTAATCCATCTATATAACTTAAGTTTAATCCAGTAAAAGAAATAAGTATAAGTGCTATTATAAATACAATATTAATTAAAAAATTACACTTATCACAATTACCAATATTAAACATATATTTAGAAAACGTAAAAATCCAAGACAATATAGAGCAGAAAAATAATTTAGTAAATATTATCATAAAAACATATGGTAAATTGAACTCTAAAAACATAGTAGATATTAAACCAAAGACAAGTTCTATCATAGATACAATTATCAAATAACCATAAGTTTTGGTTTCAATATTGTTAATCTTCTTTTTACAAAAAAAACAAAAAGCAATAAGAAAAGTGTAAAAAACAGCTGATAAATTCAAATAGATTTGATTGTTCATACATCCACCTCTATTATAATTCTATCACATACACTAACTTTTTGCTCTAATTATTTTAACAACCTTTTTGGAGGTAGTACAGGATATATATCAATACTTCTAACAGAAGCATTATCTTCTTCTACATAAATTTTATATTCCTCTCCATCTAAACCATTATTCTTTATTTCTCCATATCTATTTTTATCCATAGTATTTTTCGGTATTTCATTAACAAAAACAATGCCTCGTGGAATTTCTCTATAATTAGCAATATAATCTGTATGACCTTTTTCATTAGATAAAAATGATTTTTCAATTATTCCATTTATAAATTCTTCTTTATTATCAACTGGAATATTAGTTTCTAAGTAAACTTTAGGTACGAAACCATTATTGTCTTCATCATATATAGGAACAATAACACATTCTACAACCTCATCATAGTCTTTGAAGATTTTTTCAAGATTCAAAGGATAAACATTATATCCATCATATCGAGGAAACATTCTATCTCTTCTTTCAACATATTCAAATGAACCATCTTCTTTAATTTCTACTACATCTTTAGTTCTAAGAAATTTTTTACCATCAATATTTACAAAATCTAACAAATGATTATCATCCAGCTTATCACATGTAATAGTATCAGAATTAACAATTAATTCACCAACTCCACATTCTCTAGAATCCAAAATTCTACCATCAACAAGAGATTCTAATTTTACATCAACTAAAGGTTGTCTTACTCCTATACTACCAACTCTATTATATGAATCTAAAGTAACAATACAGCAACCACAAAGTTCTGATAATCCATAACCTTTTGTTAATAATACAGAACTTCCATGAGATAATAAGAATTCATTTATTCGTTGTTCTTCTTCTATTGTAAGCGGCCCTCCTCCAACTGACGCATATACCAAAAAAGATAAATCTATATCATCAAACTTAGGATTATTAATCATTCCTAACCAACATGAAGCCGTTGCTAATACGATATTACTCTTACACTTTGCTAGAAAATCTCCAAACTCTTTAGGACTAAATAATGGAATTTGCTGTAATTCCAATCCCTGAGTCAAACCTAAATGCACAGTATTCACAGCACCATAACCAGCAAAATAAGGGATAAAATGCATCATAGACATACCTGGTTCATAATTAAACTGCGCTAACTCGTAATTTTTAACCAAAGCATTCCTATTATAATCAGTAATCGGAATAGGTTTTCCAATACCAGTACTAGTACCAGAAGTGTGTGTTATTATAGACAAAGAATCACTTGATTCCTTATCATAATTAATCGAAGTATACCTACTATTTCTGACAGCATCTTCATATCTAATTATATCTTTAGAAAACTTATTTACTTTATTAGCCAAAGATGATACCATTTTTATCTTATTAGGCATCAAGGAATTAAGATACATATCTTTATACAAAATTATATTTCTAATTCCTAACTCGCTCTTAAATCTTTTTGTTGATTTAGCCATATTTTGCAAATACAACAAATCAGAAATAACTATATCTGTAACTTTTTCATTTTTGATATACTGCTCAATTTTATCAATTGATGTAGTTGGATCAACAAAATCACAAACTGCTCCAGTCATATCAGAACCATAATCAAAATGACATGTTTGAGCCAAATTTGGCATAATAGTCAATACCCTTGAACCACAATCCCTAGTTATATTTAAAGCAGAAAAAACTCTAGCAACCTCTTCCCACTTTTCAAACATCTCTCCATAACTAACTTTTCTTGAACCTTCACTAAGAGCCGAAAAATCCAATCTTTCTTTATTATTATTTCTAATTAATTTCCAACTTTTTTCCTTAGAAATTGTCAAATCTTTTCCTTTTAACATTTTTGCATAATAATCATCAATATGAACATTACTTATAAAACTTTCCATAATCTCTCTCCTAAAACACATCTCTGCATAGTCAGCATTAAATGCTCACATTATACCAGAAAAAACGAAAAAAGTAAAGCAATTGTCTATTCTACCATAATCTGTTACAATACAAATTCAACAAATAAGAGAAATAAACTATAAGTATTACATTGAAAAATCAATCTAAAAATAGAGAGATTTATATATCAATTATTAAAGACAATAATATAGTACTAACGGTAATATTAACATAACTTACACTAAAATAAAACAATAGACGGTTTAAAAATAACCATCTTTTTTTATTACAAAAGAAAACCTATAAGTAATTTAACTATATAGGTTAATTCTTTTATTTCTTAATTTTCTCTGCTGCTACTTTTTCGTGTTCATTAATCTTATTAAGGATATCAGCTCTAAATTCACCTTTATCTCCAAAACTTACAATTGTACCAACTTTGGCTTTATGAAGAGCTTTACCTAATTTACTCTCTAAAGATATAACTTCGATTCCATCTTCAGGATTAGCCTGATGTACTGTACCTAAACGCAAAATCATTCTTTCTGTATCATCTTCTGAATAAATAAGATTTACTTCAACAACATCATTTAGATTAACAATATTTTCTAAAGAATCAGAACTATTGCCAATAATAACAGCCTTATCTAAAATACTCTTTAATCTATCAATTTCATAATGAAGTATTCTCTCATCTGCATTCTCACTAAATTTTGGAGTATTCCAACCATCAGTATCAGTATTAGAAAATGCAACTCTCTTTTTCTTTCTTAGTTCCATTAATTCATCTTCTTTTAATGCTATTTCTTTTTGCAAAGTAATTACACCAATCTCATCAAGAGTCATAATAGGAATCTCTTTTCTTTTCTCCATAGTCTTCTCTCCTTTTGCAAAATATTATAACAATAAATATAACTACTTACTACAAATTTTACCAACTATGGATATAAAAATATTCTATACCTATATTTAAGGAAGAAACATAAATCTTACTAAGGCTGTCGCAATAAATTTTCCTTTCTTATAAGCACTTAACATCAAAAACATCAAAAAAACAGAAGCGTACTTTACAGTTTGATTAGCCTTACAACAATTAATAAAATATTCAAAGCTCTCATGGGTTGCCGAATATTTATCCATCAGTGTTAGTACATAACTTTCCTTGTATTTTGGAAGACTAATAGTAAGTGGCCACATATGTTTTACTATTATATCCTTTTCCTTTTCAGACAGCCTAAATATTTTCGATGCATTTTCATAAGCTGCCTTTGGATGAGTAAAAGCATGTAACCCTTTCCTGTCACTTTTTACTCTCCAATCATATAAAAATAAATCATGTAACATTGCAGCACGTGCAACAGACACATAATCCCAATGCATAAATTTACATATCTTATAACAATAATAAGCTGTTCTATAACAATGTTCGAAACAAGATATATCACAATGCTGTCTATATTTTTTCATCTCTTGAACTGTTTTATTGCTTACTATATCTTTTATTATTTCTTCAAATTCTTCTTTATCATCCTTCACTAAAATCACTTCCAACAACTACCATTTTCCTAATTTTAATTAATCCTTTATTATTTTACCACGAATTTATATATCCATACATTACAATTTCGTCATAAACGTGAAAAACTATAAAATGTAGTTTTCTTTATCAAAAAATTTTCTATTCTTCACCTCTAAGTTCTTCTAGAACAGTCAAAAATTCTTCTGGTGCATCAACCTCATATTCTAATTTCTTTCCTGTTCTCGGATGTGTAAATTTTATGCTATACGAATGTAGCATTTGTCCGAATTCTGTTGTTTTTCCTCTACCATAAGCTGGATCATTCTTAACAGGATAACCAATATAAGCTAAATGTACTCTTATTTGATGAGTTCTACCAGTTTCCAAAGTACATTCAATTAAAGTATTATTATTAAAACGCTCTAGTACTCTAAAATGTGTTATTGCATCTTTAGCATTAATATCTGTTACAGCCATCTTTTGTCTATTATTAACATCTCTTCCTATAGGAGCATCAATTGTACCCGTATCATGTTTAATAACACCGTCAACTATTGCCAAATACTTTCTTTCAACTTCCTTTTTTCCAATCATATTAGAAAGCTTATCTAACATCTCATCGTTCTTAGCAACCATCATCAAACCACTAGTATCCTTATCTAATCGATGAACAATTCCTGGCCTAAGTTTATCCCCCGCATTTATATCAAATCTATATAACAATGCATTTACAAGCGTACCTGTATAGTGTCCAGGTGCAGGATGAACCACCATTCCACTCTTTTTATTTATAATTAACATATCATCATCTTCATAAACAATATCAAGAGGAATATCTTCAGCCTCAACTTTAGTCTCATAATTCAAGTCATCATTAACTTCAATCATATCACCTTGCTTTACTTGATAAGAACTACTAACAACCTTACCATTAACATTTACTAATTTTTCCTTAATTAACTTTTGAACTTTACTACGAGACACTTCTAATTTTTCAGATAAATAACTATCTAATCTACTATCTACCTCTTCTACTACTTCTATCACTTGAATTCCTCCTTCAAATACGCAAACATTATATTATATTTCTAAGAAAAAGTCTAGTTCATCAATTAGAACTAGACTTAAAATTAATCACTTATTTCAATATATTTCTTTTCTGGTAATTTCTTTGATTCATCTATTTTTGGTATTTCTAGACTTAAAATTCCATTTTTAAATGCAGCCTTAATATCCTCTGCTTCTACTGCTTCTCCTACATAAAAGCTTCTTGAGCATTCTCCAAAAAATCTTTCACGTCTAACATATTTTCCATTTTTATCATCATTACTCTCCTGATTCATTTTAGCATTAATAGTTAGATAACCATCAGTAACATCTATTTTAATGTTTTCCTTACTATAACCAGGTAAATCGATATCAATAATATAACCTTCATCAGTTTCTCTAATATCAGTTCTCATCATCTTATTTTCTTCTTTTTTAAAAAAAGAATCTCCAAAAATATCATCAAATAAATCAAAATTACTTCTTGGTATCATCATCATTTTAATCTACTTCCTTCCTTTTATGTGTCGCCTACTATAATCGGTAGCACATAGATACAATTTAATAATACCTGTAAGTTCATCACTTACAATTATGTTATACCACCTTTCTTTAGCACTGTCAAGTATCAAGTGCTAAAAAAGTATTTCTAATTGTATCTATAAATTATTATGCACTAAAAGAAAATCTTTATACAAAACAGAAAAATTATTTAATTAATCCACCATGACAATCCAATCTATAAATCAATTTATCATCTTTATATATTTCTTCTATACCACTAAAACAATTAATATCTCCTTGACTATTAAAAGTATATTTGTACTCATCATTTAAAAAGATACTTGGTCCTCTGACTGCTAAAACAGACCTATCACTTCCAACTTGACTCAAAGCCGGACGAAGAGCTTTATCCATAGCTTCTTCACTTAAATTATCTTCAAGAGTAACTCCATAATAATTCATTCCCCAAATAGGAACATTCTCTTCATTATATACAATCTCTTCTCCTATAAAATTTGTCCCACCAAAATAAGTATCATGATAAATCATTCCATCACTCTTAAATTCATAATCTTTTGAACCAACTCTAGAAAAAGAAGTTTTACTACTACTATCTGCATCAGCATAAGTACTCTTTTTAGCACAAATCAAGAAGTTCTCTAAAGAAAAAGCTTCTTCCAACTTATTCATCAGAAGTTTATTTTTATTTTCTCCACTTTTCAATAAATGCAAAACATTTCCTATTATTTCAGTACCATCTATATTATCTACATCTTCATCCAATTTTAAAAACTCTTGTTTATATATCTTCTGTTCAAGCAATTTCTCTAAATTATCAACCCTATCCGCAACATAATTTTCGAAATAATATAAAGTCCAAACCTTCTTTGACTTAGAATATTTAAGTTCATAGATACAATCCAACTCATCACATATATTAACTTTACCTACATCAAATGTTTTCGAATACTCAGAAATTAATATATCTTTTCTTTTCTCTTTTGTAAATCCACTTTTTTCTTCATATATTTTATGATATTGTCTTTTGTATTCATCAATCATCTCACGAAAAGTAATATCTTTATTTTTAAACTCATAATTATCTACTGTAAATTTATGGTTAAGTTCATAAAAAGTATATAAACAATTCCAAGTATCTGGAACAACATTATATAAAATTAATCCTTTCCCATCCACATATGTATACAAATTAGTTGCACTATCAAGTCTTGTTGGAAACATTTCTAATGGAACCTTTTTATCTAATAAATCACTTGTAATAATCATTAAACTCACCTCTTAAACACCAAAATTATATCATATAAAAAAGAAAAAGACTTAAGTCTTTTCTAACTCTTAGTTGGAAATAATACTTTATACTGTTTCCAAGCTAGTACTCGTAAAACTGCTTTATCAAGAGTATCAGGATCAAGTATATCATCATCAAGAGCTGCTCTTATCTCATTAAAAGCTGCATCGTAATCAGTTACTAATAACATATCATTTCCAGCCTTTAAGGCATTTAAATAAACATCTTGACTATTCTTTGTTGCTAGCATATCCAAATCATCTGTTATTATAACTCCAGAAAAGCCTAATTCTTGACGTAACATTTCATGAACATTCTTTGACATTGACGCTGATACATCTTTTTCTAAACTATTAACAATATTATGTCCAACAAGAACTGCCTCTGCCATAGCATCTATTCCAGCTTTAAATGGCGGAATATCTGTTTCTTTAATCTCTTCAAGCGTCCTACTATCAACACTACTACCATTATGTGTATCCGCATTATTTGAATACCCTGGAAAATGTTTTAAAACATAAGAAACATCCTCTGTCTTACTAGCTTTAATCACAGTCTCTGCATACTTAGAAACAGCCTCTGTCCCCTGTCCAAACGACCTATTGTACATATATGCATTAGTATCAGTAACAACATCAACAACAGGAGCTAAATTAACATTAATTCCTAAATCCTTCAAAAATTTACTTTTATCCAAAGTATCTTCTCTTATTAAATCGAATCCACCCTTTTTATATAACTCTTGACTTGATAAAAACGGAGTACTTCTAAGTTTTGTATTAGAACTAGCTCTTACTATTTTTCCACCTTCTTCATCAGTTGCTATAATCATTGGTATATTAGAAACATCTTGATAAGTTTTTATATCTGCATTAACCTCTTCTTTCGTCTTATCTTTAAAATCTCTCTCAAATAAAACATAACCACCAAATTTATATTTATTAACAGCCTCAGCTGCATCACCATCCGGAACCCTAACGAGTAATAATTGTCCTACCTTCTCATCAATAGTCATCTTATCCAATTTCTCTTTTGCCATATCATAATAAGCACTAAATATCCCATTACTTTCTAATTGATCAACTATTGAAACAGTCTCTTTTGTTAAAGTATAAGATTTCATTTTATTAATCTTATTCTCCCTTAATTTTCCTTTGTATTTTATTTGGATATCACTTTTCTCAGATATATCACGCTCATCTAAATAAGCAAACTTATACTTTCCATCCTCACTATCAACAATAAAATACTTATCATTAACTTCAACAACATTTCCTACTAACTCTTGTAATTTATTCTTGTTAAAGACAAGTACAATTAATGAAATTAATATAACCCCAATCAAAACTACTATTGAATATATCTTTTTATTCCCCATCTAATTCTCCTCCTAATAAAAATTATGATAAGAAAAAAATAATATTCAAAAAATTATAAACTGTGGATAAACAAAAATAAACCCTCCCATAATGGAAGGATTTTTCTAATAATCGAAATCATTCTTTTCTTTAGCATTTCTATAACAAATATAAATTACTCCAATAATAGAAACAACTATAGCACCTAATATAATATAAAATAATGAACCATCTTTATTTCCAGATTTATTTACATTCCCCATAAGCGACTTTTTAATTTCAGAAAGTTTATTTGCTTTCTTTGTATCAGATGATTCGTTAGTAACTTTCTTAGTTTTTACTTTTTCCTTATCTTTAGATTCTTCATTAGATTGTGATTTTTCATTACTTTGATTTTCAGAAGCTAAATCACTACCACTAACAGTTGTTTCTTCATTCTTTATCTGTGTATCTTTAGAATTATTTTTTACAGAACTGCTATTAGTCTTTCTAACTGCTTTATTTTTAGAGTTATTACTTTCATTTGAAGTTGTAGTTGTAGAATCAGTGACACTTGAATTAGCTGTAGTCATGTCATTCTTATTAGAATCTTCTTTATTTATATTCTCTTCTTTTTCTGCAGTGTCATAATCTAAAAACTCATCTTTTGCTGTAGAATCTTCATCCAAAACCTCATCTTTAACTGTAGTATCTTCATCTGTAACCTCATCTTTTGTTGAAGTGTCTTTGTCAAGTTTTGTTGTATCTTCATATAAGTTAAATGCTCTTGCCGTAAACCACTTTCCATTTGATGCTCTTGTTGCTT
>JAAGKN010000808.1_pt1 | contig 57515 bp, 68 predicted proteins | sample 6206371 | NCBI WGS metagenome assembly JAAGKN01 (sample SAMN11533720, study PRJNA540317) | gut metagenome | isolation source: fecal pellets from male and female animal of same cohort | host: Peromyscus leucopus | place: USA:CA | collected 2017 | reverse complement strand
TGCCATTTTTATTTCCTTTATCTTTGTTACTTTAGATTTATTAGTTATTATCCCGCCTGTCAAATCAAAGATTTGTTCGTTCCTTCCACTTACGTTTCAGTCACAACGGCGGTCACATAATGCTTCGTCCCTGCCAGCCCAGCTCATCGCAGGTCTGCACCGGACTACGCACCGGCTTACGCCCTACTTTTTCTTAGAAACAGGTCCTGTTTTCTTACCGCGTTGAGTTCTAGCGTTTGTTTTTGTTCTTTGACCGCGGCATGGAAGTTTACGTTTGTGACGCATACCTCTGAATGAACCGATTTCTTGAAGACGTTTAATGTTCATTGTAATTTCACGTCTCAAATCACCTTCGATGTGGTAATTAGATAATTCGTTACGTAATAATTTAATATCTTCATCTGTTAAATCGTCTGTTCTTAAATCTGGTGAAATACCTGTAGCTTCTAAGATTTTTTTAGCTCTAGTCGGTCCTATACCGAAAATGTAAGTTAGAGCTACTTCCATTCTTTTGTTACGAGGTAAATCTACCCCTACTAATCTTGCCATTTTATATTTTCTCCTTTTCTTGGCTTTTGTGCAACTCCCGGGAAACCTAAAGTCTTTTGAGAAATGATAACCTGACTCAGTCTGTCATCCTTCTTGCCCTTGTCGATGCCCCTTGATTTGCACCCGGTGTTAGATTTTTTTATTTATGAGGCTTAAATACTTCCTCACCAGCCACTCTTTTAAACCTTTGGCTTAGGTTCTTAACACGGCGCCCACATTTCTTAGTGAACGAGTGTATTAGATTATTGCTTTACGCTACGCTGCCATTCGCTTTATTTTATTACATAAAATTGCCGCTCATTTTGCTCCGCGCCTCTTCGAGTTTGCTCACTAACGTTCGCGTCACTCTACGCAAAATCTAACCTTGTCTTTGTTTGTGTTTAGGGTTTTCGCAAATTACGGCAATTCTGCCTTTTCTTTTGATACATTTGCATTTATCGCAAATTTTTTTTACTGATGATCTTACTTTCATTGTTTTTTCCTTTATATTGTCTTGTACGTGAGATTTCTGTTTTTGCCCGATACCGGGACTGCTTACTTCAACCTGAAGGTAATTCTGCCTCTTGATAAGTCATAAGGTGTCATTTCAACTTTTACCTTATCCCCAGGAAGAATTCTGATAAAATTCTTTCTGATTTTGCCTGAAATGTGAGCCAGAATCTCATGGTCGTTTTCCAATTTAACTCTGAACATAGCATTTGGCATGGATTCTATAATCGTACCTTCTAGTTCTATTACGTCTTTTGCCATTATTTTCCTCTTTTTTCGGCTTTGTAAACAGATTCGCTACACACGAACCTATTTTAATTCTACTTGCAAAATATTTGTTTGCAAGCAGTTTTTGTAGTGTTTTAAGGTTTTTTAACAATGTTTTTAATTATTGTTTATTTAAAAATACAACACAACCCGACAAGTTAACCTTTGACAAAAACTCATACAAATTCTGTATTTTACCATGTTTGTAAATTTTTATTAAGTTTTCTTATTTTTAAATTTTTAATTAAACAAAAACCTTTATGCTTGAAAGTTTTTATTTTGAAATCTGTTTTTTAGAATGAAGATAATTCATATTTTTATTTTTTAAAACGAAATATGCACAACCCCAACCGGTTTGGTTCCAAATACTACAAGTATTATCACCTTCTCCTCCGGCAGGCTTTAAACCAGTGCCGTCAAAACGATATAATATCTCAAAAACATCACGCCCAACCTGATTAGGCGGCTTATTCCCATTAATATCAATAACAAATCTTATATAGTCATCAATATCTAAAGATGGATAACAAGTATAAAAAAAAGCTATTGAAACCCCGTTCATTAGCATAATTTGATAAAATCCCGGAGACTGCGCAAAATTATACGGAATTACCTCCTCATTCAAATATTTGTAATCGCCTCGATAAAAACATCCACCAGTAATATCCTGCAAACCACAGTCCTTACTTATTTTCAAATAAGGTTTTAACTTTTCGGCAATTTTCAACCCGTTCGAATCTTCTTGCGCATAATTCGAAACAAACCCCCACGCCTCGAGTTCACCATAATCGACCTCTGCTAATTTTATTGCTTGCGCAATAATTGAATATGTTTCGTTTAAAAGTGCATAAGTTTGTTTTTCTTTATACGAACATATTAAAGAAGGAATAGTTAACGCCGCGACAACACCAATTATCCCCAAAGTAATTAAAACCTCCGTTAACGTAAATCCTAAAAATTTCAACCTTTTCAACACTTTCTCCTTCAAATTAATAAAGCTATTCTTTTATTAATACAATAATCCTTTTATTAATGCAACAATTCTTTCATTTATCAAAATCGGAGAAATATTGAATATATAATTTATTTGTTATGCAATCTAAGAATTTTCAAAAAATTGATTCAAAAAAAGAAGTCAAAATAATGCTTTCAAAAAAAGCTTGGACAATGAAAAAACTTGCAGAAAAACTATCAGAAGTTTCCGGGAAATATTATTCGCCCCAAAACCTGAATTATAGGCTTACGCAAAATAAACTCAAACTATATGAAATGGGATATATCTGTCAAATTCTAGATTTCAAACTGACATTCATTGAAAATTAGACTTATTTTAAATCTAGTTGCACGCATTCAAATCTCGTGATAACATGTTTTTATGCAAACTAATCTTGAAACAGTTACAATTACAAAAATGACCGCAGATGACGTTGATGGCGTAATAAAAATCGAAGAATCCGCCTATGGCGACCATCATTGGTCTAAAGATTCGTTCCTAAACGAGTTGCACAATGAACTTGCAAGATATTATTCTTTATATACCGCAGACGGGAAACTTGCAGGATACGCCGGAAGCTGGCATATACTTGACGAAGCACACATAACAACAATTGCTATACATAAAGATTTTAGAAGAAAGCACTACGGACAAGCACTACTCAAAGCAATAATAGACGACTGCTACCGTGAAAAAATAAAATATATAACCTTAGAGGTCCGAGTAAGCAACACTCCGGCAATAAATCTATATACAAAATATGGCTTTACGTCATTTGGAACAAGAAAAAAATATTATCAAGATAACAATGAAGATGCGCTGATAATGTGGACAAAAAACATCTTCTTTGATGAATTCAAAAACAATTACGAAGAGATTATTAAAGAGCTTGGGGAGAAAATCAACATACAATGAGCCAGGAAGTTCTTATTCCAAAAATGAAACGGTTAGACAAGACAAAAAGAAGGGTAAAAATTCCAATATTGAATTTTGCCATAATAGCTTTTTGCTCACTATTAATTACTTTGGCAACATTTGTAAATCTTGATATCAAACATTTTATTATCCCGGCAAACCTATTCTCATTACAGAACCCGACAATGGAAGATTTTATCTTTAGCTTTCGATTAATTCCTCAAATCCCAATAGTAATGTTTGTTTGCGCACTATTAGGCCGCAGAATGGCTGCAACAAGCGTCGTATTATATATACTTGCAGGATTATTCATTGTTCCGGTATTTGGACTTGGCGGAGGGGTAAAATATGTTTTTGAATACGGATTTGGATACATTTTAGCATACATACCGGCAGTAATCCTTTCCGGAAAACTTCTGAAAAAATACACTTTTGCCGATATGATTCGAGCTACTATTGCAGGGGTTTTAATTATCCACATAATCGGACTGATTTATATGATGATTCTTGCAGGGTTCAAACACGCCGGAACAGAGTTTATTACCGGATGGTTCCACACCCAAAGCGGACTTAAAATTATTTATGATTTAATTTCATCATTTGTACTTGTCCTTATTGGGAAATATCTTCATGAAGGTGTGAAATTTATTTTAGAATAAAATTTGCCATAAACACTGTTATATGCTAGAATAACGTTTGAGGAACGGTGATTTTAATGGGAATTTTGAAATATTTATCTGATATACCAATACTTATTGTACTTATAGTATTCGTTATTTCAACGTTATACTGCCTTTCAAAGTACGCTAAGACCTCCAAAAATCTAAATACAATAATTAGATTTATGGAAAATTTTAAGAAAAACGATCTTAATTTCAGATACAAAGAAATTGATGAATGGATGAAAAATAACTCTTATGTTTCGTCTATATGGTCAGAATTTAAGAATACTCTTGTATTTTCTGAATCAATAGCAGTTAAACAAGGTGCAAAAGAACTTCAATATCAAAATATTTCATCTACAGTTCAAAACATTCAAACAACAACCGATCCGTTATATTTTTTCAATGAAGAAACTCTTGTTACTTCAAAATTCAATTTCAAAATGATTCAAACCATACCGACAGTTTTAACAGGTTTCGGGCCATTGTTCACATTCTTAAATATCGCAATCGCATTTGGAAGAATCGACTTTTCAACTCAAGAAAAAACAATTCAATCAGTTTCAAACTTCATGGGAAGTATGCAAACAGCAGCATTAGTTTCTGTAGTTGCGGTAGGTTCATCACTGATTTACCTGATGATTGAACGCCTTGTTTATACAAAAATGTGTAGAACACCTCTTGCTAAAATCCAAGAAATAATGGGCGGATTGTTTGCAAGTATTTCATCTGAAAAATTCTTATATGAATTATTAAGAGAAACAAAGGTTCAAAATAATTCAACTGCGAATTTAATTTCTGAAATTCCAACACAATTCAAAACAGCATTCAATGCAAGTACTTCAGCAAACCTTGTTCCTTATCTTGAGAACCTGATTTTTGGATTGAATCAACTGAATAAACAATTAAAAGAATCTATAAATACAAATAAAAATGACGTGGTTGACGAACTATTCTAAGAGGAAAAATGGCAATAAGATTCAGAGGACAACAGAATAGCGGTTCGGAAGAAAATATCTTTTGGGTAACAATGGCAGACTTACTTTTAGGTTTGGCAATTATCTTTATTACCTTGTTTGTCCTTGCAATGACCGGATTTTCTCAACAAAACATACAGCAACAGCAAGTTCAAATGGAAGTTTCTCAAAAAATAGGTGATGAACTTAAAAAATCTGACATTGATGTAGATATAGACAAGATGACCGGGAATTTGAAGATTTCTGATGTTGAACTTTTTGAACTAAACAGCTATGTATTGTCGCCAAAAGGTAAAAAATTATTAGACAAACTTGCTCCGATTTATATTAATTCAATTTTTTCTGATAAAGAATTGTCAAATCAAATTCAGCATATAATAATACAAGGACACACGGATTCTCAAACATTTGCCGGTATCACCTCAAAAGATGAACAGTTTTTAAGAAATATGGATTTGAGTTTGAAACGTGCAAACGCAGTTGCAGAATACATTTTCAAGACAAATTACAATAAAAAATATTCTGAACAATTCAGAAAAATTATCGTTGTAGAAGGTAAGAGTTTTAACGAACCGATACTTAACGAAAACGGAATCGAGGATTTTGCAAAAAGCAGACGCGTAGAATTAAAATTACAAGTAAAAGACTGGAATGTCTCAACAGCATTAGGATTAAAGAAATGATAGATGCAACATAGTATTTTAGAAACAATAAATATGATTAAGCTTTCACAATCTGGATATCAGAACAGTAACATTGGCTCTGAGCTTGAGAGATTGTATATCAGAAGATATTGACACTTTGTGCGATAACATTTATAACAAAATCACCAAATATGCCGCTAACTTGGTCGAATACGCAGATGAGCTTGCAGATGAATATTCTATTCCGATTATAAATAAAAGAATAGCAGTTACACCAATTTCATTTATCGGGGAAGCTTGCAAGAACCCTGACTATGTACGTATAGCACAAACTTTAGATAAAGCAGCAAAAGAAGTTGGCGTGAATTTTGTCGGAGGATTTTCGGCACTTGTTGAAAAGGGCTGCACAAAAGGTGATAATCTTTTAATTGAAAGTATCCCGGAAGCAATGGCAACAACTGAATTTGTCTGCTCATCCGTAAATCTTGCATCTTCTAAAGCCGGAATCAACATGGATGCGGTACTAAAAATGTCTGAAATCATCAAGAAATCAGCCGAATTGACAAAAGACCGCGATGGAATCGGAGCGGCAAAACTTGTCGTATTCTGCAATGTTCCGGGCGATAACCCGTTTATGGCAGGAGCATTCTGCGGTATGGGTGAACCTGAATGCGCACTAAATGTCGGAGTTTCCGGTCCGGGCGTTGTTCGTGCTGCAGTAGAAGCTTTACCAAAAGATGCAAATATGAGTGAACTTGCAAATAAAATTAAAGAAATTGCGTTCAAAATAACTTCAACAGGAGAACTTGTCGGAAGAAAACTTGCAAAACGCTTAGACATACCTTTTGGAGTAATAGATTTATCTTTAGCACCAACACCGGCACCCGGTGACAGTGTAGCAGGCATATTCCAGGCAATGGGACTGGAACATGCCGGAGCCCACGGAACAACAGCCGCTCTTGCAATGCTTAACGACGCTGTAAAAAAAGGCGGAATCATGGCAAGTTCACACGTGGGAGGTTTATCGGGCGCTTTTATCCCGGTATCTGAAGACGCCGGAATGATTGAAGCTGCTGAGAACGGATATTTAACATTCAGCAAACTTGAAGCAATGACTTCTGTTTGCTCTGTTGGACTTGATATGATTGCTATCCCAGGTAAAACTCCGACCGATACAATCGCCGGAATTATCGCAGATGAAATGGCAATTGGTATGATTAATAAAAAAACAACAGCAGTACGTATTATTCCTGCTGCCGGAAAAGATGTCGGGGACAGAATTTCTTACGGCGGATTACTTGGGGAAGCCCCAATTATGCCGGTTAACGAATTATCCTCCACAACATTTGTTCAGCGCGGAGGAAGAATTCCGGCTCCGATACATAGTTTAAATAATTAATTACAAAGGAATATTAAATGAAAACATTACATGAATTGGCTACAAAATTACAAACTTTTATTATCAAAGCGCAAGAAGATGCCCATAACCAGGCTAACTTAAGTGTTGCAAAATATAACAACTTGAAGCTTAAAATAGAATCAAAATATCATTTTCCGAATGTCGTTGTCTGCATTGGTATTTCAGAAGCCGTTTTTAATATAAAAGAAGGCACAAAAGTTGACGGCGGACTTGGACCTGATGAAAAACACGTAAGAAAATGGCTAGGCAATAGCACAACAATTTCAGATTTGAACGAAATTTGGTTATCAATGAGCGATCTTATTAAAGCAGAAGATGAAGACAAAGCTGTTGAGATGGAAGGTGAAGCCGATGAAGCTAAAACTGACGCGCCAACTAAAAAGAAAAGAACAAACTCTGATCCGGAACTTGCAACTATTGAAGAATTCTTTGGTATAGAAGAATCAAAAGACCACTCAGATGAAACAAAATCTGAACAGAAAAAAACTCACCCTAAAACAATTTTTGAATACCTTAACGAAGAAAATTCTGAAAAACCTAATAATTAATAACAATAATTATGAATGACAAACTCAAAGAAAGCTTAAAACTTCTACCATCATTGCCCGGCTGCTACATATATTACAATGCCGAAGGTGAGATAATATATGTGGGAAAAGCTAAAATTCTTAAACGCCGTGTAATGTGTTATTTCAACCGCAAACACCATGACAGCGTTAAGGTTAATGTGCTTGTGTCGCAAATTGAACGGCTTGAATACATTATCACAAATACCGAGGTTGAAGCGCTTAATCCTTGAAAATCATTTAATCAAAAAACACAAACCCAGATATAATATTTTATTAAAAGACGATAAAAAATATCCGTATTTTCTTATAACAAACGAGGATTTTCCAAGGATTTCCATTGTTCGCAAAAAGAATATGAACCCTGAAAAAGGTCGTTATTACGGGCCATATACAGATATTCGAGCAATGCACTCTACATTGGATTTTTTGAAAAAAATTTTCCCGCTCAAACAGTGTAAATCCCCAAAATTCAAATCCCGTCCGTGTCTTTATTATCATATAGGTAAATGTCTTGCACCTTGCCAAAACCTCGTTACAAGCGAAGAATATAAAGCTGTCGTAAAACAGGCTGAATTATTTTTATCAGGGAAACAATCCGAGTTATTAAAACAACTTATGGAACAAATCCAAAAATATTCTGACACAGAACAATTCGAAAAAGCAGCAAAACTTCGTGACAGCTACCTGGATTTAAAACAAACACTTGAAAAACAAAAAGTCGTCTACGAAAACACAAAGCTCAACGAAGATGTAATCTCTGTTCAACACGAAGACGGAATCCTTGTAGTCGTAATAATGATGATTAGAGAAGGCAGACTAATAGATAAAAAAGACTTTACCTATGAAGTCGAAGAAGAAGACCGTGTAGAATTTTTCGAAACTTTTTTCAAAGAGTACTATAATACGCTTTCACTGGAATTCCCTGACCGAATCGTATCCAATGAACTTGAATCACTTGGAGAAAAAGCCCTTTACGAAAAATGGCTTAACATAATCTCCGGAAAAAAAGTTAAAATCAGTTACGGAAAATCTGCCCAGGGCAAAGAACTTCAAAGCCTTGCAGATAAGAATTCCCGTGTAGTAATCGATAATGCGAAATTATCAAAAATGTCCAAAATTCGGGATGATTTTAACAATATTGGTTCTTATCTAAAAGAAAAATTAAAACTAAATAATTTTCCACATAGAATTGAATGTTACGATATTTCACACATCCAAGGCACTAATACCGTAGCCTCAATGGTAACCTTCATCAACGGATTAAGCAAAAAATCAGAATATAAAAAATTCAAAATCAACTCAACAGAAGGTAAGCCGGATGACTTTTTATCAATGAAAGAAGTCCTTACCCGCCGACTCTCACACCTTGGCGACAAAGGCTGGGACAAGCCTGATTTAATCATCATTGACGGCGGTAAAGGTCAATTATCAAGTGTTATGCAAATCGTAAAAGAATTAGGCATTACCGGAATTGATTTTGTCAGCCTTGCAAAGCGCCAGGAAGAAGTTTTCTTACCGAATCAATCAAAATCAATACTATTACCTCGCGAATCAAGCGCTCTATTCTTAATCCAGCGAATCAGAGATGAAGCCCACAGATTTGCAATTACATACCATAGAAAACTTCGCTCCAAAAAAGCTATTGAGGAACATAATGACTAACATCTACGCAATAACAGATTCTCATCAGGAAAGCCGAAACCTAAGCCGGCTTTTAAGCGGAATATACACCACCGAAAAAGACTCTAACGAGCCTTTTCTTGTCCTTGATGCCGGTGATTTATTTAAAGGAATTTATGACAAAGAACTATCCATCAATGCATATTTAAAATTAAAATCATTACTTCCACAAGCGCAAATTTTTATAACAATCGGGAATAACGATTTCGGATTCAAAAAAGCAGATTTTGAATACCTGAAATCTACAATTGAAAGATTTGAACATGCCGGGATAAGCGTTATATGTGCAAACCTTACCCCGACGTTAACCCCAAGATATAAAATTATAGAAATTAATAATACAAAATATTTAATAACGGGATTCTGCCTGAATAACTCTTGCGCAAAAAAGTTCAACTGCGAACTATTACCTCCGGAAGAAACGTTTAGAACCCTAATAAATTCAATAACCGAACCTTATGACAAAATCATTGTCCTGAATCATCATTGGTACACCTATAGCCTAAGTCTGAAAAATTTTGCAAAAGAAAACAATATAAATATAGACCTAATCATTGGCGGACACGAGCATTCACCTATACCTCCGGATTTTGAAAACAATATATTTTACCCGCTGTCCTTTGCCCGAACGATGTTCAAAATGGAAGATGAAAACGGATTAAAAAATATAATCCAAATCCCCGTTGATGATATTGAATTCACTCCCGAATTTGAAGCTCCAATCAATGAATACGAAGCTCTGACAAAACTAAAAGAACCAATTGCCAAAAGAGTTCTTAATTTAACAAAAAAATACTCTGACCCGTGTCCACTTGGAACTTTCATATCAGACAATATGAAAAAAATTGGAAACACCGATATCGCGCTTCATTCAACGGGATTTTCAATGTATCCGCTAAAACTTGAAGATAGCAATTTCATAACAAAATACGATTTAGACAAGGTAATATGTGCTTCTACAGCCATAGAAACAGTCGAACTTTCTATAAAAGATTTAAAAGAAATCTTTGAAAACGCAGCTAAATTCAGAATGTACAGAGACCGAGGAAATTCTCGCTTTCTGCAATGCTCACGAAATATTACGATTACTGGGAAACAAAATCCTCAAGATAAAACATATAAAATTATGCAAATCTCAATAAACAACGAAAACCTACTTGACGAAAACCAAAATCCTATTGATGATTTTCGAAAATTCACTTGCACAATTGATTCTTATATCGGCTCCGGCGAACAAGGATTTGAAACCTTAAAACCTCTGCCTAAAATAAAAGTTATCCAAGAGGGTAAAGAGGTTCGTATAAATGAACTTCTGTACGATGCCCTAAAACAAGCAGAACAAGACTTTGACGGCAACCCGGAATACCCAAGCTGGCAGTTTATTGATATTGATTGATAGGCTTAAAATAAAAAGAGATTCTTCGCTGTCGCTCGCAAAGACGGAATTTGTTATAAGTATCACGTCATTGCGAGGAGAAACGAAGTTTCGACGTGGCAATCCACTTTTTTATTTAATTTTTTATCTAGCCAAATAATTTACTTATAGCCCAGCCAATCGGATTTAACAAAGCAGAAGCTGTATCTCTTGCTGTTTCATTTTTAATAAAACTTGTTGCGGCTGTAACTCCCGGGTCAATAAAACTTCTTGCTTTATTTTTCACTGAATCATCTGTAAATAAAGTATGAACAGGATTCAAATATCCAAAATGTCTGTTTTCAGAGTTTCTATCAACAGTTGTCCATAAAGGATCAGTCCATTTTTCCATCGTACCTACGTTATCATCATTTGAATACGAAAATAACGGATTCAAATAACTTTTAAACTTAGCATCCCCCGTTGAACCAAGCAACCCATTAATAGCACGGGATTCCGGGTTCATAAACTTTCTAAAATTCGATAGTTCCACTTGTACTTGAGTGTAGTAATCTGACATAATTCCTCCTAAAAATCTTTACAAAAATAACGGATAAATTTTCTAATTTCCCCTTACTTATATAAAAAATTTTTCACCCACATTATTGATTAAACACTTAGAAAATGTAACGAAGTGTAAAGAAAACTATTCTAATATTTGGAATATGCAAAAATAAAAGTTTTATGCTATAATCAGGCTATACGTTTTAAAGAGGAGATTATTATGCGTACGGAAGAAAGAACTTTTATAGCAGTAAAACCGGATGGAGTCCAAAGAGGATTAATTGGTGAAATTGTTAAAAGATTTGAAATGAAGGGTTATAAAGTAATTGGGCTTAAAATGCTTCACGTCACAGATGAACAAGCAAAATCTCATTACGCAGAACACGAAGGAAAACCGTTTTATCCAAGACTTATTAAATATATTCAAAGCGGTCCGATTGTTGCAATGGTAGTTCAAGGTTACAATGCTGTTGCTGGTGCAAGACATATTATGGGTTCTACTAACCCTGATACTGCTGAAGTTGGTACTATTAGAGCTGATTTTGCACAGGTTATGGAATATAACATTGTTCATGGTTCAGATTCTGTTGAAAGTGCAGAACGTGAAATTAAGATTTACTTCAATGAAAACGAACTTTTCCCAGAAGGAAAATGCATGTCTGAACTTGTTATAGAAAGCTTAGACGCCGACTAGGGGTAAATATTGTAAACGATGAACGAAAAAGATTATTTCAATTACGAACTAATACACGAAGATGCTAAAACAGGCGCCCGCGCAGGGATTCTGACAACCCCGCACGGCAAAATCGAAACGCCGATTTTTATGCCTGTTGGTACAAATTCTGCAGTAAAATCTTTAACCTGTGACCAAATCAAAGACACAGGTGCTCAGATTATTCTATCAAATTCGTATCATTTATACCTTAGAGCCGGCACAAAACGTATCAGAGATTTTGGCGGGATTCACGGCTGGATGAACTGGGACAAACCGGTTCTGACGGATTCAGGCGGATTCCAGGTATTTTCATTAGCGCACCTTAGAAAAATTACGGAAGACGGTGTGGAATTCCGCGACCCAAAAGACGGAACTAAACACTTTATTTCGCCTGAAATTTCTATGGAAATTCAACAGGACATCGGCGCAGATATTATGATGGCGTTCGATGAGTGTGCACCTTATCCTTGCGATTATGAAACTGCAAAGGCTGCAATGGAACGCACTCATAGATGGCTTGAAAGATGTTTTAAGGCAAAAACTAATCCTAAACAAGCTTTATTCCCGATTGTTCAAGGGGCATTCTTTGACGATTTAAGAAAAGAAAGCGCAAGAGTAATTTCTTCATTTGATGCTGTTGGTTATGCAATTGGTGGGGTTAGTGTTGGTGAACCTACAGATATTAAAAATCACTTTACGGAATTGACTGCACCGCTTCTTCCTAAAGATAAACCTCGTTATTTGATGGGTGTCGGAACCCCTGAAGACCTGCTTAACGGTATTAAACACGGTATTGACATGTTTGACTGCGTACTGCCAACAAGAAATGCCCGCCACGGTTCATTCTTCACTTGGGAAGGTAAAGCAAATATTAAAAACGAAAAATTCAAAGATGACCACGGTCCGCTTGTTGAAGGCTGCGATTGTTATGCTTGCCGTAACCATTCCCGTGCATACATAAGACACCTATGGAAATGTCAAGAAGCAACAGGTTCAACACTTCTGTCTATTCATAATATCAAATTCCTGATAGATTTTGCAAAGCAATGCCGTCAGGCAATCTTGGAAGACAGATATGAAGAATTTTACGCAGAACACTATCCAAAACTAGTTAAGGCATAAGAAAAATCTGACATTTTGAGGACAAAACCTAAATTCAAAAGCGGGATTGCCACGTCGGCTTCGCCCGCCTCGCAATGACGACCTCTTTTGTTTGTCATTCTGAAGGAGCTTGCGACTGAAGAATCTCTTTTTTACCGTCATTACAAACGACAGCGAAGCAATCCATTTGATATTATTACTTTATTTGCGCAAATATTTTCTCAAAATAATCACTTTCTTCCATTGCTCGTCTTGAACAGGCAAACCCATTATTTGGAGTGTTTGAACGTTTTGGATTACAATATTTATCCATATCGGTATACGTAGTACCCTTTGTACCCATAGGAACAAGCTCTTCGTCTGAAGTCATTACAAAGGTAAAAACATCAACTCCAAGCCTATTTGGAGGGTTACTTTTACCATTAATATCAGCATGAATCCACAACGGTGCATTCGCAGAACCATAAGGATTCTCAAGCATAATCAAAGTGTTATCCATTAGTAAAAACTGACCATCATCAAACCTGGTGTAAGATGGAGTAGATTTACCATCAAGAGTTTTATAAGACGTATCACCGCTATAATAACACAAGTTATTCTTTTGAATTGCACTGGCTTGTGTTCCGCATAAATGAGCCGACTTGAAATATGTAGCAAATGTTTTGTAAAAAGAATTACCACCGGAATAAGTCAAAGGATCCAAACTCACGTCATCATTTTTCATTATACGTATGGATTGAGCAATAGTGGAATAAGTCTTTAAATATTGAGCCCTAAAACGCTTTGCCTTATTCTTTGTCATAATCCCCGGAATAGTCATCGCCGCAACAACACCGATTATACCAAGGGTGATTAAAACTTCTGCTAAAGTAAACGCAGGGGTAAATATTTTATTGTCATTACGAGGCGGATTTTGGCAAGAGCGGAGTGAAACGAGCTCGTCCAGGCGAGAGCTGCGTTCAGCCGGTCGAGCCGCCAATAATCCAAGACTCAAAATGAGCGTAGTAATCTCATCATGGAAATATTTAAACAAATTAGTAAATAACCAATTTGTTTTAAATTGAGTTTTAATGAGATTGCGACGGGCTTCGCCCTCGCAATGACAGGGGTAAATATATGGTGCTGATAATACTTGTTTTATCGTCATTGCGAAGGAGTTTACGACTGTAGCAATCCAGCTTTTAATACTATTAGCTGGATTCTTTCGGGCAATGCCCTCAGAATGACATGTGCTAATTTGCGCTAAAAATCTAAGATCCTGAAACAAGTTCAGGATGACAGAATCTTTCTGCCCCCTTTCAGGGGGAAGTGACACGAAGTGTCGTAGGGGGTTTTTACATTTACATCCCGAGGACCCAGGAAAGACAAGCCTTAAAAGGTTACCCCCCCCCGAAATTCGGCACTATTACTGCGTTTCGATAATTCAAACATTTGTTTTCCCCCTCTACATTATATTTTCAAGACCATAAATAAAGTCTTTAGCTTCCACAACGTGTTTTACGGCAAGCAAAACTCCGCCCATATAGCACTTTCTATCCATAGAATCATGACGGATTTTAAAAATTTGCCCCGATGAACCAAAAATTACTTCTTGAGAAGCTATATAACCAGGCATTCTCACTGAATGAATCTGAATATCAGAATACGAAGTACCGCCACGAGCCCCCTCAAGGGTTTCTGTTTCAGCACAATTATCTTTTTTAAATGTTGATTTTGCTTCAGACATCATAAGCGCTGTTTTTATCGCTGTACCTGATGGTGCGTCTTTTTTCTGATTATGATGAAGTTCAATAATTTCAGCATTATCAAAATATTTTGCAGCCATTTTCGAAAACATCATCATCAAAACCGCTCCGGTTGAAAAATTTGGCGCAATCAAGCATCCTGTTGAATTCTTTTCGGAAAGCTCTTTTAATTGCGCAATTTCATCATCTTTCAAACCTGTCGTACCAATAACAATATTTATACCATTATTCAAGCAATACAATGCGTTTTCAAAAATTGATTTAGGTTGGGTAAAATCGATTAAAACATCAATTTCGCAAGATTTTTTAGCCTCATCAATAGAACGAAATGCCTCACCTTGAATATCAATTTTGGCAACAAGTTCCATTGAAGAATCGTTTGTAACAGCATCACAAACTTCTCTTCCCATTTTTCCGTAAGCACCGCATACAGCGACTTTTATCATTATAAAGCTCCCTTCCTAGTAATCTTCTACCATAGAATCTTCATCATCTTTTAATGATGATAAATCATCTTTATAAGCAGTATCAAATTCGCTTGGCATCATATCATCATCCGGCCAAACAGTATCACTGTCATATCTTGCAGAACTTAAATTTTCAGCAGCAGTCAAATCTGAACTTGTCAAAATAGTTTCTGATAAAACGGTTCCTGCCATATCACAATCAGTAAAATTGCAATATGTCATTTGTGCATAACTGCAATCTGCGCCTGTCAAAAGACTTTCAGAAAAATCACATTCTGTAACAACTGCTCGTGTAAAGTCAACAGATGTTAAATCTGCGCCGTAAAAACTTACTAATAGCTAAACTACAATCAGCAAAAGAACTTGAATTTAAATCTACGTCTGAAAAATCAACTTCTCTTAATACCATATTTGAGAAATCAACTTCACTTAAATCAACGTCATCCCTATCTCTTTTCCATTCATTAAATTTTTCCGGGGTGTTTTCTATCAAAGATAATAATTCTTCTTTTGTATAATCTAACATTCTTATCTCCTTAAATATATATTTATTTTTCTTTACTTGCAAAACCAGCTTCTATAGCAGATAAAACAGCCTGAGTCCGGTTTTCGACTTCTAATTTTCTGAATATGCTTTGCAAATGGGCTTTCACAGTTATAATACTTACATAAAGCTCTTCGGCGATAGCACTGTTACTAAGCCCCCGCGTAACTAATAATAAAACATCTTTTTCCCTTGCCGTCAAGGAGTTGACAAGTGATTTTTGCTTATTTGTAACATTAGGCAACATATCTGTTTTAACACGTTTTACACGCCTTAAAACAGCCTCTATTCGGGCTAAAAGATTAGGTAGAGCAAATGGTTTTACTATATAATCATCAGCTCCTGAATTCAAACAATTCACCATTTTTTTTGTATCATCTTCTGATGTCACAAATATAAACGGGATGTCAAAAAATGACTCTGACTTTCTTACACATTTCAAAAACTCTAACCCGTTTGATTCTGTTAAAACCAATTCTGATAAAATTATGTCAAAATTTTCTCCAGATTCAAGAAGCTTCACTGCCTGCCGCAAATCAACTGCCGAAACGACTTCATATCCATACATCGGCAAAACTTTAACTAAAGACATTGGATTATCATCAACTAACAGTATTCGCTTAATTTCAGACATAAAACCCTACACAATTTTATATTTCAAAGCCTTCAATGCAGCTTGCAATCTGTCATCCACCTCTAATTTTTGCAAAATATTTGCAACGTGCGCTTTAGTCGTATTAACACTAATAACAAGCTGCTGAGCGATTTCCATATTACTATGCCCTTCTGTCATTAATTTTAAAATTTGGGCTTCACGAGCAGTTAAATCATAATCTTTGTAATTAGTTTCCGGCACACCAACAGAAGCATTTGCCCCGGCTTTTAGTACAATATGCGCAATACTTGGGTCAAACCAAGCTGCACCATCCGCCACAGACTGCACAACCTGAACCAATCTTTGTAAATTTATTTCCTTTGAGCAATATGCGTTTGCACCGGCTTTCAAACTATTTAAGACCTCTTTTTCATCATTATGAGAAGTTAAAATAATCACTTTTACATCTGAATTCATTGAACGAATCGACTGAGTCGCATCAATTCCGTTCATATTAGGCAAGCCCAAATCCATTATAACTAAATCCACCGGATTTGATTTAAACAATTCGATAGCATCTTCAGCGCTCGCGGCTTCATAAATTGAGTCTATAAAATCAACATCTTCAAATGTTGTTTTTAATCCAAAACGTGTAAGTTCGTGGTCTTCAACAATTAATAGATTCTTTTTCATATACTCAATTCCTCTTTTGCTAAACTGTAATTAGGGTTTAAATTCAAACTCTTTTCAAAATTCGACTTAGCTTCTGCCGTTAAACCTTTATTTTTTAAAACAAGACCTAAATAATAATAATATCTGTAATCACTATCATCTATATATTTTGCAATCCCTAAATATGACAAAGCCTGATCGTAAGATTCTTTTGAAATTTCAAGTCTTGCCAAATCTATCCATCCGTCTTTAAAATTCGGATTGATTGCAATAGTCTTCTTTAAATATGTTTCTTCTCTGTCTTTTTCCAAAAGTGCCATCTCATAATATGCTTCATAAGATTTTGAACTTACTTTTAAAACTTTTGAATAAATATCTTTTGCTTTTTTTAAATTTCCTGTTTTTTGATAAACCTGAGCCAGTTTAATTTCGGCAACATGGGTCGCATCTTTAGGCATTGCACGCTTAAAGTAGCCTTCCGCAAGCTTAAAGTCTTTATTTCTAATCGCAATATCGCCCAAAACTAATAAGGCTTCAGAATTGCCCGGTTCTATATCGATAGCTTTCAGTGCGTAATCCTGGGCTTTTTCAAACTCTTTCATCTCAAAATAAACTTTTGAAGTTAGAGCATAAACATCCTTATTGATATTTTTCTTTCCGCTGATTGAAGTTTGAAGCACTCTCAATGCTTTATTAAGTTCATTCTTATCATAGTAATAATAAGCTAAATGATACTTTTTCAAATAATCATTTTTGGCAGCCTTATACAAAATATACTGCCCGGAAGAATGAAGCTCCTTATCAAAAATAATTGTATTGATATCATTTGAGTTAATTGCGTTTAAATATTTGACACCATCTTGCGGCTTATTTGACTGTGAATAAATTTCAGCTTTTAAGCGTTTGTAGTTAAGATTTTTCGGGTTTTTAGAAATTGCGCTGTCAATAGATTTTTCAGCTTGTTTTATATCACCGTTTTTCATACTGCCAAATGCAACAAGATAATTCGCATAATCAGATTCTGTGAGTAACGAAGTCTGTTTTTTTAACTCATTTGTCGCTTCTACACTTTGGTCATTATACATTATATTTGAATAGACTTCCGCCAAATACATTTGATCCTTATGTGTCAGGGTATAATTCGGGAAATAATAGTTTTTCACATCTTCTTCAAGCAGATTTGAAACATTATTATCCTGAACCTTTGACATTGAAAGTTCTGCCAATGAAAAGAAGCCGATAGCAGCCATTTCTTGTGTTAAGCGCATATAAACATAATCATTTGGAACAACATTTTCAATCAGCATCTTGAAATCACGATATGAAGAACGCACATTTGATTGCATAAACTTATCCATTGCGATTGTGTATTGGTTCTTTATCGCATTACGAGTCAACGAACCCCGCTTCAATTCAAACGATGGCTGATTCACAACTTGGTGATAAGTTGAAGAAGATTCCAACGGATTAACCGGCCTTAACCCTGTAATATCTATTGCGAAAACAGAATTACAAGAAATTGACAATATTGATAATATCAAAATTAAACTTTTTTTCATATCTACACCTCCTTGCCGTTGTTTCCGGTGTAATACATATTGAATAATTCAACAACAAGACCCTGTTCCTCGTTTAAAGCCTCAGATTTTCCGAAATTATAGACATCTAACAGATTCCATTTGCTCAAGAAAACATCATCATCTTGTTTAATTTTACCATTTGATTCTGATAAAAATACTCTGACAATTTTGTTTAACGAAATTGACAAAAATACATCGACCAAATTCTTCTCAAAATGAGAACCGGCACCTTTTAATAAGATATCAATAACGTTCACAATAGGCATTTTATCACGATAGTGACGTTTTGAAGTTATCGCATCAAATACATCCGCAACTGCTAAAATTCTGCCGCCAAGCGTAATTTCTTCACCTTTAAGATGCCTGTAATAGCCTGAACCGTCCCATTTTTCGTGGTGCGAACAAGCCATTTCCGTAATCATTCTAAAATCTGATGACATGTAAATTTTATTCAAAATATTATGAGTAATTCTTACGTGTTCCTGAATATGTTTATATTCTTCATCAGTAAGTTTGCCTTCTTTTTGCAGATACAGAATCTCTTATACCGATTTTACCGATATCATGCAATGTTGCAGCCTTTTCCAAAAGTCCGATTTCCTTAGGCTCCATTCCGACTTCAGTTGCCAAAAGCGTTGAATACTGTCTTACCCTCGCTGAATGACCTGCTGTAATCTTATCTCTTGCATCGATTGATGTTGCAAGCGTATTTATAAAACTTTCAAATAAAAGCTTTTGCTCATGATACATTTGAAGCTGTTTATCAAATAACTGTGCATTTTCCAAGGCAATACTTGCACTGCCGCCAATTGCAATAAGTAAATCTTCATCATTTTTGGTAAATACACCGTCAATTTTGTTAATCACCTGAAAAGCACCGATAATTTCTTTATTATTATTCATAATCGGCATACACAAGGATTGTTTTAGTTCTATAACCTGTTTTCTTATCAACTTCCGGATTAAATCTAGAATCATTATAGGCTTCTGTAATATTTAAAGTTTCGCCGGATTTTACAACATAACCTGCAAGCCCTTTATCTGCCGGGAATCTTATTTCCTGACTTGAATCCAGTCCTAATGCAACTTTTGACCACAATTCATCAGTATCTTTATCCCATCAAAAATACAGAACATCTGTCAGCTTGAATAGCATTTTTTGTTTCTTCTGCAATTACTCGTAATAGTTCATCAATATCAGTTAATGCCGTAATTGAACGGCTGATTTTTACAAGCGAAACCAACGGATCACTTTTTGTCGGCAACGAATAATCCATACCGTTTTGAAGCTGACGAATTCTTGCATTCAAAATGTTGGAAGTATTGTACTTGTCCTCTTCAACAGAAAGCCTTAACGCATTATTATAATGAATTAATGCAACATCTTTATTATCCTGGGAAAAATTTATACTGCCTGCCACAAGCTCGTTAATCAATAACGCCGTATCACTTTCCGAACGTTTTGCCATAAATGTTGCATCACCCAATAACGCCATTGATTTTTCATAGCTGGTTTTGTCTTCTGAATAGTCTAAAAAAGCAATCATACTCAAACATATAGAAATACCTTCCAAAAAACGATGCTCCTTAAACAACAAATAAGCATCATCAAACAAAGGTCTTGCATTTACGTAATCCTTCTCGACAACAAGTTGCAAACCCTCACGTATTATATTTTCAGTCTCTTCTATATTTTTGATAACCTTAGCCATAATTCTACCTTTTTATACATTGTACAATATTTATCGAAATAATACAAAGGGTTTTACAAAAATTTCGATAAAATAATTTACCTGTATGATGAAAGGGTATTAATATAATTATATAATAACCCAAGATACAAGAACTATAGGAAAAGATATATGGCTGATACTTTAAAAACATTAATATGTCCGGCTTGCGGAAAAGAAATGGAAAAAGTTTTTATACCTTCTGTCGGGATTAACCTTGACATCTGCACTCAAGGCTGCGGCGGAATATACTTTGACAACAGAGAATTCAAACATTTTGATGAAAAAGACGAAGACATCTCTGCAATTATTGAAAAACTTAAAGATACAACATTTGAAAAAGTTGACCAAAGCGCTGATAGATTCTGCCCGAATTGCGAAGCTAAAATGGTTAAAAATCATTCAAGCGTGAAACAAAGTATCGAAATTGACGAATGCTACAACTGCGGCGGCAAGTTCCTGGATAATGATGAACTTATTAAAATTCGCGCAGAATATGACACAGAAGCAGAACGCAGCGAAGAAGCGTTCCAATATTTATACAAACAAATTGGCGCAGAACTTGCAGCCCAAGACCAAAGATATTCTGAAATTAAACAATCTAAATTAAGAACTTTATTTAATAAACTCACAGGACTGTAAGAACTATTTTACGCCCCGAATTTCAAAATTCTGAATCAAGTTTAGAATGACGAAATTCGGGGCGCTTATTTCTATATCATAAATATTCAGCAAAAACCTGCCGCAATTCATCCCCATAATAGTTACTATGCAGCAATCTAAAAAATCGGTAACACGTATTTGGCGCAATCTTTTGCACCTCAAACTTATCGAGATATAAACCCTCAACAAGCCTTGCAAAAAGTTCCGTCGGCTTTGCATAATACTTTTTAAATTTATTTATACGGGAACTAACCCGGGATTGCTTTTTCTGTAAAGACCTAAGCCTAATATAGGCGATAAATTCCGGCGGCATATCCGGAAAATCTTTTTCTAAGTTTTCAACCGAAATAATTTTCCCGCTATCTTCTCCCCACATGCTACCCTTAAAGCAAACCCTGTCACATTTTAACAGATATCTTGCCTTGGATTTTTTAATATACTTATCAAAATCTTTAAACTTTTTTGAGCGCATAAAATCAGGATAGAAATTTTTAATAATATTCTCTTGCTCGGAAATCGCCGATTTTACAGACTCTTTATATTTTAGTAATTTTTCACATTTAGAATGAGAATCTACAAAATACGTCACATTTAAAAGTTCTTGTTCATAAATTTCAATATCCTCATCATCAAAAAGAACACCTAAACTTCCGCCATCTTTTGCAATAGAAGCCTCTAAAGAATAATGAACATAATGCGCAAATTCGTGCAAAAGAGTCGGCATAACCCGGGATTTTGCAATATTTTTAGACACATCAATCCGGTTTTTCATAAAAAATCCCTGATGACCGCGCGCCTTTGTAGCCGTATTAACCTCAAGCCCGAGAGATTTTAAATATTTTATAAAAGCATCCGATTTCTCACACATATTCTTTAAATCAAAACCCTCTCCCGCATTTGTAGTTTTCACTACGTTCAAACACAACTGCGCCCTCTCACAAAGAGAGAGGGAAAGCTCATTTTGTATACTTTCTACCAACAAGTTCATCCGGCAAAAATTGCTGTTCAACATCAGGCGCATCGTGAGAATAAACATAGCCTACTCCAAAACCGTATTTTGAAGCATCTTTATAATGTGCATCTCTCAAGTGCATCGGCGGCGGATAATCCTTACCGCTTGTAATATCAGATATCGCCATATCAATTGCCATACAAGCTTCATTTGATTTTGGCGCTCTTGCCACATAAATTACAGCCTGAGCAAGCGGGATTCTACCCTCCGGAAGCCCTAATAATTCTACTGCACGATAAGCATTCACGGCAACACATAAAGCATTTGGATCAGCATTACCGACATCTTCTGCAGCACAAACAATCAATCTTCTTGCAATAAATCTCGGATCTTCTCCCGCCACAATCATCTTACCTAAATAATAAATCGCAGCATCAGGATCGCTTCCCCTCAAACTTTTTTGAAACCCCGAAGCACAATCATAATGCTCCTGGCGAGAATATCTTGTATTTCTCTGTTGACAAATTTCTTCAATCGTTTTAACCGTCAAAATACGTTTATTATCTCTCAAATCACTTGCAAAATAAGCATTTTCTGTAATATTAAGAGCATATCGAGCATCCCCGCGTGCAAGATTTATGATAAAATCCAAAACCCCGCTCTCACATTCCATCAGCATATAATTTGTCGCCAAATAATTAAATCCGCGCTTAATAATTCGAGCCATACTCTCATCATCAATCGAATTAAGTCTTATTACCTGCAGCCTTGATAAAAGCGCCGGAACAACCTGAAACGAAGGATTTTCGGTAGTTGAACCTATTAAAAATAAAGTTCCGTTTTCTAAATGCGGCAACAACGCATCCTGCTGAGTTTTGGAATACCTGTGAATTTCATCAATGAATAAAATCGTCTTTTGACCGGCTCTCAAGCTTTCTTTCGCCCTATCAACCGCATCTTTAATATCCTTAACACCTGAGGTTACGGCTGAAAGCTCAATAAATGCGGCATTAGTTTTTGTGGCAATAAGTCTTGCCAAAGTTGTTTTACCACACCCCGGAGTTCCCCATAAAATTAACGAAAATAAACGATTTGTTTTTAACAAATTTAAAAGCGGACTTCTATCGGCAATAACATTACTCTGCCCTAAAAAATCTTCTAAAGTTTTAGGACGTAAAATCTCAGCCAATGGAATTTGTTTATTCTGATTTTCGAGTTCCGTAAATAGATTGTTCATAGTATAATTATAGCAGGGGTGAGTATATATTTCAAATGTTTGTTAAGCCCCCAAAAGGCAGGTTACTTAATTGAACAAAAGTATATGGATAACTTTTTTAACATCAATAATCCTAATCACAGGAACTTATTTCCTCTTTAAAAAAGATGTGAAAAATGACGAAGTAGTTTTTTGGACGCTTCAAATGAACGATTTTGCACCATACATAAACGGGGTAATTGATGAATTTGAATCCCAAAATCCAAATATAAAAATTAAATGGATTGACGTACCATTCTCGGAAGGCGAAAAAAGAACCCTTGCTTCAGTCCTTAGCGATAATCCACCTGATTTGGTTAACCTTAACCCCGATTTTTCTGCAACACTTGCCCATAAAGGCGCACTTTATGAAATTCCAGAAAATAAACAACTCAATTTAATAAAGAAATTCTTAACGCACTAAAAACTAACGGAAAAATATTTTCAATTCCTTGGTATGCCACAAGTGCAATTACAATATACAATAAAGAATTATTATCAAAAGCCGGAATTCCTGTTCCGCAAAACTATTCACAAATCGCTCAGCTTGCACCGATTGTCAAAGCAAAAACCGGAGCATACATCTTCTTACCAAACATCACAGAAAATGACACAATGTTGAAAATCCTAAACAAATATGGAGTTTCAACTTCTTCACTTATAAATTCCGACAAATCTGTTGATGTGTTTAATCTGTTCAAATATTTGTACACAAATAACTTAATCCCAAAAGAAACAGTGACAATGACTCTTCAAGAAGCACTTGAAAAATATATGTCAGAAAACATTGTTCTAATCACTGCCGGTGCAAACTTCTTAAATATGATAAAAGAAAACGCACCATCAACTTATGCAAAAACAGACGTAGCTCCGCAAATTACAGGAGAACTCGGGCAGAATGATTTTTCACTTATGAATTTTGTTATTCCGCTTAGAGCAAAACATAAAGAGGAAGCTTTGAAATTTGCATTGTTTTTGACAAATGAGAAAAACCAGCTTGAACTGGCAAAATTAACCAACATTCTTGCTGTTAACGAAAAAGCATTAAATAACGAATTCTATACAAAATACGATAAAAACAATCTGCTTGAAAAAGCCAGGACAATAAGCGCAAAACAACTAAACAGAATTCAACCGACATACAAAACCCAAAAGGGACAAAAAGATATTAATAATATAATAAATGCGGCAACCCAAAAAATATTATTAAACGAAGCCAAAACCGAAAATATTTTGAATAATGCCGCAAAAGAATGGAAAGCAATTGAAGAGTAGATTATAAATAACTAAGAGATTCTTCGCTTACGCTCAGAATGACATAAAAAGGAGAAACATAATGAAAGCTGTAGTATTTGATAATGAATTAAAACTGGTTAACGATTACAAAAAACCTGTTCCACAAAAAGGTGAAGCTCTTGTAAGAGTAACATTAGCTGGAATTTGTAACACAGACTACGAGATAACTAAAGGCTATATGGGATACGTAGGAATCCTTGGTCACGAAGCAGTCGGAGTCGTTGAAGAAGTTAACGGAGAAGACCAATCACTTGTAGGAAAAAGAGTTGTTCCCGAAATTAGCTACGGATGCAAAGACCCAAACTGCGAATGGTGCGCTAAAAAGCTTTACCGCCACTGCCCAAACCGTCACACATTAGGAATCTGGAGAAAAGACGGCGTATTTGCGCAATACTTCACAATGCCGACAGAAGTTCTTTTTGAAGTTCCTGAAAATGTTCCTGACACTCAAGCTGTATTTGTTGAACCACTTGCAGCAGCTCTGGAAATTACAGAACAGCACCACATCAAACCTTTTGAAAAAGTTATTGTTCTTGGTGATGGCAAGCTCGGACTTATTACAGCGCTTGCACTTAATGCGCAAAACATTGATGTTACATTAGTCGGAAAGCATCAAAATAAACTTGATATTGCAAAAGCTCAAGGTGTTAAAACATCACTTTTATCAGACCTTCAAGTTGAAAAAATTTATGATGTTGTAGTTGAAGCAACAGGTTCAATTTCAGGATTTGAAACAGCTTTGGCACTGACAAAACCTCGCGGAGTATTAGTTTTAAAAAGCACGGTTGCAGCATCAAAAGAATTTAACCTTGCACCGATTGTAATTGATGAAATTACGGTTCTTGGTTCACGATGCGGACAATTCCCACCTGCATTAAGATTGCTTGAATCAGGTAAAATCGATTTTTCACCGCTGATTTCCGCAACATACAACGCTGATGATGCCATCGAAGGTTTTGAAAAAAATAAAGAAAAAGATACCTTAAAAGTACTTTTGAAGTTTTAAGAAACCGATTAGTAAATATTAAAATTTCCTTAAGGTTATTAAAATTTTGGGGAATTTGTTATATAAATATAATGTAGAGATATAAAAGGAGAGAAATTATGATTAAACCATTAGGCGAAAGAATTGTTATTAAAGTTGTTGAAGAAACAGAACAAACTTCAGGCGGAATTTTTATCCCTGACAGCGCAAAAGAAAAACCTCAAAGAGGTGAAGTTGTTGCTGTTGGTCTTGGCAAATTAAATGACAAAGGCGAAAGAGAGCCAATGGATGTTAAAGTTGGCGACATCGTTCTTTACGCAAAATACTCAGGAACAGACGTTAAATTTGACGGTGTTGAATATAAAATTTTATCAGCAAAAGACGCGCTAGCTATCATAGAGTAATTATTATAAAAGATAAATTAATTGGATTCTGAAACCAGTTCAGAATGACAAGTTTTAACTTGATTATTAAAAAGGAGAAATAAAATGGCAAAACGTATTATTTTTGATGAAGAAGCTAGAAAATCTCTTCTTAAAGGTATTGATGCAGTAGCAGATGCCGTTAAAGTTACATTAGGTCCAAAAGGCAGAAACGTAATTTTGACAAAAAAATTCGGCGCACCTCAAATCGTTAACGACGGTGTAACTATTGCAAAAGAAATCGAACTAAAAGACGCTTTAGAAAATTCAGGCGCACAATTATTGAAAGAAGTTTCATCTAAAACAAACGATGTTGCAGGTGACGGTACAACTACCGCTTCAGTTCTTGCTCAAGCAATCGTTCGCGAAGGCTTGAAAAACTTAACAGCAGGTGCTAACCCAATGTCTATGAAACGTGGTATTGACAGAGCTGTTGAAGCTTCTGTAGCAAAAATTAAATCAATGTCACGTCCTGTTAATACAAAAGAAGAAATCGCACAAGTTGCAGCAATTTCAGCAGGTAACAACAGAGAAATCGGCGAACTTATCGCTGAAGCAATGGAAAAAGTCGGACACGACGGAGTTATCACAGTTGAAGAATCAAAATCTTTCGGTACAAACTTAAAAGTTGTTGAAGGTATGCAATTTGATAAAGGCTACATTTCACCATATTTCGTTACAGATCCTGAAAGAATGGAAGCTGTTTTAGAAGATGCTTATGTATTCTGCTGCAACAAAAAAATCAACCTAATTGCAGATTTAGTTCCAGTACTTGAACAAGTTGCACGCGACGGTCGCTCTCTTCTTCTTATTGCAGAAGACATTGAAGGCGAAGCTTTGGCAACATTAGTTGTTAACACAATGAGAAAAGTTTTAAGAGCAGTTGCAGTAAAAGCTCCGGGATTTGGCGACAGAAGAAAAGCTATGCTTGAAGATATCGCAATCTTACAGGCGGCGAAATGTTCACAGAAGAACTTGGTATCAAATTAGAAAACGTTACAACTCAAATGTTAGGTAAAGCAAAACGCGTTACCGTAACAAAAGACGAAACAACAATCGTTGTAGGCGACGAAACTAAAGCTTCTGTTCAAGAACGCGTTAGACTTATCAAAAAACAAATCGAAGCTTCTGATAGCGAATACGATAAAGAAAAATTAAACGAACGTGTTGCAAAACTTTCAGGCGGAGTTGCTCTAATTGAAGTTGGTGCAGCATCAGAAGTTGAACTAAAAGAACGCAAATTAAGAATTGAAGACGCTCTAAATGCAACACGTGCAGCTAACGAAGAAGGTATTGTTCCTGGCGGTGGTGTTGCATTATTAAGAGTTCAACAAGAACTTAACTCAAAACTTGAAACAGCAGAATTCGAATCAGATGATGAAAAAGTCGGATTCAAGATTTTGACAGCAGCTTTGGATGTACCTCTAAGATCTATCGCAAGAAACGCAGGCGCAAAAGCTGACGTTGTAGTTGACTGTGTATTAGAAAAAGACGGTGCTTATGGCTATGACGCATTAAACAGCAAATATGTTGATATGTTCCAAGCTGGTATCGTTGACCCTGCAAAAGTTACACGTTCAGCATTGATTAACGCTGCATCTGTTGGCTCAATGTTGTTAACAACAGAAGCTGCAGTTGTAGATATTCCTGAAGAAAAATCAGCTGCTCCAGATATGTCAGCAATGGCAGGCATGGGCGGAATGGGAATGATGTAGCGCAAGCGAGCATAGTGCGGAGCCTTGAACCTTAACGACAAGCTATCCGCAGGATAGGTAAGGTTCAAGCGAAGGCACGTTTAATGCGAGCGCAGCAAAATCCAAGAAGCGTCCTGCCGAGCAGAGCAAAATTCCAAAACTAACTAAAAAAAATCGCGGCGGAAAATACATTTTCCGCCGCGATTCTAATTCTAAAACATCATCAACTAAACCAGCCTTTTACCGTGTTAACAAGTCCGGCACAGTTCTGAACAAAACTTGGCAGCATATTAATTGTTTGCCCGATAACCTGCCCCGTCATAAAAGCCTTTGATGGCCCGGCATTAAAACTATAGTTCTGTTGATAACTCGGAAAAATCGAATTGCCACCACCATAAGCCCCATACGCTCTCATATAAGCCCGTTCTTGAGCTCTATAATTGACATTCTGCCGTCCCGTATGTACTGATGGCTGATATCTGTTACTATAGTTATTAACATTTACCATGAGCAATCCTCGTTTTATATATCTTATATATATAAAGTACATAACAACAAGAAAAGTGCGCATGTGTTTGCATCATGTTAAGAAACATTTACAATTCAGGTACAGAAATTCAAAAATGGCAAAATTCCAAGATTCTTAACCTCGTTCAGAATGACGGAATTTTGCCATTATTAAAATATTTACTACGAATTATTCTTTTCTTTCAGTATTTCGATTTCAGCTTTTAATTTATTAATTTCGCATTTTACAGGATCCGGAATTCTATTATGCATAAGATTACCGTTAGAATCGACAATAGCACGATGCACAACTCGACCGGGAACCCCGACAACTGTTGAACGTTCAGGGACATCTTCCACTACAACCGAACCGGCTCCAACTCTTACATAATCACCAATAGTAATATTACCAAGAACTTTCGCGCCAGCGCCAACAATAACATTATTTCCTAACGTTGGATGGCGTTTTCCTGATTCTTTGCCCGTTCCGCCAAGAGTAACCTGCTGATAAACCAGCACATCATCACCGATTACAGTAGTTTCACCGATAACAACACCTTCTCCATGGTCAATAAAAAAACGTCTTCCAATAGTTGCACCGGGATGAATTTCAATACCTGTAAAAATTCTTGTACTGTAAGAAATCATGCGGGCAAGTAATCTCAGCCGCCATTTATAAAGCCTATGAGCAAATCGATAGGCAATCAACGCGTGCAGCCCCGGATAACAAAGGATAACCTCCAGCAAATTTCTTGCTGCAGGGTCATTGTCATAAATGACTTTTATATCCTCTTTTACCTTTATAATACCGCGTTTAATCGTACTTAACAATATGGAACCCTCACCCTACCCCTCTCCTATGGAGAGGAAAAAATATTATTTGACTAATTTAGCAAACTTACGTTTTCCTGCTTGTAATACTACACAATCTTCAAAAGTTACGGAATAAGACATGTCAGTAATTTTTTCACCATCAATTTTCACTCCGCCGCCTTGGATTAATCGTTTTGCTTCCCCGCGGCTTCCTGCAAATTTAAGCTCAGTAAGTAAATCAAGGATAGCCTTACCCTGTTCAACTTTAACTTCTTGAATATCATCAGGAATACCTTTGTTTGAAACAACATTAATAAAATCTTCCTGAGCTTTATCTGCGCCTTCTTTGCCGTGATATTCTTCCGTAATTTGATGAGCTAACTGCATTTTGATATTGCGTGGGTTAACAGAACCGTCAGCAATTTGTCTGTCGTAAGCTTCAAGTTCATCCTTTGTTGCATCTGTCAACAAGCTGTAATAACGTGTAATCATATTATCAGGAATACTCATTAATTTACCGAACATATCTTTTGCACTATCTGTTAAAGAAATACAGTGTTCAGGATATGTTTTTGACATTTTAACAACGCCGTCTGTACCTTCCAACAACGGTAAAAGCATAACCAACTGCGGATATTTTTTGCCGTAAGCTGATTGAATATCACGTCCTAAAAGAGTATTAAATCTCTGGTCGGTTCCGCCAAGTTCGATATCAGCATCAATAGCAACAGAATCGTATGCCTGCATTAACGGGTAGAAAAATTCTACAATAGAAATAGGTTTTCCTTCTGCATATCTTTTTGCAAAATCGTCTCTTGTCATCATTTGAGCAACTGTAACCTGAGCTGACAATTTCAACAAATCTGTAAAACTCATCGGGTGAAGCCAATCAGCATTGTTTACAACTTCTGCATTTGAAACATCTAAAACCTTAGACATTTGGTCAAAATAAGTTTTCGCATTTTCTTCAACTTGTTCTTTAGTTAAAGCCGGACGAGTTTCGGATTTTCCTGAAGGGTCGCCAACCATTGCGGTTGCACCACCTACAAGCAGATACTATCTTATGACCAAGCGCCTGGAATTCTTTTAATTTTCTCATTACAACAGTGTGACCCAGATGAAGGTCAGGTCTTGTAGGATCCATACCCAATTTTACTTCTTAACGGAGTATTTGTATCTGCTGCGTGTTGTAATTTTGCCGCTAATTCTTCAATCCCGCCAGGTAAAACTTCTGCATTTCTTGCAATGTGTTTTGCCTGATTTATAAATTCTTCTCTTATTTCTACCATAATTCTTCTCCTATATTTGTCTTAAATCATAGCAAAAACATAGTTTTTTTTAAATGAGAAATTTATAACCGCAAACAGCAAAGTTATATAAGCGCGGCGCGAGAAAATCTCGCGCCGCGCTTGCGTTAATTAAATTAAACCAACGATTTATATTCTTCTCTTAGAATATTTATTTGCTTATTGTAATAATCAATCCAGGTTTCTCCGGTTGCTTCATCCTTAACTTCATCTTCGCAAAGCGCTCTGATTCGTTTTTTATCAAGCTCAGCTAATTCGATTAATATTTCATCAGCACGCAACTTATTTAGTCTTAGTTGATTTTGAGATTCATAATCAGGGTTTTCGATGATTGCTCCATCTTTATAAATATATTTAAGACTATCATCTAAAAAAGTATCATAAACGGATTCTGAAACCTCAACATTCAAAACCTCGTTATTAAGACATTCGCATTCACCGCAACCGTTTATTTTTCCGTTTTCAACAAAAATATATTTTTTCATAATTACCTAACCTTTCTATAAGCTCTTACAGCCAAATAATCCATATTTGCACCATTATTTGTAATTTGAATCTTTATCTGTCTTGATTTCCCAACCGGTAATGTTGCACAACCACCTGAATAACCGTTGTTTTTACAAATTACACTACCGCCGGTAACCAAATCGGTAGTAATCCACATAGAGCAGTTACCGGAACCGGTCGCATTCACGAAAACTTCGTAGATATTACTGTCTTTTGGCAAGTATGAACTTAAACTATAAGTTTTGGTTTCATTGGCCGCAATATAAACAGAAGAAGCCAAATTAGAGGATTTATTTACCCAAGCGCCATCCAAAAGAGAAGCATTCGCCTTAGCATTAAGAACGGCTTTTCCTGCATCATTCAAATTTGAAAGGCTCAAATCCGCACATTTGCCGACTGAACCTTCAACCTCAGTTATCTTATCTTCAAGCCTGGTTTCCAAATCGCCCAAATCTTTCGCAGATTTAGCATTTGAATCCTCAATTTTTGTATTTGTATCCTCAATTTTGTTTAAAACATCGATAAAGTTAGCGTTAACTTCATCGGCACGCGCTTTTGTCCCCGGGACAAAAGAATATGGTACTCCGTATGTCATATAATCCTTTCTGACAACCTTGCCAGTTCAGGAGCTTGGAGCAAAAAACAGATTAACACCGGTAATTATAACATTTTTGCAGACAATTGTCAAGAAAAAAGCCGCAATTATGCGGCTTTTAACATTTTTATACTATTAAAAAGGTTTTCTTATGCTGCCGGAGTTTTAGCAAAAAGTTTTGCAATAGGTTCATAAGTATATTTAGCAACGAATTCTCCAGCCTTACCTAAGTAATGAGCTGCTTTTTTCATAAATCCTGCACTTTCAAGAGCTGCAGCATCAAGAACTTTGGTTACACCAAACTTATTCAAACCAGCAAGAGCTGCTGCAACAAGAGCTACTGTACCTAATACTTTCAATGCTTTTTTACCTTTACCGCTTTTTTTCACCGGAGCCTCAGCTGGAACCTCGGTTCTTGGTTTTGAAAACGCACCTTCACGTTCCAAAGGATTTGCACCATTTGCTGTACCACGAAAATTAACTACCGAAACGGGATTGACCATCATGAGAAAACCTCCTTTATATTTTCTACTACACGACATATATAAAACACCTAATACATGAATTTTGACTCATGAATCCATTTTTGCAAACTTTCGTTACAAAATTTTACATTATTTTTGGAATATTTTTAATGCTCGTGCCATCTATAGTGTTGTAGGAGGAGAAATTATCATGTCTAATAAACAAGAAACACTTATATATATTGAAAAAGAAACAATCGCAGAAGCTGATTTTATGTCAAGAAGCTTTATTAATAAAGAAGTAAAAAATAGAGCTTATATTAATACCCTTGGTGCCGAATTGGTTATCAAGTACTTGAAATCAGAAGGGGTTGAAGTTGAAAATTTACACAACATTCACTCTATCTCAAAAATCATCGAAAGCGTTGATATTTCTGATATTATATTACCAAATATTCATATTGATGTGCGTACTGTTTTTGACAAAAGTCAGATTTTCATCCCAAAATCACACTTTGAGCTTGGGATAACTCCGGATATATATGTAACTCTTGTTTTAGACCAAGAATTCAAATATTGTGAACTTGTAGGTTTCTTCACTCCTGACCAAATCGATAAAAATAATGCAAACTCACAATATTACTTCATTGAATCCGATAAACTTTCTTCTCCTGAAACCTTAGTAAAATATGTAAAAGATTTCTCTGGCAACACATCTAAAGAATTAACCGAAAATGAATTCTTCAAAGGTAGAGAATTATCAATAACTTTGGCTGACCATAACACCACAACAGATGATGTAAAAACATTACTAAGTCTGCTAATGGCAAGCGATTTATTAAGAGAAAGCGTTATTGAATATGATAACTTTGAAACCCTTGCATATAACACAGTTAAAGAAACTGACTTAACAGCACTTTCTCCAATTTTTGAAACTTCAACCCTTCCACAATTTGAAGATATTGAAACAACTACAGAAACCGATGAAATCCAAGCTGAGTCAGAATCAGAGTCAGAAGCTGAAGCCGATGATAATTCTGAAACTGATGACTCCCAAACAGAAGAAGAAGAAGAAGAAGTTAGCGAAACTACAGAAGAAGAATTTTCAACAGTTGACTTTGGCGAATTTGAAACGTTCGAAACAGAAGAAAATAATCAACTTGACGAAGACTTCTTTAGCGACTTAACCCAAGCGGTTGAAGAAAACAACGCAGAAAAAGCAGAAGCATCAAATGATATTACATTTGAAGAATTTTCAAACGATTTTGAAAATGAATTAACTTTTGATTTTGATGAGCCTCAAAATAATGACAATCAAGATTTTGATTTTGGCAAAGCTGCCGTTGATACACTAAAAACAGCAGGAGAAGCAATACTTGAAGCCGGAGCAATAGCAGCAGGCGCATCTGCAGTAGCAGGAGCCGCTGAAATTGCAGCAGGAGCAAGTGTGACAAATGAAGCAATTAAACTTGCAGGAGTTTCAGGTGAAATCTTAGAAGATTTGCTTGATAAAAATGTTGAAAGCCAACAAGAACATTTAAACAAAATAGATTACACAAATATTGATGTTAATGCAGAGGAAATTCCTGAAGAAATCGCATCAATAATCAGTGTTCCTACAAAGACAGAAACCGATGAGGAATACGTTACACCAACAGATTTATCAGAACTTCAAGCAGTGGAAAACCCGCTAAATAAAGAAGAAGTTTTTGAACACGAAACAATCGACCTTAACGCGATGGCTCCTGTTCAAGCCGAAGAAATCGCTGAAGTTTCAGAAGATATTATCAACCTTGAAAACATCAACTTCGAATCACCAACAAAACCGGTCGATAACCTCCACGAAATTCTTAACACTCCAAAAGACGAAGAAGGCATAACACTTCCGGATATTTCAACTTACTCACTAGATGAGCCAAATGAAGTTGAAGAACAAATGCTAAACACAATGACTGAAAGCGAAAAGCATTTAACTGATTTTCCGACAGATTTACCGGAAACAAATTTATCCGCAAACTTTGAAGAAAATCTAAGCCTTGATACAGAAAATCTACAACCACTTTCACTTGATGAAGAATTGCCAGTAGAAAATCTTACAGTAGATATGACAGAAACATTATCAGATGAAAACTTAATGGAAATACCGTCTTTAGAGCTTGAAGATATTAATCTTAACGAAGAAATTAAAGATACAGCAGAACCTGAATTCAACTTTGAAGAATCAAAAAAAGATAACGACGACAAAGAAGAAGAAAAAGAAGAACCTGAAGTTAGTCTTGAAATAGAAGATGAACCCGAAGAATTAAACTTCGATACACTTGACAGCTTGGATGAATTCCAAACTGAAGACTTCTTCCAAGAAGAAACCCCAAAAGCCGAGGAAGAATTAGACCAACTTGCAGCTGAAACCTCTCAAATTGAAGATATCGGAGAAATCTCTGATTTAGAAACAACAGAAGAATTTACCGAACTTGATGAAATTCCTGATTTTGAACAAACTGATGAAATCTCTGATATTGATGACTTCTCAGAACTTACAGCAGATGAAGAAGCTCCTGCAAGTACCGAAATTTCAGATTTTGAACAAACAGAAGATATCATTTCTGAGCTTGAACTATCAGAACTTGACGAAAATTCTGACATAGAACAAACCGAAGACATGCTTTCTGAACTTGACACATCTTCTAGTATTGAAGAAATTACAGATTTAGACGATTTTACCGACATTGAAACCGAAGATAAAATCGCAGAACCTGAACTTGATGAAGAATTCTCAACAGATTTAAACACAGAATTTGAATCTGATGAAACTCTCCACGACGCAGAACCGGTAAAAGAGCTTGAAACAGACGGAATAATCGACAATCCGGAAGAACAAATCCCGGCAGTTTTGGAAAACTCTATCGTGATAAGCGATAAAACATTCACAGTTGGCGAAATTCCAATTGATATAAATGTAGTAAATAAACCAAACTTTGATGATTCAGAAGACATTGGCAGCCTTTACAATCCTGAAAACGAAACTGCTCCAAGTATGCTGCAAACTCCGGGCAGAACCGGCAAAAAGAATGCACCATCAAAAGCAGGACTGGGAATAATCGGCGGCTTACTTACATTGGTAGTTGTTTGTGTTATTGGTTTTGGAGTAGCAAAAATGTTCAAAACTCCAACAGAAGAAGCTCCTCAACCAACAACAGATGATGCTTTACCAACAGATACAATCGATACACAAGTTCCGGCACCGGATGCACTAAATGTTGACACAAATAATGTAGTTAATATGGATAACTCAACAGATCCGCTTACCACAGCAACTCCGGCACCTGTTGTTCAAAACAACACTCCGCCTGCAACGCAAACAGCAGCACCTGCAGCCGCAACAAGTACCAAAAAACCAATTCCGGCTACAGCATTTTTAGAAGTTAAAAAACTATCTTGGGAGGTTCCTGACTATATTGCTTACAACCCTCAATTCAAGCAATATTTCCAAGCCGCAGGAAGAAGTTTGAAACTTTCACTAACAACAGATTTACTTCTTGCTACAGAATATGCTTACTCAAACGAAATTAAAGTGACTATAACATTCAATAAAGACGGCTCATTCAAGGAAGCCAGAGTTGTAAAATCAAGCGGCTCAACCCAAATAGATAGAATTGTGTTACAAACTGTTAACCAAACATTGAAGGTGTTGAAAGCCCCTCATAGTGTGGGTAACGACGAAAGTACTACAGTGATACTTAAAATTTATTTCTAAATATGCTATAATATTTCTGAAGTAGAGGACGCCGGATTGTGGAATTAACACAAGATAAAATTGATTTAATTAGTAAAATTATAAAAAATGATCGTAAATATCCCAACAATGAAGATTTATACGATGATTTCTTCAACGAAACCTGCAAACGTTCCGTTGCTATTCTTGGAGCTGTAGAATCTGAAACAACTCTTGAACCTTATCTTAAACGTGTTGTAACAACTTCTATTATAAATGTATTAAAAGATTCCGGAAGACTTCGCAGAACAAGAGCCGGCTACATGTCAACAAAAGAAGTAGTTACAGCTAATACAGAACAATCTGTTGATTATTCATCTGTCGTGATTGATTATGCAAGTGTCAGCATTCCGCAAACTCCGGAAGAAATCGTTATTCAAAAAGAAATCTTGCAATTTGTTGCACAAACAATACGCAAAATTGACAACGAAGAACCTGATAAAAACTATTTACAAATCTATACTTTGCGTTATGATAAAGGCATGACTCAGAAAGAAATTTCTGAAGAATTAGGAATTTCCCAGGGTGAAATCTCTAAAAGATTATATTCACTTATGGATAAAGTTAAACATACTATTGAATAATCCAGATTATGAAATGTTCTGTTTGTAAAAAAAATATACCGGATGACGCATTAAAATGCCCTTATTGTAATTCCCGAAGCGGTTTGCTGTGTTCACACTGTAACACCATAAATCCAATCGGAACTTTAAGCTGCCAAAAATGCGGACAGGAACTTCTTAAGGTTTGCAAACACTGCCGCAGTGTTAATCTTCCGCTTGCCACAAAATGTAGAAAATGCGGAACCCCATTTATCAATAAAATAGATTCTACAGTTCAAGCAGAAAATAGTGACCATTCAATTTTAAAATTTCAGCCTAAATTATACTCTCAAATTGAAGCTGCTGACATTTTAGCAGAAGGATTACGCAATCAAACTCAAAAATTATTCTCAATTAGCGGTGAAAAAGGTATCGGAAAAACCACTGTCTTAAACAACACCATTAAGAAACTTTCTGATGAAAAATTTGATTGGTGTTTGGGCAAATGTACATCACTTACCCAACTTACACCGGGCGGAATTATTCAGGATATGCTGCTTAATTTGTTCAATTTGCCAAAATATTACATAAGCAAAGATGAATTAAGAAAAGATGCGGTAGCATTTTTTACTAACGAATTTAAGTTCCTTAAACAAGATGAAATTTCAGACTTTTTAAACTTTTTATACAATTCAAAAGATGGAAACTTTGAAGATATAATCATAAACAAAAAACGAACTTTTGAAATTCTTTATAAAATTTTTGATGCTTTCGTAAATAGCACAAAATTTGTATTCGTAATAGATAATTTTGATTTTATCGATGGATTCTCTGTAGAATTTTTGACAAATTTTATGCAAAGAGACTGCACTTGGGAAAATCTTAAATTCATTGCAATCTACGAAGAACATCGACCGATATTAAACTACTTCGGATTTGAGGGAAAAGACTCAAAGGCTTATGTTGACATAAATCTTTCCCCGGTTTCTGCAGAAATTTATGAAAAGATTATTGAAGAAAGAAACCATCTTTCAAAACACGAAAAAGACTTGATTTTTTCAAGAAGCAACGGAAATCCGGCATTTATTGAACAAGCGGCAAGTTTTAGTTTAGATTGCCAAATGTCAGATAAAACTTTTATCCTGCCAAAAAGCTTTTCTGAACTTATAAAAGAGCGCTTAAATCTGCTTCAACAAAACAATAAACAAGCTTATAAAGTTCTATCTATTGCGGCGTTATTAGGCGATAGAATTTATCCCGCGCTTGTCAGAGAAATATATGCAGACACAAATAACGAATTTGCTGATATAATTTCATACCTGATTAAGTCCGAATTTATACGAAAAATTAACGACACTTACTATGAATTTAACAATCTTTTATTATGGGAAAGTGTCTTGGCAAATATTAAAAGAAATAGCGAATTTGAAGATATCAACATAAAAACAGGAAAAATCCTGACAGCGTTTACACTAAACACTAACGCCATCATGGCTTCAATTGCTCATAACTTAAGAGAAAACCGTATGGCATTTGACATTTGGACAAAAATCACACGTCTTTGCGCTTATATCGGAGATATTAATTTATATGTTATAGCCCAAAGACAATGTCTTGCTTTGCTTAATGAATTTAATGAAGATGAAACACTAAACATACGCTACAACATAAGCGAGCGTCTTGGTAAGCTTCTAACTGAATATGACCCTGAAGATGCTTTAGAATTTCTACCGGATGCCATCTCAAACGCAAAAAACAATAATAATGAAGATAAAGAAATTGAGCTTTTAGGATATCTAGCCTTATGCTGTAAAAAAACAGAAAACTACTATGGAGATATCGAATGCGTTGATAATGCACTAAAAAAACTTCCATCAACAGGATATGAATTGGAAAGTGCAATGATTAAATCAACAAAGTTATCATCATTAGTCGCAACCGGGAATTGTGCAGAAGCTATTAACCTGATTGATAATGATATTTTACCAATCCTTGATACCCATCTTTCAAATCCAAGACTTGATAAAACTATCCCGCTTGGGTTAATCCACAGCACAAAACTTGACGTTTTGCACTACCTTGCAAGAGCTTTGGCGCTTCAAGGAAATGACCGCTCATTTGATATTCTGACAAAACTGTTTGAACTGATAGAAAAGAAAAAAATTACAGATGAAGAACTTATCTGTCAAATTCGATTGACATTGGCACTTGCTAACACAATGAAAGGAAATTACATAACATCTTATGAGGTTTTGCAAAGTCTATCAGGTCAATATGGTGCAGAATTTGGCAACCGCGACAATATAAACTCTGACAGATGCGATATTATAAACACATATTCAAACATTGATATCATTAACAGTTTCTTGCTAAAAGACTATGAAACCTTGCAAGAAAGCCTATTTGCAGCTGTAAAATTTGCAAACGATACAGGAAATAAATTCTCAAAACATTTACTAAAAATGCTGCTTGGAAAAATATTCCACGATAGACAACAAGCAAAACATGCACTTGAAATTTATAACGAAGAACTTAACTATTTTGCAAAAGAAAAGAACGCACTTGGAGCACTTCTTGGCTGGACACTAACAGCAGAAGCAACACTAAGTACTGAAAAAATAAAAAGTGCAATAGAAATTGCAAATCAAGCGCTTGAGATTGCCCAAAATCCTAGAATAAACAATTACTTTTTTATAGTTCTTTTGAAAATCACTTTGGCAAAATCTTATATGCAATTAGCCGATTTTGAGAATGCAAAAATGCACTTAGAATCAGGCATTAATATCGCTAAAAAATACAATCTAAATGACCTATTATCAAGACTTTACCTACAATTTGGCAAATATTACCAAGACTTGGGAACAATTCAATCCCAAAAACAAAAAGAATATTTGAAAGGTGCAAGTTCAATGCTTGATAAAGCCGCCATTTTAGTTCAATCTAATACCCACAGCCAATATATAAAACACTTAATAGAAGAGCAAAAAAACAGTCTTCTGTCCTACTGCAATCTAAACGGCGTTGAACTTTAAAAACATATTTGTATTCCAATTTCTAGTTCTAAATAAGTATTCCATTTTGTAACGAAAAAACATATAATCTTTACAAGAAAACATGTTTATTCTAAAAATATGATATAAAAGGAAACGAAATTGCTAAATAATTTTGAAAGTTTTGACAACTCAGAAACAGCTACTAAAAAGGATATCGTAATCCAAGAGAGAGTAGAACTTGTATCATCACACATGTACAAGCAGTTTTTGGATTATCAACATTCTACGGTCAATACAAACGACATTTTTACAAGAATGGTTGACTGTCTTGATTTGGTTTCAAACAATCTTAAACAATCATTTTCATCTCGCGGGGTTACAACGCAAAATATTTACGTAGAATCAGATTCACTAAAATCTGTTGCCGTGATAAATATTTTATGGCATAAGATAAGTTTTACCACCAGATGCAATTTCCAGCCGCAAGCCCTGTTCAGAGATGACGGACGCCATATTTTCTCTAACCGTATTATCGCGCTTAGAGGAAACTATAACGAAATCGTAAAAGACGCAAAAGATAGAGAAGAAGAAATGATTAGACTTCTTGAAAATGAAATCGCATCACTTTACGTTCCCGCAGACCAAACTCAAAAATGCGTATTTAAAATTAAACACACAGGACAAGAGTTTACATTGAACCAAATTGATGCACCGCGCGAAGTTGTACTAAAAGTTGTTGAAACAGTATGCGGTGGCGGCTTATATCACCAAGACGGCTCTGTTAAAACATTTATTGTCTAAATACCTCAAAATTATTGACATTAGCTGAAACATCACTAAAATATTATTTGTAAGGGTTGAAGGTTATTTTATGAAATTAATAGAAAAACTAGACGAATATAAAAACCAATATATGTTTATCCGTTGGGCAACAGGAGGAGAGTACGGAAAACTTATCTCTACCGGAAAAGATTTTATTGAGTTTAACGTAATTGACATTGAAACAATGGCATACAAAGAAACTATGCTCATTTCATCTTCACTAATTCTTGAAGTAGCAATTGGCGGCGCTGATATTGCACGAATTATCGCAGAAGTTTCATCCCAATTATCCCACGAGGGGTAGGGGGCAGATGCGAATATTTACTTTCAACACCACAGCAGAGCCCGTTCCCCTGCGGAGCGCGTTAACCTTTAAAAATTTTCGTTAATTAGTAGCATAATACCCAGTCCGGCCGAAAAAACACCTCACATTGTACTCCAGCATCACGGCGAAGCCGTCCCCGCGGAGCGCGTTAACCTTTCAAATTTTTCGTTAATTAGTAGCATAGTGCCCAGTCCGGCCGAGGACAAAACGAAGTACAACCAGTTTTCAGTTCCTCACAAACCGCACAAATTCATGTACGTATCGACCCTCATAAAGCCGTGCTACGCGAACCTATCGTGTGAACAAATCTTTGACTGAAAATCTACGGGTTTTGTTAGCCGTGCTAAAGTCCAGCAGCTTTCTTGCAATAGGATTTGTTTGTCGAGTCAACTGAGTTTTTTCAACAACTTCTTTTTCTCTCATCTCAGTAGAATTCGTTTCGATTACTCTTAAGTTTTGTTCAGTCTTCTCAACCATGATTCTAATTGTACCTCGTTATACTATATTAAACAAATCCTACAAATTAAAATTGCTCAAATTTCATATAAAAAGTATATATTTGTTACATATCGTTACACGTTAGTAAATTCGCTCGCCTGACTCTTTATTAAACTTATATAAATCTTCAGAAGATACAGATATATCAAGAGTTTTGCCAATATTAACATCAGAATCCAATCTGGCGGAACACTTGCTTTCACCAATGTTGAAATATGCAATTTTCTCACTGCCAAGCATTTCGGATATATCAATATTAACGGTTAATTTTATATCACCGTTAGGATTGGTCATTTTTTCAGGACGAACCCCGTATAAAATACTTTCATCAAGACCAATATCTTTACCTTGTATAAAATTCATCTGGGGAGAACCGACAAAACCCGCAACAAAAGTATTCTTCGGATTGTTATAAATATTATCCGGTGTATCTACCTGTTGAATTTCACCGCCATTAAGAACAACTATTCTATCTCCCATCGTAAGAGCTTCTGTTTGGTCATGTGTTACATAGATAAAAGTTGTCTGTAATTTTTCATGCAGCTTTTTAATTTCAGAGCGCATCTGTACGCGTAATTTTGCATCTAAATTGGACAAAGGTTCATCCATCAGAAAGACTTTAGGGTTACGAACAATCGCACGCCCAAGGGCAACACGCTGTCTTTGACCACCTGACAATTGTTTTGGTTTTCTATCCAAATATTCAGTCAAATCAAGAATTTCAGCGGCTTGCTTAACTTTTTCTTCAATCACTGCTTTTGGAGTTTTTCGCATTTTTAAGCCAAAGGCAATATTTTCTCTAACGGTCATGTGAGGATACAGCGCATAACTTTGAAAAACAAACGCAATATCTCTATCTTTTGGCGCAACATTATTTACAACTTTATCGCCGATTAAAATTTCACCTGAGGTGATATCTTCTAACCCGGCAATCATTCTCAACAAGCGTTGATTTACCGCAACCAGATGCCCCGACAAGAACAATGAATTCTTTATCTTTTATTTCTAAATCAACACCATTAATTACGGTTTTAGTGTTGTCATAAACCTTTTTTACATTTTTAATAGTAACGCTGCTCATTACCTAATCCTTTTCTACAGGCAGAATTATCTCAAACCTTGAACCTTTCATAACTTCAGACGTTATATTGATAAATCCGTTAGCTCTCTTGACTAAAATACTTGCTGAGCCCAATTTTAATGCTCTCAAGAAATTCTTTTTACCCTTCTCTAATTGTGCATACGGTTCGCAAAGATACTTCATCTCATCATCAGGAACACCTGTACCGCTATCACAGATAACAATTTGCAAATATGATTTTGCCTTAGCCGCATCCAGTCCGTATTTTAAACAAGCAGCTTCATCCGGATTTGAAACTTTCACGGCAATAGCACCAGCCTCAGTCATTGAAATTGAGGTTTCTAAAATATTTTTAAACGCTCTTTTTACAGAGTTCATATCACTATAAATAGTTCTTTTTTCAATCTCATCATAATCAAAATCAAACGCAAGTTTTTTTGCAATAATAGAATCCGAAGCGTCTGAAATTACAGATTTTAAAGCGTCAATTATATCAAAATTATGAAATTCGGATTCAAAAATTGAGGATTCTGCGTAAGAAAACTCAAGTAATTTATCCATAAAACTATATAATTCTTCCGCATTAGAATTAATAATTTTAACATATTTTGCCTGTTTTTCTGTCAACTCACCGCCAAGCCCGTCCAATAAACCTTTAGAAAAGCCGCTGATTGATGTCAAAGGAGATTTCAAATCACCTTCAAGTTTTGCAAGCATGGCATTTTTTTCGTTATTGAATCTAAGAATTTTATCTTCATTCACGATTTCTTCAGTTAACTTTGACATATCACGAAGATTAATGCAAAACCCTGACCCGTGTTTAACTGCATTTAATTCCACATAAAAATCTTTTGCAGCTACTGTCGCGGAAGCTAAAAAAGGTTTCAAACATAATGCAGATTTTCTAACAATAGTCATACCTTCCACAACTACAGTATCGAAAAATACAATCGGAGCTTCATCATCATTGCTCAATCCAAAAATTTCGCAAGCTTTTTTATTAAATCTTATTATACGGCCATCGCTATCAACAAAAATAACCGCATCAGGCAGATTATTAATTGTTTGGAATGCAGTTAAACTCCACCATAATTTCTTTGCTAATTTTTTTACATTCATATTTGCATTAAACCTTATTATGTTATATAATACATAATAACATGAAAAATTATTGTATATTTGCATGTTAATTTTTGTAATTTTTTTTAGACAAAAATAGCAAAAAATATTATTTAGGTGTTTTCTAACTAGAAACCAACATGACGTTAGATGAAAAAACATAGAATTTTCTGAAAGTAAGGTGATACTATGAGAGAAATTAACAACAACAGAAATAGTGTAAACTTCCAAGGCATCCAAAAGACACCTGCGGAAAATCCGGTTCAAGCTGAAGCGGCAGCACAAACTCCGGCAGTTGAATCAAAAGAAATTAAAGACTTAGACAAAATGCCTGCTGCATCATTAGGCAAATCATTAATCGCTTCTGATTCCATTGAAAGCGATATGAAATTTTTAGAAAAAAATCCTGCATTAGTTGCGGAGTTAAACAAAGCTATTGATAAATACGCTGAAACACACAGCGAAGAAGAAACTTTGCAAATGATTGAAAAAACTCACCAAGAGTTTGTTGCAAAGAAATAATATTTTATTAAAAGGGACGAGAGTTAAGATGTCGGATTAACAATAATCCGACGTTTTCCAATGAAATTTAGGCAAAAAAAAAGTCACAGTACTGCGACTTGAACAATAATCTTGGGAGGAGATTTTGGGATAGTTTGTACATGCATGATATGACAAGCATGTCAAATTGGTTACAAACATGTTGTAAATTTTAACAAAAATTTACAAAACCAAGATTATATGTTATAATGGTTTTATGGAAAAAAATTTAAACATACTTATAATAAACGGACCTAATATCAATATGTTAGGAGTTAGAGAACCGGAACAATACGGCTCTAAGTCATATAAAGATTTAGAAATGGAGCTTCACGAATACTCGTTTGAACTTGGAATCAATATCGAAATATTCCAAAGTAACTTCGAGGGTGAAATTATTGATAAAATTCAATATGCGCTTGGAAACTTTGACGGTATAGTTCTTAATGCCGGGGCTTACACACATACAAGTATTGCAATTCGAGACGCGCTTGCTGCTGTAAGAATTCCAACAGTGGAAGTACACATTTCTAATATTTACAGGCGAGAAGAATTCCGTCATAACTCAATGTTCGCCGACATTTGTATCGGTCAAATTACAGGATTCAAAACAGATAGTTACAAACTAGGTTTGCAAGGACTTGTTAACTTCTTAACCAGTGCAAATGATTAAAATATTGTAATTGAGAGCATTAGCTCATTGCAATCCCCTGGTTTGATTTGTATATTTGTCATTGCGAGGAGGACGGAGTCCGACGTCGCAATCTCATTAATAAGAAATGCAATACAAATCAGATATTACCTAAATTTGATAAAAAAGAACGGCAAAAAATTCAAGATTCTGAAACAAGTTCAGAATGACAGAATTTTTTGCCGTTCAGATATGAAACAACCTCACCCTAACCCTCTCCTAACAGGAGAAGGAACTTTATGCCGTAGCATGCAATTTAATCTATAATGAGATTACTACGCTCATTTTATTCGCTCGTAATGACATTCTAAGCAGGTCATTGCTGAATTTGGGAAAAACCTTTCTATATACAATAAACATTCTTGCATTTACCTACTTTTTGACATAAATTAAAATTATGTACGAGATAAAAAAACAAATTTACTTAGATTTAAGCAAAACACAAAAATCTGCATTATGTAACTATTTACGTGCATTGGTAAAAAAATCCCCCGATTTAAACACAGATGAAATTTGGGACAGCTTTGAAGCAGATGAAACGTATTACCTTGAACTTAATTGCTCAAGGTTTGAGTTCTTATCTGAGCTTTTGTATGATGAAACTTTCAAATCCGATACCCTTAAATACTTGAAAGAATGCAAAAAATACTACGATTACAAAGAAAAACAACGTCCGATAATTGAAGCCCATAAAGAGTTTGAAAAGAAAAAACGCAAATTTTTACAAGAAGTAAAAATGTCAAAAGATGCACCCACAAAAAAGCAGCTTTACTATTATGACCGATTATGCAAAAAATATAATATAGAGAAAAAGGAATTAACGTCAAAACTTGAAGCCCGGGATGAGATTGACCGCATAATTACAGAGCATAACGAATATTACAAAACACCAACACAGGAAGATGAAGAATGTTAATACAAGATATCGTAAAAATACTAACTGATTCAGGCATAGAGGAAAACGAAGCAAACATTGAAGTTAAACTTTTAATCGAACATTTTGGAGGATTTTCTCTTGTAGACATTCTTATGGGTAAAAAATTAACAGATGAAAAACTTGAACTGGTAAAAGAAAAAGCTCAACTTCGGGCAAAAACACATCAACCAATACAGCATATAATAGGACTTGCGGATTTTATGGGAGAGAAATTTATCGTAAACCCTTCAGTACTTATTCCGCGAGATGAAACTGAACTTCTTGTAAGGCAAACCGTTGAAATAATAGAACAAAACGGGTTCAAATCCGTACTTGATATGTGCACCGGGTCAGGCTGCATTGCATGTATGATAGCAAAAATGACAGATACCTTAGTTGTAGGTACAGATATTTCAAATGATGCACTTCATACCGCATTCAAAAACATGGAAAAATTAGAATTATTCAACCGCGCAACCTTTAGAAAATCAGATATTTTTTCAAAAATCCGCGAAGATGAAACCTTTGATATAATAGTTTCAAACCCACCATACATCCCGCCATCCCAAAAAGCAAACATCCAAAAAGAGGTAACTTTTGACCCTGAAATTGCGCTTTATACAACCGATGAAAAAGGGCTTGAATTCTACGAAAAAATCACAAAAGATGCCCCGAACTTCTTAAACAAAGGCGGATATTTGCTATTTGAACTAGGAATCGGACAAAGCAAAGACGTTGCAGAAATTATGAACAGATATGGTTTTACTGAGATTAAAGTACTAAAAGACCTTGCGGGTATCGACAGAGTAATTTTTGGAAGGATTTAATAATTTATAATTACGAGCACGCACCCTCGCAATTACATATATCTTGCAATAATAATTATTGGCGAATAAGTTAACTTCGCAGACGGATACTGCTTTAAATATTTATCGCAAAATTCCTTAACTTTCTTAACCGTCCAAGTCTTTTCAGATAAAGAATTCACCCCGGTATGCTTCATGTGCGCCAGCAATTCAAGCGGAGTCTTGAATGAAATTTCCTCATAAAAGGTTTCACAATACAAAATCTCAAACCCGGAAATTTTAAGTATTTCAACCAACTCATCTTGGGATTTATACTTCAAACTCAAACCGGTAAGCGATGTAATTTCTTTAAAATTCATTGGTGAAAACGTTGAAAACGCAAGAATTCCCCCGGAATTTAAACCTGCTTTTAAAATATCAACAGCCTTTCCAAAATTCTCAAACCACTGGAACATCGCATTCGAAACAATCAAATCCATCTTTTTACCGGGCTTTACCTTCAAAGCATTTCCTGCAATAAATTGCACGTTTGGAACATATTTTTGGACATACAACTTAGACTTTTCAACCAAATCATTAGCATAATAATTCTTCGATTTAATTGATTTCACAAGCCTTTTGGTTAACAATCCGGTGCCTGAACCTAATTCAAAAATATTATCAAAACAACTTGAAACTTTTTCAAGCTCGATAACCAATTTCGACGCCATCATATCCTGAACGACTGCATTTTTATCATAATCGTTCATACTTTTTTCAAATTGCTTTTTTATATTTTTTATATCTATCGGCATATTGTAATAATTTCATCCCATCCTTTGAAATTATAAAACGGTGAATGCCCAAATTGCAAGTTTTTCACAGATACACCAAATTTTTTATGACTATTAACCTGATTAGATGGCGGAATAATTTTGTCAAACTCCGAAACTACAGCACAATCATAAAATTGTCCATCTAAACTTGTTTCAGTTTTCACTAACTCATAAAGCCTTGCCAATTCTGATACTCGGTTTTCAAGAGTACGTTCTACAGGAGTTTCAAGGTATTTTTCAAGTTCAGTTTCCGAATTAAAAATATTCTGATAAAATTTACCTCTCAAGCCTATTTGTGCGTGTTTTAGAGTCAATTCAAACGACCTGATCGGAATCCCAAATTCATTATCTACAGGAGTAACCGTACCGTTTATTGCAATCTTCACATCAAAAGTTTCAAACATATCCTTCAATCTGCAAGCTGCAAAAACCCCCATAGACCAAGCAAGAAGATACTTTTGCTCATATTGACCAAACTGTGAAAACTCTTGAGGCACCTCAAAATCGTTATAATCATATACAAAAAGTACATCGAAATCTTTGCATTCCAAATGTTTAAACGGTTTTTCATCAAAACTCCACCCGGCAAAAAACACGATTAACTTTTTGTTATTACTTTTGTTTAGCCAACAAGCTTTCATTAATTTTCTCCATCAAAACTTTTAATTCATCTTCCAAAATATCTGCCGTAAGTGACAATCTTAAGCGTGAAGTTCCTTCAGGTACAGTTGGCGGCCTGATTGGCAATGTAAAATAACCGTTGTGGAACAACACATCACACAATTCAACAGTTTCTTTATTCCCACCGATAACAACGGGGATAATATGACTTTCTGAACCCATTTTCTTTGCCAAATTAAGCATCTTAACACGTTTTTCATAAGTAGTTAGGAAGTTTATTTTCAATAATCCATTTGGTAAATGCAATATTTATCGGCGGAAGCGCAGTTGAAAAAATAAACGAGCGTGATTTATTTATTAAAAAATCAATCATAGTTTCAGAACCTGTAACATAAGCCCCCATTGAACCTACAGCTTTTCCAAAAGTTCCGACAATCAAATCTACATCATCGATTATCCCCAATTCTTCAGCTACACCTAACCCTTTTTCCCCAAAAACTCCAAATGCATGCGCTTCATCAATTATCATTATACAGTTGTATTTCTTCTTAAGTTCAACGATTTTTTTCAAATCTTCAATATCGCCATCCATTGAAAAAACACTCTCTGTTATAATAAAAGCATTTTTAAAATTTTCACGCTCGCGATCAAGAAGTTTTTCTAACGCATCCATATCGTTATGCGGAAATCTGAAAAACTTACCTGAGATAACTGCATTCCATCAATTATACTTGCGTGATTTAATTTATCAGAAAAAACTACATCTCCTTTACCGCACAATGCGCTTGATATCCCAACATTTGCGTGATATCCGCTGTTATAAAGCAGAGTTTTTTCTTTCCCGTAAAGGTTTGACAATAATTCTTCAAGCTCCTTATAAACAGGCAAAGTTCCGGTTAAAAGCCTTGCAGATGCACTGCCAAAAGAATACTCCGCACCAACCTCGGATAAAAATTCCGCAGTTATAGCTTGGTTATCCGCGAAATTCAAATAATTATTTGACGAAAGATTTAAAAGCTTTTGCCCCTTAAAATAAATATATTTCTCGTCTTTCCCTTGAAAATCTTTCAAATCCCTAAAATGAGCTTTTGATTTTAACTCATCTAAAATTTTTTTATAACCTTCGTACATAGCTATAATTTATGACAAAAAGGGGTTAAAAGCAATGAGGAAAAATTAACTATAAGCTGGATTGCTTCGTGTTCGCTCGCAATGACATTAGTCCAAATTGTTCAATCTTGTCCCCCCGCCCCTTAATCCCCGCCCACCAGGGGTGGGGATAATTTATATTATACGTTAACCATGACAGAAAATATCCTCGCGGAGCGCATCTACAGCACAAAGTACAAAGCTGTTGATAGCATAGTACCCCATCCAACAAACTTGCAAAGGTATTTACCCCCTAATATTTACCCCTAGTTTTTTATCCAACGGAAACTCTTAACATAGTTACTTCCGTTAATATCACCGAAAATCTCAGCCTTAAATACTCTCAAGGTATTTGATTTGTTGAAATTAGGAATTTTATTTATATTACTTGTTGATTTCGGATTGATTTCATTAATATTAATACCAGGAATAGTATTAAATAAAGTATTCAAAGACGAATTTGCAATTTTACCAAGTATAGTTGAGAAGTTCTTTGACAAGCTGCCATAAATTTCCATATCAGCAACAAGAGTGGCAAGATTGTAGCTTCCGGTCATATACATATTCAAATCCTGCCCATAAGAATAAACATTGATATCATCAGCTACGCCATCTTTTACGTGAACAACCCCACGGATTTTTGAGAAGTTTCCGGTTTTAAGCGGAGTAATTAAATCAATTATACCGTTAATTGATAGACCTGTAATACCTCCGGTAATTAGGTTACCAGCTTTTAATAGATATTCAAGAGAACCTAGTTTTGGCATTCTACCGTCAATAACTTCAAAAGAACCTTCACCTGACAAAGTGTTTATACAATCGACGCTGGACATGCCGGTACACGCAACCTTCATATCACCTGATACCAAACCATACATTTGCCCCGGCATATCAAAGAAATTCTCAGAGATAATTTGAGCATCCGCACCATCAATTTTCATTGATGCACTGCCATTCAAATTATTCAAATCATAAGCTATATCACCATTTACAACACCATTTGCAAGGTTAAATTCATAATTATCAATCTTTAAAACGCCATCAGAACCCAAAACCGTATGAGATTTAAAATTAGTTGCTTCTGCTTTTTTGATAATTATTCTATCTGCGTCTACCTGAGCGTTATTAATAACCAAGGCATTTGGTTCAAGCAGTGAAGTCACATCAGTTTGATTACCGGTTCTTGTGCTATCAGCTTCTAAATCACTCAAGGCTTGAGTTATAACATTCAGATTTAACTCATCCATTTGAACATTCACATCTTCAACAATGATAGGTTTTTCAGGTTTGTTAAGTACTTTCGCACTAATATCAATATCATTTGTTAAAACAACACCTTTAGAATTCAAATATATATAATCTTTTTTGAAATCTAAATCAACATCACGGATAGTTGAATCAAGCAGCGGAATATCTATACTCTTAACATTTAAAAATCCCAAAACATAAGGTGCATCAGAGGTTCCATTGATTAACATATCAGTTGTAAACACCCCTTGTTTTATCGTTGGCTTTTTGAATAAAACGTTAAAAACTCTTGCATTTGTAGGCTGCTCGGTTTTGATTTTAAAGTTTTTAAATCCCAAAAGATTTTCATTAATCAGAGAAACCTCACCGGACATACCAAGCTGTTTTTGCACAGATTTTTTCTTATTTTGAGATGTAATTATTTGATTATAATCCAAAGAATTAAGTTTAATCTTATTCGGATATAAAACTGCATCCGTGATAATTGAAACAGGATTTGTAACAATACCTTCAGAAGTTAAAGCCCCGGTAGGTGCTCCGGCTAAAGTTGCTCCCATATAATAAATAGAAGCATTTTCTCCCAAATTCAATGTTGATTTTGTGCTAAGCGCGTCAAATGTACCTTTTACCCGGGATACAAAATTGATATCCCCTTTCATTTTTACAGGATAAACAGATTTAGCATTGTAGAATCTATCAAAAAATGTTTGCGTAAGTTTTGCACTCACTGACAAATTCAAATCCGGATTAATAAGCGCATTTGAAATTTTACCGTTCAAAAATACCGGCATTCCGCTTACGCGAGAATTTATCTTATCTAAATATAAAACATCACCGCGCATATTAGCCTGCCCGTTCAAGACCCGCACAACGGCACCAAGCGGTTTATATACAAAACTTGTATCTTTAAGATTTGTATTTGCATAAATGTTATTATTTTTAATATTACCAACAATATCAACAACACCTTTTATATCGGTAATATTATCAATTTGAGATGAGATTTCTTTTGGTAATGTAATTTGATTTTTTATTGAATTTATAGAGCTGATATCAAAATTTTTGAAATTAAAATCAGCCGCAGAAATTGTCATAATCTCTTTATCAATATCTTTTGCCGTAAATGATAATGTAAATGGATTACCATTAAACAAACCATGAAGAGTCGGTGTTTTCAAAAATCCGTTTTTAATATTAAAAGTTCCGCCATTAAGTTTTATCGGATTGTTAGAATCCATATTAGGGATAAAATTACCATCAACTTTAATCTTTGTATAGTCAATATTATCAGCATCAGCAGTACCTTTATATGCACCGTTAAAGGATGCATAAATCTTACCGATTTCACGCTGATAAGGCAATGTCATATCCTGATGTAAAAGTTCAAAAATATCTTCTAATAAAAATTTATCAGCATGGGCTTTCAAATCTATCATTGAATTTGAACCGGTACCATACACTCTTAATTTTGAACTTCTGACATACCCGGTTACATCATAATCCGAATCATACTGGTCAAAATTAACAACACCATTTACTTTGCTAAATGGTAAAAATGTATCTTGCATAAGGGTTTGAGCATTATGTAGAGTTATTGTACCTTTTGAAAATAAATCCTCATTAAACACAACTTCTTCTGCATTTTTCGCCGTTCCGTAAATGTTTAAATAAACATCAGCGCCCCCTTGAGCTTGCCCAAACGGCTTGATAACCTTTTGAACATCTACCAATATCGGAGAAGAATTGATAACCTTTACAAGATTTCTTATATCATGACCTTTTGAAGTTACATCGACATTCAACTTGCCTAAAACAGAACAATCGCCTTTAATCTGAACAGGTTTTCCAAAAATATTTGCAGAAAAAGTCCTGAATGTTGTTTGTGTATCATTGAATACAACTTCCCCGGAACCGTTATTCAAAACTAAATTATGGATATCATTAAATGAAGCGGTTGCATTCCTGAAATTAATCTTACCCCAAATATGCGGGTCAACTTTTTTCCCCGCAGAGCGCATATTAATACTTCCGACACCCGAAATCTTCATAATAGGAACCGGACCTAACTGGAACTTCAAAATCTCATGCAGCGGGTTTAAAACCTCTTGCGCAGGACCAATATTTATTGAATCAGTACTCTTAATATCCAATTCGGAATATTTAGAACCATCGATTAAAATATTACCTTTAACTTCAACATTTTGGTTAACGGCAGTCGGAACAAAAACGTCTAAAAACATTCTTTTGCCGACAAATTCCATATCGACTTTCGCATTAGCCGGCGCACCTTTTAACGGACTAACCAAGTACATATCACGAAGTTTAATCCATCCGGTAACATTTGGTCGGTTACCCTGTCCGACAAATTTCACCTTACCGTCACCCTGACCGTATGCAACATGTTCTTTCAATTTGTATAAGTTAAAATCCTGCAGCAAAGTCGGACTACCCGGCAAAATTGCAACAACATCTTCTAACCTGGTATTATTAACTTCCGCCTCAATATTATATTTAGGCGCCTTATGACCTAAATCAAAAAGTTTACCACTTGCTTTTGCATGGATTTTATCAGCATCCAATGTGAAAGAATCAATATGAACACCGTTTTCAACAGTTCGAAAATTAAAATTTGCAGATAATTTATCATCATAAATAATAGAAGATGCCTTGTCTTTTCCTATTATTGAAAGGTTTTTAGTTTCAATATTTGTGCTGATTTTTTTATGATTAAACTTGTCAGGCTGTGTATCAGCTTTAATATTTACAATACCATTTAAAGACTTTATTTTACCGCCTGAAAGAATATTTACATAATCAGAAACAGATGAAATATCAAAATCTGAAATATTTGCTACAAGCTTAAACTGGTCTTCTGAAAGTCTGTTTATCGGCAAATTCACAGATACATCAGCCAAAATATCCGTTGATTTATTACCAACAACAAACGCACCTTCTGTAGCAAATTCTACGTGCTTATTTTGAACATATTTACCATGTTTAAAATACTTACCTGTCAATGCAACATTTTGAGAATTCTTTTTATCGTCAAGTGATATTTTGTATTCTCCGATATTCAAATCCATTTTAGAAAGCGTAAATTCAGGTTTTTCAGCACTTTTTGGGATAGAATACTGTCCAAGTAAAAACTTAGAATCCTTAGTTAAAACAAAATTTACTTCTTCTTTTGTTGCTGAAAGTTTTGTTATCTCTACTTTTTTTCTAAGTAATGGCAATAATCGCAACTTCAACCTGGGATTATCCACAGACAACGCCTTTGAATTATCATCGTTCAGGATAGAAATATTATCACTTTTTATCCACACAGAAGGGAAAACACCCATAGAAAGTTCAGGGTTACCGATATCGACAACGAATCCTGATTTTTCTTTTATGGATTGCTCTATAAAACTTTTATGAGATTTAATATTTACAGCAGCCGGAATCCCCCACGTATATAGCCCGAAGGTCACAAAGGTTACACCTAAAACTGTCGCAATTTTATATTTTCTCTTCATCTTATACTTATTATATTATAATAAGCTAAATATGTACATTAACAAACCTCATCCATTTCTAGTATTTTTCACACAAAACCTGAAAAAATCCCTGAGGATGGTAACAATTTGGACAGAATTCCGGAGCTTTATTTGCCTTATGCAAATATCCACACTTGCGGCAAATCCATACAACCTCTTCATCTTTATGAAAAATCGACCCCTCGTTTAACTGCTCTAAAAGTTTTTTATAACGATTTGCATGATGTTCCTCGACAATTCTGACATTATGAAAAGTGTTTGCAACAGCATCAAACCCTTCTTCTTTTGCTGTAATTTCAGCATCGTAATACAACACATCAAACTCATCGGTTTCCCCCGCTATCGCGCTAATCAAGTTTTCACTTGTCGTACCAAGTTCAAACGGATAAAATGCATCAACATGACCAAGCGGATTAACTCCAATATGATTATAAAACAGTTTTGCATGCTCTAATTCATTTTCTGCTGTTTCTAAAAATATCGCAGCAATTTGTTCATAACCTTCTTTTTTAGCAATATTTGCAAAATATGTATACCTGTTTCGCGCCTGAGCCTCTCCTGCAAACGCGTTTATAAGATTTTGTTCTGTCTTTGAACCCTTAAATTTTTCACTCATAATTTCCTCCTCTGGTTCTTTTAAAATATTTTTTATTATGAGAAAAAACAATTAGATATGGGAGTAGTTCGTTTGGCGAATATAAATTATTAAAATTGCGACTTTTTGGGGATTATTAGCAGGAAAAAATACCTAACAATAAATGTATTATGATAGTTAGGAAAATTATGACAGATTTATTAGCGTACACAAAAAAAATTGCAAAACAGATTTCATACTACGATGCAATAATAGATTTTACAGACGAAAGTCATTGGTTTAATCCTTTTTATAGACAGCCGGAAGTAACCGTCATCTGGGTTGATAACCCGGATGATGGTAATGAAAATTATCGCGGCAGATGGCGGGGGTAAATTATAATGGATTGCTGCATCGCGCATTGCGCATTGCGCTACTCGCAATAACGGCTAATATCCCCACCCCTGGAGGGCGGGGATAAAGGGGCGGGGGTCAGAGTTGCACAATAATGACTTATGAGATTGCAACGCTTCGCTCGCAATGACAAAAAAAACGACCCACTTTATATTTTGAGACCTTTCGGCTACACCCCAATCCAGTTTAGACACCCGATAACAAGCCCGGCCACAGCGGATACACCCAAATAAAACAACGGATCACGCTTTTTCAAAAAACTCATAACCAAAAGTGCAACAAGTAAAATTGAGCCAAATAAATGCAAATTCGAAGTGAATAAAAGCTTTATTCCAACGGCAGATAATAATGCACACCCTGCAGCCTTCAAACCTTTAATACCACCTTGAACCGACTTATTTGTCTTAAATTTATCAAGAGCTTTTGAAACTATTGTAACTATAATTAAAGACGGTAAAACAATTGCAGTTGTAGCAACCATTGCACCTAAGATACCAGATGTTGAAAAACCTGCAAACGTAGCAACATTAATACCTACAGGTCCCGGGGTAATTGACGAAATCGCAAGCATATCCGTTAACTGTTTTGTTGAATACCAGTGGAATTTTTCAGCAATATCGTATAAAAACGGTAAAGTTGCATACCCACCGCCAAAAGAAAAAACTCCGATATGAAAAAACTGCAAAAATAAATGCAGATAAATCATAATTATTTTATTCCTCCGCGCTTATCAATAAACCTCTGCCCAACAATACCAGCAACAAGAGCCCCGATAATTATCAAAGCTAAAGGAATTTTACCCCACAAAGCAAGTACCAAACAAACCAAATAAATCACAAGTGAAAACTTATCCGTAACAGATTTTTTCCACATCTCTTTAACGGCAAGAAAAATCAAAACAATAATTCCAACCCCTACACCCCAAAATATATGCTGAACATAAGAATTAGAGATAATTTCACTTAAAATAGAAGCCAATAAAACAATTGCCAAAAACGCCGGTAAAATCATTCCGCAAATTGCCGCAATCGCTCCCGGAGTTCCCATCAATTTTCGGCCCGTAAAAATCGCCGTATTCGCAGCAATAATCCCAGGTAACGATGCACCCAAGGCATAATATTCACAAAGTTCTTCAGATGTTATCCATTTTCGCTTATCAACAAGCTCACTTGTTAACAATGGAAGAATTACATACCCTCCGCCAAGCAATAGAGTACCAACTTTAAAAAACGTCTTAAATATTGAGTACAAGGACTTTTCCATACTCCTGTTATACCATAAATCCAATGTTCAGTAAATAAAATATTGTTAATTTTTTGTAACACTTGCGCAAATTTACCAAAAAAATTTACTTTATATATATGTTAAAGGTTAAGGTCAGTTATTTTTTTATAGGAAGGTGTGAAATTATGGTTTCTCAGATTAATTTGGACAATTCTTATGCAACTAAAATATGTTATAATCCATACTTAAGAAATTTAGAAGAACTATTAGAAAACAAAAATAACGCAGGATTGATTCAATCACAAAACAATTTGAACTGTGACACCTGCTCATTTTCAGGAGGGGTAAAAGACCCAAATGATATTACAAATTGTTTGGTAGAGAAAGACCCGAATGCTGTAACAACCGAAGAAGGAAACACCTACAAAAAAACAAATACGGGCAAAATCCTTGGCGGGATTATAGGTACAGCAGCACCTATCGTGACAAGACTAATCACAAAAGCCGGATTCAAATTCAAACCGGTTGCAATCGCTTGCTCTGCACTAGGTTTAGCCGGAACCGCAGTCGGCGCAGTAGTCGATGCATTTACAAATGCAAAACGTGCAGAAGCAGCTGATAACAAAGTTCAACAACAAGAAACATAAAATACACAAAAAATTATATAAAAAGCGGTTAAAATTTTAAGATTCTGAATCAAGTCCAGAATGACAAAATTTTAACCGCTTTTGGGTTTAATATGCTATTAATTAATCCCCGCCCTTTGGGGGAGGGTGTCAAAATTGCGCAATATTGGCTGTCGTGCTTACCAGCACTCCTCATAATGACAAATATACAATTTACCCCCTAAATCTTAAACTTTGCTTCGCCTGATAATCGGGCTTTCAAACGAGCTTCTGCACGGGCAATTGCAGCTTCTGCGCGTTTTGCATCAATTCTTGCTTCCGCATTTCTAAGTCTTGCTCTGGCATGTTCTAATGCCTCTCTTGCCCGCGCTTCGTCAATTTCTTCACCCGGTTCAGCTAATGTTGTAAGAATTAAGCATTCATCATCTTTGAATTGTAAAATTCCACCCATTGTGGTGAACATTTTAACTTTATCACCCACAACAGCACGAGTCACACCAATATCAAGCGCACTCATCATCGGAATATGCCCCTTCAACAGACCAAACTCCCCGTCAAGCCCTTTTGAATATATAGCATCAACTTCACCGTCAAATACAACTTTTTCTTGTGTAATAATTTTTAATTTCATAAGATATCAAACCCTCACCCAAATATCATCTGAGTCCAAACTTTATTACCCCACTTCGAAATCAAAGATTTCGGTCACTCACCCTCGTAAACTCGAGAAACAGAAGATTAACAACTCGTTCCTCGTTGAATCTTCTAGTCCCTCAAAGGGGAGGACATGATATTTACTATTCTTCAATAGTTTTAGCTTTTTCAACAGCTTCCTCAATGGTTCCGACCATATAGAAAGCTTGTTCAGGCAAATCATCGTGTTTACCCTCGATAATTTCTTTAAATCCTCTGATAGTATCTTCAACCTTTACATATTTACCCTGGATTCCTGAGAACTGTTCTGCTACAAAGAACGGCTGAGACAAGAATTTTTGGATTTTTCTTGCACGGTTAACAGTTTCTTTATCTTCTTCAGACAATTCATCCATACCCAAAATCGCAATGATATCTTGAAGGTCTTTATATTTTTGAAGAATCTCAAGAACCTTTCTTGTAACCTCGTAATGTTCTTCCCCGATAATATTCGGATCTAACGCTCTTGAATTAGATTCAAGCGGGTCAACTGCCGGATAAATACCCAAAGATGCAATATCACGAGATAAAACCGTAGAAGCATCAAGGTGAGAGAATGTTGTAGCCGGAGCCGGGTCAGTCAAGTCATCTGCAGGAACATAAATTGCCTGAACAGATGTAATTGAACCATCTTTGGTTGATGTAATACGTTCTTGAAGTTCACCCATTTCAGTTGCCAATGTCGGCTGATAACCTACAGCAGAAGGAACACGACCTAACAATGCTGAAACTTCCGAACCGGCTTGAGTGAATCTGAAAATATTATCAATAAACAACAACACATCTTGTTTTGAAAAATCTCTAAAATATTCAGCAG
>JAAGKN010000305.1_pt1 | contig 57539 bp, 47 predicted proteins | sample 6206371 | NCBI WGS metagenome assembly JAAGKN01 (sample SAMN11533720, study PRJNA540317) | gut metagenome | isolation source: fecal pellets from male and female animal of same cohort | host: Peromyscus leucopus | place: USA:CA | collected 2017 | reverse complement strand
AGTGCAGTTTTTATAATCAGCAGTGCTGATTATAAAAACAACAATGCTGATTGAAGAAATTTCAACGCTGAAAATAAGTTTTTTCCCCGTTGATGTTTTTTATCCGCCGCACAAAATTTCCAAATCAACGCTACCGGTTCGAGAATCTTGCGCATTGTCCTGACTGTGAGGATGCAGATAAAAAAAGAAGTCCGCAACGAAGCATGGACATTGCTATGCTCACTCCGGGATAGGAAACCGCATGAATACGGGAGTAAAAAGTCAATGTTCCAATAAGCATTCCGGAGCTGTCATAAAATATATTCACCATCTGTATTTCTCGTTTGTCCAAACAAAAATTGGTTCTGATGGCGAAAAACGAATAATTCAAGCGTAAAAACCGCAACAGACCGATTCTCAGCATATCATATCCCATTCTATATTTATCCCTTATTTCTCTGACTCACGTTAATCAGATTATCTAATCGTTGATTACACTATTATGTATGAATCTGTTTGTCGCACCAATAGAGGAAAATGGAAGTTCTATGCCGACATTGACATTGATGTCATGCGTTTCGCCCTGTTATATTGTTGGCAAGATGGTGAGGACTCCATTAAGGTTGAATCAGGTATCTTCTCCAGACGGTAGATGCTTGGTGTCTGTCTCATTGACGATAAAAATGCAATCTATATTCTTTGGAACTGAAAAGTCGTCTTAATGACACTGTTAATGAGGATTTTTCATCATAAAGAATGTTGTGTTTCAATCTTTTTTTGATTAACTTTGCGTTCGAAAAGTCTTGTCTGTTACAAGATTTCTTGGTACAATAAGACAGTGTTATATGTGTCTTGAACTTGAAGACCTGCAGAATCTCATCTGTATTCAGTGATATGGTATGATGGTTTTCCCAGCATAGTGTGGCTGTGTCAACTATTCTTGGAGCCATCAAGTTAAGATATGGTATAGTTGGTTCACATTTCTTTTCTTTAATACTTCTATAGAGTTTAAGGAGAACATCAATAGTCTGAAAAATGTCACAAATTAAAAAAAATATTGTATTGCTCTGTATCTGTCTTTTTGCATTAAATACTTTTAGCCAAGAACAGACAATGGAAGCAAAATTGAATGCCTCCGAAAAAGCCTATATATTATCCCGGTTTTGCACAGAAGTAAAATACAATTTTGCCTTTTACGATAAGTTGCCATTCAATTGGGACAGTATATGTGTTGCCTCAATGCCTACTTTAGTAGCCACTACGTCCGATGATGATTTCTTAAAGGGACTTCAAGTCCTATGCGCTCAACTAAAGGATGGACATACCTCCGTTTTTGCCACAAATAATCCGGAAAATCCAGCCGACTGGATTCGTCCTTTGCCAATGAAAACCAAACGAATTGGTGATAGAGTGTTTGTGACTGATGTGTATAGCTCTGTTTTGCAAAACTCAGGTGTGATATTTGGCTGTGAAATTTTGGAGATTGATAATGAAAATGTGATAGAATATGCCAGCAAGCATATTCAGCCTTATTTGGCATCATCTACTCCGCAATGGACTAAATACCGACCTTTTGCCGAGTTTGAGCTGACTAAAGATTATGGTTCAAAGGTCAGTAAAATCTTATTTGGAGATAAAGAAGGAAAGAAATTCGTAGTCGAATGTAATCGTAATATTTCATGGGATAAACAAAATGATAATACAGGAATAAATTTCGAAACTCTTAATGGGAATGTAGGCTTGCTGACAGTTAAAAGTTTCCGAGACTCAGATTTTAATCATTCGGAATTTGATAAAATGTATTCTGAAATATTAAAGACCGATGCTTTGATTATTGACATTCGTGAGAATGGGGGTGGCAACTCATTGCATGCAGATTATCTGATTAGCCATTTTTGCAATCAACCGATTCCTCAGGGTACATGGAGTTCGCCTATGTATATAGCCGCTCATGCATCTTGGAATTATCCTCAGGAATGGTATAGGGAAACCCCGAATTCCATCTCCCCTGCTAAAGGGAAAGAGATATATCAGAAACCTATTGCATTGTTAGTAAATGCAACAACTTTTTCTTCTGCTGAGAATCTTTGTGTATTATTTAGAGGTGCAAAACGAGGAAAGATAATCGGAACACCTACAGGAGGAAGTACAGGAAATCCTATTTTCTTTGATTTAGGTGGTGGAGTAGGTTGTTGTATCTGTACCAAGCATGAGTTAGATACAGAAGGAAATGAATTTATAGGAATAGGAATACAACCGGATATCGTAGTTGAAGAAGATGTCAATATGTTCTTAAAGGGCAAAGATCGTGTAATAGAAAAAGCTCTCAAAATTCTGAAGCAGTAGATATTTCCCTTTGGATGAGGTGTCAACAGCGATTAATTTGTATATCAACTTAATGTAATTTTTTACACTTCAACCGTCTTTTGCATCTGCCAAAAAATCTACAGACTCGTTTGAAGAGCGTTTACTGACTTTTATAAAGGGATATTCAGTCAATTTAATAAAATTATCCAACTGATTCATACACAGGTTATTGCGAATTAGTTGGTTTCTTTCCGATATCCATGACAAGATGCGCAAACATGGCATCAAGGAGGCGGAGCCAGCTATGAGATAATCGTATTTATATATATAGGGCATGAATTCACAAATAGGTTACACAAAATGGTTTCATCTCTGTCACGATATGACAACTAATTAAGCTCTCTGCAAGGAATGCTACAGCCCGACATTGATAGTTCATATCATCATATCGGAAATCCCTCTTGGCCTTTTCCATATACTTTTCAGAATCCATATTGAGTCCATTCCCATGCAAATAAGATTGGAAATAGCCACTCACACAACTTTTCAAGATTAGCAACAAGTAGTAGCCTCTATCAATGTCTCAATTCTTGGAATCGTTCACACAGAGCAGATGTTCTCTGGTCTTCAAACGAGAGGTCCGCCATCGGCAGCAGGATGGCTTGAGGATGAATGACGGAAGTCACCAGTTCCGCAGTCATCTCTTTCGATGCCATCACGTCGCCCATCAGTTCCAGCATGGACGGTTGGTCGTTGCATCGCTGCTGCATCAGTTCTTCTTTTCCAGTCTTTGTGTCGACGCGCATCAGCACTGCTTTACCTTTCAAAATATAGGCATAAGGCAATCCTTGCTGACGGGCTATGGCACAAAGCTTCTTCAGCAACTTGCTGCGTGACATGGTCTTTTTGCAATCAATGCGCATCACACCACTTTCGAACACGGTTGGCCATGTTTCTGCATGCACTTCCATCAGCGTCTCATTGCCCGTAGAAGTCTTGGCTCCTGGAGAAGGATTACGTCCCGATAACTGTCTGAGCAAGATACCGTCACGTACCAATTCTACTGTCTGGGGACGAACCCCATCTGCATCATAATGTCTGTAGCGTAACAGTCGGCGTCCGTCAAACACAGAATCTTCGCTCAACTGAGTCAGAGAAATTTGGTTGCTGACGACCTTCTTGCCTATCTTCTGATAGCTATTATCGTATTCTCTCCTGTTCAGATTAAAGTGGGTGTGGATATATGTTGAGAGCGTCTTATCGATAGTATTCTCACGAAGGAACACATTTGCTGCAGAGTTTTCGTACAGCACAGGTCCCATATATTCCTGGTCATCACAACGTGCTGCTTTGCATTGAGCAATATTCAATTCAGCCACTCTCTTCACGTAAGCAATGAGTGAATCTGTCGGAGGCAGGTCAGCCACATCATAAATGGAGCCATAGCCATCAATCACATTCAGTTTTGTTCCGTTCGTCATCGGTAAATCAGCAAACAAGAGAAGCTTGATCTGCTTGGATGGTGTTCTCATTTTCAGTCCCTCAGATGTGGTGCGGTAGCAGTCGATATATTTTTGCTCTATTTCCACACGTGATGAAGTAAACTCTGAATATGTACCCAGAACTTCCGACAACTTATCCGCCAGCGCCTTCAACTGTTCTGCATCTTCCTGCCATCTGTCCAGTGCAGATGTCTCAATGACGGTTCTGCCTGGCAATTCTAACCTTTCTGGCAGGCTGTCTGCTCTGACTTCGCTCTGATTATTTGCCAACCAATCTGTAGCTTTACGGAATTGTGTCGCCGTACGCATACTTAATTCGCTTCGCAGATGATCATAGCTGATGTCGTCAGGCAGCAGGAATGGTCGGCCCAGTGTAAGACCGTTATAAGAGGTCTGCATTCTGTTGCCTGCTATAACCAGAACAACTCCGGAGTTCTTCACACCTTCTGGTTCATATTTCAGACAACTCCCCAACGACGAAACGATCTTGGTCGTAGCCTGCCGACGTACGTAATAATCCAGAAACATCGGGTGCTGGCCGTTGATTTCTGATGTCATTCCCTTATCCATCTCATCCTTCATCGCCTTAAAGATGACGGAGTCGGCATCCTGCAATCCATTCTCAGTCCAAGTTTGGAAGTCAGGACGAGAAGATGTGTCTGTTTCTCCCTCGCCATAGTCAATGACTTGGGTTTCAATCTGCGACACATAGACCATCGGTGAACAGCTTGACACAGGAATCCATCCTGACCCAGAGCCGCATCGGCCGTTGAACACTTCTACATCTCCACCTGCTGCCTTGACGTTGCTGAAGGCGGATAGCGGTGTACCGATGAGCGACATGCCACGAACCAGTTCGTCGGCCCTTCCGTCAGCATAAATCCTGTAGGTCTCCATGGGAAAAACATTGAAGGAAGAAGCTCTCATTGCACTTCCCCTGAGTGTTGTCCATCCATTGCTGACGGTCTTGATGTAATAGCCATAGTCCTTCTTCAGTCGCTTCAATTCGTTGATGAGCATCTCGCGCAGTTCTGTTTCCGTATAGGGATGAGAAGTCTCCACCATCAGGTTTGATTGTCTTGGGGCGGCTTCACTTCCAAACGCAGAACGGCCGTGGCCGTTAGTGGAAGCTTGCTGTGACAGACATGTCAGCATGTTCGCCATCTTTCCATCAATCACACACTTCACCTTTTGTCCCATCGACCCCTCGTCATCATACTGATAATAGCCAGTCAGTGGGGTTTCATCGAAATATTGTTGCTGAGGGTTGCATGTGATGCTGAAATCTGAAGGTAACACTCGATGACACTTCATGGATGCGAACTCTGAGTCTTTACGTTCCAGTCTGTGTCCAAGCACCTCATGAAAAAAGACAGCACTGGCATTTCCCGACAGAATCACAGGACCGCTATATGCCTCAGCCAGCGGTGCCTTGCTCAGTGCAAGAGTCCGCTGAGCCAAAACCTCCATATCGTGGGCAAGTGTTTCTTGATTAGGTAGTTCTGAAGTCTTGTAGGCGAAATATTCCTTGTCTAATGCACATTCCACACCTCTGAAGTCCTTGACCGACACACGAATGGCCAAGACGAACGACAGTCTGTTGCTCACTACGGCTGTACCCTTTGAATCGATCACATATCGTCGTTGATTCAAACATTCGATGTGTGCCAATGGGCGGGCCTCAGGCATTTTGTATGCTTGTGCTGCAGTGGTTTCATTCAAAAGATGCTTCCAATATTCCTTATCGAAAGACACATCGGCAAGTGGTTCTTCATAATGTACCTCTGCCGATCCCCTTGCAGCGAGTGGCGATTGTGTGGATTTCTTTTTAGTCTTTTGCCATATAGCCATTTGCCCACGATACATTCTGCTCAAGGCATTCCATATCACCGACTTGATAGCTTTCGTGTCGTTTTTATAAGGCAGATCAGTCATCTGCACCTGACTGTCCATCCATTCATCTTCCTTGTAATCATATCGATTCAGACCCTTTCCATCATTCAGCGTGCCAAACGAAATCTGTGGGCAGAACTTGCGACCATTCGTTTCATGCATTGAAGCGCGTCCCATATCGCTGTCGATGCTGATGGTTTTCTCATCCAGTGCGTCGAACGACATGAACTGTACGGGCACAGAATCTTGGCTCAGATGCTGATAGTAATAGGTCATCTCATTTCTGAGCAAGTCATACAAGGGATCACTCGTACCGGCCTGTGCAGAAACAATCAGATAACAAGTCCAAAGCAACAGAGAAAGATACGTTCTTATCATAATAATATGTGGATTCGATGAATTGACGACTGGCTCCATCTGAAGTTTGAATTTTCAGTGTAGATTAACATTGACGGTTATGGCGACATACACTACATTTCTCTCCGTAAGTTCCTCAAACTTGGCATAGTTGATATAAGAGTGGTCAAGCGCGACTATCTCATTCTTGCTGTAACAGCTTGGAGCGAGCATGAACAAGTCATTCGTTGCCGCGGAGATGAACCTCACATCACATGCACTCCCTCGTTTGTATGGATAAGAGAAGAGCGAGATGGTGGTGGAATCTATGATGCACAGCTGCTTTATCCACTCCTCTGTATCGTTGCATTGGCTGTCCGAAAAAATTGTACTTTTGCCCATGGTTATTGATTAAAGTTTGGCGACTTCAAAATAACCACAAAGGGCTGACTCCACCAAATGGAATCAGCCCTAATTTTATCTCCACTCAAAAATTTTTAGTGGACAGTAATAATTGCCAATCGTGCGGCCGCGGCTTGTCGGACATCAAGGGCGAGTTTGATTATGTGACGCAGAAGGTTGACTTACCTCCTGTAATGACCATATACTGGAAACGTCGGTTCTATAAGAAGGTCTGCACATGTGGCTGTTGCAACTGTGGTTACGAGCCATGCTGCAGGGGTGGAAACTCCATTACCTTTGGCCGGAATATTCGTGCCATTGCCACGTATCTCAATGTGGCACAGTGCTACCCTACAAGCGTCTGCAATCATTATTCTCAACGATGTTTATTCGCCATCGACTTTCTCAACAATCAGGTCTGTCCCGCCCATCTGCTGTGCAATCTGGAATATCTCAATAACATTGACAAAAAGCAGACATTGCTAAAGGAACTCCAGACGCTGTTGTGAGAGGCCATACATCAACGGAATGAAACCCCAACTGCAACGATATCGGCTGACAATTGGCTGAATCGACTCGACAAACTGCTGAAGAAAAATCTCGACCACTTACACAAGGAGTTCAACGAGTTGAAGCGTGGGTTGATAAGATGTCGCGACTACATCTTCAACTTCTTTGAAAATCCTGTAATACCATCCGACAACAACACCTCCGAACGTGGAAAATGCTCTATGAAATGGTTGTTCGGATTTAAACTTCATCTGATAATCAACGACAAAGGGGAGATATTGAACTTCATGTTCACTCCGGGTAATGTGGATGACCGTGAACCCCTGAAGCAAGGAAGATCCTTGGAAAATATAAAAGGGAAATTATGTGCCGACAAAGACTATATCGGGCAGGCTTTGTTTGAAAACCTTTTCCTCAATGGCATACAGCTTGTCACCAAGGTAAAGAACAACATGAAGAACTCGCTGATGAGCATAGCCGATAAGATTCTGTTGAGGAAGAGAGCCCTTATTGAAACTGTCAATGATGAATTGAAGAATATCGCACAGATAGAACATTCAAGACACCGCTCATTCAACAACTTCATCGTCAATGCACTCTCGGCCATTGCTGCTTATTTTTCTTTGAGAGGAAGCTGGCAATTGATGTGAACTTTATCAATGATAGGCAACTAAATCTGTTTTTGAATTATATCGAATTCACGTTAAATATATAATAGGAGCAAGGATAAAGACCGAGAGCAAGGAAGTGAAGGAGTGGATATTGGAGCAGCCGAAGAAAGACCGTCAGATGGTTGAATATGACAAGGGCGACGGGCGAAGGCTGCTTGTAGGATATACCGAAGACCGTGCGAAGAAAGATGCCTATAACAGGGATAAGGGGCTGCGTCGTCTGGAAAAGTCGTACAGGCGCGGGATACTGACGAAAGAGAATGTGAACAGGCGGGGATACAATAAGTTCCTTGACATGGATGGAGACGTAAATGTACGTATCAACTATGACAAGATCAGGGAGGATGCCCTATGGGACGGTTTGAAGGGATACCTCACTAATGCGATAATACCGGCTGAAGAGGTATATGCCGCATATCACAATCTCTGGAACGTGGAAAGGGCATTCCGTATTGCCAAATCGAAGATAGAGATACGTCCAATGTTCCACTTCACGCGCCGAAGAATAGAAGCCCATGTCTGCATCTGCTTCGTTGCATTGAAAGTATACAAGGAACTGGAGAGAATACTGAAACTTACAGACATAAAAATGAGCGTAGACAAAGTATTGGCTCTTGCCCAGACCATCGTGACGATACAGATACAGCTTCCGCAAAACAAGGAGGTCATAAGCAGGACAATGCTTATGAAAAGACATCAAAGAATTGCAAAACTATTCGATGAAAACTTTTGGGTGACGCAATGACGAAGTCAGGAGATTTTATATCTATAATTTCAGTAATAACCTACTGGCAAATATTTAAAAAGTTTCAAACGTATTTTGTTCATATATTAAGCGTTTCAATTCCTATTAAACAGTTTTTTTACGATTCAAAAAGGGTTAAATACTTGAATTTGTGGATATATGTTTGAAAGATATTGTATTTTTGTACCTGAAAATAGTAGAACTATGGTTAAAAAGTATTCATTGTCTGTTGAAAGTATAGATCAGATTGCTATTAATTTTATAGCAACAAAGCCTTCATATTCAATTAAAATAGTAGATTGCAGTAAAGGTAAATTGAAAAAAATAGAAATCACTCATAATAAGGAAACTGGTATCTTAAACTGTTTTATTAGTGGCGGGCAGGTTTCTTACAATATACAAGGAAAAGTTCATTTGAGAGGAATATGTGAAGAATGTTGGAATGCCATCCTTCAAAATGCTTCAATTCCTTGCCCAGACAAGAAGACTTTTACAGCAAAAGGGATAAGTGAAGAAGATTTTGATGCTTTTATAGAGATGTTGTCTGAGAGTAAAGAAATCGAAATAACTACGATTGATACAGATAACAATCCTACTATCAGAAACCGATATCATCTAAAAGGGAAATATGATGCCAAAGTATCTATTATTTTTTACAATAATGGCACTTTATTTTTACAGGGTGCTGTGACAGCTTTTTTTATTGAGCTTATTACAGAAATAATGGAAACAATATCTTCTGTTCCATCTGAAGTAATGGAAGACTTTTTAGCTATTCAACCTTTAGTTGGGTATGTGATAGAAAAAGATTTGAATAAGCATTTCACGAAAACCGAAAATATTAAAGGAAGTATTCTTGAAGATTTTCTAAAAACATCTATTGCTCTTGCTAATTCTGGTGTTGTAGTCGATGATTATGGGTGTTACACATTCGGTATAATGAAAGCTTTGGATGGCTTAATTAGTAAAAGACTTTTAGAAGACGCATCGGTTTTTAAAGATTATGGAACATATTTTGAGAAGGGTAAAGATGGAAATTTCCATTTTCTTGAGAATGTGGGAACATACAACGATAGTCCTTTATTAAAGAGAGCATTGGAAAAAGCGTATGACTTTTATAACAAGAATAGGCATACAACTTTCCATGTTGATCGCAGGAATTTAGAAACAAGTAGAACCTTATATTATGATGAGGCGGTGAACATAATAAAGGATGGACTTGTTATTATAAATGATTTATGTATTAATTGGTAAAAGATGAAAACAAAAGATTATCAAATAATCTCTTTAGGAGAACGAAGTTTTTTAGTAGTAATTCTGTCATTAGAAATGACGGATTACTATTGGACAGCTCTCCAATCAGAATTGGCAAGATACAATGTTGCTAATGCTGATGTTTATTTTGATTTTCTATATCGCAACGGGTTAAAAAATAGATTTTTCAAAACTAAACTTATGGGGGTTAGCATATTGAATAATTCTTTGAGAAAATGTAAAGCAACACAGGAATGTATTAGTGCTTCTGAAAAATTCTTCACACTGCATAAGGATGTAATTGAACATAGTGTATTATCATCTGTTCAAAAAACATTCTTAAGAAAGAAATTGGACAGGATTAATATTTTCCCAGAAAATGAGCTTTAAAAAGGGATATTCAGTAATTTTATAAAATTACTGAATATCCCTTTTTAAAGGCCGCCTAAACTTGTTAGACAGCCTCTCGTCTGTTATTGCTTACTTTGCGGAAAGTGAGGGATTCGAACCCCCGATACAGTAGAACCGTATAGCGGATTTCGAGTCCGCCCCATTCGACCTCTCTGGCAACTTTCCTTAATAAAAGAGACTCCGGCATTCTGTCTTTGTGAAGGCCATGAGTCTCTTATTATAAAAAAGCCGGGAGGAGATGTGATGAAACTCCGAGTATACAAGATTTGAGTGTTTGTACTTCTTTGTAATCCACCGACCATAAAGGTTACCTCTTTCGAAGCGTGGCCCGCCATTAAAGAACAAAACGTTCTCGGTTTTCAGTAAAAAATTGATGAGTATCCCAATCGATCCTATACCCCGGCTGTTGTTCTACTCTTTTGTAAATGCAGTGCAAAGATAGTCTGATAGATTTGATAAAGCAAACATTTAGCATGAAAAAATCTCTGTTGTCTTTATTTTATTACGATTTTTTGTGTGCTATTCTTTGTCCGGACTATGTATATTCCCGGTTGTAGTTCCGTTGTGGATATGATGTTTCCTGTCTCTGCAATCTTGATGCCGGACGTATTGTATATTTCTGCATTGCTTGTTGAAATACTTCTTCCATTTACTTTAAAAGTGTTGTTCTCATTGGCCCCCTCTATATTGTCCACAGTTCCCTTGCAGAATACAAATGTAATGATTCCGTCTTCAGATTCTTCTATGTCTGTTATAGGTTGTCCCATTCTTCGGGAATTTGTGTATACGAAAGCTTTGTCACCGGATAATTCCCTGACTTCTTTCTTTCCTGGATACGGGTCTCCTGCCATTGATTCAAGATAGTATGCCTTGTCTTCTTCCGATATTATATAGATGGAAGAAAACAGTTCGTCATCTGCCGGAATCAATGTGAGTCTTTGATGTTTAGAATCTGTATTGACTTGGTTGGTTGTCCACATATATTGTGAGTAGTCAATATGACTGACAAGCATACCGTGGTGTTTTTTGTTTCCAGAGCTTTGTCCTATTCTTAAATCCCATTTTGTATTTTGTCTGTTTTCAACAATGTAGTATTCATTAGGGTTTTCCGGATTGATGATCTTATATCCGCATCCTCCTTCACTTAGAGGATTAAGTGTTATCCTCTGTTCCTTTCCTGCTTCAAGTGTTGTCAGACGTTTCCATCCCATGAAATCTTTTTCGTATGCGCTATACCCGCATGGACAATATCCGTCAGCACAATAGTTGCCGGAATCCATAATGTCCCAATAGTCCATGCCAAAAGCAACATATCCTGTATCATATAGATCCGGTAGTCCAAGAGCATGACTCAGTTCATGACACATCGTGCCGATGCCATCTGTTTTACCATTATATGTTTCGTTGTTGCATACGTATGCGTCAAAGGTCACACCGCATATTGTGGCTTTTTGGTTAACTTCTTTAGGCCATATTGTATTAGTGTCTTCACTTGCATTTTCTCCTTCTCCGGCATATATGAAATAGGCGATGTCCACACTACCGTCATTATTGTTGTCGAACTGTGACCAGTCTATTCCCTTCTTGTCAGCTTTTTCTATTGCTTCTGCAAAGAACTTATCTATGTTGCTGTCTTTAATCATTCCCGTGTTCTTGCCATAGTATGCATATTCTTTGTCAAGCGTAATCGGACCAATAATGGTGAATTCCGGCTGGAATAAACTGTCACTTTGTGCAATGAAATAATCCTTTACTGAACCAGCACTGCCTGCACCTGTATAATTTATTCCGTTATTTGTCCCGTTGCAATATTTGTCAAAAAAATCGTTTATCTTTTCTGCTGTTTCTGCTGCCGAAAAAGCCAGATTCTTAAATTCAACCAGTATGACAGGTATGTTTGGGGAACCAATAGAGGAAAGCGGGGCGGTGGATGCAAGACCTATGTGGCTCATCTTTTCATTTACGATACCGTTTTTCTTAAGAGGGTGGAGCGGATATATTTCATTACCTCGTTTCATCAGTCTTGTCGCTTTCTTTTCTTGCTCGCCGCGTTCATTTATGTTGTGAGCTATGATGGGAGAAAGTTTGAAGCCTTCTTCTCCGATTGATTCCACATAGCAATAGTCTCCGGAATTGCTTTTTGCCACTACGAAACCATCTGTTGTTTGAAAGTAGGAGAATCCGCCATCACCTATATGACGAAGCTGGATTTCAGTCCCGTCACTTTGTTGGGCATATATAATGTTCTTGCGTGGTTTTATGCCTGCATTTACCGTCAGTATGGCTGACATTGCTGTCAGAAGTATAAACATTCGTTTGAATTTCATTATTTTATGGATATTTGTATGATGAGAGTAATTAACCAATTTTTTGGAATGAAAACATGTGCTTTATCTTGGCAGTCTGAAATCCCCTTTGTCGGCTTTTTGTATATTATGCCTTTTGGTATATTTACAATTGCAAAAATAGTCAATCATATTGATAAATATAGCATCTGTACTCATAAAATTTAATTTGTTAACACTCTGATGTGATGCATAGTATTTTATGATATGGTTGGTGGTTGGATGGCAGAGGTTGGCAGTTCTTGTGCTCCCCAATTAATCATGGCATTGAACATTCTTATGTGTGAGAATGATTTTATCATCTCAGGGCTGATGTCAGCCTCTTTTAAGATACCTCTGTCTATCAGTGATTCTCGCTGGGTGCCTTTTAATAGCGGATAGAGTGGGGTATACCACTCTGAACCATCGTATAAGGCAATATTGGCAATAGAAGTGTCGGTCAGTAGCCCGTTTTTTACTATAAGAATATCATCTTGTTCTTTGCGTAAGTCAAACAGACGATTGATGTCGCCACGGTTTGCGCTTTTGTATGTATAGTCTATTTCATCAGAGTGGACCATGCGTAACGAACGAACTGTTCTGAGGATATAGGGAGAATAGGTTATCTCTATTATGCCTTTTTCTCCATACACTATCCGGCATCTTGTTATTGTTCCGTCCATGTCTGGTGATGGATGAAGGTATTCTGCCAGATGAATCGGGGTGTGTATTCCGAATAAATGACGACGTGTTTCGTTTAGTCTTCGTTCATGATAGCATAAGTTGCATGTCTGGCCATGTTCTATACGTATCGTTTCAATAAATAGGCACATAGATTTTCTGTATCATTTCGTTATATTCGTCTTTTGCATGGCTTTGTGAGGTTATGCCTCCTCCTGCTTTGTAAAACAACCTTCCGTCTTCTTGTTCAATGAAGCGTATCATCACAGCACTGTCAAGACTTTGACCGTCGTATTGTCCCATTATACCAGTGTAAAATCCACGTTGATATCCTTCTGCTTCAGTGATGATGGCACATGTTTTTGCTTTGGGAGCACCAGTAATGGAACCTGCCGGCAATTGGCTAAAAATGATGTCGCCGATATGCGACTGATAGTTTTCCGGTAATATTCCGGTGATTTCCGAACTTGTCTGAAGAATGGAACCGGCATGGGTGTCAACTCTTTCACAATAACGGTAGCGGTTCACTTTCACTTCATTTGCCACCATGCTTAAGTCATTGCGTATTAAATCTACAATGGTGGCATGTTCTGCCGCTTCCTTTCTGTCTTCCGTCAGTTGTCGACATGCTTCCGGATGTGATGCGCTGATAGTCCCTTTCATTGGATATGAACTGATTTTTCCGTCTCTGATTTTTATGAATGTTTCAGGAGAGAAACACACGAAATGGTCTTTCAACCATAGTTTATATGAAGCCTTTGAGTGGTTGAATATTTCTTCAAATGTAAGATTAGTTTCAATCGGGATTTTACATGTGAGATTTGTAAGATAACTGTTCCCTGCCATGATATTGTTTTTTACAATATGAAACGACCTGCAATATTCTTCAAATGTTGGAGGAAAAACATTCCACACAAGCTCCTTGCATCTGTGCTCACCACATGATATGACATTTCCCTTGCCGTTAAATTCATATCTGCATACTTTCTGGTCTATTTTATTCTTTTCTTCTATAAATGAATACTGCTGCTTATAATCAATTATGAAAATGAATTCTTTGCCGGCTTCTGCCAGCTTGTTTATACATTGTATTGCGTCTGGTTTACTATAGAAATGCATCAACTAAAAAATAAGTGTTAAAAATAATATATGTGGTGGACTCCAATCTGCCCTCACAGTCTGTGGCATTGTTGTCAAGTAACAGGCGAAGAACCTCGATTTTTATCTTTCAGGAGATTTCAGTCGTCTTGTCATTATGTGCCTCGGCAGATAATGAAGGTTTTATTTAATAGAGCGTATCAAGATTGAATTGTGTTCTGTCTGTGGAACTCAATCCGAATGTTTTAATATCTCAGTCATACATTTTGTTTATTAATTATTATCTAATATTTTTTAGACACGACAAGAATTGATTTTTATATTTATAAATATTTAATTTTTAGCATTTTATATTTGTATATATAAAATGGTGGTTTGGAGTACATACATATTCCTCCATGAAAACTACTAATTCCAAGGACTTGGTCAAAGTTAACCAAATCCTCCCGATTATGCAAGAACATTTTGGAAAAACAATGAATCTTGTCAATATAAAGCAGATGGCATATATTGTCCATGTGTTTTGCATTGTTTGAATAAGGAATATGCCGCAGGTACACTACAAATGTTTGTCTGGAAGTTCTGCGGTAGACATTGATTTTGGAACTATGATATTTGCCTTGTGCTTCCGTACTCTATGATATACCTCTTCCTTTATATAGTAAGTATATGTAGTGGAATATGGATGAAAATGTGGGTTAAAAAGAACATGATGCCATTTTGTATTTGCGCATATTGCAAAAAATAACTACTTTTGCAGAATGATAGGTATTTTGCCGTAGGCTATATATGCCTATTTTTATAAATTTAGCTGTGAGTGGTGTGACATGACGTATCTCTTATTTTGAGGTTGTTGCATCTGGCAGGATATTTTCCATATAACATAGATATATTCAAGATCAACATGCAATACAGATTCTTTTATTTGATAGAAGAGAACTGTGTTGGTGGTGACAGTAACAATATAGAATATGGCAACAAACACCCCATATCTTGAAGTTCTTAAGCTTACGAAGCGGATAGGTGATCGTACTTTATTTGAAAACATCTCGTTTACAATAGGTGAAAAGGAACACGTTGGTCTGATCGCTAAAAACGGTACAGGCAAATCCACGTTGCTTTCCATCATAGCTGGTATAGAAGGCTATGAAGAAGGTGATATCATATTCAGACGCGATTTGAAAGTGGGATATCTTGAACAGTCTCCTTCTTATCCGGGAGATTTGTCTGTAATAGAGGCTTGTTTTTGGCATGGAAGTGAAGTTACAGAACTCATCCGAAGATATGAACAATGTATGGCAGCAGGCGAGACAGGAAACGAATTTGAAGAAATTCTTTCGGAAATGGACCGTCTGAAAGCGTGGGACTATGAATGTAAAGTCAAACAGATTCTTTCCCAACTGAAGATTCATGATTTCGGACAGAAGATTTCCCAACTTTCCGGAGGACAGATAAAGCGTGTAGCGCTTGCTAACGTGTTGATTTCTGAGCCGGATATGCTTATACTTGATGAACCTACCAATCATCTTGATCTTGAGATGATAGAGTGGCTGGAGAATTATCTGGGGCGGACGACAATGAGTTTGCTGATGGTTACTCATGACCGTTATTTCCTTGATCGTATTTGTTCGTCTATCATTGAGATGGATGATTCAAGAATTTATACGTATAAAGGTAACTATAGTCTGTATCTTGACAAGAGGCAGGAACGTATAGATAATTTCAATCAGGAGATTCAGCGTGCCAATAATCTTTACCGCACAGAACTTGAGTGGATGCGTCGTATGCCGCAGGCGCGTGGTCATAAGGCTAAATACAGGGAAGATGCTTTTTATGAGTTGGAAAAGGTGGCGAAACGCAGGATAGACAATAATGCTGTGCAGTTGAAGATGGATTCCACATATATAGGGAGTAAAATTTTTGAGGCTTCCGGAGTATGCAAATCGTTTGGTGAGAAAGTGATATTGAGCAATTTCGATTATGTGTTTTCACGATATGAGAAAATGGGGATTGTAGGTAATAATGGTACGGGTAAGTCTACCTTCATAAAAATGCTGCTGGGAGTGGAACCTTATGATGCTGGTTGTATTGATATCGGAGAAACTGTGCGTTTCGGATACTATTCGCAGGAGGGAATGCGTTTTGATGACGGGAAGAAAGTGATAGATGCCGTGCGTGAAATTGCAGAATATGTCGAAGTGGGCAAAGGAGAGAAGCTCACGGCAAGCCAGTTTTTGCAGCATTTTCTTTTTCCTCCTGAAACGCAGTATAATTATATAAGCAAACTTAGTGGCGGTGAGCGTAGAAGATTATATCTATGTACAGTCTTGATGCGCTCTCCAAATTTTCTTGTTCTTGATGAGCCTACCAATGATCTTGATATTGTCACATTGCAGATTTTGGAGGAATATCTGAAAGATTTCCGTGGATGTCTTATTGTCGTGAGCCATGATCGCTATTTCATGGACAAGGTGGTAGACCATCTGCTTGTTTTCCGTGGTGGAGGCGATATACGTGATTTTCCTGGAAACTACACACAGTACCGGGAATGGAAGACATTGGCTGATAAAGTTGAGGCTGAAAAGAAACAGGAGAAAAGTAAGTCTGTGGAAGTACCTGAATCACCACGTCGAAATAGCGGGGAACGTAAAAGACGACTGACATTTAAGGAAAAGAAAGAGATGGAGCAATTGGAAGTTGATATAGAACGTCTGGAAGCAGAAAAGAAGGAAATTGAAACTGCTTTGTGTTCCGGCGGTATTTCTGTGAATGAAATAACGGAACTCTCCAAGCGCTTGCCTTTGCTTAATGAAGAACTTGATGAGAAGTCGATGCGGTGGCTTGAGTTGAGTGAGATATAAGGAACTTAGCAGTCCAGTCGGATGTATGTTAGTAGATGTGTCGGTTCAAGTCAGATGCTTGTGAAGCTCTGATAACCATAAAATAGAATATAAATAACTGAAATATGATAATAAAAAGTGCCGAGTTCAAATGTAGCAGTCCGCGTGCAGATATGTGTCCGCAGACAGATATTCCTGAATATGCTTTTATCGGGCGTTCCAATGTGGGAAAGTCAAGTCTTATAAATATGCTCACAGAACGTAATAAACTTGCCATGACGTCAAGTACTCCGGGGAAAACAATGCTGATCAATCATTTCCTTATCAATAAGGAATGGTTTCTTGTTGACTTGCCCGGCTATGGGTACGCGCAGAGAGGCAAGAAAGAAATGGATAAATTATGGAACCTTATTTCTCATTATGTCCTGAATCGTGAACAGCTTACCTGTTTGTTTGTGTTGATAGACATCAGGCATGAACCTCAAAAAAAAGATTTGGATTTCTTTACGTTTCTTGGTGAAAACGGTGTACCTTTTTCTATTGTATTTACAAAAGCTGACAAACAGAGTCATTCTAAGAATTCTCTGAATGTGTTGAATTATCTGAAAGTGCTGAAGGAACAATGGGAAGAGTTGCCTCCTCATTTTGTCACCAGTTCCACATCGAGAGACGGTCGTGAAGAATTGTTAGGGTATATTGAACAGATAAACAAAAGTCTTCGGTCTTGAATGTCTATATGTATATGTTCATTTTTTGCTGTCCGTATAGGTTTCGGACAGTGAACAGTATGGCTATACATTGATAAAAATAAATTATACAGAAAAACGAAAAATGGTTTGTCAGACGGAATTTAAGCTACATCCCCACAGACGCGGATTTCATCTTATTACAGATGAAATCCTGTCAAATCTGCCGGTGCTTCCTGAAGCTGGGCTTCTTAATTTGTTCATAAAACATACAAGTGCTGCATTGTCAATCAACGAAAATGCAGATCCGGATGTCAGAACAGATATGGAAGCTATATTCAATCGCCTTGTCCGTGAACGAGAACCTTATTACAGTCATGTTCTGGAAGGTGATGATGATATGCCAGCCCATGCAAAAAGTGTTATTACAGGGCTTTCTCTTACAATTCCTATAACGGGCGGAAAACTTAATCTTGGGACATGGCAGGGTATATATTTGTGTGAATTCCGCAATCATGGTGGGAGCAGGCGGGTCGTGGCTACTATTATTCAGTGAGAAATCTAAAAAAAACTTTATGATGTTTTTTTATTATACAAAAGCTGCAAAGAATTAGATTATTTTAGTTACTTTTGCAAAAATATTTGAAGATACTTGTCTTTATGGAGCATTGAATATGCTTTATAATCTTCCAAATAACATAAACCTCCTTCTTTTAGCTGTAGACTTAATATGGGATGAACACAAGGACAGGTGTATTCCTTTTCCAATGTTTGTAGTTTCAAATATGTTAAAGCTTTTCAATACAACTTTTATGGGCATATTTATGTGTCTTAGGTGTAGTTTAGAACTTTGTAAGAAGAATAATCATATCACATTATATGTACAATTTAGAACAGTTAAATGAGAAAGACATCTCTGAACTTCAGAGTATAGCTGAAGAAATGGATGTTGCCGGATATTCCGGTTTAGATAAAAACGAACTTATATTTAGGATTATCGATACACAAGCAGATGCATATGCTTCGACAAAAGGAGTGGACAAACAAGCTACCCGCAAACGTTCAAGAATAAGTGTGAAGAATGTGGACCGTGTATACACAGCTAATCAATTGAACGCTAAGAAAATAGATAAACCGATGAAAATAACAAAAGACGATTCTTTGTTTGCGGATCTTTCTGAAGAAGAAAAGAATATGCTTTCACAAATGTCTACTACTGCAGAAACAGACCAAGATGGAGCAATAGACAATCAGGCGAAAGAGGAGACTCCTGCCCCAAAGAAGCGTGGACGTAAGCCTGGAAGCAAAAACCGTAAGACAATAGAACGTGAAGAACAGGAAAAGACTCTGACAGAGCAGGAGGAGCCGTCTGCAAGTTCCGAACAGATTATGACAGAAGGTGCTGGTACTGTTAATGATGCTTTGGAGGATAAAGAAAGTATGCAACAGGAAGAAAGCAAAGGTGAAGAAAGTGGTATTGGCAGTGTGGTACCTGAAGCTTCTTATGTGCCGAGTGAGAACAAAAAGGAGGAGACCATAATCAATAAAATTCCTCTTGCAGGCGGAAAATTCGATGACGGTTCAGATTTTATTATACTTGAAGATATTCCAAATGAAGAGGCTGTGGATGTAAGTCCGATGGACTTTTTCAATAAATTTGAGGAAGAACATCGTTCTTTTAATTCTTCCCGTGCTGATGAGCCTGCTTTCATCCCTGTAGCAGCCGAATCTGTGGCAAAGGAAAAGATGTTTGACTTCAGCGATATTCTGACAGCTTCCGGTGTGCTTGAAATAATGGATGGATACGGATTCTTGCGTAGCTCGGACTATAATTATCTGCCTTCTCCTGATGATATTTATGTAAGTCAGGCTCAGGTAAAGCATTTCGGACTTAAGACAGGAGACGTGGTTGAAGGTACGATACGTCCTCCGAAAGAGGGAGAAAAGTTCTTCCCTCTTGTGAAGATTGATAAAATAAACGGGTGCGCTCCTTCTATTGTGCGTGACAGAGTGCCTTTTGAATATCTAACCCCTCTTTTCCCTGACGAGAAATTTAAGTTATGCAAGGGATTCAATGATACCAAGTCTTCGCGTATAGTTGACCTTTTCTCTCCGATAGGTAAAGGACAGCGCGCGTTGATAGTCGCACAGCCTAAGACTGGTAAGACTCTTCTTATGAAGGACATTGCAAATTCTATTGCCTCCAATCATCCTGAAGCATATCTTATTATGCTGCTTATAGATGAGCGTCCGGAAGAGGTGACAGACATGGCTCGTACTGTGAACGCAGAGGTGGTTGCTTCTACCTTTGATGCTCCTGCTGAGAATCATGTGAAAATTGCTGGGATAGTTCTTGAAAAGGCTAAGCGTATGGTTGAATGCGGGCATGATGTGGTTATTTTCCTGGACTCTATTACAAGGCTTGCGCGTGCATACAATACTGTTAGTCCGGCATCAGGCAAGGTCCTTTCGGGTGGTGTAGATGCCAATGCTCTTCATAAGCCGAAAAGATTCTTTGGTGCTGCAAGAAACATTGAAGGAGGCGGTTCGCTGACAATTATTGCTACGGCATTGATTGATACCGGTTCTAAGATGGATGAGGTTATTTTTGAGGAATTTAAGGGCACTGGTAATATGGAGCTTCAGCTTGACCGATCATTGGCTAATAAACGTATATTCCCTGCTGTGAATCTTACAGCATCAAGTACTCGCCGTGATGATCTGCTTCAGGATCAGACCACTCTAAACCGTATGTGGGTATTGAGGAAGCACATTGCAGACATGAATCCGATTGAGGCAATGGATACGGTAATGAATCATATTGAGAGAACTAAGAATAATGAAGAGTTTCTTATCAGTATGAACGGATAGGATATGAGGCTATAAGGTTATAAGTTTGTGAAGTTTTTTATACTCTGGTATTGTGTACTCCGGATCTTCATGCTTTACTTCTTATAACCTTATAGTTTTATTGTCACACATATATGGATGTTTTCTCAAAAGTGACCAATAAAGATTGGATAAGGTAAATTTACAAAAATGCAGTAAAAGTATCCAAAACTTGAATTGCTTACAAAAAGAACTCTTTTGAAGTTTGATTTTTACAATTTGTGACAAGCGGGCTATAGAAAATAGGAGTATTCTGAAAAAAGCATGGAATATTTATATGTGCGAATATATGGTTTTGAGGATAAAAAATAGGGCTTTTTTGTGAAGTTTTTAAGTGGTATGAATAATTTTGGATCCTCTTAGGAACTTTTATTCATTCTGTTATTATGTCCATCAGATGATTAAAAAGAACAGATTCTAAACCTTGTTGTCCAGTTTATAATTTTACCTTATTTACTTTTTTTTCATCAAATAATGGGTTATCTTTGTCTGCTAATAAATAAAGAGGAAAGCATGGACGAATATAAAATTTTCAAAATAGACCTTTCGCATTTTCCGCGTGACGAGCATTCTGCTCAAATAGAGGGACAATTGTTCCTTTCTGACAATATAGATGAACCGGGTAATACGTATGGTTGGTCTGATGATAAATCTTCAATTCAGATAAAGGATATGTCTATTATATTCATTTGTCTGGCTGGTTCTGCAAAAATAATGATCAATATGCATGAGCGAGAAATGATTCGTGGTACTGTAGGTACTGTTTTTGCCGGAAGTTTTTTTCAGATGCAGCATATGTCTGATGATTTTGTCTGTGCGATGATTGCTGTTTCGCAGAATTTTATGGACTATTCCGGTAATGTGAAAATGGGAATCAGGTTTATGCGTAATGCCATGAATGATCCGTTCAATACTTTGGGTGAAGAGGAATTGTCAGAGACTTTGGATATATATCGTTTCATGAAGCGTAAACTTTATGACAAAAACAATAGATACAAGATAGAAATAGCCAAGAATTTTCTTAATATATTGAAATGTTCTACTTTCCAGTCGATGGAAAATTCTCAGGAAGAAGATGAACCTGTAAAGTCGACATCAAGAAAGGAGGAGATTTTCTTGAAGTTCATTTCTGAGGTAGAGAAACATTACAGGACAAATAGAAATGTGGCATTTTATGCGGAAAAATTATTTGTTTCTCCAAAGTATTTGTCATCCGTCATACATGAAGTCAGTAGGAAATACGCTACGGACTGGATTGATGATTATGTTATTCTGGAAGCTAAATCAATGCTTCGTGGAAGAAGATTTACAGTGAAGGAGATATGTAACAGACTGAATTTCGCAAATCAATCTTTTTTTGCAAAATATTTCAAACAGCATACAGGCTATACTCCAAAGGAATATAGAAACTCATGAACAGGATACGGAGTACGAAAAAATATATTCGTCCCAATCTGATATAGATGTGTTTATGCTTTTTCAATTCAAAAAATATATAAGAATGGATTTTATTAAGATTAATCCTGCAGATAATGTGGCTGTTGCCATAAAGCCTCTTAAGAAAGGAGGACGGATTGTTGTCGATGATAGAGAAATAATCTTGAATAATGATGTACCGGCAGGCCATAAATTCTTGTTGAAAGACTGTGTACAAGGTGAAGACATTATAAAATATGGTTATCCTATCGGACATCTGTGTGAAGATCATCTTTGTGGAGACTTTATAAATGATTCTAATATAAAGACTAATCTTGAGGGACTGCTGGAGTATACGTACACTCCGGTTGATACAACTCTTGATATCAAAGACCGTCACCTGACATTCAACGGATATAGGCGCGCAAACGGACAGGTCGGTATCCGAAATGAAGTATGGATTATCCCTACTGTCGGATGCGTGAATGGAGTAGCTAATCAGTTGGCTGAGCGGTTAAAGGCGGAGGTCAATTTGACGAATAGTGGAGTGGAACGTATTGTTTCGTTTCCTCATAATTACGGATGTTCTCAGTTAAGTGACGACCATGAGAATACACGTCGTATATTGCGTGATATGGTGTTGCATCCAAATGCCGGTGCGGTGTTGGTAGTTGGGCTTGGATGTGAAAATAACCAGCCGGACAAATTTGAAGAGCTTCTTGGTGATTACGACCACAATCGTATCCGTTTTATGGTAAGCCAGAAGGTTGAAGGTGATGAAGTGGAAGAAGGAATGAAGATTCTTCGCGAGCTTTATTCCATTGCTTCTGCTGACAAGCGGGTTCCTGTTTCTCTTTCAGAACTCCGTGTAGGATTGAAATGTGGGGGATCGGATGGTTTTTCTGGTATAACTGCTAATCCTTTGCTTGGAGTCTTTTCTGATTTCATTGTGGCTCAAGGTGGAACAACTGTACTTACGGAGGTCCCGGAAATGTTTGGAGCAGAAACAATATTAATGAACAGATGTGCGGACAGTGCTTTGTTTGACAAGACAGTAAAATTGGTGAATGACTTCAAGAGCTATTTCTTGAGTCATGGAGAGCCTGTCGGAGAGAATCCTTCTCCGGGGAATAAGGCTGGAGGAATATCGACACTTGAGGAAAAAGCGCTTGGTTGTACTCAGAAGTGCGGTAAGAGTGCGGTAAGAGGTGTCCTTGCTTATGGTGAGCGGATTGAAGAAAAAGGGTTGAACTTATTGTCTGCCCCAGGTAATGATCTCGTGGCTTCTACTGCTCTTGCTGCTTCTGGATGTCATATGGTTCTTTTCACTACAGGACGAGGTACCCCATTTGGTACTTTTGTACCGACAATGAAGGTGTCTACAAATAGTGATCTTGCCGCAGCTAAGCCTAATTGGATAGATTTTAATGCCGGAACGATTGTAGAAGGTGTGCCTATGGAAGGTGTGGCAGAGCAATTTATACAGAAAGTTATAAGTGTGGCAAATGGAGAACCTACATGGAATGAGAAGAAGAATTATCAGGAAATAGCTATATTCAAGACAGGTGTCACTCTTTGATTGCTTGTCTTGTCTGCTGTGATTATTTAATATGGGGGCACGCTATGGTTGTACCCTCATATTTTTTATGAGTAAACAGAAGTTGGTTCTATTTATATTAACGCATTTTTTATGGAAACGAAAAAGGGCTTTTTTGCATTGTCTCCTCTTATAGTCTTTCTTTGTATTTATCTTGTCACAAGTATTGTGATGCATGATTTTTATAAGATGCCTATTACTGTGGCATTTATGTTGTCTTCAATATATGCTGTGATTATTACCAAAGGAAGTATCAATAAGCGGATTGAGATTTTTTCAAAAGGAGCAGGAAGCAAGAATATGATGCTTATGATATGGATTTTTATTCTTGCGGGTGCATTTGCCTCTTCAGCCAAGATGATGGGAGCAGTGGATGCGACTGTAAACCTTACTTTGCATGTGTTGCCTGATTCGTTGCTATTGCCTGGGATATTTCTTGCTGCATGTTTCATATCACTGGCTATAGGTACATCGGTCGGTACAATTGCAGCTTTAACCCCTGTGGCTGTTGGTATAGCGCATGAGGCAGGCATCAACTTGCCGTTTATTGTGGCAATAGTAATAGGTGGTGCTTATTTTGGAGACAATTTGTCGTTTATTAGTGATACAACCATTATAGCCACTCAGACTCAGGGGTGTAAGATGAGTGACAAGTTCAAGGTCAACTCCCGTATTGTTTTCCCGGTGGCTGTGATGATGATAATTGCCTATTTCTTTGTTGGAATGAATGTGAGCAAGCCTTCTGACATTCCTCAAGTCGATATAATAAAGGTTTTGCCATATATGGTTGTCATCGTTACGGCTATATGTGGGTTGCATGTATTGCTGGTACTTGTAATTGGAGTATTGCTGACGGGAACCATAGGAATATTGAATGGTAGCTATAGTATGTTCGGATGGTTTTCAAGTGTGGCGCAGGGAATGGAAAATATGAGTGAGCTTATCATCATGACTCTTATTGCCGCAGGTATGCTTGCCATGATTCGGCATAATGGCGGGATAGACTTTATCATTTCAAGGCTTACAAGAGGTGTGTCGGGCAAGCGTAGTGCAGAGTTTTGTATTTCTGCTCTTGTGTGTCTGGTTAATATATGTACAGCCAACAATACAGTGGCAATCATTGCTACAGGTCCGATAGCTAATGATATAGCTGTTCGCTTTGGCATAGATAAGCGTAAGAGTGCAAGTCTTCTTGATACAGCATCCTGTTTTACTCAAGGCTTATTGCCTTATGGAGCGCAGATGTTGATAGCTGCCGGACTTGCATCTGTAAATCCCGTGAGTATACTTGCGTATCTTTATTACCCTATGGCACTTGGAGTTGCTGTCGTTTTGTCCATCTTTATGCGATATCCAAGAAAATATTCTTGAGTCTATATTGTCATGTCAAGATATGTCTTTATATCATTCTGGAATTGTTTTTTATGTGTAAAAGGTGCTGACGTTGGTTTCTTGGAAAAATGCTTTTTTGCATCAATCCGTTATTTTTGTGCTTTTGAAAGTAACATTCTGAAAGATTTGGAAGTTTATATATTACATTTTGTTGCTATTTTATGCTTTATGACTTTACAAATATCAGCATAATTTATATTTTAAAGTAAAAAATATCTGTATTCTTATTGATATTATTGCAAAATGTTATATCTTTGCAGCGAAAATAAAACAAAAAGAAACAATTATATAGATATATGGCGACAACAATACACTTCACAAAGATGCATGGGGCTGGAAATGATTATATTTATGTGTATACTCCGGATAACCCCATTGCTGCTCCGGACAAAGTGGCGATAGAGTGGAGCCGCTTCCATTTTGGCATCGGTTCTGACGGACTTATCTTGATTGGTCATTCTGACAAAGCGGATTTTTCAATGCGTATATTCAATAATGATGGTTCGGAAGCTATGATGTGTGGCAATGGCATACGATGTGTCGGAAAATTTGTGCGTGACCATAACTTGACAACTAAAGAAGAAATAACAGTGGATACTTTATCCGGAGTAAAAGCTATAAGGTTGTATGCAGATGAGAGAGGAGAAGTTGACAGGGCGCGTGTTGACATGGGAAAACCACTACTTGAAAATACAGCTCAACTGGCTACTGGAACCGGAGGTATGCTGGCAGGAACTATTAAGGAAGACGGAATGAGTTTTGTTGGTACATTTGTTTGTATGGGCAATCCTCATTTCGTTATTTTTGTAGATGACATAGCTTCTGTCAGTTTGTCGGATATTGGACCCAAACTGGAGAATAATATGCTGTTTCCGGAGCGTTGTAATATTGAATTTGCAGAGGTTAGACCTGATGGTGTAATTCGAATGAGGGTTTGGGAAAGAGGTTCCGGAATTACGATGGCATGTGGTACAGGAGCATGTGCTACGGCTGTTGCAGCATTCCTGAACGGAAAGTCTGGCAGAAACAGTCGGATACAGATGGATGGCGGATGTTTGGATATAGAATGGAATGAAAATGACAACCATGTTTATATGACAGGTCCTGCAATCAGGGTGTTTGATGGTGTGATAAGATTAGATGACAGATATTTTCAGCATTAAGGTAATAAAGATAAAATATTAATTTGGTATGCACCTCGAAAAGGCATGTGCCAAGTGATACAATTGTGATTTATGGCATTAGTAAATGAAAATTTTTTGAAATTGTCGCAGAATTATCTGTTTTCAGATATTGCGAAAAAAGTAAATGCATACAAAGTAGCGCATCCAAAAGCGAAGATCATTCGTCTTGGGATAGGCGATGTCACTCAGCCATTGGCGCCAGCTGTCATTGAGGCTATGCATAAGGCTGTAGATGAAATGGCATCAGCTCATACATTCCGCGGTTATGGTCCGGAACAAGGATATGAATTTTTGCAAGAAGCTATTATAAAGAATGATCTTGCTTCTCGTGGAGTACATGTTGAGCCTTCTGAAGTTTTTATCAATGACGGCGCAAAGAGCGATACAGGAAATATCGGTGATATATTAGCAAAGGATAATACAATATGTGTGACAGATCCAATCTATCCTGTGTATATTGATTCAAATGTGATGGCAGGCAGAGCTGGTGACATGCTTGGTGGAGTATGGTCGAATATTGTATACATGCCATGCAATGGTGAGAACGGTTTTGTGCCTGAACTTCCCAAACAGCGTGTCGACATTGTTTATCTATGTTATCCGAACAATCCGACAGGGACGGTGATAAGCAGAGCGGAGTTGAAGAAATGGGTTGACTATGCTTTGGCAAATGATACAATAATAATGTATGATGCTGCTTATGAGGCATACATCCAGAATCCGGATATTCCTCATTCTATATATGAGATAAAGGGTGCCAAGAAGTGCGCCATAGAGTTTCACAGTTTTTCCAAAACAGCTGGGTTTACAGGTGTAAGATGTGGATACACTATTGTGCCTAAGGAACTTATGGCTGTTAAGGTTGATGGAAGCAGAGTTTCATTGAATCAGCTATGGAACAGACGTCAGTGTACAAAGTTCAACGGTACGAGTTATATTACCCAACGTGCTGCTGAAGCCACATTCTCGACAGAAGGAAGAAAGCAGGTTTGTGACATTATTTCTTATTATATGGAAAATGCGCGCATGATGCGTGAAGCTTTTATCGAGATGGGGCTTGATACGTATGGAGGAGAGAATGCACCATATATATGGGTCAAGACACCTGCGGGAATGACTTCATGGCAATTTTTTGACAGTCTTCTTTACGAAGCAAATCTGGTCGGTACTCCCGGTGTTGGATTTGGTCCTTCCGGTGAAGGCTATTTCAGGTTTACAGCTTTTGGCCTAAAAGAAGACTGCATAGAGGCTGTGAGCAGATTAAAGAAATGGATGTAGTGAATCCGATATGTGGTAAGTAATGAAACAATAGGTATAAAATAATAACAACAATTAAACGTAATTATTATGGCTTCTAAATTGAGATTTAAGGTTGTGGATGAGGCTTTCAAGAGAAAGCCTATGGAAGTTGTCACTCCTGCAGAACGTCCTTCCGAATATTTCGGCAAGTATGTGTTCAATAAGCAGAAAATGTTCAAATATCTTCCTGCAAAGGTTTATAGAAAGATGTGTGATGTAATTGATAACGGAGCACCTTTTGACCGTGCTATTGCAGATGCTGTGGCTGAAGGTATGAAGAGATGGGCTATGGAGCTTGGTGTTACACATTATACACATTGGTTCCAGCCTCTGACAGACGGAACGGCAGAGAAGCATGACGGTTTTGTGGAGCATGACTGGAAAGGCGGAATGGTTGAAGAGTTTGAAGGCAAGCTGCTTGTACAGCAGGAGCCTGACGCTTCATCATTTCCGAATGGCGGTATTCGTTCCACTTTTGAGGCGCGCGGGTATTCTGCATGGGATCCTACATCTCCTGTATTTGTTATAGGCGATACTCTGATGATTCCTACAATCTTTATTTCTTATACCGGTGAGGCTCTTGACTATAAGGCACCTTTGAAGAAAGCTCTTTATGCTGTAGACAAGGCTGCAACAGCTGTATGTCAGCTTTTTTACCCGGAGGTTACTAAGGTTATCAGTAACCTTGGATGGGAACAGGAATATTTCCTCGTTGATGAATCATTGTATGCTGCACGTCCTGACCTCGTAATGACTGGACGTACGTTGATGGGACATGATTCTGCCAAGAACCAGCAGATGGACGACCACTATTTCGGTTCTATTCCTGAAAGAGTCGAGAATTTTATGAAGGATCTTGAGATTCATGCTCTTGAGCTGGGTATTCCTTGCAAGACCCGTCATAATGAGGTTGCTCCTAACCAATTTGAGCTTGCTCCTATTTTTGAAGAGACCAACCTTGCTGTAGACCACAACATGCTGATGATGTCTCTTATGAAGAAAGTAGCACGCAAGCATGGTTTCCGCTGTCTGCTTCATGAGAAGCCGTTTGCAGGTATTAATGGTTCCGGAAAGCATAACAACTGGTCATTGTCTACAGATACGGGTATACTGCTCCATGCTCCGGGCAAGACTCCGATGGAGAACCTCCGTTTCGTGACCTTTATTGTTGAAACTCTTAAAGCTGTCTATGAACATAACGGATTGCTCAAGGCTTCTATCACATCTGCTACAAATGCACATCGTCTTGGTGCAAACGAGGCTCCTCCGGCAATTATCTCTTCATTCCTCGGCAAGACTGTTTCTGATCTTCTTGAGCATGTAGAGAACTCTACTGACGATGACATTCTTACTATTGCGAGCAAGACTGCAATGAAGCTTGACATACCGTCAATTCCTGAGCTTCTGATTGACAACACAGACCGTAACCGTACATCGCCATTCGCATTTACGGGAAACAGATTTGAATTTCGTGCCGTAGGTTCTGAAGCAAATTGCGCATCTGCAATGCTTACTCTCAATACTGCTGTAGCCGAAGCTCTCACAACTTTCAAACAGCGTGTGGATGCCCTCATTGATAAGGGAGAAGCGAAAGAAAGTGCCATTCTGAAGGTTGTGCGCGAAGACATCAAATATATCAAGCCTATTCATTTTGACGGTAACGGGTATAGTGATGAATGGAAAGAGGAAGCCGCAAGACGCGGACTGGATTGTGAAACAAGTTGCCCTCTTATTTATGACAATTATCTCAAGCCTGAAAATGTCAGAATGTTTGAGTCAATGAAAGTTATGACAAAGTTCGAGCTTGAAGCACGTAATGAAATCAAATGGGAGACATATACAAAAAAGATTCAGATTGAAGCGCGTATTTTTGGTGATCTTTGTTTGAATCACATTATTCCAGTAGTAACGCGTTATCAGTCTATGCTGATTGACAATGTGCATAAGGTTATGGATATTTTTGATGCAGAGAAGGCAAAGCGGGTTTCTGCAAATAACCTTTATCTGATAGAGAAGATTTCAGAGCATGAATCATTTATTGTTGAGAATGTGGAGAAGCTTATCGAGGCTCGTAAGGTTGCCAATAGGATAGACACTGAACGTGAAAAGGCTATTGCATACCATGATACAGTTGCTCCTATAATGGAGGCTATCCGTTATCATATTGATAAGCTGGAATTGATTGTCGATGATGAAATGTGGTCTCTGCCTAAGTATAGAGAACTTCTTTTCATACGATAATAATTATTGAAATAGAATCCCCTTTTAGGTAGTGTGGTAAAAGAGGATTGGATTTATAATGAAAACGGAGAAATAATCTATTTCTTTTGTTGGTTGTTTTTAATTGGTAAAGAGGACGCTGTGAAGTGTCCTCTTTATAGTTTCAATATGATTATTCTTTTTCTTCCTTCTTCGGGAACTTGCCCAACCAACGCATTTGCCTGAGTATCCACGTCTGACGTTTATACATATATCTTGAAGGTTCGCTACTATTATATTTTAACGGATTAGGCAGTGAAGCCGCAATAAGTGCACACTGGTTGCGTGTAAGGTCCTGTGCGGAACATTTGAAATGTTCTCTTGCCACAGCTTCAGCACCATATATTCCGTCGCCCATTTCTATTGTATTTAGATATACTTCCATGATACGATGCTTGTCCCATATTACTTCAATAAGTATGGTGAAATATACTTCAAGTCCTTTTCTTATCCAATTTGAATTTGGCCATAGAAAAACATTTTTTGCTGTTTGCTGGCTGATAGTGCTTGCTCCTCTGCTTCGCTCTCCTGATTTTCTTTCTTCAATAGCTTTTTCGATTTGTGTAAGGTCAAATCCATTGTGGTTCATAAAGTTCTGGTCTTCGCTTGCCCATACCGCAAGTGGAAGATATGGAGATATGGAGTCGAGTGGTACCCAGCTGTGTTTGAGTTTGATCTGCTCACCATTTTTTACCTGTTGAAAACATCTGATGAACATGAGCGGAGAGAACGGAACCTGAACATATTTAAATAATACAACCGCTGATATAGAGGATCCCAAAAAGACAATCAGAATCCATTTTATAATATTGCCTATTCTATTTAAAATCTTGCCCATCGTTAGTCTTATATTGTGTTCATTAAGGCATTGTTTGAGTCGGATGACTTGTTTGCCTCTAATAAAAAATAGGGGTACGGATGAGAATTTCATCATCCATACCCTATGAAAATAGTGAAAGAACTATGTTTTTGCTATCGCCTGATTTTAATTATTGAAGAGTACCTGCATTTGCAGCATCAATCATAGCTTGGCTTGCATACAGATATACTTCAACACGGCGGTTCTGGGTACGTCCTGCAGCTGTGCTGTTGTCTGCTACTGGTTCTGTAGAGCCTTTTCCCTGAACTGTTGCTATCTGACTTGCAGCTACACCGCAAGAACGGAGATAATTTTCTACAGACTGTGCACGCTTTTCTGACAACGGATTATTGATGGCGTCAGTTCCGGTATTGTCTGTATGACCGTAAATAGCCACATCTGCATCATTGTAAGTTTTGAGAACTTTTGCAAAATCGCTAAGTGATGTCTTTGCAGCAGCATTGAGGTCAGACTTGTTTGTTGCGAAAAGGATACCACTGTCGAAAGTAACTTTTACAGCTGAAAGTCCGTTTGCATCAGTTACGCTTTCAACCTGTGCATTTTTTACAGCTTCTGCAGCAGCCTTAGCTTTGTCCATCTTCTTTCCGATGAGAATGCCGGCTGTAGTTCCTATAGCTGTTCCGGCAACAGCACCAATGACAGTTCCTTTTCCGTTACCTCCGATCAGACGTCCTGCCAATGCACCTACAGCTGCACCGCCTCCTGCGCCTATAAGACCACCTTTAGTAGTATTGCTTGCATTACATCCAGACAGCAAGAGAAGCACGCTGAGGACAGCGGCATTAAATTTTAAACTCTTCATAAACCCTTTGTTTTTATTAGTTATTAATGATTATTTCTTATTCCTGCTATATGCTATTAATAACATACAATCCAAATAATTGTTTGATATACTTTTTCAAAACGCTGCAAATATCGCCATAATAAACGAGAAAATTAAGGTTTTGGTACACTTTTTCGGTATTAATAGTTACTTTTGCATGGAAATTTCAAAAAGTGACATTATTTATGGCAAAAGAACTTAAAGATCTTACAAAACGAAGTGTCAATTATTCTCAGTGGTATAACGAACTTGTTGTAAAAGCCGATTTGGCTGAACAGTCTGATGTGCGTGGATGTATGGTCATAAAACCGTACGGATATGCTATTTGGGAGAAGATGCAACGGATACTTGACGATAAATTCAAGGAAACGGGTGTTCAGAATGCTTATTTTCCCCTCCTCATCCCTAAATCGTTCCTCAGCCGCGAGGCAGAGCATGTAGAGGGCTTTGCGAAAGAGTGTGCGGTGGTTACCCATTATCGTCTCAAGACAAATGAGAACCATGATGGAGTTATTGTTGACCCTGCTGCAAAATTGGAAGAAGAGCTGATAATCCGACCTACATCTGAGACTATAATATGGAATACATATAAGAATTGGATAAAATCATATCGTGATCTTCCGATATTGTGCAACCAGTGGTGTAACGTGATGAGATGGGAGATGCGTACACGTCTTTTCCTTCGTACTTCAGAATTTCTTTGGCAAGAAGGACATACGGCACATGCTACTCGTGAGGAGGCTGAAGAGCGTGCTAAGCAGATGTTGCATGTATATGCGGATTTTGCAGAAAAATATATGGCTGTACCTGTAATACAGGGTGTTAAGAGCGAAACGGAACGTTTTGCCGGTGCACTTGATACATATACGATTGAAGCTATGATGCAGGATGGCAAAGCTCTTCAGAGCGGAACATCCCACTTCCTCGGGCAGAATTTCGGACGTGCCTTCGATGTACAGTTCCTTAATAAAGAAAATAAGCCGGAATATGCATGGGCTACTTCATGGGGTGTTTCCACACGTTTGATGGGTGCACTTATTATGACCCATTCTGACGATAACGGACTTGTGCTTCCTCCAGCTCTTGCTCCTATTCAGGTTGTCATCATTCCTATATGGAAGACAGATGAACAATTGCAGCTGCTTAATGAGAAGGCTGATGCTATATGTCGTAATTTGCGTGCGCTTGGAATTAGCGTGAAATATGATAATGCAGATAATAAGCGTCCTGGATTCAAGTTTGCTGATTATGAGCTGAAAGGTATTCCAGTCCGTCTTGTTATGGGGGCGCGCGATCTTGAAAACGGAACAGTGGAAGTTATGCGTCGCGATACTCTTGAAAAGGAGACTGTACAGCTTGAAGGTATAGAAGAATATGTAAAGACACTTCTTGGTGACATACAGAACAATATTTATAAGAAGGCTGTCGACTACCGTGATGCTCATATCTATGAATGCGACAACTATGGAGAATTTAAGTCAAAGGTGAAAGACGGCGGATTCTTCCTTTGTCATTGGGATGGTACTGCTGAAACAGAAGCAAAGATAAAAGAAGAGACTCAAGCTACGATACGCTGTGTTCCTTTTGCTTATGAACAAACTCCGGGTGTGGACATGGTAAGTGGCAAACCTTCAAAGTGTCGCGTACTTATTGCACGTTCATATTAATTGGATTAAAATCCGGCTATAATATAGATACACAGAGAATACATGGAATCCTTTTGATATAATTGTGTTCTCTGTGTTTTTTATGTCTAAATATTTTCTGCCCCTTACAATTTTTAGCTTATATGGTGACACCGAAAGAACAAATAGAACGACTCAGGGAAGAGCTTCACAAGCATAATTACAACTATTATGTGTTGAGCAATCCGACGATTTCCGACTATGATTTTGACATGATGTTGAAACGGTTGCAGGAGTTGGAAAGTCAATATCCTCAATATGCGGATAAAAACTCACCTACACAAAGAGTCGGCAGCGACATCAACCAATCTTTTACACAAGTACCCCATAAGTATCCGATGCTTTCTTTATCGAATACTTATAATTCGGATGAAGTACGTGATTTTTATGAACGTGTGAAAAATGGTCTTGGAGGTGAAGAGTTTGAAATCTGTGCAGAAATGAAATATGATGGTCTGAGTATATCGCTTACATATATAGATGGTGTACTTGTACGTGCTGTGACGAGAGGGGATGGTGTACAGGGAGATGATGTTACAACCAATGTCCGTACAATAAAGAGCATTCCTTTGAAACTGCGTGAGGGAACTGGGTATCCGAGAGAATTTGAAATCCGCGGTGAGATTCTTATGCCTTGGACTTCGTTTGAGTCGCTCAATGCCGAACGCGAAGCGAATGGCGAACCCTTGTTTGCTAATCCGAGAAATGCAGCTTCAGGTACATTAAAATCACAAAAGTCTGAACTTGTTGCATCCCGCAAACTGGATGCTTATCTTTATTATCTTTTGGGTGATGAAATTCCGGCAGACAGTTCCCATTATGAAAATCTGCAGGAAGCGCGTAAATGGGGGTTCAAGATATCAGAAGGCTTGAAGAAATGCAGCAGCATTGATGAAATTCTTGCATTTATTGACCATTGGGATATTGAACGCAAGAATCTTCCGGTGGCTACAGATGGCATTGTGTTGAAAGTAAATTCTTTGCGCCAGCAGCGTCATTTGGGGTATACAGCCAAGAGTCCCCGTTGGGCTATAGCCTATAAATTCAAGGCTGAGCGGGCTTGTACAAGACTTAACGAAGTGACGTATCAGGTAGGACGTATGGGTACTGTCACACCTGTGGCAAATATGGATCCTGTGCAACTTGCCGGAACAACTGTCAGGCGTGCTTCTCTTCATAATGCCGATATCATATCCGAACTTGATCTTCATATTGGCGACATGGTATATGTGGAAAAAGGAGGTGAGATAATTCCTAAGGTTGTAGGAGTAGAGAAGAGCATGAGAAGAGAGGGCATGGAGAAAGTTGAATTTATCACCCATTGTCCGGAATGTGGTGCACCACTTGTAAGATACGAAGGTGAGGCTGCCCATTATTGTCCTAACGAGGTGCTTTGTCCGCCTCAGATAAAAGGTCGTATCGAACATTTTATCTCTCGTAAAGCAATGAATATCGACAGCCTCGGTCCTGAGACAGTGGATGAATATTATACTCGCGGGCTCATACATGATGTGGCTGATTTGTATAAGATACAAGTTGGTGATATAAGCGGCGAGAACGGGACGAGAGAAAAATCTGCCCGGAAGATTGTAGAGAGCATAAAGGCTTCTTGTAAGGTTCCTTTTGAGCGTGTGGTCTTTGCTATAGGCATACGTTTTGTGGGTGAGACAACTGCGAAACTGATTGCCCGTAAGTTCAAATCGATGGATTCACTGGCTGCAGCGAATCTTGAACAGCTTCTTGATGTGGATGGTGTAGGGACAGTGATAGCTCAGAGTGTCGTGCGCTATTTTGCTGATGAGCGTAATGTGGCAATTATATCCCGCTTGCGTGAGGCTGGAGTTTGTATGCAACTGTCTGACGAGGCGATAGCTGATACTACAGACAAGCTGGCAAACAAAAGTATTGTCGTAAGTGGTGTTTTCAGTCTTCATTCCCGTGATGAGTACAAAGCACTTATTGAAAAGCATGGAGGTAAAAATGTCGGAAGCATATCTTCCAAGACCTCTTTTGTATTAGCAGGTGATAATATGGGTCCGGCTAAATTGGAAAAAGCCAAGAAGCTTGGAATAGATATTTTAAGTGAAGAGGAATTTCTGCGTCTGATTGATTGACAAAATATAGGCTGTGGAAAATATATCAGTTAAGACTATATATTTTTCACAGCCATATACTTTTTCGAGAATGTTTTTGTTTATCTGTAATGTTTCTTGAGCTTTTTGTAAGACACAGAAATATTCTCTTTTAATTATTCGTTATTTGTAATACTGTCCGTTTCTTCTTGGAGCTGATTACTGTTTTCTTCCGGTTGTATCGGTATGGAGTCTGATTCGACTGGAAGAGAATCTTTCACTACTGTCTCTTGAACGACGGGTATGGATTCTATAAATAAATCCAATTCTTCTTCTGTCTCCGTTGTATCAGTTGGTATGCCATGAAAATTCGGCATTTGGGGGCGTATGTTCTTATGTATGGAAAATTCTGCCCATACAGATAGAGCTGAAATTATAATAAATGTAGTAGTGGAAACATTCATTATAATTTTTTTTGACCGGAATATGATATATATGATAAAATATATGCAGGCAATGGACTGTAATGCTATGCCGCTCCAGGTAAATCCAAAGATGCATCCCTTCACTGTCATAGTGATAAATATGCTTATTGCCAGCACAAGCCCCATATCCATATATGGTGAACGATGGCTGTTTTTCTCATTTTGAGCTTTTGGGGTATTTTTTGTTTCCATATCTTTATATTCTTGACGCATTTTCTTGCATGAACTTGTTCCATAGGTTTGGTGTGACAAAAATAGTGAGATTATATGAGAATGCCACGTTTCTTTGCTATTTATGTTTCAGAGAATTTGATAGAACCACAAAATAGCTGCTTTATTTGTCTCCGCTAAAGCGATGCTTGTTCCCCTTTTCATCTTCTGAGAATATAGTATTAGGAAAGGGGACCTGCAATCTGAAAAGTCAATCAACTTCTAAGCGTGTTCCCAATCTTCTGTTTAATTTTTTTGTCTGTGCTATAAAGGTGTAAACAGTGAATAGATTTCTTAAATCAGCACTGCTGTTTATAAAAACCACAGTGCAGTTTTTATAAACAGCAGTGCTGATTTTATAAACTACAGTGCCGATTATAAAAAAAAGTGCAGTAAAAACGATAAATTGCAGCAGTTTGCGCATATCTGTAGGGTGGTGGATATTTTTTATAAAAGCCAACTGCAGAAAGCGTGAATTTGGCATGGTCTGAACATCGTAATCACTTAAATCATATACAGCTCAGTTTGGTTCCGGGTTGAAAAACTTTTGGCTTTCCGTTACCTCAAACCAGCATTGGCTGTAAAATTCTTTCAGGAACTCCCTGCATTTATAAAATTTTGAATAGTCTCTTGGTATCTTATGAAAAAAACGGAGTATCTTTGCTGTGTTTTAAAATAATCGGAATATGATTTTCAAGAAATATCCAAAAAATTGGCATGTTGAGAAAGGATTGCCATTGACAGAGATGGATAAAAAGATACTTTCTTTTCAGAATAGAGGACATCTTGTACCTTCAAGGAAATTGATAAAGACCCCAGAACAGATTGAAGGAATTAGAAGGAGCGGAGTAGTGAATACTGGGGTGCTTGATCTTGTAGCAAAAGAGATTCATGCCGGGATGTCGACTGCAGAGATAGATAGGCTTGTGTATGACTATACTGTAAGCCATGGTGCCATTCCTGCCCCGTTGAATTATGAGGGATTTCCGAAAAGTTGTTGTACAAGCATTAACGAAGTAGTGTGTCATGGCATACCGAGTGAAGATGAGATTCTGGAGGAAGGAGATATTATAAATGTGGATGTATCCACTATTCTTGACGGTTATTTCAGCGATGCTTCCAGAATGTTTGTTATAGGCAAGACTTCTCCGGAAAAGCAGAAGCTTGTTGATGTGGCGAAGGAATGTCTTGAAATCGGTATGCAGACAGCGAAGCCTTATTGCTTTGTTGGTGATATAGGGAACGCTATTCAGAAACATGCCCACAAGAATGGCTTTTCTGTTGTACGCGATTTGTGCGGTCACGGTGTAGGATTGGAGTTCCATGAAGAACCGGATGTGGAGCATTACGGAAAGAAAGGGACCGGAATGTTGCTTGTTCCTGGAATGGTCTTTACTATAGAACCGATGATAAATATGGGTACATGGCAGGTGTTCATTGATGACGAGGATGAATGGACTGTTGTTTCTGAAGATGAATTGCCAAGTGCACAATGGGAGCATACATTTTTGATGACAGAACACGGATTGGAAATTCTGACATATTGAGGATTTTTATATAGGAACTGATATCCTGTATTCCTGATTTGGACAGGAGAATACTTTTCTAAAAAGGATTAGTGAATCAATAGACTTGTGATTTAATGGAAGATGTATATATATTAGGTATAGAATCATCATGTGATGATACATCAGCTGCAGTTTTGAAGAATGGCATTTTATTGTCGAATGTGACAGCCAGTCAGGCTGTGCATGAAGCATATGGTGGTGTGGTGCCGGAACTTGCTTCGCGTGCTCATCAACAGAATATTGTACCGGTGGTTGATCAGGCTATAAAACGTGCAGGCATCGAGAAAGAGATGCTTTCAGCCATTGCTTTTACACGTGGTCCCGGGCTTATGGGTAGCTTGCTTGTTGGAGTCTCTTTTGCAAAAGGATTAGCGCGTTCACTCGGTATTCCGATGATAGATGTGAATCATCTTCACGGGCATGTGCTTGCTCATTTTATTCGGGAAGATGATGAGGACAATGACCAACCGGAATTCCCATTCCTGTGTCTGCTTGTAAGCGGTGGCAATTCACAGATTGTCAAGGTGAATGCTTACAATGACATGGAAATTATTGGTCAGACGATAGACGATGCTGCAGGAGAAGCCATAGACAAATGCTCAAAAGTGATGGGACTGGGATATCCTGGAGGACCGATTATCGACCGTCTTGCGAGACAAGGCAATCCTGAAGCCTATAAGTTTGCACGTCCGAATATACAGGGATATGATTATAGCTTTTCCGGCTTGAAGACATCGTTCCTGTATTCTTTGCGTGACTGGATGAAAGATGATCCTGATTTTATTGAACATCATAAAGAAGACCTTGCCGCATCACTTGAGCATACAATTGTGGATATCCTGATGAAGAAGCTTCGTCTTGCGGTGAAGGATACTGGTATCAGGCAGGTTGCTGTGGCTGGAGGCGTCTCTGCAAATAACGGCTTGAGGAATGCTTTTCGTGACCATGCCCAGCGGTACGGATGGAAAATATTCATTCCTAAATTCAGCTATACTACAGATAATGCGGCTATGATAGGCATAACAGGATATTTCAAGTATCTTGATGGTGATTTCTGTTCGATTGACAAACCTGCATTTGCAAGAATGGAAAAATGATAGTGGTAAAGCCCGAGATCTGATGATAGAGAATGAAGAAGTGATTGCTGAAAAGATACAGCGTATTTTGATTGATCATAGCCGGACGTTAAGCACAGCTGAAAGTTGTACGGGCGGTCGTATAGCATCTGCTATAACGGCTGTACCCGGATCTTCAGCTTATTTTCAAGGAAGTGTGGTCGCTTATCAGAATGAAGTGAAAGAGACACTTTTGGGAGTCAGACATGATACTATAGAACGTTTTGATGTAGTCAGTCGTGAAGTTGTCATTGAAATGGTTGAAGGTGCATGTCGGTTGTTTGGCACTGATTATGCCATGGCCACATCCGGATGTGCAGGTCCGGGAGGAGGTACGGAAGATATACCTATAGGTACGATATGGATAGCATTTGGATCGCCCGGCTGTGTGAAGACTTTCAGGTGTGAAGGAGATAACGGACGTATATCAAATGTGAAGTATGCCACAGCAAAAGTGTTAAAACTTTTTTTGGATTATCTGGAAGGGCGCAATGCCGGACTTTAATCTTTTTGCTTGTATGTCTTTTCTTATGCCGATAAATATAGAGTAAATTCATTGCATAAGCTTAAGTGACGGATGAGAAATATTGAATTCTTTCATAGATTGAGGATATTCTTTGCATTATGCAAGTCGATAGCTATAGGAATTAGATTTCATTCAATCTTATGGACAGAGTTTATGTGAAACTTAAATGATAATGAATATGAAGGAGGTTCGTTTCTTTTATGCCCCCGATGCCCCTTTGGCAATAGAGCTGCCGGAAGAAGAGGCAGCCCATGCAGTGAGGGTTTTGCGTCTGGAACAAGGCGATGAACTCATGCTTGTTGATGGTAAAGGTACGTTTTATAAGGCTGTCATTACCGAAACAACGAAAAAGCGTTGTATGTATCGTATTACGGAGACGATGCCTCAACAGCGTCAATGGAAGGGGCATTTGCATATAGCTATGGCTCCAACGAAAAATATGGATCGGACGGAATGGTTTGCAGAAAAAGCCACAGAGATAGGTTTTGACGAGTTGACATTCCTTTGTTGCAAATACTCCGAAAGAAAAGTCATCAAAACGGAGCGGATAGACAAGATACTTGTCTCGGCAATGAAACAGAGCCATAAGGCAGAAAAGCCATGTTTGAACGAGATGGTTGATTTTATGGACTTTATAGCTCGTGATTTTGCAGGTGACAAATATATCTGTCACTGTTATGGAGAAGATAATGATGTGGAATTGGGCAGCAAGAAACTATTAAAAGATGTGCTTAGGAAAGGTGGAGATGCCCTTGTGCTTGTCGGACCGGAGGGGGATTTCAGTGTGGATGAGGTTGTAGCTGCAGAAAAAGCTGGTTTTATTCCTGTGAGCCTCGGGAATAGCAGGCTGAGGACAGAAACGGCAGCTCTTGTTGCTGTACATATCATGAACTTGTTTAATTGAAGAAACCTGTCGGTTAACTAAAAAATACGAAAGTGGAATGAAAACAGTAAAGTTGCTTTTTGTCTTGTGCGTGGTCTTATGTATGGCTTCATCTTGCAAGAAATCGGATTATGTAAATGTGATACCTGCTGATGCCACTTTAGTGGCTTCTGTCGATTTGAAAAAGATTGCAGAAAAGGGAGATTTGGCAAATTCACAGTTGGTAAGTTTGGTCAATAATTATATGGGACTGGTTGTCAGTGGAAATGACAAGCAAAAAATGACGGATATAGTGTCAGACCCGAGTAAGATGGGGGTAGATTTTTCTCTTCCGGTTTATTTGTTCAAGACTAAAAACGAATTTGTAGGGATGGTGATGAAAATCAGTAGTGAGAGTAGGTTTGAGGATTTTATCACAACCCTTTCAGCACAAGGTCTCTGCAGTCGTCCTGTTGAACGGGAAGGACTGAAATGGGCTTCTCTTCTTGAAGATATAGATTTTGCATATAATGATAATTGTGTGTTATTTCTCATTTCGCTTGATGATGAAGGCGGAGCGATGAGGAAGGTAGAGATTAATGCGCTATATGCCGGGACAGAAGAAAATTCTTTTCAGTCTACAAAACATTACAGTAGAATGTTGGAGTTGAATAAAGATGTAGTAATATATTCCAATACCGGTGTTTTGCCTTCCTCTTTCGCCAAGAATATGAAGGCTTTTCTTCCTGCGAATGTTCGGAACGCGGATGTGGAAGTGATTGCTTCACTTGATTTTTCTGATGGAAAAGCTGTATTGTCGGCAGAACTTTACAGTGAGAACGACAAGGTTCAACAGGTATTGTCCTGTGGCAGTGATAATCTTAGAAAGATAGAAGGCAGATATATAGATTCTCCTGCAAAGGATTTTTTTGTATGGGGATGTTGTGGTGTGCAGGGAAAGTGGCTGCTCGATGTCTTAAAACAAGATAAGGAAATTCGTCAAATGCTATTCTTGCTGGAATGTGGGATAGATGTGGAAATGATGATAAAGGCTATTGATGGGGATGTGGCTGTGGTTCTCCCTAATGTCTTTATTACTTCTGATACCAGTGATGTGGATTATATAGTGACGGCGAATGTAGGAAATACAGATTTTCTGGCAGATGTGGATTATTGGCGCAAGTCCATGAAGACGTTTGGTATTGAGATGAATGCTGTAGGAAAAGACACCTATTTGTTGAAGACCGGTAATTATGAATTACAATGGGGGGTGGAAGATGACAATTTGTTTTTTGCTACTCCTGAGGCATATCAGCAGAATGCTTTCTCACCGAGGAGCGAGGTGCTGAAGGCATATACGGATGATATAAAAAATAGTATCTTGTATCTATATGTTAATCTTGAGTCATTACCATTGCGAGAAATTGTTGCTGTTATTACCGGACAGGGAAATTTATTTGGTGATAAGCTTTCTGATTTTGAATCTGTGGTTCTGAGAATTGAAGATGCAGACAAGTTTGAACTGTCGGTCCGTTTGAAGAAAAAGGACAGGAATTTTCTGAAAGCACTTTTAAATTGATGTCGTATCTATTAAATATTTAATGAATGGAAAAGATAGTTTTACAGAATGTCTTGCCGGATGTTTTTTCACAGCGTACAGATGTGTCAAGTGATATATGGATGCAGAATGTAATCTTTGATAAGGGTATGACATATCTTGTGGAAGCTAATTCCGGTACAGGCAAATCTTCGTTGTGCAGTTATATTTTTGGTTACCGGAACGATTATCAGGGCAAATTCCTTTTTGATAATACGGATATAAGAACTATGACTGTAAATGCGTGGGTGGATATACGCAAGCGTTCATTGTCGATGCTTTGGCAGGAGTTGAGACTTTTTCCTGAATTGACAGCAATGGAAAATGTGGACATAAAGAATAAGCTGACAGGATTCCAAAAAAGGAAAAAGATAAAAGAATGGTTTGAAATGCTTGGTATTTCAGATAAGGAAAATGTTAAGATTGGTCGTATGTCTTTCGGACAGCAACAACGTGTAGCATTGATACGGGCTTTGTGTCAGCCGTTCGATTTTATTCTTGTCGATGAGCCGGTCAGTCATCTTGATGAAACAAACAGTGAGATAATGGGGCGGATTTTGACTGAAGAGGCCAAAAGGCAAGGTGCGGGGGTTCTTGTCACAAGTATAGGCAGAAGAATTGAAATTAATTATGATAAAATATTCAGATTATGAATCTTGTTTGGAAACTTTTACGTCAACATATCAGTATACCGCAGTTTTCCGGCTTTTTTATGGCAAACCTTGTCGGAATGGTTATCATATTGCTGGGAGTACAGTTTTATGCAGATGTGCAGGCTTTGTATGACGGTGAAGATAGTTTTATGAAAGCTGATTATCTGATTGTCAATAAGAAAGTAGGTGCCATGACCACAATCACAGGCAAGTCTAATTCCTTTTCTCATGTTGAGATTGAGGACATGAAGAAACAGAGCTTTGCAGAAAAAGTAGGAGTTTTTACTTCTTCGTCATTCGATGTGAAGGCAAGTTTTGATATACAGGAGTTTGCCAGCTTCTCTACTGATATGTTTTTTGAATCAGTACCCGATAATTTTATTGATGTGGTGTCGGAAAATTGGAGATTTGTCGTGGAAGAGAATCGTATTCCGATTATTATGCCTCGCAATTATCTTGATTTATATAATTTTGGATATGCTCAGAGTAGGAGTTTGCCTAAATTGTCGGAAGGAGTATTGGGAGCTATGAAGCTGAAGATTACTGTGTCCGGCAATGGAAAATATGATGTCTATGACGGTAATATTGTAGGGTTCAGCAACAGGCTGAACACGATTCTTGTTCCACAAGAGTTTATGGACTGGGCTAACAAGGAATATGGAAATGGTGTGGCTGCAACTCCTACGAGGATGATTATTGAGGTGAATAATCCGACGGATGAAAAGATAACAAGCTATTTGCAGGAGCATAATTATGTGACAGACCAGAACAAGCTTGATGCCAGCAAGACATCTTTTGTCTTGCGTGTGATTGTCGGTATAGTAATGTCTGTGGGACTTGTTATAAGTGTTCTTGCATTCTATATATTAATGTTGAGTGTTTATCTGCTTGTCCAGAAAAACAGTTCTAAGCTTGAAAATCTTCTTCTCTTGGGATATAGTCCGTTGAAGGTTTCTATGCCATATCAGATGCTGACTGTCGGACTGAATGTATCTGTATTTCTTATTGCATTTCTTATTGTTATGTGTGTAAGAAATCTGTATATCGGAATGTTCCATTCTTTTTTTGCTGACTTCAGTTTGCCTTCTGTAATGAATACTGTGGTTGTTGGTCTGTTAATTCTTATTATGGTATCAGTAAGTAATGTAGTTGCAGTACGCAGAAAAGTGATGTCTGTTTGGACTCGGAAGGAGTTATAGTTTTTTGCAGTAAAATATAATAGAATAAAGGATATGGAAAGGTTGAGGAATTTATGTCGTTCCGTTTGGGGTACTGAACCGGACTGCATTGAACAAATAGAAGGGGCGGGGAGTAACCGTTTATACTATCGACTTGTTAAGGGATGTGATACGTTGATTGGTGTGATTGGAACTTCTGCGGAAGAAAATAAATCTTTCTGTTCGATAGCTAAAAAGTTTGCGGACCGTGGCATTTCTGTTCCTGAGGTTTATGCAATCAGTGATGACGGTGTTTGTTATATACAGGAGGATCTTGGAAAAGAGTCGCTTTTCGATTTTCTGAGCAGTGGACGCAACAGTGGAGGATTATATAATGAAGAGGAAAAACAGATGCTTCATCTTGTTATTTCCCAACTTCCTAAAATTCAGTTTGAAGGTGCCTCTGACGATATATTCAGTCAATGTTACCCTTTGAAGGAAATGGATGAGACAAGTATTATGTTCGATTTCAATTATTTCAAGTATTGTTTTCTCAAGCTTGTCGGAACAGAATTTCATGAGTATAGGCTTGAAAATGATTTCAGACTGTATGCCAGAGACTTGTTGGCAGACGATATGTGTACATTTATGTATAGAGATTTTCAAGCCCGCAATGTGATGCTGAAAGACGGGAAGACCTATTTTATAGATTTTCAGGGAGGACGTCGTGGACCGATATATTATGATGTCGCTTCTTTTCTATGGCAGGCTTCAGCTCTGTATTCTGCATCATTGAGAGAAGAATTGATAGATACTTATCTGACTTCTCTAACCCGTTATTATAAGATCGAGAAGACTATATTTATGCAACGTTTATATTCATTTGTTTTGTTTAGAACTTTGCAGGTATTGGGCGCATATGGTTTTCGTGGACTTTGGGAAAAGAAAAAGCATTTTATAGATAGTATTCCATTTGCTTTGATGAATCTGCGCAATTTGATAGATATGGGATACTGTGATAAATATGCAGAACTTAAAGCAACGTTGATTTCTCTTCTTGAGTCAGGACATCCTATGTTGAAAATAAAAAATAAGAGCAGTTTGGCAAATACACTTGTCAGTGCCGATTCAACATATTGTAAGGTTGCGGACAAACCGCTTGTTGTGAGAATCTTTAGTTTTGCGTATAAAAAAGGGATACCGGAGGATACCAGCGGCAATGGGGGCGGATACGTTTTTGATTGTAGAAGTACCCATAATCCGGGACGCTATCAGCAGTATAAACATTTGACGGGTCTTGATAAGCCAGTTATTGATTTTCTGGAAGAAGATGGAGAAATCTTGATATTTCTTGAAAGTGTATATTGTCTGGCTGATTTTCATGTGGCAAGGTTTATGGAGCGTGGATTTACAGATCTTATGTTCTCATGTGGATGTACGGGAGGACAGCATCGTAGTGTTTATAGTGCACAGCATCTTGCAGAACATATAAGGGAAAAGTTTGGTGTAGAAGTCGTACTCTGTCATAGGGAGTTGATGAAGTAGGGATGGACATTTGTGCATGTTCAGAATCGAGAATAATGAGAATCTTTGTTCGTTTTAGTTTCTTCCATTCTCATTCTTTAATTAAAAAGGAAAATGAAATCACTTATTTTTGCAGCAGGGCTTGGTACACGGTTAAAGCCGCTTACGGACGTAATGCCCAAGGCTATGGTTCCGATAGATGGTAAACCGCTTATTTGCATTCTCATTGAGAAATTGAAAAAATGTGGATGTACGGAGATTGTAATTAATGTACATCATTTTGCAGAACAAATTATTGACTATATAAAAGAGAACAATTGTTTTGACATAGATATTCAATTCAGTGATGAGACAGAGAAACTTTTAGAAACTGGTGGAGGACTGAAGAAAGCTTTCCCTTTGTTTTCTGACATTTCTTCCCCTATACTCGTGCATAATGTGGATATTCTGAGTAATGTTGATTTGGGCACCTTTTATGAAAATAGTACAGCTAAATTCGTGAAGGCTCAGGAATGTCATATTGGTGCGGTTCTTCTTGTAAGCGAACGTAAAACTTCACGTTATCTTTTGTTTGATGAGAACAATATGCTTGTCGGGTGGAAAAATGTTACAACAGGACAGGTAAAAAGTCCGTACCCAAACCTTGATGTGGACAGATGCAAAAAATATGCTTTTTCTGGTATACAGGTGGTTTTTCCACATTTGTTCACTTTGATGGACGAATGGGAAGGCAGTTTTTCCATCATAGACTTTTATCTTTCTGTGTGTGACAAAATCCCTATACTTTGTAATCCCGTTTCCGGACTCAGCCTGCTTGATGTAGGTAAGATTGATGTGATTGAAGATGCCAGCTATTTTCTCAAACATATACACGAAGAAATGAATATATAAATTACTTTTTCTTTTTTGATATGATAGAGTGCTTTATATATTTTTGTATCTTTGTCCAACTTGATAGAATAAAGGTTGCCACTTTTTGGGATGTATTCAAACGGAAAAAGAGCGGACTTACTTTATTGTATTGCTGATGAGTTAATATTGCTATAATCTTGTGTGATAAATAAAAACTATATGAATATGAAAAATAATAACTTGGTTATTATGGCCGGTGGTGTGGGAAGCCGTTTTTGGCCTATGAGTACTCCTGAATGTCCCAAGCAGTTTATTGATGTGCTTGGGTGTGGCAGAACTTTTATACAATTGACATTCGACCGTTTCAAGGGAATTGTTGAGCCGGAAAATGTGTGGGTGGTCACATCTGCAAAATATGCTGATATTGTGAAGGAACAGCTGCCGGAGGTCCCTGTGGAAAATATATTGCTTGAGCCATGCAGAAGAAATACTGCTCCGTGCATAGCATATGTAAGTTGGCGTATCAAGGCAAAAAATCCTAAGGCTAATCTTGTTATAACTCCAAGTGATCATATTGTAATGAATACGGATGAGTTCAAGCGTGTTATAACTTCAGCCTTGTCGTTTACTGCTGAGACGGATGCAATCGTTACGTTGGGTATGACACCTACACGTCCTGAGACCGGATATGGATATATACAAGCTGATTTGTCCACTTCTTCATTGCGTAATAGTTCTGTATTTCGTGTAGACTCATTCCGTGAGAAGCCAGACTTACAGACTGCCAAAGAGTATATAAAGAAGAAAGAATATTTCTGGAATTCCGGAATATTTGTCTGGAGTGTGAAAACAATTGTGAATGCACTCAGAGTATACCAGCCTAATCTTGCAGATATATTCGAGGGAATGTTGCCCGTATATGGTACAGACAAAGAACAAGAGGTCATAGATAAGAAATTCCCTGAATGTGAAAATATTTCCATTGACTATGCTGTCATGGAAAAGGCTGAGGAGATATTTGTTATGCCTGCTGATTTTGGCTGGAGTGATCTTGGTACTTGGGGCTCGTTGCATACGCTTGCGGAAAAAGACGACAATGACAATGCCATTATAGGTAATGAAGTCAAGTTGTATGAGACAAAGAATTGTATTATTCATACTTCTGAAGAGCGTAAAGTGGTAGTTCAAGGACTTGATGGATATATTGTAGCAGAAAAAGATGATACTCTTCTTATTTGCAAATTATCTGAAGAGCAGAGAATAAAAGATTTTTCTGCGAAATAAATGTAAGGATAAGCTTGGGCTTAAAATAATATCCCTTCTTTCTTGTGATGCAGAATATTTTTATCTTTTTCTGCTTTATGAGAGAAGGGATATTTATTTGTATATCAGAAATATTTATATGATATACACTTATATAGTTATTGCGAGGGCTATTCTCCAGCAGCCTCTTCCTCCATGTGTTACATATTGTTTGAATAGATAGCCGATAATCTTCATTATGAATGAAGGAGCTGGAAGTATTTTTCGGGCTAAAGTTTCAATGCGGTCTGCTGAAATGCGGTTGTTTTCTGATTGTAAATTGCCGGCAAGTATCTTCATTCGATAGAAAAGGGCTTCTGATGTCGCTTTTTTGTTTGGATCTGTATCAGGCATCTTTTGGATTATTTGAGCCGCGGCCTTCAGTGCTTTTTCTATGTAGTCAATTCTCTCTGAGAAATTGTGTCCGGTGATGCTGTCTGGATGTACGAATATGTAATGAAAAGGTGTTTGGGTATACCATATACTTTTAGGGTATGCAAGTAATGTTCTGATACCTAGTTCCCAATCATCCCAAGTGAGAAGGTTTGTATTCCATCCGCCGATATTCCTGAGAAAATCAGTTTTGAAAATTATGGATTGTGTACTCAGCATGCCACTCAGAATCTGCATTGCCGGATGTGTGGTTTGTTTAAAACTCCTTACTTGTTTTTGTTCTCCAATAATTTGAGTTGTTGTTAGCATGACTACATCATACTCATTTTTATCCTTACATAACATTTCCGTTTTTTGAAAGAAATTATCAGAGAATTCATCGTCAGAATCAAAAAAATAGATATATTCTGTATTGCATAAATTTAATCCCATGTTGCGTGCAAAGGCTGCACCTTGTCTTGTTTCCTGTGCTACTATGATGTGGTTGTCAGGATGCAGTTTTTTGAATTGCTGAATATATCCATAGGAACCATCTGTAGAACCATTGTCAACAAGAATAATGTCAGGAGTAAAAGACGGACATTGAGATGCAGCAGCCAACACACTTCCCAGAGTATTGGGAAGAAATTTTATCCGGTTATATATAGGAATTACGACTGTGATGCCTTTGTTCATTTTTTCCATACAAAGTTTTTGCAGTATATGATACCGTCAATCATGTTCTTTATCAACGGGAAAGGATTGGTTTTTTTGTGGAATAAATAAAATGCACTCTCTTTCAGACATAGGTATATAGCTCGTATTATGCCATAGCAGTAGCAGAATGTGGCTCCTTTAGAACGTTGCACCCGTACGTCTGTCAGAAAATGTTCGCCTGTAGTATTAAGTGGAGTTTCCGCAATGATATAAGGAAAATATTCTACCATAAGTTTGGCATCCTTAGCATCTTTTAAGAATACAGATTCTTCACCGGAAATCAGAAATTCCGAACCGAGTCCGTAGTGTTCATTAAAGCTTATACCGGCTTCTTGCACTTTTTCTCTGCGGAATGTTATTTCTACAGAAGTAGGGTAGTAGTCGTGTTTTTCTGCTTCTGCATAGCTCATTTGTCTTTTCGGATAGTTTTTATGGAATATCCCTTCACTTGATACTGTCTGGAAAAGTGCGATATCCGTGTTCTTATTGGATGCATAGATTTGCAGAATGGTATCAATATACGAGTCTCTGTATCGTGCATCATCATCAGAAATGACACATATTTCAGCATCTGATTTAGACAAGGCATAATTACGGTTGCGTGAAAGTCCACGGCCTTCTAATATAAATATACTGACATCTTTCCTTTTTTTCAATATGTCAGGAATATCCTTCAGATATTTTACATCTGTATATTGCATGGAAACGATATATCTTATATTCTCACGTGCTTCCATAATTACAGATGCTACATCTTTTATTCTTTCATTAAGTGTGCAGATGAGAATATCGACTGTTATATTATTATCCATATTTATCGTGTTCATTTACTTGTCCAGAAGTCGAGATACTGTTGGGCTACTTTTATATGGTCGTGATGACGACGGATATATTCCACGCTCTGCCTTGACAATTCGGGAATCCTCTCAGGATGAATGACCAACTGCTCCAGTTTCTTGTAAATATCTTCTTCATCCGGAAGTACATTGATAATAGGACGTAAATCCTTTTCTCCGAGTATTTCATAATTTTCTTCTTCTCCGCCCCCTACAAGTACAAGTCCCTTTGCCATAGCCAGTAAAGCGTTCATTGCAGGTGTATAGGAGTAGAGTTGGTCAAGGAGTATGTCGCTGCTGTTCATCAAATTCTGGTAGGTGTCAAAAGGGACGGATTCTACTTTTATAATCTTGCATTGTTTTGGATATTTTGCAGCAACTCTTTCAAGGGCGCGGAGCATAATGTCAGTGCCTTTGTATTCTGAACGTCCTTTTTGTATACCCACAAAGAAGCGTACTTCTTTATGCTGTTCATGTTTTATGGGAATGATACCATCCATATTTATAGGGAATGGTATGAAGCGGGTTTTATCAGGGAAATAAGGTCGGTAGCAACAATCATATTCATAGAGTCCGGATATTATTCCGTCACAGTCCCTTGCAATGATTTTATTTATTTCTGTTTTCTCACCTTCAAACCAGTCTTCTATGAATGGTTTGTTAAACGGTTCGTCAGTACGCTGTCTATTGCCTATGTTGAAATCGGAGTAACGGAATGTTTTACAGTCAAGACATGTTTTTACCCAATAGTAGTCCATACCGAATGCTCCGAGAAATACTTTACCATTATTTTTCCGTATGTATTTATAGAAGGGAAGAATCTTATTTGCTTTCAGGTCCAGAAAGATCGGATTGATAAGCTGTACAATATCATATCCTTTCATTTTTGGAAGCGTACGGACTATGTCCAATATATAGCGTATCGTGTCTAACTTGCTGAGTGAGCGTCGGCGCAGATCTATATCACGCTGATAGTTCTTCCAGCCGTCACCGTCAGAGATGACACATACTTCATGTCCTAATTTGCGTAATCCTTCGGATAATGTCCAATGGACATTGCTGTAATCACCAAGCAACAATATTTTCATATTCGAAAAGGTATAATTGAAATGCGAGTTACCACATTTTGCTAACATACCGGTAAAAAGGGTGTAAAATGTGATAACTCGGTTGGAGCATTTTAATCTTTTATTGTTTTCTCATCAGTTTTATTGCGAACCCACCTCCAGATGCTAAATGTATGGAAATATGAGATTCGTTGTCTACTATTTGTTTGATTACTTTATAATCAGTTGCCGCCTTGTCTGCATTGATTCCGTCGCAGAATATCACAGCCTCATATTTAGTGTTTTCAGGAAGAAAATCCAAATGGAGTTCAATATCGCGTGCATCCCAATTAGTCTGTCCTCCAACATACCATGAATCTTCCGATTTTCGTGCAGTCACAATATATTCTCCTATTTTTCCGAGGGGTATGATTGTCTTTTCAAATACAGTTGGTATGGAAGATATAAAATCAGTACATTCTTTTTCTCTCTCATAAGCAGTCGGGTTATCGGCAAGCATGGTCAGCGGAGAGTCGTGGACAATGTACATGGCAAGCTGATGACAACGTGTACCCATTGTCATCGGATTGTAATATACCGGTTGGAAATCTTTTCTTGAAGCATTACGCATTCCGCCAGGTGTGAAATCCACAAATCCGGTTTGCATACGTATGAACGGAAAAGTTACGTCATAGAGAGGCATGTCCTTATCGTCCACTTTGCTCCATTTAGCCTCTTCCATGCCGAAGACACCCTCAAAATTAATAATATTAGGATATGTGCGGTTAATACCGGTAGGTTTGTATATGCCATGAAGGTCAAGCACTAACTTATGTTTGGCACATGCTTCTGCTATTCTGTATACCATTTCCACACCTTGCTGGTCATCGCGATCAAGGAAGTCCACTTTGAATCCCTTTATTCCCATATTAGAATACTTGCGGCATGCTTCTTCAAGATCCTTGTCCAAAACATTGAATACCGTCCACAAGATAATTCCAACATGTCGTTCTTTTGCGTATGCTACAAGCTCCGGCAAGTCTATTTCTGGTATTGTAACAAGCATATTCCCACTTTTGGGCTCATACCATCCTTCATCAAGTATGATGTATTCAAGACCGTTTTTGGATGCAAAGTCTATATAATACTTGTATGTATCCATGTTGATGCCTGCTTTAAATTCCACACCGCTAAGTCCCCAGTCGTTCCACCAATCCCATGCCACCATACCAGGCTTTATCCATGCTGTATCTCCGATTCTGTTTGGTGAAGCAAGAGAATAGACCAGATTATTCACAGGCATGTCTCTGTCATCATGACTGACTGCAATAATCCTCCATGGGAAAGTACGGTTACCTTTACATTTTGCAATATAATCTTTTGTTGAGGTCACATATTCTTGTTGTCTCCAAGGATAGAAATCAGTGTGTTCAGGATATTTTGCAAATTCACCAGTAAGAGATGTTCCGTTTGCTCTCAGAAACATTCCAGGATAAGATTCAAGATCACTCTCCATGATTGTGAGCTTGGCTGTATGGCAGTCGATGGTTGCCGGAAGAAATGCCAAAGTGTTTTTGGATTGTGATAATGGGGACACATTGTATGTAGCTTGGAATGCCATTGCCATCTGATTTTTTTCGTTAGTGGAATAAGGCAACCATGCTGTATAGTCGGAAGTGAAATTAAATTCCGCAATTTCAGAACTGACAGTGTAGGAGTCCGAGAAAAACTTTGTTGTTGACAAACGGTAGGCTACACCGTCATCGTATGCTCTCATTTCGATGTTGACACCGTTTTTCAGGCTTATGGATATATAATTGTACCGATCTTTTATTTCTGATTGTCTGTAAAGAAACGTCTTGATCGTTTCTTCTTTGCTGCCTGTTTTCTTTGTTGCTACACTGGCATTTTCCATCATATCTCCTTTTCCGGAAATATTAAATCCTATCCGGTTATCCTGCATCAAAACAATATCTTTGTCTTTAAGCGAATAGGTTATTTCTTTACCTATTTTTATTTCAACCTGAATTTGTTTGTCCGGAGATGTAATATGGTATGTTTTGTTGTCAGCCATAATAGGGACTGATATATATAATGCCAATGCGGTAGTAATTGTATAGTTCTTCATCTTTAGAATATGATTATTTGATGTTTGAATAGCTTAATATTATTTCTTTATTTTTATTCTATAGTTGAATCTTCTTGCCTCTTCTGTATTTTTACGTTCATACGGATTTCCTGTGATTGGTTGATATTTATCCTTTGGATATCCTAATACAACGAAGAATATTTTTTCTGTTTCTTTTGTCGGTTTATATGTTATTTCTCCTTTGAATGCGGAACCGACATGGCTGTATCGGGCATTTCCTGCTGCGTCTGTGGAGACAATACCATATCTGTATCCATCTTTATTTTTATCTCCGATTCCTTCAAATAATATAGTACATTTTTTCTCATTTACAGGAAGTTCGATAACATTGAATCCGAATGTATAGGGTACCTCTTTCGGATTAGGTACAAATATGTTGTTTGCATGTATTGTGTTGGTGGTAATTTGACATGCATATTTTTTATGACTTTCTTTTACACGAGGAAAATCAAATGTTATGAGACGTGAATAACAGTCATACATTTCATCCGCCATTTCGTCAAGAGTCAGATTATATAAACGCATATATGTCATTGTCGGGTCTTCGTCTATACGGCCATGTCGGAATAGTTCGCCCATGACTGTCAGCCCATGTTTCATTCCCCAATACTCAAGAACGTATGGAGAGTGATAGATGTTTTCGCCATGTAAGAACGGAAGATAGATATGTTGCTTGAAGCCTTCCCAGTGATACGGCTCGTCTGTTACCCATTCAGGATTTACTTGCCATAACATCCACTGTGATGTCATTTCAAATATTCCACCTCCTCCCCATGATTCTCCTTGACCGTCGCAACTGATTTGAGACTGAAAGCTATGACCGAGTTCATGAGCTATACAGTTTAGTTTCTTGTCTTGTACACGGTTGGGGGAAATCCATAGTGCACCGATTTGTTGGTCATAATCTCCTCCGTAAGCAGTCCCTTCAAGTGAATAATTCAACATTACCATCATTCGGTACCGTTCTGATTTTGAACCAGGTAATACAAATTTGAGAGTATCACGATAATATTCGTAAAAAGACTCAAGTTTGTCGAGCAGATTGTTTATGTCAACTTTCATGCTATGTCCTTCCAGATCCGGTGCTTTTGAAAGATCATTGCCGAATCCCTTTTCCCAAAAAACAACAAAGTTGGGGGTTGTTGCCATTCTGTGGAGACTCCAGTTTGCCTCAGGATCGTAAAAATCATTCTGCTGCAACTCTTTAGGTATATATATTTCTTTACCTTCCGGAAGTTGGATGATTTGTCCGTTTGAAACTAATGGAGTTGCAAACAATGCTGATGTAAAAGCCAATGTCGTAATAAGTTTGTTCATAATATGTTTTTTTAGGATAAAGGGAAACTCAATTTCAAGTTTTGCGGACTGCACCGAATTATCTTCTTGTGGCAGGATTTTATTAATTAAGAATAGTTTTACCCATCTCATGGCAAAGATACTTAAAAAAGACTCTTTTGTCGTTAATAAATCAATGTTTTTTTGTTTCTTCTCTCTCTTTTTTGTAAACCAAACTGTAATTTTCTTTTAAAAAGCAGTAATTTTGTCGACAAATAATAATACAATTAAAAAATAGAATTTAGATATGGGAAATAACATTATTGCGAAAGGTGTAAAGTATATCGGTGTTGATGACCTTGATTTAGATCTTTTTGAGGGACAGTATGCTATACCTCAGGGAGTCTCTTACAACTCCTATCTGATAGATGATGATAAGATTACTATAATGGATACTGTTGATGAACGTAAAACAGAAGAATGGTTGAATCGTCTTGAAACAGAGCTTGCCGGACGTAAACCGTCTTATCTTGTTGTCAGTCATTTGGAGCCGGACCATGCCTCCAATGTAAAACGTATCATGGATATGTATCCGGAATGTATAGCTTTGTGTTCGGCAAAAGCTGTCCCTATGCTGGCACGCTTTTTCGGAACAAGCTTTGGCGATAGGGTGAAAGTGGTGAAAGAAGGTGATACAGTATCTACGGGAGAACATACATTGCAGTTTTTTATGGCAGCTATGGTTCATTGGCCGGAGGTGATGGTTACATACGAACAGAGCCAGAAAATTCTTTTCTCTGCTGATGGTTTTGGCACGTTTGGGGCTATTGAAAAGAATGAGGATTGGGCATGTGAAGCACGTCGTTATTATTTCAATATATGCGGGAAATATGGTGCTTCAGTGCAGGCACTTCTCAAAAAAGCTTCAGGACTTGATATTGACATTATTTGTCCGCTTCATGGACCAGTACTTTCTGAGAATCTGGCCTATTATATAAATTTGTACAATACATGGAGTAAATATGAGGCTGAGAGCAATGGAGTGTTTATTGCCTATTGTTCATTGCATGGTAATACGGAGGTTGCAGCTCTTAAACTTGCCGAGATTCTTCAAGATGTATATAATGAGAAAGTGGTAGTGGCAGATTTGAGACGTTCTGATATGTCTGAAGCCATAGAAGATGCTTTCCGCTACGACCGTCTTGTACTCGCTGCTCCCACTTATGATGCAGGGGTGATGCCGGTTATGGAAGATTTTATTAATCATCTTAAGGCAAAAGCCTACCAGAACCGTAAAGTCGGATTCATTGAGAATGGTTCATGGGCTCCGGTTGCAGGTAAGAAAATGCGTGAGGCGATGGAGGCAATGAAAAATATGACAATTATAGAGCCTATTGTGACTGTTGAATCTGCTGTTAAGGAGAACACTATGGAAGCCTTGAAGGTGCTTGCTGCTGAGTTGATGAAATAATCCGTTACTTTGGATAAGAATATATTGATCTTGTATTCTTCCTGAGTAGGCTTATACAGAATCGGGGTATTCGGCTTTATGTCTTTACAAAGCGTAAAACTGAGTACCCCTAATTGTTTTATATCATTATAAGAATACTTGACAGAATAATGTTAGAACATTTGTGCCGCACTGTGGCATATCCTTATTCTGTAACAAGTCGAAGATACTGTTGGTGTGGCTGAAGAAAAGATAGGGCGATAGAATTTTTCAATGGGTAATGGGAATTTAGTCTGAATCCACGTATAATATATATGGTTGTGTATCCTTTTTATGTTTGGAGTCAAAGGTGTTTTATTGGGTTGACAAGCAGATAAAAGTTAAACAAAATCCATATTGTCATCTACTTTCACTTTTTTTTGCGAAAAAATAGCTGTATCTTTGCCTGACTTTACAGTCTTGTAGAGCAATAGGTGTACTTTTACAGGGATTGCTGCTGGTTTATTTTGGCTGAAAAGGTGTTTTCAAAATTAGTCGTCTGGAAAAATAAGATACAAAAATATGATAACGATTTCTAATCTTGCCATTCAGTTTGGCAAAAGGGTTCTCTATAAGGATGTGAACCTTAAATTTACAAATGGAAATATTTATGGAGTGATTGGTGCTAATGGAGCCGGAAAGTCTACTTTGCTGAAAGCTATTTCTGGTGAGCTAGAATCAACTAAAGGTACAATTACACTTGGACCGGGAGAACGTTTGTCTGTTCTTTCACAGGACCACTTCAAATATGATCATTGTACAGTCATGAATACTGTGATGATGGGGCATACTGTCCTTTGGGATATAATGCAAGAAAAAGATGCACTCTATGCAAAAGAAGACTTCACAGATGAAGACGGTATTAGAGCTGCTGAATTAGAGGAAAAGTTTGCTGAACTTGATGGATGGAATGCGGAAAGTGATGCTGCGATATTGTTGAGCGGTCTCGGTATAAAGGAAGACCTGCATTATAAGATGATGAGTGAGTTGAGCGGTAAGGAAAAGGTGAGAGTAATGCTTGCACAGGCTCTTTATGGCAACCCCGACAACCTGCTTCTCGATGAGCCGACCAATGATCTTGACCTTGACACTGTTATGTGGCTTGAGGAATATCTTGCTAATTTTGAACATACAGTCCTTGTTGTCAGTCATGACCGTCACTTCCTTGATGCCGTGTCTACACACACTGTGGACATTGACTTTGGAAAGGTAAACATGTTTGCTGGTAACTATAGTTTTTGGTATGAGAGTTCGCAGCTTGCATTGCGTCAGGCACAGAATCAGAAGGCAAAAGCTGAAGAGAAGAAAAAGGAACTGGAAGAGTTTATTCGTCGTTTCTCTGCTAATGCAGCCAAAAGTAAGCAGACTACAAGCCGTAAGAAGATGCTTGAGAAGCTTAATGTGGAAGAAATACAACCTTCTACACGTAAGTATCCGGGTATTATTTTCCAGATGGATCGTGAGCCGGGAAATCAGATACTTGAAGTGGAAAATCTGAAAGCTGTGGATAATGATGGGACAGTTTTGTTTGACAACCTGAGCTTTACTGTTGAAAAAGGGGAGAAGATTGTGTTCTTGAGTCATAATCCTCGTGCAATGACAGCTTTGTTTGAGATTATCAATGGAAATCGTGAAGCACAGGCTGGAACTTATAAATGGGGTGTGACCATCACTACAGCATATTTGCCGGTTGACAATACTGAATTTTTTAATAGTGACAAGAATCTTGTTGAATGGCTGTCTCAGTTCGGAGAAGGTAATGATGTGTATTTTAAGGGATTTCTTGGTAGAATGCTTTTCTCAGGAGAAGAAGTGCTGAAGAAGGTCAATGTACTTTCCGGAGGAGAGAAGATGCGCTGTATGATTGCTCGTATGCAATTAAAGAATGCAAATTGTCTTGTGCTTGATACTCCTACAAATCATCTTGACCTTGAGTCTATTCAGGCTTTCAATAACAATCTCAAGCAGTATAAAGGTAATGTGTTGTTTGCAAGTCATGACCATGAATTTATCCAGACCGTTGCAAATCGTGTGATAGAGCTTACTCCTAAAGGCTCGATAGACAAACTTATGGAATATGACGAATATATTGCATCTGATGTAATCAAAGAATTGAGAGCAAAGATGTATTGATATATATAAGATAAACAGACTTTGTAGTTAAAAAATCGGTAATAAACATTGACGGACTGCCATTAAGTAAAAAGCTTAATGGCAGTTTGTTATTATTGAATTTAGAGGATTTATGGATGATTTTCCGGGCATGTATTAGGAGATAGAGTATATCATCATCAATGTTTGTAAAACTTAACTCATCATACTTTACAAGAACTTATTTTGTAGATATCATTGAATTTTTCCCTATGAGTCAAAAGAGGTTGGCCATAGGGAAAAGAGATGGCTTTAGTTGTAGTTGAGCAGGTACAAAATCAACTTAACATATTGATAGATTGTAGTGATACTGTATAGTCTATGCGTGAGTTCGGGATAACGCGAATTCAATGGCTGTTACATCCATTGTATCCGTGGATATATTTGCGGTTCTACAAATAAGTCAAGACTGTTGTCTGGAGCCATTTCCACCCCACTGAATTTTATAATCGGCACTGTCGATTATAAAATCAGCAGTGCAGTTTTTACAATCAGCAGTGCTGATTATAAAAACAACA
>JAAGKN010000001.1_pt1 | contig 57595 bp, 76 predicted proteins | sample 6206371 | NCBI WGS metagenome assembly JAAGKN01 (sample SAMN11533720, study PRJNA540317) | gut metagenome | isolation source: fecal pellets from male and female animal of same cohort | host: Peromyscus leucopus | place: USA:CA | collected 2017 | reverse complement strand
ATGGATAGAATGGGAAATTCCTAATCTTCCATGCTATCAAAAGGCCCCAGAAAGCTCATAAAATCAGCTCTGTGATAGAGCTGCCAAGATATAATTTAGAATATTACGCCTAAGCCTCTGTAGTTCAACGGATAGAATAGTGGTTTCCTAAACCATAGATAGGGGTTCGATTCCCCTCGGAGGTACATTTTAGCCCAGTCCATAGCGGATTGGGCTTTTTCGTTTCCTCAAAATCCGCAAAAATTTTGTAATTTTGCGGTGTAATATTCTACAATTATTCTACAGAAAGCATGGCAACATTCAAGGCGGAGGTATATGCCCACCAGAAAAAGGCTGATGGCACATACAACATAAAGATCCGTGTAACCCAGAATATGAGGAAAAAGTACCTCTCTACGCCCTGGTTTGTTACCAGGGAGGATCTGACACGTTCCCTAAAACTGAAAAACCAGAAATACATAGATCTCACTGATGATCTTATCAAGAAATACCGATCACGATGTGATCGTGTGGGAGAGGCGATAAAGAGCATGACGGTGGAGCAAGTGGTGGAGATTATCACCAGGGATGCCCAGGAAGTTTTTGATCTGGATATTGTGGCTTATGGGAGATCCTATGCAACCCAGTTGGAAAAGGAGGGGAGAATAGGGACTGCAAGAACCTACAACGTGGCGATCAATAGTCTGGTTAGGTATGTGGAGAGGGAGAATATCAGTGTGAAAGAGATAACCGTTAAGCTGATCAATGACTGGATCCACTGGCTCCAGGAACTACCAGCCAGGAAAAACAGAGAGAGAGGAGAAAGGGCGCAAAGCCTATATCCCTCCGTATTGAGGGCAATCCACAATAAAGCGAAAGCAGAGTTTAATGATGAGGATGCTGGGATCATTCGGATCCCCCTCTCTCCATTCAAAAAGGTTTCCATCCCCAAAGTGCCGATCACTCGGAAACGTGCCCTTACCATAGATCAACTCCAGAAATTTATTGCACACCCCTACACTATAATCATGCAACCTGGAACCAATAGGCATAATCTGGCAAAGGATGTGTTTATGCTCTCTTTCCTTTTACTGGGGATGAATGAGGCTGATCTGTACACTTGCACCGACTGCAAGGGAGGGAGGCTTACCTACCAGAGGAGGAAAACCAGAACCAGGCGATCCGATAAAGCGGAGATCTCCATCAAGATTGAGCCAGAGGCAAAGGCTCTCCTGGAGAAATACAAAGATCCTACTGGGGAGAGAGTTTTCAATTTCCATAAGCTCTACTCCTCAATAGATACTTTCACCGCTGCCATAAACAAGGGGCTGAAAGTGATCGGCAAGAGCCTGGGGATAGAGGATTTGGAGTTTTATGCTGCCAGGCACACCTGGGCTACCATTGCCCTCAATGATGCTGGGGTGGATAAATACACCGTTCACGCTGCGTTGAACCATGTGGATGATTCCATGAAAGTAACGGATATTTATCTCCGTAAATCCTGGGATCCGATAGATAGAGCCAACAGATCCGTTCTGGATCTGATCCCCACCTCCTATGATGTCAAAGAGGAGCGTTATTTGCCTAAACAAAAGTAACATTTGCTTAGGCAAATGTTTGTAACCCTCTGGAAATCAAACTTAATTTTTTGCTCATTTGCCTAAGCAAATGTTTTTAGCTTGATTCATTTGCCTAAGCAAAAGAACTATCATTGAAAATCAGCAACTTGCAAACATTTGCTTAGGCAAAAGTGATTTGCTTAGGCAAATGTTTATAATCTATTGAAAATCAACACTCAAATTTTCTCCATTTGCTTAGGCAAAAGATTTTGGCGTTTTTCTTTTGCTTAGGCAAATAAAACTTTTGCTTAGGCAAATGTTTGTAACTGGTTAATAATCAATCTCTGAAAAATCGCCTTTTGCTTAGGCAAATGTTTCCTCGCGTGCGCGTGCGCGAATATATATAGTTTAATATATAAAAATACATAGATTAAATTTTAATATTATAGATAGAGAGTATATGAAATAGGGGGTATGGGGGAAAGAACAAAAAAGCGATGCCTGGAGATCTGGCACCGCTTTTCTGTTTCATTAGTCTTTCTCAAACATCTTTCCAACTCCCAGGAGGAGCCACCTGGCACTAACGCCATAATCCTTAACCATTGGTTGTAGCCAGGAAACCTCAAACCAGCCACGATCAAGATCTTTTCTCTGGGCGATGAAATTGCGTCTGTCTATCTCGTTCAACCTACAGTAGGTGTTTACCCCTCGGATCTTTTTCATTGCTATGATAGCATCCAGGGCGGAGTAGAAACGCTCCATGATCTGTTTGCTTACTGGTGTATTCATTTCGTCTCAATTCTTACCACTGATGTTAGATCCTCATTGAAATACCACCTCTCATTGTGGAGCATTTTTGCACCCAGGGCATTGTTGGCTCTATAGGTGTGATCAACGTAACGGAAAAGCACCTTATCTGGATCCTCTCCTTGCTCCTCCAGAAATGGGCGCAACTCCATTGTTTTGTTGAATATAGAGTCAGCAGTCCATCCCTCCGCCTTACCCCTGGCTCTTACTTGCTCCATAGCATAGAGTATAACGGTTTCCTCTTGCACCTTTCCAATCTCTACACATTCATAGCTCTGGGGATCGTTGAAATTCTTTTGGATGTAATCCTCAATCGCCTTTTCGTGTTGCTCCTGGCATGAGCATAGGCACAACATCAATCCGATTATCAGAATTGATCTCATAGGCAGATCGTGTTTACATCCTCCAGGAGTGTTTGCAGCCATCCATAAGGAGTGCCCTGGATTTTGGATGTGGTTATGGCATTAGCGATCTCTGTTTTCACCTCCAGGATCCGTTCTGAATTTACCTGGTGTTGGTGTGCCTCTTTGTAGAGGTCGATCACCATTCTGTAGTATCTTTCCATCTTACTTTTTATTTAGATTTTCAATTATCGTTATTAGGCGATCCATTTGCTCCTGGGCTTTGCGTGTCTGGGCTTGTGCCTCCTCCGTCAATTTCCTCTGGGCGGAGATCTCGTTGAAAACCTTATCCAGATCAAACTGGGGGATGATTGTCATATCACGCCCAGAAAACTTATTATCGCCTCCGTTTATATCTCCGTTGAAAGTTTGACCCACTAAAGAGGAGCGGAGCATTTTTCCCTCTCCAGTTTCCAACCATGTTGAGTTTAGATCTGGGAACAATGCCGAAAGTCTTTCTATAAAGTTTTTAGGTTCTTTCACCTTTCCATTGATGATCTGGGATATTGTAGCCTCATTTGAGTAGCCCAGTTTGGTGCCTAAATCCCTCTGGGAGGCGATTGCACCAACTTCGATCATGTATCTGATTAAAATTTTGTATCTATCTATTTTATTCATACTCATAAAGTTAAGTGAAACGGCACAAAAATTTATGTAAATTCTTTATAGAAAGATTTGGTAGTTTCATATAAAGTCTTTATCTTTGCACCACATTAACATTTGTAGTGGTGCAAATATACTAAAATATGTTTGTGCAACACACAATTTAAGCGTAAAAATTATGGCTAAAAACAGATTTCGGAAACATTACGATGCTTTGCCCCCAAAGGCGCAAAAGGCTCCCAAGTCGGCATTTGTAGATGAGATCGCTGAACTTTGCAAGGTGCATCCAGCCACGGTTAGGTGCTGGATATACGGCACTCAAAAGCCAGACAAGCTAAGGCGATCTCTCATTGCAGAGCATCTGAACATCCCAGAGAGTGAATTATTCGATTAACAACAATCTAAAAACGCAACACCGATGAAAGGTTATCAAATTTACAATCTCGTGTGGCTCATTGTATGGGCACTGCTCGGTATCGGAGGAATTTTCGGTATCATTCTGGGCAACTGGGCACACCTCGTTACTGCTGCTGGCAGTGCTTATTTCTGCTACCTCCTTATCATGGAGGATGAGGATGGGGAAAGCCTCAAAGATTTTGCCGTGCGTATGGTAAAACATTATTCAGAGGGTAAATAATATGCAGATTATCCTGGATCTATACGAACTGAAAAGCATCTGCTCCCAAATGTCGGAGTTAGGAGCTGCTAACTATGCCAAGAGCACAATGCCAGCTAAAGATCTCATGTCGCAACGTGAGGCTTATCGGGTGTTTGGTGAGGCAAGGGTTAAACGCTGGGTGCATGATCGGCTGGTATCTGGCTCCAGGATGGGCAGCACGAAACGCTCAAAGATCCAATACTCCAGAGCGGAGCTGATGGCTGCAAACACCGCTGAAAAACTCAATTCAATAATCAATAAATAATTTAGTATGAGCACAATCACGCTTAAATCGCTATCGCTGGTGAATTTCAAGGGTGTGAGGGAGCTTTACCTGGATTTCACCCAGCAGGTAACTGTAATATCTGGTGAAAACGGTACTGGCAAAACCACAATCTTTGATGCTTTCCACTGGCTGCTTTTCGGCAAGGATAGCACTGGTAGATCGGACTCCAATTTCAACATCAAAACCATTGATCCGACTACAAAGAAACCGATTTTGCACCTGGAGCACTCTGTAACAGCCGTTATGGATGTTGATGGCAGAGAGGTTAAGATCCAGCGTTGCTACTGTGAAAAGTGGAGCCGTACCACGGCAAATGCCGAGGAGCGACTGATCAACCACTACACGGAGTTTTATATCAATGATGTTAAGATGGGCACCAAGAGGGAGTATGATGCAGAGATAGCGGAGATCATACCAGAGGATGTTTTCAAGCTGGTAACAAATCCCTACTACTTTGTGAGCCTCAAACCAGAGTATCAGAAAGCTATCCTCCTGGAAATGGTGGGTACTGTCAGTGATGAGGAGGTTGCTGGTACCAATGAGGCGTTTATCAAGCTCCTGGCTGAACTCAATGGCAGACCTCTGGCAGCATACGCTAAAGAGGTGGCAGCTAAAAAGAGGGCTTGCAATGAGGAGCTGAAAATCATCCCCAGCCAGATAGATACTGCAAACCGCCTCCGACCCCAGCCCGAAAACTGGGAGGAGCTGGAGAGCCAGAAAGCCCAGAAAGAAAAACGCCTCCAGGCTGTAGATGATCAGATCCGTGATCGTTCAACAGCTACAGAGCAAGAGTATAAGCGCAAATCCGATATTCAACGCCAGATCGGAGAGAAACGCCTGGCACTAAGCAAGGCAGAGAATGAGATCCGTACCAGTGCCCTCTCTGGCATCAACCAGGCAAAGATGGATCTACAGAAACTCCAGTTTGATCTCTCCAATGCCCAGGCAGCAAGAAACAACCAGGTAAAAAAACTCCAGAGCACGGAGGATCAGATTACCAATCTGAAAAGCACTATAGCCGAAATGAAAACGGAGTATATCCGAATTTTCAAAGAGGTTATGCCTCCGATCCCAGAGGGTACCTTTGTTTGTCCTACTTGCAACCGACCTCTGGAGGCAGCCGATATTGAGGCTAAAAAGGCAGAGCTGGAGGCAAATTTCAACGGCAACAAATCTCAACGCCTAAAAGCGAATGAGGAAAAGGGCAAAAGGCTCACAGATGAGCAAAACAAGCTCCAGAAAGAGGCTGATGAGATCCGCAATGCTATCGCCAGAACCGATGGCACGATCAGCACTCTCAATGCCCAGATTGAGGCAAAGAAAGCATCTATCCCAGAGGCTCCCAATGTAGATGGCATGATTGCCTCCGATCCTGGCTGCCAGGCTATCCGCAATGAGATCGCTGAACTGGAAAACCAGCTCTCAATGAACGCTAAGACGGTGGATGTTTCCGACCTCCAGGAGGAGAAAGCAAAGCTCCAGGCGGAGATCCGTGATCTGGATAGATCGCTCCTCAAACGTGAAGCTATCGAAAGAGCCGATAAGGAGATCAATGATCTGGAGGAAAAACGTATTGCCAACAATCAAGCCCTGGCAGATCTGGAGGGATGGGAGCTGATAGCCCTGGAATTTCAGAAAGCCAAAGATGCAAAGCTCCAGGAAAAGATTGATAGCCTTTTCACATACGTTTCTTTCTCTTTCATCAAAGAGCAACTGAACGGCAACGAGAATGTAACGTGCATTTGCACTGTCAATGGCACTCCCTATCCCGATGTTAATGCTGCTGGAAAGCTCAATGCTGGACTGGATATAATCAATGCCGTGTGCAAGCACAAAGGCGTATCGGCTCCTATTTTCATTGACAACAGAGAGAGCGTAAACCAGATTATCCCAACAATCTCCCAGGTGATCAACCTCTGCGTTTCCCTGGATCCAAAAATCACCATACGATAATGACACCGACAACAACCGCAACTGCTATGGATGCAACCCAGACACCAGCCAAGCTAAAGCCAGTTGATCTCCTCAAAAAGGCGATCAATGAGAAAGATGTGCAACAGCAGATCCAGGATGCTCTGGGGAAAAACGCTGGCTCATTTATAACCTCTGTATTGGAACTCTTTGGCGGAGATAACAAGCTCCAGCAATGCGAACCCAAAAGGGTGATCTGGGAGTGCCTTAAAGCTGCCTCCCTCCGCCTCCCTATAAGCAAGGCTCTGGGTTTTGCTTTCGTGATCGCCTACAAATCCAGGCAGAAATACAGTGTGCAAAATCCAGATGGATCCTATAGAGAGGTGTGGGGCGATGTATATACACCCACATTCCAGATAGGCTACAAAGGTCTGATCCAGTTGGCTATGCGTACTGGGCAATATCGCACGATCAACGCTGATGTTGTCTATGAGGGAGAGTTGCAAAAGGGATCAAAACTCACTGGGATCTATGACTTTGACGGAGAGAAAAAATCTGATAAGGTGATCGGATATTTCTGCTACTTTGAGCTGCTTAACGGCTTTAGCAAAACCCTCTATATGTCGGTTGAGGCTATGGCTGCTCATGCAAAGCAATACTCAAAGGCTCTCTCTGGAAAAGATGTAACCGTTGCAAGTCTGCTGGAGCTGTCAAATATGCCAGTGGCAGCAGATAGCAAAACCCTGGGATGGCTGGGCAACTTTCACGGAATGGCGATCAAAACCACTATCCGCAATTTACTAAGTAAATACGGCTATCTCTCCGTGGAAATGCAAAAGGCTATGGACTACGAAACAGAGAGCGATGAGAAAGCCATTGAGATTGGTGCTGATCGCCAGATCCCAGCCTCCAGCATGAATATGGAGGGCAACGTGATTGATATGGAAACCACCTCATTTGAGGATCTCTCCCAGGGCAATGCTCCCCAGGGCGATGATGATGATGTAGTAGTACCTTACTAATTGACGTGATATGAAACTGGTTGTGTTAGGTAGCTCCTCCAGCGGTAATTGCTATGTGCTGGATGCTGGTGATGAGGCTCTGATCCTGGAGGCTGGCATCCGACTAAACGAGGTAAAAAAGGTTTTAGGTTTCAACATCCGCAAGGTTGTGGGCTGCCTAATCACACACCAGCACGGAGATCACGCTAAGTACATTAAGGGAATGATTGATATGGGCTTTCCTACTCTGGCTCTCCCAGAGGTTTGGACTGCAAAGGAGGTCTGGGGATCCCGATCCGTGGCAATCACTCCTGGCAAGGGCTACAAGCTGGGCAATTTCAAGGTGATCCCTTTCCCAGCTTTCCATGATGTGCCGTGCGTGGGCTACATGATAAACCACCCCCAGAGTGGTAATATCATGTTTCTTACCGATAGCTATGTGTGTGAATACAAGTTTCGCAATCTCAATCATGTGCTGATAGAGTGCAACTATTCTGACAGTGCCATATATAAGGCGATCAAGGAGGGGCGTACTTTGCCCTCCCAGAGAGAACGGTTGCTAACATCACACATGGAGCTGGAAACTTGCAAAGAGTATCTGAAAAGTTCCGACCTATCCCAGGTAATGAATATCGTGTTACTCCACCTCTCAAAGGATAATGGCGATGAGCCGTTTTTCGTGTCGGAGGTTGAGAGAGCGACTGGAAAGGTTGTCTATGCTGGCAAACGTGGTTTAACTCTTAATCTGGGGCGTATTTAATGGCAAACAAAGCTCTCATAGAAAAGCGGAGAGGGTTATTCAACCTTAAACCTCTCTACGACTGGTTTAACAATGCTCTGGATGGGTTTTATCGGATTGAGATCAAGAGGATCCGTAAGCCCAGGAGCAATGATCAGAACGGTTGGCTATGGGGGTGTATATATCCAATGTTATTGGATGCTCTCCTGGAGGCTGGTTGGGAGTTTGTGAGTGTGGAGCAAGTTCACGAATTTTTCAAGGCTCGGATAACCGCTGATAAAGTCGTAAACAAGCACACTGGAGAGATCATAGAGTTTCCTGGATCTACTGCCACGATGGATACGGTAACATTCTCTACATACTGTGAAAAGTTGAGGGAATATGGCAGAGAGTATCTGGGGATCGAAATTCCCGATCCAGATAAATTTTGGAGAATAAATGATAAGCGTACCAGGCAATTTGATACATGAGTTAGCCAGGCATTTGCCAATGATCCTGGATAATATGCCTAAAGCTCCCAGTAACAAGCTAAGGCTATTGAATGCAATAAGAGTTACTAAACAAAATATCAACAAATTAAAAAAGTTAAGCGATGAGCGAAAACAAAAAAGTGGAGATCTTTGAAAATAATCTCCAGGCTGACTACCAGGTAGCAAACGAAAACGGAGGCGATGAGAGAATGATCCGCCTCCTGGATGCCCTCACTGGCAAGACAACTGCAAACCCAAACAAGCCCTCCCTGGATGATTACACCACAATCAAAACCTATGAGGATGCTTGTGAGGCTCTGGATGAAAACCCTATCCTATCAGAGAATAGAGAAAAGGCGTTGTGTGCTGAATTTCCCGATCACTGGGATTATCGCCAGGATATGCCCAAACATATCATTGCACTGATGAAACTGGAAACCATAAGCCGTGCCCTCTGGGGGCGTGATTTCCAGCCCCAGCCAGACGGAGAGGGATCTAAGGTCTATTGGTTCCCCTGGTTTGCTCTCTACACCCAGGATGAGATCAACCGTATGAATGATGATCAGAGGGGTGCCCTCCTCGCTGCCTATGCGGGTAATGGTACGAGTGCGGGTTTCGGTTGTCTGAATGCGGACGCTCGCTCCTCGTACTCGAGTGCGGACCTTGGGTTCCGCTTGTGCCAGGAAACGGAGGAGAAAGCGGAATATTTCGGAAAGCAGTTTATCAAGATCTGGGCTGATTACCTGGCTTTCAATTTCACTGTTGGCGATCCTCTCAAATGATCATGGCGATGTGGACTAACATTTACTATGGTGTGGTTGCCCTGGCTCTGGTGTTCCAGGTGATCCTCCTTTTCTGGGGTAAACCGATCAGAAAGCAGCTAAAGATCCAGGGGAACTACTCCCCTCTGGGAATCGTGTGCAATACTATTGTCGCTGCAACAATTTTGGTAGTGTTTGGTGGCATTTTCTCCTCACAATCGGCTCTCTTTGTGTTTCTCCTTTTTATATTCTTACTGGGGAAATGGATGGGCTGGAGATTGCTTACCAGAAAGATTCTAATTGTAAGTTTACTGGCATTTGTGCTGATCAACAAATACCAGTTACATATCAATTTTTATCAACAATTTTATAACCTTTTTACGCAATGGTAGATGAAATTATGTTTCTGGAACTCCCAGTGGAGGACAGGGAACAAGTAATGAGGGATAACTGCGATCAAATCATAGAGCGGAGTTATACCAAGAAATTCGACCAGGATGAGATCAACGCTCGGAGGGCTGAATATGCAAATGTAGGGATCCAAGTGGCAGAGCTGGAAAAACAGCTTGCAGAAATGAGAGCCGACTACAAAGGCAGAATCAAGCCACTCCTGGAACGTATGAGTGGAATCCTGGATGAGATCAAATCTGGTGGCGAATGGGTAACAACGGATGTGTTCCTTTTCAAGGATATGGATAGTGGCATGGCGGCAATCTATGCTCCAGATGGGCACCTCCTGGAAAAACGCCCTCTTACCCCTGGCGAAAAACAGCCTACAATCATGTCGGCAATCAGAAATTTCCGTACTGGTACGGATGATTAACAAACCATTAAAACCTTTCAAAAATGGAAGATCAGAAAGAAATGTATGCCGTTAATATCGGCAAGTATGACGGAACGGATCCTATTGAGATCGTAGTGCGCAAAGGAGAGGCAGCCCCCCAGCCCGAACCTCTGGCAACAAAGCCTCCAGTGAGCATTGATATTGAGGGAGTGATCTCAACCCCTCTGGACTGGCTGGAAAAGCGAGTTGACACTATAGATCAGCTCAAAGCCAATATCCAGGTGAACCGTGAAAAGATGATGATCACGCTTACAGTTGAGGAGCGTGATGCCTATCTCAAATCAACAATCGTGGGCACCGTGGCTTTCACTGAAACCTATGATCGTTTCGGGATCAATGATCCCCAGGCTGGATGGACTCCAGCGAAACTGGGGCAATTCATCCGCCTCAATCGTGGGGTGTTTGAGGAACGCCAGGAGTGTATGAAACTGGTATCACAGCTCAAAAATTTCACTGCCAAAGCAAAGGCAGAGATCCAGAAACAGCGTGATCCCTCTGGCTCCACCGCTGATGTTTACCGCCAGGAGGTAGAGAGCAATCTGCCTAAAAGTTTCACTGTAAACCTGGCAATATTCAAGGGGACTGCGAAGGAGTCTATTGAGGTGGAGTTTGATCACTATCTCAAAGATGGAGAAGTTTTCCTCCAGCTCGTTTCCCCTGGTGCCAATGAACTTACTGAATCCTATCGTGATCAGTGCATAGATGATGTGCTGGATAAGATCCGTAAGGTCGCTCCCGATATAGCAATCCTGGAAGTATAACAGAATCGCATGGCTCGTAAACGTCAAATCCCACTAATGCCCTTTGACACCCTGGCATGGCTCTCCATGCCAGGTGTGAGGGGGCTATCTCCAGAGATCAGATCTCTCTGGGTTGATCTGCAATGCCTAATGTGGGGGAGCGTTGAGCGAGGAGTGTTGCTAAAGCCTAACGGAGATCCATACTCCAGGAGCGAAATAAACCGCCTCCTGGCGATAAATGATGATGGAGTGATAGAAACCCTCATTGATGCTGGATTGTGTGCCTGGAGAGAAGATGGTGCCCTTTTCAGTAGGCAAATTGTCCGAGGGGAGGAAATAAGGGCAAAACGGAGAGAGGCTGGGCTGAAAGGCGGAAACGCTACCAAAGCAAAGGTTTTCTCCGCTGATCCACCGAAAAAGGCAGAGGTGGAAAAGGTGGAGGTTGAGATTGTTGATCCTCCGATATTGCCAATGTTTACAGATCCACCCCAGGATCCACCCCAGGATGAAACTCCTCCGCCTCTTACCCAAAAAGAAAAGGCAGCAGCAGAGAAAAAGAAAAAGTATAAATACAGCGATTTTGTAACTCTAACACATGATGAGTATGCCAAACTGGTTGCGGAGCATGGAGAGGATGCCGTTAAGGGCATGATTGAAATTCTCAACAACTGGAAAGGTGCAAATGGAAAGAAAACAAAGAGCGATTATTTCACCATTCTGAAATGGGTTGTAAACGCTTATTACGAAAGGCAACAACGAAATGGAAATTATCAACGGCAATACATCGCACCAGCTAACCCAGGAGGAGGCTCTGCGAATAATAAGGGATGCCCAGATGGAACGCTACCGATTGACCAAGCAGCAGGAGGAGGCGCAAATAATGAGGCACCGCAAGAATATCGTGAAAGGTTTTAAGTATGATATTTCCGATCCAGATGAGTATTCCAGGCATAGCTCTCTGGTGATGGGGATCGCAAACAACCTTATGCTCCGTGAATACGGCACCTACCAGGTGGATGAGCATAATGCAAAGGTGCTCCGCTTTCTGTTGTACTATTTCAATGGCTGCAAGCTGGCGGAGGAGGTATTCCCAGAGGAAAACTACAAGCTCCAGAAAAACATACTCCTCATTGGGGAGCCTGGAACTGGCAAAACTCTGATGATGCAGATCTTTGCTGATTATCTCCGATCAACCCAGAATGAGCTGGTTTTCCGAAATATCAGTGCAACCCAGTTGATGAACTATCACAAGGTGAATGGGCATATCAACAAATACACCTACAATGAGGATGGGAAAGAGGATGCCTATGATGGTTGTGCTCCATTCCACATTTGCCTCAATGATCTGGGGCTTATGACTGAAACACAAAAGAGCTTCGGAACGATCCTAACCCAGGTAACGGATGAGTTTCTGTTTGCCAGGTATGAGATCTACCAGCAATACCAGAAACGCTATCATATCACCTCCAACCTAACGGTTAAGGAAATGAAAAAACGCTTTGAGGGGCGTTTGGTGGATCGTTTCAAATCATTCAATGTGGTAGAGTTGCGAGGAGGCAGCAGACGCAAATAAACCAGGTAAATATGAAACAGTTTGTAAATTGGAACCAGCTCCGAGATTGGGCACATAAAACATCCGTGGAGCATGGTTTCTATGAGGATAAGCCCAGCAACATCCATTTCCTCTGTCTGATCATTTCAGAGCTGATGGAGGCGGTTGAGGCTGATAGGAAAAACCATAGGGCAAAAACCCACTCCGAGGATGGGAAAAGGTATGAAATTTTCTCTGATCAGACTTTCCACCCTGGCAATGAGTATTTCAAGGAGGATTTTGAGGTGCATATCAAAAACACCCTGGAGGATGAGCTGGCAGATGTTGTGATCCGCTGTCTGGATCTGGCTGGTGCCAATAAGATTGAAATGCCGTTTGGCACTCCTCCAGCGATCCGAAACCAGGGTGAAACATTCACCGAGAAAATCTGGTTTGTTGTGGGTACCCTGGTGGATAGACGTGCAACCCTAACAGCAAAGCTCCATACTACCATTGGGCACTGTTTCCAGCTTGCAAGGGAGTATAACATTGATCTCCTCTGGCATATCAAGAAAAAGATGGCGTATAACTCCCTCCGCTCCGCAAAACATGGCAAGCGTTATTGATGCCTAAAAGTGTGTTTGTCGAACAATCCAACAACAGAATAATGACTAAGAAAGTAGAAAAAAAGAAAGTGATCCTCACTCTCTGTAAGGTGTTTCCAGTAACCCACCAGAGAGCAAAGCAGCCCACTGGCTTTGAGGATAAACTGAACCGTGGGGAAAAGATCCACACGATCAGAGGCAATAACAAAGGCGTGTGGGATAACCGATATGCTGATATAGCCTCTGGAGGCAAATACCTCTCAATCCGTGAATGGGAGGGCAGACCGTATAACTCCCAGCAGAGGGAGATCGGGAGGCGTGATCAGATAGGACTGCAACATATCACCATGACCTATGGCACCGATGATGCCATGCCCCAGGCGTGGGTTGATGATCGCCAGGTACCAGTTGAGGAGCTGGCAAAAAACGATGGACTCTCTGTAGAGGACTTTGTGAACTGGTTTTTTTGGCAGCGTTCACGAGGGAAATGTATTTGAGGGTGTAGTAATTCATTTCACAAACTTTAGATATTGATGGAAACAAACGCTACAAAAAGAACGGATATTTTCCTCATTGATCCCCGAAATATCGTGGTGATGGAGGGTTTCAACGTGCGTATTGATTTTGACCTGGAGGAGCTGAAAGAGCAGATCAAGGTTGCTGGAGTGCTCAATCCGATCACCGTTATCCCTTTCAAGGATGAGGATGGAGTGGAAAAATACAAGCTGGTAGATGGAGAGAGGCGTTACCGTGCAACCATGCTGGCTATTGGAGAGGGCGCAAACATCCCCTTTATCAAGGCTCTCAAAGCTCCGAAAGATAGCACTCCAGAACAGCTCTACATAGAACAGATGATGCGTAATGAGGGCAAGCGTTTCACTGAATACGAGTGTGCAATCATGTTTCGCAGATTTAAGGAGGAGTTTGGCTATAGCCAGGTGCAAATAGCCGATAAGTTTAAGAAATCGCCAGCGTTTGTGAGCAAATGCCTCTCATTGCTGGATCTCCCCAAGTATCTCCAGGATCAGATCATAACTGGATCGCTCTCCACCAAAGCAGCAAGGGAGATCGGCAACAGCTATGAAACCCCAGGTGCCCAGGTGAGGGCTGCAAAGAGAGCCGTGGCAGAAGCCCAGGAGCAAGGGAAAGCCACTGCCACAAACAAGGAGGTTAGCGGATCTCTCAAAGATATGAGGGAGGCTAAGGCTATCTCCGAGGCTCTAAGAAAGGTGTGGGCTTATATGGATGGGGAGAACCTGGTGGATATTGACCGCCTGGCAACTCTCCTGGATCAGAGAGGCAGCCTCCATAAGGCTATGAGGGAGTATAAGAAAGGAGGTGCAAAATGAGTGATCAATACGGTGTGATCAATATCCCCCAGTGGATGATAGACGTAACTCCGATGCCCAGGCTCCCCAGAAAGCTGAAAAAGCGGATCATTAAGACCGCTGGGAGGGAAAACTACAGATTGATCCTCCAGCACATGAGAAAAGTTTATGCCATGTTTGGCTATCGTAAATTCAACATAAAAGAGCTAAAATGAAAGCGTTATTCTTTGACCTGGAAACCACTGGCACATATCCAGGAAAGCATGGGATCCACCAGATAAGCGGAATGATCGTGATTGATGGTGAGATCAAAGAGAAATTTGACTACAAGGTAAGACCAAATCCGAAAGCGGAGATCACTGATGAGGCTCTGGCTGTGGCTGGAGTAACCAGGGATCAGATCCTGGCTTACCCTCCGATGGAGGAGATCTACCACCAGTTTATTGATATGCTGGCAAAGTATGTGGATCGCTACAACAAAAAGGATAAGTTTTTCCTGGTGGGCTACAACAATGCCAGTTTCGATAACCAGTTTCTCCGTGGCTGGTTTCTCCAGAATGGGGATCAATACTTTGGCTCCTGGTTTTGGAGCAACAGCATAGATGTGATGGTGATGGCAACACCGTATCTGGCTGCCAGACGCACGGAAATGAAAGACTTTAAGCAAGGCACCGTTGCTCAAACCCTGGGGATCCAGGTGGAGGCTGAAAAGCTCCATGATGCCCTCTATGATATTGAGATCTGCAAGGCGATCTATGACATTGTTTCACCCTACAAAATATAACTCATGGAAAAAGAAAAAGATGCTGCCACTGTTGATGTGGCTGTGGAGAAAGTACCCAGAAAGGTTGAGTTTCCTCCCTACTGGGCAAAGAGAAAGAAAAATCTCAAAAAGGAGTTTCTGGAAAAGCTCTGGGTATCTGCCAACAGTGAGGTGATCGCCTCTGATGAGTATGGGGAGTATCGTGCTGGCACTTTCCTCCATAAGGCAGCGATCGTAACCGTTCAAAGAGAAAACGGATTGTGGAGCCTCCATATAATGAGCCAGGAGTTTGTTTCCTCTCTGCTGATTGAGGAGATCCGTTACAAGTATCTCCCAGATGATCTGCTGATGGCTCAACTCTATGGAACCAGGAAAGAGGCAAAGCAGCTCAAAGGTGTTGTGCTCTATGAGATCCCCAAAAACGATAAGGAGGAGAAATGATCTATATCGGTATTGATACTGGTACTAACACTGGGATTGCTGTGTGGGATAACCGCCAGCGATCCTTTGTTAGTGTCGGTTGTGTGGCGATCCACAAGGCTATGAGGATCGTTGAGGAGTATTGCCAGAAAGCTCTGGAGGCTGGCACCAGGTGTATTGTGAGGGTTGAGGATCCGAGGCAAAGAACCTGGTATGAGAAAATGACCAGGGAGGAGGAGCGGAAAAAACTGCAAGGCGTTGGATCCGTAAAACGTGATGCCTCTATCTGGGAGGACTACCTAACGGATCTGGGCGTTGAGTTTGAAATGGTGGCACCGAAACGGAATGTAACCAAGCTCTCCCAGGATCGTTTCAAGGCTATGACTGGATGGAAAAACCGCACAAATGAGCATGGGAGGGATGCTGCCATGTTGGTTTTCGGTTTTTGATCTCATTTTTCTGCCTAAAAGTGTGTTTACTAAACGCATTATTTTGTATCTTTGCAACATTAACCGAGTAAATTTCTCACAATGGATATGCTGATTATCTCCGTATCTCTCTTTCTGATCCTACTGATCCTTTTTGTGCTGGGCGGATTGAGGGAAACCCTGGGGGATTTAATGGTAAAAATCCTCCCCAAAAACCACTCCCAAAAGGGAGAGCAAGTTGATATTTTCCTCAATGGGAAATATAACAGAACGGCAACGATCTCCAGGATCAGTGCCGATAAGGTGTATATCTATGGCACCGTTGGGCTGCCTCTGGACTACAGAGGTCGCTTTTATGGCGTGGGGGTTGATGAGAATGATGGCAGCCGTCTGATCTACCTGGGAAACAGAAAGCACTATCGCTTTGTGCGTGTGGCGGAGATCATACGCAAGGCATTTGCTGTGATGGATGAGGTGGATAATATGGCGATGGCTCCAGATGATACGGTTGATGAGAACCAGGAAAGCCAGGAAAGCGAGGTGAACAATGACCAGTGAGCCTCTGAAATGGCGTAAGGTTTCTGAACTTTACAACCTCCCAGAAAACCCCAGGAGCATATCCAAAGAGGGGATGAAACGCCTGGTTGAGTCTATCAAGACAAACGGTTACTATGAGCATAGACCTATGGCGATCGTTGAACGTGATGGCAGACTGATCGTTTTGGATGGAAACCAGAGATTGAAAGCTGCAAAAAAGCTGAAAATCAAAGAGGTGCCAACCGTGCTCTATATTGATACCACTCCAGAGGATGAGAGGGAGATCATATTCCGAGGCAACATCAATAATGGGGAGTGGGATAGAAATATCCTGGAAACGGAGGATCTTTTCAAGGATGTTGATTATGATGCTATAGGTCTGGTGCTCCCAGATCTTTCCCTGGAGCCAGAGGAGAAACCGAAAAAGAGCCGTAAGAAAGCCCAGGATCCAGATCCAGAGGATGAGGAGCCTGGCGATAATGGTAACGATCCAGAGGATGATGAGGATCCCGATGATGAGGAGGCTGATGAGAAAGAGGCTTTCTATCGCTCAATGTATAAGGATGTGCTTTATCCGAGCGATAACATCTATGAGATCCCAAATCTTTTGCTGGAGGAGCAAGCTGGCTATCTGGAGCTGCCTCTATCTCCCTGGGGAGCAAACAGCCGATTGAGAAAGGATGTTTCAACGTATCATTTTTATGTGGATGATTACCGATTTGAGGCTCTTTTCAAGGATCCGATCAAATTGCTTACAAGCGGTTGCAAGGCGGTTGTTGAGCCTAATTGTAGCTGCCATGATCAAACCCCTATCGCCTGGGGCATTCAGTTGATTTATAAGAAACGCTGGCTTTGCCGATACCTCCAGGAGTGCGGAATTAAAGTTTACGCTGATCTCAATGTTTCCCACAAATTCATTGAATACAATAAAATGGGGATCCCCAAAGGATATAATGCTTTCGCTACTCGTGGGCTGGATGGGTGGATGGAAAGCCTTAAATCTGATCTCCAGGTAGCCCAGGAGATCTCTGGACTGGAACGCCCTAACCTCATAGTGTATGGCGGAGGTGATGAGATCCAGGAGTTTTGTCAGAAACATGGGCTGCTTTATGTAACCGATTTTATTAACGCCAAAAAGAAATAAATTATGGGCAGAAACTCTGGTGGAGTTGTGAATGTGTCTGGAGGCGGTGCTGCTGCTGGCATTGTCGGTAAGGCTGTGAAAAATTCACGCTCCATATCAACAATAGCGGATAGATCCGTGGCGAAAGAACTGCAACAAGGAATTTCCCGATTCCATGCCGTTCTGGGTGTAAGGGAGAGGAGCGTTAGGATCGCTGATCTCTCTGGCATGAATGCTCTGGGTGTAACTTACCTGGGAGGCGATGGAAAGAGCACTGGTATTCTCCTCAATGAGAAATTCTTTGATCGTAAACGAAAGAAGATCATAAACGATGTGAGAAAGAATCATTATGACAGCGGTTATAAGAATCGCACCAATGCACCCCTCCAGCACACAATCACACATGAGCTGGCACACGCAACCTGGAATGCCTCCATGTCAACGGCAAATGCCAGGGGCGCAAAGAAAGAAGTTACCCAGCTTTACCACCGCTGGCTCAAAGACAAAAAGAAAAAAGGCTATGGCTCCTATGGTGCAACCAATGTGAGCGAGTTCTGGGCGGAGGCTGTAACAAAAGCCGTTCATGGTAAATCCGACAAGTACACCAAGCGTGTTATAAATATAGCGAGAAAGTATAAACTATAATATGGCAATTATTCAAAGAAAGTAAACATTATGACAAAGATTGAGCTATCCGCTGATGAGATCCAGGTGATCCAACAGCAACTTAACGGAGAGTTTGGGGCTTTCACCGCAACCCCAAGACAGCAAGAGCTTATTATGGGTGTAACCGATAAGGCTCTGGCACTGGCAGAGGAGCTGGATGCTTATGATGAAGTGGGAGAGGATCTGATCCAGTGGTACTACGACAAGTACCAGGAGCAAGAGAAAGCCCAGTGATCATATTTACCAGGTTAAGAGAATCGGGCGGTAATTTCTCCGTCTGATTTTCTTTTCCTAAAAAGTGTGTTTGACAAACACGTTACTACGGAGATACTACGATAAATGGCAAAGAAATTATTTCAACCAGGAAATAAAATTGGGAACCGTTTTTCCTCCGACAACCAACCAGAGAATAGGAGGAAACCAAAGATCTTTACCGTGCTCAAAAAGAGATACGGCATAGATCTGGCAGCTAATGGCGATTTCTCCCAGGGGCAGATCCAGGATCTACTCCAGGCGTTGCTCTGTGTTGATATTCGCCAAGCCACTGCCCTAAGCGTTGAGTTAAACCAGGATCTCCAGGAGATAGTAAAAAAGATCAAGAATGGGGAGCCGATCCCTAAGCTGAAAAAGGATGAGGTGATAAGCCAGGTGTTTATTGTCCTCTCCCAGGCTATTAGCAGAGAGTCAGCAAAGGGTGAAAGCTCAACTATCCGATGGATAATTGAGTATCTGTTTGGCAAAGCAACCCAGCCTATTGAGAGTGAGATTAACGCCCAGGTAACAAGCAACGATGTGGATCTATCGGCTCTTTCTGTGGAGGAGCTGATGCAATACAACGCTCTCCTGGAAAAGATCAAGGCTGGAAACAATGGCTAACAAAACGGTATCAGTGCCGATGGCACTTGCAGTCAAGATGGAATTGTGGAGGCGTGGATGCTTCGATTTCATCACAACCAGGGATGGCAAAAAGCATGAAAAGCAATCCCTGGCTCTCCAGATATTGACAGATGGCGATCATGTGGAAATACTCTATGGAGGTGCTGCTGGTGGTGCTAAATCGTGGACTGGTGCCGTTTGGTTGTTATTCATGTGCCTTTGTTATGCTGGTACCAAGTGGTTTGTTGGTCGAGCTGAACTAAAGCGTATCACCCAATCAACTTATATCACGTTCAAGCGAGTTGCAAAGATGTATGGTGTGCCAGATTATCTCTGGAAATACAATGGGCAACTCAACTACATAGAATTTTGGAACGGCTCCAGGATTGACTTTCTGGATCTCCAGTTTAAGCCAGGTGATCCCCTCTATGAGCGTTACGGCTCCATTGAGTTTACTGGTGGCTGGATTGAGGAGGGCGGTGAGGTCAATTTCGGTGCCTATGATACTCTGAAAACTCGTGTTGGTCGCTGCCTCAATGCAGAGCTGGGATTGAAACGTAAGCTCTTTATCACTTGCAACCCCAAAAAGAACTGGATGTATGATACTTTCTACAAGCCCTGGAAAACTGGGGTGCTCCTGGAGTATCGCTATTACATTGCGTGTCTGGTGCAAGAAAATCCGTTTATTGATCCAGACTACATAGAGGGTCTGCGATCCACCTCTGATAAGGTCAAGTTTGAGAGGTTGTTTAAGGGTAACTGGGATTATGATGATAACCCCAATGCCCTTTGCTCCTATGATGCTATATGTGCCATATTCGGCAACAAGATCTCTCTGCGTACTGGCAAATTCTATATCACCGGTGATATTGCACGTTTCGGAGCGGACTATGCAAGGCTGGCGGTCTGGGATGGCTGGACTATCGTTGAAAAGATCAGTTTCCCCACCAGCACAACCACCGAGATCCAAACCTGGATTATCAACAAACAGAAAAAGTATAGGATCCCTAACTATCGCTGTATTGTGGATGAGGATGGTGTTGGTGGTGGCGTGGTTGATAATTGCGAGATCCAGGGCTTTGTGAATAACTCCACCGCTCTCAATGGAGAGAATTACAGAAACCTCCAGGCTCAATGTGGCTACAAACTGGCGGAGCATATCAACGCCAATGAGGTAGGCATGGAGGAGGAGATTGTAAGCCAGGCGGAGAGGGAGGAGATCGTGCGTGAGCTGGAACAACTGCAAACCTGGAAAGGTGATAGTGATGGCAAGCTCCAGCTAAAGCCGAAAGAGGAGATCAAAAACGATATAGGGCACTCCCCAGACTGGAGGGATCTGTTTCTCATGCGATCCTGGTTTGATTACAATGAGGTGGAGATCCCCGACAATATAGAGCAAATTTTAGGTTTAACATGATAATAAACTGACTATGGGTTTAATCAACGCAATTCAAAACGAGATCAAGGCTGCTGTGGGTTATCAACAGTCTTTTGCCGAGCTGCTTGCATCCAGGGATGTAACCAGGGCACTATCTATGATGCGTGATCGCTCTGAAACCGCTGCCAAGTACCGAAAGGAGTATGAGATCAACACTCATAAGGTGATGGAGCGTGAGGATCGTGCTGTGTATGACAAAAAGGGCAATTTCCTCCGCTGGAGCAAGCGCAACAAAATTCCTATCCCTTACCAGCCTTTCATCAATGAGATCTCCCTGGTTTTCCTCTATGGCAGACCAGTGAAATGGAGCCAGGGATCAGAGGGCACTGATGATGCTTTCTCCTTTTACCAGAGCCTCATGGGGGAGATCCGTTTCAACTCCATTATAAGGGAGGCGAAACGTGCTGCTGGAGCGGAGGGCGTTTCAGCTATCCTCTATCACTGCTATAAGGATGATGAGGGTAAGCCCAAACTCCTCCTCAATCTCCTTTCACACGAAAACGGAGATACGATCTACACCGTCAAAGATCAGTATAGGCGTTTGACCTCATTTGCCTGGGGCTACTACCTTACCGAGGCTGGCAATCGTACCGTTTACCATGTGGATGTTTACACCGCTGATACAATCTATCGTGCCAGGCGTGAAAGCGTGGGATGGGAGGTGCTGGTAATGCCCAATCCAGTAGGAAAGATCCCAGTGCTGCTATTTGAGCAGACTCCAGAACACGCCAGTGTGCAACCTCTGATCGAAAAGATTGAGGATAGCGAAAGCACCGAGGCTGATGTGATTGATCGCTTTGCCAACCCAGCGATGGTGGCAACAGCGGAGATCCTTAACAGTCTGCCAAAATCGGAGGATGAGGCAAAGCTGTATATCCTCAAAAACGGTGGTGATGTGCGATACCTTACCTGGGATCAAGCCAGTGAGAGCAAGCGCAACCAGTTTGAACGTCTGGATAAACATATCCTCTCCAAGTCGTTCACTCCCAACATTGATTTTGACAATATGAAAAGCCTGGGCAACCTATCGGCAAAGGCGATCCGTAAAGTCATGCTGCTTGCAGTCATCAAGGCGGAGCGACACAAAGAGAAACACGATGAGTACATGAACCGCCACGCCTCCATTATGAAAGCCATAATGGGCAATGTGCTGGACTATCGCAACAAGGCTCAATATGATGCCCTGGTGTTGCGCCATGAGTTCCAGGAGCCGTTTGGTGATGATGTGAGCGAAATGCTTGCCGATCTCTCCAGGCAGTACAATGATGGAGCGTTGAGCCGTGAAACCTACCTGGAAATGTCTTATCTGGTTAAGGATGTCAAGGCTGAATTGAATAGGATCAAGGAGGAGGAAACGGAGCGTATGGCTCAACAACTGGAGCAGCAACAGCAGCTCAATAAGATGGATGCCTTTGGTAATGCTGAATGATATGGAGATACAAACTAAATTCAATCCTGGCGATGAGGTCTGGACTATGTACCAGAATAAACCCAGAAAGTTTCGTATCCATACCATTGAGATCTATCTGTATGCTCCAGGTACCCCTCTGGCAAACCGAAACCAGGAGATCTATGTGGAAATGATCAACGATCCCAATAAGCGTAACAACCCCCAGCACCTCCGATATGGAGCCGATCAGTGCTTTGCCACTAAGGAGGAGCTGAAAAACCACCTATTCAAGGAATGAAAAAGATACGATACATGGTGTTAGACACCGAAACGGATCAACTGGTGGATGATTGCTCCAGCCATGATGATGCCATTGGCAGAGCTGGTGATCTCAACCGCTCTGTTAGCCCTCTGGAAATGGATGAGGATGGCATGATTGAATACTCCGAGCAAGAGCCACGATACAAACCAGTAAAAGCTATAATCACTGAAATAGAATAACCAGATGGAAATAAAAACGAAATATAATGTTGGTGATCATGTGTGGATCATGCGTGATAATAAGCCAACCAAAATTGAGATCAGCAGAATTAATGTTGATGTGAATGGACTGGTGGAACCTGGCACCTCCTGGCTTTCTGGAGAGTGCTACTCCAGGATCATATACACGGAGATCCAGCGGAGGGCATACTGTTCTATGGTTGGAGATGAGGATTCAGAGTTTTCATATAGGGAGGATGAATGTTTCCCAACGAAACGTGCTCTCCTGGATAGTTTTGTGGGGGAGGATGAGTAATGGCAAAGAAAGTAGTACAAGCCAGACCCCAGCACACTTGCCAGGACTGCAAACACGCAACCGATTTTCACAGCAAAGCCAACGATGGGCACTGGATCCTTTGCCGATGCCCTTTTCACAAGTATAGCAAGTTCCTAACCAGGGATTATTGCGATCACTTTAGCCATAAGTAACTATGCCGAAATTGGATTTTAACCAGATGCAAAAGCAGCTATTCAAACGCACGGAGGGATATGCTGCCAATGTCCGCACTATCTACCAGGGTGCACTCTCAAAGATCATAGACCTGGTGAAAGATGTGGAGCTGGAGGAGGGAAAGCCTTTCTCCTTTTCGGATTATGGATTGAGCGATGAGGTAACACCGATATTCCGCTCAATGTATAGCAACACATACCAGGCGATCAGAGAGGGGATCGGCAAAGAGTGGATAATCTCCAATGAGAATAATGATGCCCTGGTTAAATCCATTTTCGGTGCAAGCTCTATCCAGGATCACCACTTTGCCAGGTTTTTCATGCGTAACATGGAGGCTATGGATGCTTTCTTTGCCAGGAAAACTGGTGATGAGGGGCTGGATCTCTCCCAGAAAGTCTGGAGGTACACTGGTATGTATAAATCCGAGCTGGAAATGAGCCTGGATCTGGCTATAGGAGAGGGCACCCCAGCAAACCAGTTAGCCTCAAAGATCAAAAAGTACCTCAATGATCCAGATCGCTTTTATAGGCGTTTCCGTGTCAAGGTCGGAGAAAAGGATGATGGCACTCCGATCTGGGGCTACAAGTGGAAACGGAGGGTGTTTGACAGTGAGAGCGGAGGCTATAAGTGGATTGATGATAACCCCAAAAACTATCACCCTGGGAGGGGTGTATATCGCTCCTCTGCCAGAAATGCCCAGAGGTTAGCCAGGACTGAAACCAACATTGCATATCGCACCGCTGATTACAACCGATGGCAGCAGCTCCCCTTTGTGATCGGTGTTGAGATCAAGTTGAGCAACAATCACCCAGAGCCAGATATTTGTGATGATCTGAAAGGGATCTATCCCAGGGATTTCAAATGGACTGGCTGGCACCCTAATTGCCGTTGCTACATGGTTCCAGTTCTGGCTGGCAAAGAGGATGTGAGCAAGATGGTTGATAAGATCCTGGATGGGGAGGATCCTGGCACCGTTCACCCAGAGGGATCCGTTAAGGAAATGCCAGATCAATTCCAGGACTGGATCAAGACCAATGAGGAGCGTTACAACCAGGCGGAGCAAAAGGGCACACTGCCATATTTCATCCGAGATAACAAAAAGGCGGTGGATCAAATTCTAAAGCCTCTCACGCCAGAGGAGAAACACCACCAGGAGTTAGTAGCCAAGTATGGAGAAAATGCCGTACAGAGCCTCTATGATGCCTACAAAGCATTTTTGGATAAGATCTCCACTGGTGATCTGGACTACCAGATCAAGAAACTCAAATTTGAGGCTCAATGGGTGGCTGATAAAAACAAGTTCCCCACCTCTCCAGAAATGGTTAAGATGCTCAACAAGCAACTGGCAAAGGTGGAGGCTCAAAAAGAGTTCCAGATGGCGGTTGCTGATGCAAATGCCGTTCTGGGGTTCAAGAGCAAGAGCAAACCCCTCAAAGAGATCCAGGCGGAGCTGGCTGATGCCATAAGCCGTGGAGCGACTGCAACCGAGATCAGAGAGATCACAGCCAGAGGCACCGCAAAGATCCAGGCGATTGAAAAGGCAAGGCTGGCAAAGCTGGCTAAAACCGCTGGTGGTGATGGATCCGTGATTGATCTCTATGCTACAGAGGAGGAGAAACTGGAGCTGGCAAGGCTCCTGGATGAGTACAATACCGAAATGGCTGCCAATGGTAGCCAGTGGGCGTATAGTGTCAATGCTGCCTACATGAGGATGGCGGATTATAAGAAAGAGCTGGCGTTGAAATATCTCTCCAAGCAAGGGCGATTGGTTAAGCTCAATGGGGAAACCGTTGAGAGTGCCCAGAAAGCCCTGGAGGAGTACCTGGATGCTCCGCTCAATCATTCTGCCATGACTCCAGTAGGAGGGCGTTTCCAGCTCACAGAATACTGTTATAACAAAACCGAGATTGCCGAATTTTCCAAGCTCACTGGCATTAGTGAGGATGAGCTGGGGCTGATCAACCGTTACAGCCGTGGATCAAAGTGGATCAACCGCTATAGCTATGGTGTGCCAGATCCCTCCTATGGTAGGGTTGTGGATTATGATGGACTATGCCCCAAATATATCCAGGCAACAAACTCCGTTCTGGAAAAGCTGCCACGATATGAGGGTACTGTTTTCTCTGGGATCTCGTTTGAGGAGGGCTTTCTATCCACCTACATAGCCGATATGCAGAAATGCCTATCCTCTGGCACTCCGTATGTGAATAAGGCTCTGATGAGTTCCACCACCAACATTAACACAACAACCATTTTTGGCGATAACCTCATGCTGGTGATCAAGAGTAAAAAGGGAGCCAATATAAAGCCGATCTCATATTATCCGAATGAGGATGAGATTGTGTTTAGGGCTGGCTCCAGGTTCAAGGTGCTCAAAGTGTACCAGGAAACCACACGAAAGTATGGGTTTGGCAAGGGCTGGGTTGTAGAATTAGAGGAGTTATAAGCTATGAGGATAATCGAAAACAACTGGATCCCTTTCAAGGGTTTTGCAGCCATCAATCTGTTTGGTGTGCTCTTTGTCCGCAAGGGCGTGAATGTGTCTGCCAGGATGATCAACCATGAGCGGATCCACACAGCCCAGATGAGAGAGCTGGGATATATACTGTTTTATGTCTGGTATCTCCTGGAGTGGCTGGTTAGGCTGCCAATGAAAGGTAACGCCTACAGAAACATTTGCTTTGAGAGGGAGGCATACACAAAAGAAAACGATCCAGACTACTTGTGTAATCGGGATCGTTGGGCTTTCTGGAGGTTCCTGGGTTAGCGTTTGCCAGTTTCAAACACCTTTGCCCAGTCGGTTGTATCTCCGTAAGGGTTGGGGGCTTTACCAGGTAAATACTCCTGGATAAATTCCGCTTTCCATTGCTTGTATGCCTCCGCCAGGGGCGTTGTGGTATCGCACCGATCCAGGAAAGAGTGATGGAAATTCCGCTCATACTCCCAGAGCGATGCTGCCAGAGGCATTTCAGTGTTTCCAGTATAGGGGTTCTGGTTCTCTCCCTTATACCAGCGATAGTTGGAATAATCCTCCGTGATCCCAGAGAAAAATCCCTCTTTGTTCCAATCGTTTGCCATATCAAATAAAAGCTATAATATCAATTCCTTTGAGGATATAAACACAGCCCTCATACTGCTGCCAGTGGTATCTGTTGCGGTGGTCGGTTCCTTTGTTGAGATCAGCAACCAGAGCCTTAACCGCTTTGATCTTTTCCTCCAGGAGGATCCTGGCAAATATCTCTGGAGGGATCGCAAATATCAGATGTTTCATTTGTCTGGGAGCACGTTATCATAGAAACGCTCTATAACAACACGCATTTCCCAGGGGAGCCTGGAGAGGGTGGAAAGCCATATCCCCTCTGGTATATCCCAGATCGCCTCTGCCATTGATCCTACTATGGCTCCGATGGTATCACTATCTCCACCAATGGCGATGGCACTGCGTATCGCATCCTCAAAAGAGCTTGCGTGGAATAAAACCCAGAAACAAACTGGGAGAGTGCCCTGGCACGTTTCATCAAACTTGCCGATCTCTGGAAAGTTCAGATCCCAGCCTGGGTAATATCGTTGAGAGATCTCTATCAGCTCACTCCCTCTGGCTCCGTGTCTGGCAGCCCAGATCATGTGAGCCACACAAACGGCTCCTTTTACACCCTCTGGGTGGTTGTGGGTGATCATTGCAGTCTTTTTTGCCTCCTGGAGTACCTGGGGGAGATCATCAAAAGCCCAGGCGATAGGGCTTACTCTCATTGCGGATCCATTGCCGAAACTATTGTAAGGCTCTGGGTGCTCTGACTGGATCCACTGGGCAAATCTACCACCATAACCGCCTTTGGGGTTAGGGTACTTTCGGCACCAGCGTAACAGATTAGCCATATAGCACGGATCTCCCTCTTTTCTGGTGATCCTCCTATTGATAGCATCCGCTATTGCTATGGTGCAAATGGTATCATCCGTGAAAGTGCTCTCTGGAGAGAGCCAGGGGAAATCATAATCCTGGGTGTTGTTAAACTCGTATGGTGATCCAACAATATCACCTATTATCGCTCCGATCATCGTTGCCTCCTTTCTTTATCCCTCGTTTTGTTTCTCGTGAATGTAGTGTGCCCTTTCTGATCGTGGCACGTCTGCCATTATATTCTCCATCGTTGAGGCTATTCCAGAGGCTTTCCCTGGCTATCCCCACAACCTCCAGGGGGAGCACATCATATATGGCAGCGACACTCCCAAAATAGTAGTGCCTTTTGCCCTGGTAAGGCTCCTGGAGTTCAACGTGGATCACTTTTCTTTGCTGTTTCATGCTTATATGCGTTTAGTGAACACAAAAGTAGTGAATTATATTTAATATAACAAATGTTTGAGCCGTTTTATTTGAAAATAGGCTTTATCTCTCATTCTGGAGATCGGAGTTGTACTTTTCAATGTTGGTTAAGCGTTCCCGAATAAACCAGAATAAATTGCACTCTCTCCAGCTCTTTGAAACGATCCAGCGGAATGTTGGCACGGTTAGCCAGGTAGGATCTGGAGCTGCCTCCTCAAATGTGAAAACGGCATAATGATCCGCCATATTGCCAGTAGCTTTTTCATCGCTGCTTGCCGATAGCACGTTTAACATCCTCCCTCTGGGCATATTCTTTCTGGCGTTCTCTACACTCGCTTACACTCTCCAGAAATTCATCACTCATCGGAATATCATATTCCAGGCACTCATCATATATGATCAGATCCTCATGGCAGTTTGAGCAAACGCCATTATACATTTTGCATCCGCAATCTGGGCAATAACTCATAACATTTAGATTTTACTTGAATATATTGAAATCAACACTCACAAACTTATCGGCTGGCAGATCCGCTCTATCTATCTCCAGGAGCTTAATGAGGCTATCTTTGAGATAGTATCTCCCTGGTGCACCTTTCAGCAGATCCAGGAGGAAATGAGCCTCCTCTTTCTCCTGGGTGTTGTATCTCTTACCGCTCATAAGCCCTATTTTGTAGAGATCACAGATCCCCAGGGAGAGATTGATCATTGAGAAAGCACTGGCAAAATCCACAACTGGCTCAATGCTGGCAAAGGTCTTAAACCCCATTTCGTGCAGTCGTTTCATTGCGTGGATCCTCTCAATGTTGGTGGAGGCTCCAGGCTCCAGATCATCATGCCCAGTAAGGGTGAAACCCCAGGCGATTGATCCAGCAATCAGTTTCAGAGCTTTCATTGAATGGTGATCCAGGAAATCAGCTCTCTTTGTTAGGATCTGGGCTGGGATCCCTCTGGAATTGGCTATACAGATCGCCTCTATTGTGAGATCTCTGGTTTCCTGGAGCATTGGATCACTGGTGAACGTAAAGAATAACCCAGAGGCTTGCAGAGCCTCCAGGTTGGCATCTATTTCCCTGGTGAAAACCTCCAGGGCATGATCCCGATCCTTGAAACATTTTTTGAGCTGGGGTTTGTCGCTCCAGACCTTTGCCAGGAAACCCTTTTTGCAATAGCAATACTGGCAATCGTTGGAGCATCCAGTAAAGAAATTACAAGCCCAGGCAGCATACTCTCCAGCTTTGCCATTGGGGTTGTAGATCGCTTTTCCGTTAAATCTGCTCATGGCTTTCCTCCTCATTGTTTTCCTCCTCTGGGGGTGTGGTGTAAAATAACCCCCCAGGCTCGGTGGTTACATAGATCGGCTGGAGTGATCCCCCTCCAGTTAAGAGGGAGATCCAGATCTCTCCAGTTTCGGCTACTCTCTTTTTCTCCTCCTCTGTCATTTGAAAGCACATCACTACATAGCCATCGGCTGTTTGGAGTGCTGGGAGGGGCTTGTATTCTGGCTGATCAGCTCCGAATACAGCGTTTACTTGTGGGAAAATCTTTGGTTCCATATAGTTTGAATTATTGTGGTAAATCTGATAGTGGGTGCTCTCTGTAGTATTCACGCAAATACTCACTCTCAAAGTAGTAGGGGCACAACGCTGCTTTCTTATCGTGCAATCGGCAACGTACCCATCCAGTGAGTTTGCCATCTTTGCCAGTGTGGGCATCCTTGCTACAATTTCCGTTTATGGTGTGGCAAGCACACAATCTACAATCTTGCATGGTTAATCGTTTATTACTATTACTAATTTGCTCCCCTCTGGCATCCGAAAAGCCTTATTAAATAGTTTCTGGCACCGTTTGGGAGGGTTGATATATGAGTGGTGCATTTCATTAAACATGGTGCAATGCCCTTTCCCTCGGTTGGGGCATAGTCTGGAGGATCCACTGTTAAACCAGGGGCATGATCCACAGCTCCCTGGTTTATCGTAGAAAACAGTATCGTTTATGGTGATCATTTCACCTCCTCATTCTTACAGAGCACCACATCACCCACAATCCAATCCCAGCGAAAGATAGCACGGTGTTTCAGTGCCAGCTCGGTTGCAGTCACATTGGTAGGATAGCGATCTTTCCCATCCTCATTGAGCACCAGGATCTCATCCTCCTGGTTGTTGAGGTAAACGATCTGGATATATCCATCCACATACTTTTGTAGTTCCTCCAGGGAGAAATCCGTGCCATTCTGGGGCTGGATAGTTACCTGGGATCCGTCTGCTTTTATCAGTGTTGCCATTTTAGATATATTGATTTATAAAGTTGATCATCTTTTCAATTTTGCTGGTGGCAAATAGCCTCTCATGGAGGATCCGTTTGCCCTCTTTCCATTCCCTATAAAACTCATAGTAGGGAGGGTGTAATGTGTTGTCTGCTCTGATCACCCACGTTTGCATCCCGATCTCGGTTACATACCGTGAAATGTGCTGGCAGCTCTCCTCTGGATCCAGGACAAACACGCCTTTGTTTACCTGGATAAAACGACCCTTAATCATGCTCATTCTGCTTTTGGTGGATATTGTCGATCACTTGTAAGCGATCAAAGGGAGGCAGCGCAATGAACGTATAGCCATCCCAGGCACAAAAGGCACATTCATTCTCATTCCAGCGTATCTCAAACGGCTCTCCTCTCTCCAATTTGCCATCCTGGGTTATGTGCTCATACCTGGCAATATCTCCCTCAAAGATCAGCCGATCCGCTCTATCCTTTTTGCCTATGTATTGCCCAACGGTTTCAGCATCCACCTCCAGGGAGGATCCGTTGCTGGTTCTGATATAAGGCTTTCCCTGGCAGTGCCAGAGATCGCCCACATACCAATACGCTCCATAGGGGAAACGCTTTAGCCCTCTGAAAAGGATCCGCCTCATTTTGATCCTCCTTTCGCCTCTTTCCTGGCTCTGTGAACGCCTTGCACATAGCCACGTTCAACACGCCTCACATCATCATATTTCGCCTGGGCTGCTGTTTTGATCACCCTGGTTGGAGTATCAAGAAACTGAATATCCAGCCCTCTTTCCTTTGCATCTTTTTCGATCACTGATCTGATCGCATCTTTGAGTATTCCCATTGTCGGTGTTGCATTGTGGAGGGGATCTCTCCCCTCCTGGTTATTATTTCATTAAGTAAATTGCTAATAGAGCTGCTTTGTAGGCATCCGCCTGGAGGATGTTGAAATACTTGTAAGCCTCCATAGGCTCCAGCACGATCTTTTCTCCAAACCCATTCCAGGTTGTTATCCCTTTGGTTGCCATTGCAGCCTCCTGGGTGTCATAGATAACGGCTATTCTGCTGGCTGGGGTTACATCGGCTCCCTGGTAGCCTTTGCCCTCTCCGCAATAGCAATAGAGTTTATCTGGTGTGGTTTTCCCTCCAGCATATCCAGCCGATACCCATTTCTCACAATTTTCAATAGCGAGTTTGCCATATCGCTTTACTCCATTGATCAGCTCATTGATCAGCTTCATCTGGTGTTTGGTGGGGAGCTTTATGTGGATCCGCTCCTCTGGCACTCCCAGGAGCGTAAATGAGCGATCATGCTCTCTGTTGTAGTAGTCAATCTCATACTCTACATCAAATGTGCATAGGTTGCAATCCCAGCCCTTGACAATGCCAGTGTATTTGATCTCTCCGTTTTTGTCGGTAACGGTTACTATATCGCCTTTTTTGAATTTGCTTTCTACCATGATCTGCTTTCTTTTAGTAGGTTAATATGCTGTGTGGATTATTCCGTGGCAATCGCCATCAAAGGTGTACTCATAGACTTTAACCACGATATGAAACATAGATGCTTGCCTATTGGCAAAGTTGATAGCTGCTGATTTTTTGCGCAAGTCTATAGTTGGGAAATTGTTGGAATGAACAATACGATAGAAAAGTTGTGATCCCATAATCGGTGTTGCTGGTTTTGTGGGGAGGGTTGCCCCTCCCCTGGTTGATGTTAGAACTGATAGAGATAGTTTACTTTGCCCTGGTAGAGATACTTTCTGCCTCCCTTTTGTCTGGTTTCTGGATCTCTGATCTCGGTGGCTCCATGAGTTTTGAAAAACTCCATGTATCGTGCTGCTGTTGAGAGGTGGCTGGCTTTGATGATAGTATCAGCTTTAACGATCTCCTCTGATCTTTCAACTGAATTGTTGTACTGTTTGGGAGCATCCTTGAAACCGAAACAGTTTGTGCACCAGTTTTCGGTTACTACTTTGAGATCCATTCCAGCCTCTTTGATCAGCTCGGAGGGATCGTAGTTGAAATAAAGATACTCTCCGCTGTAGTTAAATGCCCATTCTCCAGATACCATAAAGGCGATCAAGTTGCTGATCTCGGTGCGTGATCCGTAAACCACATAAACGATTTTTGTTTCCATATCTTTCTTAGAATTTTTAATCGGTGTTGCAATCGGTTTGAGTTATCTGTGTTTCTCAAACACACCGCAAAGTTAATGTGTTTTATTTAATATACCAAACATTTTCGCAATTATTTTTTCAGAAAAATTTACCTGGTTAATTTAAGTGGCTGAAAAATAGTTTATTTACCTGGTTAATTTTGTGTGTTTGAGCAACACATTATATGGAGGATTTTTAGTATATTTGCACCAAACTCTAATTAAATAAGTTTCAACGATGAACAAAGCACTCTACACAAAGGTCAAAGACCGCTGTAAAGACACTCATTTATCGGAGAAGTACCTTAAAGAGATCACTGAAAGTATCGGTGATGTTGTAGAGGATGATTCTACCGATGAGGAGCTGATCGAAAAGACTGCAACCAAGATCGTGAACATAGCCAAATCCAGCCAGGGTGAGGCTACACGATGGGCGCAAAATGCAAAGGAGAACGCCAACCAGAGCAAAGGTGGGGAGGAACAATCCAAAGAGGATAAAGATCCCGACAAAGGCAAAGGTAAGGGCAAAACGGAGCATAACGATGATCCGCACGATGAGGAGATCAAAAAGCTCAAGGAAAAAATTGCTGAAATGGAGGGCAAGGAGTCAAAGGCTAAACGCTCCTCCGATATTGCAACCGCAATGGAAAAGCATAAGATCCCCAGCTATCTCCGCAACCGCCTGGCTAAATCAATTTCCGATGATGAGGATATTGAGGAGGCTGTGGCTGCCATTAAGCAAGATCTCATTACAGATGGTCTGATGCCCAAAGATGGAGAGGGCGAAAAAGCAGCAAGTGAAAAGCAAGTTGATGAGGCTGCCGATAGCTTGCTGGAGTCAATAACCGCAAAATAATTAACAAGTAAAGATGAAACGCAAGAAACACTCTTTCACTGGATCACGCCCGATCTTTACTGGTTCACCCTCTAAGGTGATCGGAGGCTTTAACCTGGATAGGAGCAATCAGAATTTCTCTGATGGCGATATTATCCCTGGTGGAGTGCTGGCTATCTATGATGAGGAAACCAGGCTGGTTCAAGTGATCAAGACTGCAAAAGTCGCAGATGTCGATGCCGAGGATCCCAAGCTGGTAACTCTGGAGGTCGATGAGTTTTATGCTCCTTTCTTTGCCGTGGGGGATCTGATCCTCAAAACTGGCACCGCTGCTACAGCCATAGCAAGTGTGCCCACAATCACGAAGATTGAGGAAAAGGGCAATTCGTATAAAATCACGCTGTCTGCTGCCATTACTGGACTGGCAAAGGGTGATGTGCTGGAGGAGGTGATCTCCGATGGTGCTGCCACTCCCAAATCCAAGTCAAGGGGTCTGGCTAACTCCGTAACAGTAGCGGACAATGAGGTTAAGGAATTTGAAACCTCAATGGATGTTTCTGCTGACACTCTCCAGTATGCCCTCTATGAGAGGCGTGTGCTCCCGATCCCTGCCAGCCAGAAAGATGATACTGGGGCTTTCCTCAAAGCCAACCCTCATGTGAAATTCACTAAATCACACTAACGGTAAACTATGAGATCAATTTTTTCAACATTCAAGGGCTTGCACAAAAACGGTGCTCCCCTGGATCTCCTGGCAACCTGGAGAAAAACTTTCGATAAAGCCTCTGAAAGGGAAGTGGCTCTCTTTGAGAAAACCTACTCCGATCAGTGGTGTACCTACAATGCTCCCCAGATGTCGCTCACAGCGGAGGGAATTGTGGGCAAATATAGGTTGCGTCTGATGGCAACGCTCGTGGGCGATGAATCCCCCACACCGTTGAGGCGTTCTGATGGCTTCGATATATGGACTGGTGAGATCCCCAGGGTCGGACACACATTCCAGCTCCAAGCCAGGGAATACCGCAAGATGCTGGAGGTTTACGAAAACCCCAGGATCCAGGAAAGGGATAAGGTAAAAGCCATTGAAAAGACTTTCAGAAACGATATGCAAAACGCATATCTGGGCTGTAAGGATGTGATGGACTTTATCCTCCTCACTGCTTTCTCAAACTGGGGCGTTTGCCAGTTCGTTCCCTCAATCAACAATCCTGGCGGTCGTGCCTATGAGGTGGACTACCAGATGAGCGAGGAAAACAAGCTGATGAGTGCTTTCCTCTGGAATACTGCAAACACAGCCTCTGGCAAGGTAATCCCGATTCTCATTCTCGCTAAGATCTGCTCCGATCTTCGCAGCAGAGGCATTGAGCCTGGCGAAATTCTTATGAGCCAGGATCTCTACACCTGGATCCGTATGGATGAAACCACACGCCTCCTGGCTCATGGCAATGACAAGAAAGCCCAGGTTGTCAAGGTGTCGGAGCTTGATGCCCTCCTGGATGAGAACCAGATCCCCAAGATCACGGTGATCAACCGCAAAATGGGTATCGCTAAGGATGGTAAGCGTATTCCTATCCAGCCCTGGAACGGCAATTTCATTGCCATTAAGCCAGAGGGAGTTGTTGCCGAAATCCAGCCAGCTATTGAGGATAGCGAGCTGATGGAGGAGGAAAACGTGGACTACATGAACGCTGGCAATGGTATTCGTATCTCTAAGTGGCGTACTGGTGCCTCTGGCAACCAGGTGGCTGCTGAATATACGGAGGGTGCTGCCAGGATTCTGCCTCTGGTTACAGAGATTGATGCTATCGTGTGTGTTCAAGTGCGTGGTTTTGAGGAAAAGACCGTGCCCAACGATGCCAACGGAGTTGAACGCTCCTACTGGACTAAGGCAGAGTATGAGGGCAACGCTGGTTTACCCACCGCCTAAATTCATTCGTGTATGCTTAAACTGAAAGTAATACAAGACTTTAGGGATCGTGAAAATGTAGAGCATATTCACCACAAAGGTGATGTGCTCTCATTGAGCGATCTGGATCGTGTCAATGACATGGTAAGTCGCAAACTCTGTGTGATCGTGTCTGTGGAAATTCCCACCGTTGAGGCTCCCCAGCCCAAAGAAACGGTAAGTTTCCAGGGCACCAGTTATGAGATCAACGTGATCAAGGAGGCTCTGGCTGCTATCGGTGTATCGGTGGCTCCCAATGCCAAAGCAAAGGGCGTGGAAAACGCTCTCTCCAAGCTCACGGATGAGCAAACCAACGCTCTCTCTGAAACCCTTAAAACGGAGGAGGAGTAAGCTATGGAGAATCTGACAAAGTTTGATGCTCTGATCGGAGAGCTGGAGCCTTACACCCCCAATAGGCTCACAGTATTGAAAGCCCTGGCAGATGCCAATGTAACTGATCTGGATGCTGAATACACTCCAGAGGACAAAAGGGCTATCGCTGTGGCTGCAATCAAGGTGCTCAAAAAACTGATCGTGCTTTCCAGTGATAGCCTGGGTAAATCCTCCCAGGGCTACAATGTAGATAAGCTGGAGAAAAGGATCAAGGCTCTGTGTGCTGAAAACGATCTGGATGCAGATGATTTTGTTGATGATCTCCCCTCTATTACTGACGGATCAAGGCTCTGGTAACAATGAGGTACAACGGTACATTTCAATATAAGGAACTCTCCCAGGCAACCAGGGATCACCAAACTGGCTTATACACCAGCGATGGAGGATCTGACTGGCTGCCAGGGTGCGAGTGCCAGATTGATAACGTGGTGCCAGCAAAACACTTTATCGGAACTGATGGGCAAGAATACACCTACAACTACAATGTGTTTATCCCTAAGCATTTTGATGGTGGAAAATTGTCTATCGGCACTCTGGTTAAGGTTATCGGTTTTGATGGTTTTGAGGATGAGTTTGAGGTAAAGAGTATTGATGCTCTCAATCGCAAATACATTGAGCTATGGGGATAACGCCACAATTCAGCAAAGGTGCTGTGTTTGATGAGGTGATGCTATTCCAGAAACGCCTGGAGCAAGCCACGATTTTCACTCTGCAATATCTGGGTGAAAGCCTGGCTAAGTATGCCAAAGATAACCACACCTACACTGATCAGACTGGCAACCTCACAAATTCAATCGCTTATGCGGTGGTTAAGGATAAGGAAATAGTTTACTATGATGCGACAACCCAGCCTGGAGAGGGTGCGGAGGAGGCGTTAAAGCTGGCTATGAAAATAGCATCCTCTTTGCCCAATAAATTCTCCCTCATTATAGTAGCTGGAATGAATTATGCTGCCTATGTAGAGGCGAAAGGATATAACGTGATCCTCCCAGCGGAACTCAAAGCGAAAAAGGAATTTCCTATTGTGGTAAGAGAACTGATCACCAAAGCCAAACAAAAGGCTCTGGAAAAATTTGGAAACTAAGCATGATAACAACCGAGGAAATAGCAATAAGGGTTTACCAGATGCTCCAGGAGAGCGATGTGGCAACCATGATCTCTGGATGCGTGGACTATGAGAGAAACGATTACACCAAAGAGGATGTGATTGTGGTGCCTCATACCATTGACGGAGAGGGATCCGTGCGTTTCGGTCAAATCAATGTGAATATCCATGTGCCAGATCTCACTATCTCAAAAGGGAAAGGCAAATCAGTAAAGAGGACAAACACCAAACGGCTCATAGAGATCCGAGCAAAGGTTATCGGGATACTGCAAAACCATTATGAGAGTGGAATGGGCTACAACTGGAATATAGGGAGGCTCAACCCACCGATTAAGGAACCAGATCACGATGAGCATTTTGTTTCACTGGCTCTGGAGCTAACAGTAAGAGAAAAAAAGTGTAACCAATAAAACAAAGAAATCATGCCTATTTTATCTACAATGGGTCTTAAAAAGATCTGGATCCATGATGCTCTTTCGGATGGCTCTATGCCTCCTAACGGTGATGGATGGCTCGACCTGGGCGATGTTTACCAGGACACTTGCACCCTCCGTGATGACGATCCCGAAATCACGGAGCACAAGTCTGAAACATCCAGCAAGCGTATCACCCTCACTGGTGAAACTCCCACAAATGTTGAACTTTCTCTGATGGATCCCGATCTGGAGCAGATGGCTCGCTACTTCGGTGGCACTATCACCAATAAGGATCAGAAAGGGAAACGCAAATGGGTACGCCCCAGGAAACTCCCCTACAAGGAATGGGCTGTATGGCAGCAGCCAGAGGAGGGTTTGCTGATCGGATGTGCAAACGTGCGTATCATCCCCAAGTTTGAGATCACCTACTCCGCTAAGGGTATCTGCCTGGTACCTATGACGCTGAAATATCAGTCGGAGCTGATGGTTGATGAGTCTTTCAGTGATCCCACCGTTACAGCGTAACGATCCAACACAATGAACCCAGGAAAGCCTCCTATCCCACCCCAGGATGGGGGGCTTAACTTTTCAAAACATGGAAAAAGAGAATTACGAAAAACAGCCTACAGAGCTTAACCGCCAGCAACGCCTGGAGGTTGAGGAGAAAGCCATTGATGCCCTCCTACAGATGGGTGTTAGGTTTTCCGTGCCTCTGAAAATTTACCCAGTGAAACCTCCCAGGTTTATTCGCTGGTGGAATAAGAAATTCCCTAAGAAAGCAAAGGTGTGGAGGGATAAACGCATACCCAAAGGATGGGATGTAGTGGAGGCGGATGTGCCCAATGTGGATCAATCCACGATGGAGCATATCTATCAACGCCTATTCCATATCAAACCGCTCTATCTGGGCACTATTGACTATCTCCGCAAACTCTACATTCAGATAGAGTATGATGAGGAGGCGATCCAGGAGCAACCGATCCAGGAGAGCAAAAAACTCTTTAAGTACATACCTCTGATGGCGGAGATTGCAGCCGTGGCGATCATTAACGATCCCTCAATCCTCAAACCCAATTCGGAGGTTAAGGATCTCCAGAAATTCCTCATGGATCACCTAACTGTTATGAGGCTCAAAAAGCTCTCCGACATAATAAGCCAGATGATGAACCCTGGGGGTTTTACATCCTCTATCAGATCAATCGTGGAGATGGGAACAACGAAACCGAAAGCGGAGAACAGAGCGGATCTGATAGAGTAATAGGGCTTAATAGCCCCTGGGGTTATCGTGGGGAGATCCTAAAGAAATTTGGATGGACTTATGATTACCTGCTCTGGGGGATCTCCTGGCTCAACATTCAAACCATGTTGGCGGATAGCCTAAGACCAGCAGAGATCCCTACTGATGAAAACGGAAACCCAATAAAAGAAGAAAAAATTATTCACAGAGAGCTGAAAACTAAAGATGATATTAAAAACTATATCAAAGGCATAATATAATGGAAAATATAGACGGTGCATTAGCTTTTAGGGCTACTCTGGATATTGACGATTTCAACGTATCGGCACAAGCAATGGAAAATCGGATCAGAGATTTCTCCAACAGTGCCATTGATGAGGTTGAGAGCGTTGAGGATGTTTTCCAATCCTTTGCAAAGAGGGCTGGAGAATATATCTCATACTATCTGGTGGGGCAAGGTATGATGGGATTGCTCAATAGCATTGTGCAAGTGCGTGGGCAATTCCAGCAGTTAGAGATTGCCTTTGAAACCATGCTGGGGAGCGAGAGCAAGGCGAAAACCCTCATGGATCAGATGGTACAAACAGCAGCTAAAACACCGTTTGATCTCATGGGAGTTGCGGAGGGTGCAAAGCAGCTCATGGCTTATGGTTTATCGGCTGATAAGGTCAATGATACCCTGGTAAGGCTGGGTAATATCGCCTCTGGACTTTCGATCCCTCTTAATGATATTGTTTACCTCTATGGTACCACGATGGTACAAGGTAGGCTGTATGCCCAGGATGTTAGGCAATTCACTGGTAGGGGTATTCCTCTGGTGAAAGAGCTGGCAGACAAATACGGAGTTACCGCTGATAAGATCAATGAAATGGTATCGGCTGGTAAGATCGGTTTCCCAGAGGTAGAGGAGGTGATCAACAAGCTCACAAATGCTGGAGGTCAATTCTACAACCTTATGGAGAAACAATCCTCCTCCCTCACTGGTCAGATCTCCAACCTGGAGGATGCCTGGGACTCCGCTCTCAATAGCCTGGGAGAAAAGGGAGAGGGTATTTTCTCAACAGCGATCAGTGGAGCTGCATACATGGTAGAGCACATGGAGGATATTCTGCGTGTGCTTTCAGCAGTTACAGTTGCCTATGGCTCCTATAAGGCAGCCGTGGTGCTCCAGACACTTGTAACAAAGGGCTACACTGGTGTTGCTCTCATAGACAATACAGCCAGATCCGCAAAGCTGGCTCTGATGAAACTGGAGGCGGTGGCTACTGGCAGAGTGGCAGCCCAGACAAAGGCAATGACAGCAGCGGAGCAAGCTCACGTTGCAGCCCTCCAGCAACAGCTCACAGCGGAGGAGAACGCCAATCTGGTAAAACAGCTCCGTATAAACGCCATCCAGCAACTCCTCACAGTACAACAGCAAGAGTATCTATCCAACCTCAATATAACCGCCTCTCATGCCAACTATGAGGCGGTGGCTCTGGGTGTGCTCTCCGTTGAGCAAAGGGGGGCATTGAGCAAACTGGATCTTTCCTCAAAGAGTGCCCTATATCGTGCTGCTCTGGAGCAAGAGGTGGCTGGTAAGATCGCCAATCAGAACGCCTCCCTCAATGCTATGCGTATCGGTGTCAAGGAGGCTGCTGCCAAACTACAGCAAGCCAAAACCACCGCCATTGCATCAACCCAGGCAGTTGAGGCAGCCAGGTATGAGGTTTACTGGGCGAAACAGTCTGGCGATGCAACCAGGATCGCTACAGCGGAGAAAAAGCTGGCTGGTGCCATTGACAACCAGACAATGACCAGAAAGGCAGCTCTGGCAGCCCAGACGGATTTCTACACCAAAAAGAAACAGCTTGAAACGGCTGCAACGGTGCAAGGCAGAACCGCTGCCATTGCTGATACCGCTGCCACACAAGCCCAGGCAGTAACAAAGGGGATACTTGCAACAGCAACCACTAAAGTTACCACCGCTTTCAAAATGTTGTGGGCTACAATGGCAGCTAACCCTATAGGTGCGATCCTAACGGTGGTCGGTTTGCTGATCAGTGCTTTCATGCTCCTGGATGATACAGCCGATGATGCCTCAAAGAGCATGGATGCCTTTGGAGAAAGTGGAGAGAAACAAGCTGGGCACCTTTCAGCTCTATTCGGAGTGCTCCAGGCTGGAGAAAAGGGCACCAAAACCTACTCAAAAGCCCTGGAGGAGGTAAACAAACAGCTTTCAGAGCACAAGCTGGCTCTCCTGGGAGAGGAAAGTACCCTCCAGGATATAGAGGATGCCCACAAGCGTATTGAGGCTGCCATTAAGAAAGAAAATGCAGAACGCCAGAGGGCAAACACCCTCAATGCTCTCTCTGATGAGTATTCTGCTGCTCTGGATAAGGTGGGTGAACGGATCCAGAAAGAGCTGGCAGAGGCACACCACTATGATGCGAACTGGATGCTATCCTTTGATAGTGATGATATACAGAAAAATGCAACGGCTCTCTCCGCTCAAATCCGTGGCGTGATTGAGGATAAGCTGCCAGAGATCGCAAAGCTGGATCCAGCCAAAAAGGAGCAAGCAAAGGCACAACTCCGCCAGCAGATCACGGATATTATGGTAGCTGCTGGCATTGACAAATCACACGCCCAGTTTATCACGGATTACTCCTGGCTGGATGATATGTATTATGATGTTTTCTCTGAAAAGGGAGGTATCATTGATCAAGCTATTGAGGCAAGGGTGGCGTTTGATGATCAAACCGTGGCTGCCAACAATGCTGCTGATGCCATTAAAAACGCCTCCAATGCTACTCTGGGTCTGTCTGATAGTGCCGAGGCTATGGTGCCGAAAGTGGATCTCTCCAAATTCTCTCTGGAGGAGTTGCACGATATGGCAAGTAAGCTCGATGGCAAGGAGGTAGGTCTGGATATTAAGGTTTACGGCTATCAAGATGCTATGCAGATGTTAGCCGATATTAACACACAGATCACTGGTAAGCAGAATAACCTCAATACCGAGAACGGCATAAACTCCGAGATCAGCAACCTAAAAAAACTCCGTGGAGAGGCAGAACTGGGTAGCCAGGCGTGGAAAACCTACAACGATCAGATTACAACCCTGGAAAAGAAACTCTCCACCGCTACTGGTAGAGGTGGCAGAGGGGGATGTCGCTCTGGAGGTGGAGCCAATGATGCTGCCAGGAACGCTGAAACGCTCCTCCAGAAACAGCTCCAGGCTGCAAAACGCCTGGAGGAGGCTCGTATCTCCATTATGGAGGAGGGCTATGAGAAACGAAAGGCAGCCCTGGATCTCCAGCACAAAGAGGAGCTACAGAGAATTGACAAAGAGGAGAAAGAGCTGGCTGCTGCCAGGAAAAAGGCTGGCAAAGGCGGTTTATCCCAGGAGGAGAAAGATGGCTTTACTGAAATGCGTAACCTGGAAAACCAGAGTTACCAGAGGGAGCAACAAGCTCTCCTAATTGCGGAGATCGCTGAAAAGAAAAAGCAATACCAGCTCTACTGGAGGTGGGTTGAGAATATGGGCAAGGATGTGGCGGATAAACAATTTGCCACTCTGCTAACCAGTGGTGCCTCATATAAGGACTACCTGGAAAAACAGATCAAAGCCCTCAAAGATAAGCAAGCCTCTGGGCAAAATCTCACAGATGGGGAGCAACAGCAACTCTTTACTCTGGATCTACAGATTAAGGAGATCTCTGGAGCCAAATCTGCTATGGATATTTTCAAGGATAGCGTAACCAGGACTATCAACCAGGCACAAACACTGGCTGAAAAACTGGAGGCTATCGCCAACGCTAAAGAACGGCTGGCAAACGGATCCTCTGGGCTGGTTTCGGAGGATGATATTGCTGCTGCCAATCTTTTCCTCACCCAGGAGGATGAGAAAAACCAGCAAGAGATTGAGGATCGTGTGCTCGCTCAATTCCGTACATTTGAGGAGCAAAAAGCCTCAATCCAGAATGAGTATGCTCTGTTAAGGGCGGAGGCTCAACGCCTCAATGATGCCGAAAGGATCAAGCAGATCAACCTGGCAGAGAATGAGGCTTTATCGGCTCTCAATTCCTCTTTCCTCATGCAGAGTGAAAGCTGGAAAAACCTCTTTACCGATCTGGATGCCCTCACAGTGGATCAGATTGATAAACTGGTAAGGGAGATCCAGGATAAGCTCAACACCGCTGATCTGAAACTCAATCCAGCCGATCTGAAAGCCGTTTTGGATAAGCTGGATGAGGCAAAGGGCAAGATCCTGGATGTAAACCCCTTTAAGGCTCTGGGCAATTCCCTCACAGAGGTATTCAAAAAGCAACAAGACGGATCTAAGAAAACCTCCAAGCAGATCAAAACCGACTGGAAAAACCTCTCAAAATCTACAGAGGCGTGTTTCGACTTTGTGAATGATGCGATCGCCAGTTGCGATGTGTTGAGTGATCTGCTGGGTGACTCTGGCAAGGCTACAATGGAAATGATCCAGGGTATTGCAATGGCTGGTATCGCCATGTCCGCTGCTATCAAATCAGCAGAGAAAGGATCCGTGATCCTCACTGCCATATCCATTGCTCTCCAGGCTATCAGTTGGATTGCTGGGCTTTTCAACAATGATGAAAAGATTGAGAAAAGGATCCAGAAGATCCAGGAAAACGTGGATGCACTCTCCAACTCGTTTGATCGCCTACAACACGCAGCGGAGCAAACCTACTGGGTGTTTACCGATGAGGAGGCAGATGCCCACGAAAAGAGGCTCAATGCCATCCGTGATCAGATTGCAGCCCTGGAACAGCAAGCCGTTGTTGCAAGGCAGAGCTGGAATTTCGTTGAGTATGCCCGATTGACCAAACAGATCAAGGATCTGAAATATGCCCTGGAGAAAGAAACTGGCAAAGGTGATATGTTCCAGCTCTATGAACTCCAGAAACAGAACCTCAAAGAGCAACAAGAGCTGATCAAACAGCAGATCCAGGCGGAGAAAGGAAAAAAGAAAACCGACTGGGGAAAGATTGCCGATTGGGAGGAGGCTATCAAGGATATTGATACCCAGTTGGAGGATATGGAGCGGAGCATGATGGAAACCCTGGCTGGCACCGATACCAAATCTGCCATAGATGAGTTTGCTGATGCCCTGGTTGAGGCATACTGCCAGGGAGAGGATGCAGCGGAGGCTCTGGGTGCCAAGACTAAGGAGGTGCTCAAAAATGCCGTTGTGGAGGCTCTGAAAAGGCAATTCCTGGCAAAGGCTATTGATGATGCCATACAATTCCTGGGAGGTGCGATGGAGGATGGTACTCTGGATCCCTGGGAAAAGTCAAAGTTTGAGGCGATGGTAAACGCTGCTGGTGATACATTCAACGCAGCCCTGGAGGGCATTGGCGATTGGATCAAGGATATGGATGATGCTGCTGGCGATAAGGAGGATGATCCTCTGAAAGGTGCGATCAAGGGCATGAGTGAGCAAACCGCTGATGTCCTGGCTGGCAGAGCAAACGCCATAGTGATCAACCAGAGTGAAATGATCTCAATAGGTCGCTCCTCACTGGTGATCCAGGCGGAGATTGCTGCCAACACCAAAGCCACTGCTGATAAGTTGAATGAGATCCATTCGACACTGAAAAATATGGAAAATAATAACCCTCTGCTATCGCAGGGCATATCATAACATTATGAATTTGATCAACCAACTGAAAGAAGATGGCACCGCAAAGGGGCTGTGCAGACCGTGGAGGATGAAACTCCAGCAAGGTATGAGCGTGGAGGAAATGGTTAAGCTCTACATTAAGGGCATTGATTTCTGTATCTCCGAGGATTACCCCACACTGGATTTTTTGCGTGATCATTTCAAGGGATCATGTGAGCCATACGGTGTATTCGTGGATGATGAGGTGGAGTTGCGCAATGCTCCAGATACGGTGCTGAATGGTGACTGCAAGGCGATCCTGGAGTATGACGGATATTCCGTTTCCAGGATCTATGCCAGGCACAACACCCAGGGATCCGTGAATGTGTCTGATAATGCCTATGTGACGGTGGATGCCTTTGATAACTCTAACCTGGTGATTGCCGTGGCTGGTAGTGATGCCCAGGTTATAGTGAATTTGTATGGCAATGCCAGGGTTGAGGCTATCAGCTCTGGGATTGAGATTAAGAAACATAACAAAATCACCTACTAATATGATAGATAAATCCCTCATTCTACATTTGCCTTTCCATGATCCAGACGGATCAAAGGCTTTCGACTATTCCCGGAGTAGAGCTGATGCAGATCTCTCTGGTGATGCCAAACTCATAAGAGATACCGATGCTGGAAAAGCTCTCTCCATTAAGGGAGAGGGAGAGGCTATCACGGCAAAGGCGATCCCTTTTAACTCCGATTTCACTCTGCTGCTGTGTGTCAAAACGCCTCACAAATCAATCGGCTGGGTGCTAAATTCACCTGGTGTAGAGAAATTCATTGAGCACTGGATCCAGGTTGTGCCCAACCAGAGAGAGAGCCTGGCTTTCGTGAAAGCTGGCAGCATTTTCACTGTGTATCTCAACACAAACATTGTCTATACTGGATCAATCTCTGGAACGCCCAACGGTTTTGCCCTCTGTGATGATGAGCTGATCGAAACCAACGTGATCATGGATAGTGTGCAACTCTACAACCGTGCACTGACTGAAAAGGAGGTGCTGCTGCTCCAGACCAATAGGGATGATGTGGAGTATTTCATTGACGGTTACAATTTCAAGGATTTTGGGGTTGAGGTGTCAAAGGCTGATGGGCTTGTGGATCGCCTGGCTCGTAAAGAAACCCTAACCGCTGAATGGGATAACTATCACGGCATTGTGAGGGATAAGAAACGCCCCAGGTACAAGGAACGCCAGATAAAGCTGGATTGCTTTATCTATGCCTCCAGCCGAACCGCCTTTGTGGAGTGGGTACAGCGTTTCTTTTCCATGTTTGATGCTGCTGGAAACCACCGTTTCAAATGTGTGCCACACCTCAAAACAAAGCCTCTGGTGTATGAGGTTGAGTTGCATGACAGTGTAAGCGTGGATAAAACCTGGGGGCAATACAATGATGAACTCATGGTGGGCACGTTCTCTATTACGCTGGTGGAGGATGAGCCAGTGAAACGTGTGTTGAGGCACATTGGAACGACTGCAAACACGATCGCCTCTGTAACCGTAACCTCCGTTAAGTATCTCAATATCTACTGGGGTGATGGCACCCACACCTACAATGTGAGTGGCACCCAGAAAACCGTGGAGCACACCTATGAGGAGCCTGGGGAGTATGATATTGTGATCACTGGCGTAATTGAGGATATTGAGGAGTTTTCAACCAACGCTATTGTGATATGGGATCTTTTGAAATAATCAAGCGATCTGGAGAGAAGATAGCTCTTTTCTCCAGAGAGCCTTTTTGCACGGTCAAGAGTGCCACATTAACATCCGCTCTGATGGGCGATGATAATGTGCAACTCTCAATCGTTTCCTCCGAGTGTATCACCTTTGGAAAGGGTGATAAGATCATTATCGGTGGAAATGAATACACCATTCGCACAACGGTAAACAGAGATAAGATCTCCGATGATCATTACCAGCATGATGCCATTTTCTATGGCGTGATGTATGAGCTGATGAAAACACAATATCGTGATTGCGATGCAAACGGCAAATCAACCAGATCAACCTTTGATCTCACATACTCAATCAAGGATTTTGTTAAGGTTATAATCTACAACCTAAACAGAGATTATCCTGGGTTGTGGAAATTCGATGAGGAAAATTGCCCAGATACGGATCCTATTACGATCCAGTTTTCAAAACAGAACTGCCTCCAGGTGCTCCAGTCGCTCTGTAGCGATAGCAATTTCAAGCTGGAGTTTAAGATCTCCCAGGCAGACGGAGTGAGAACTATCCATATAGGAAAGTTTGGGGCAAAGATCGTGCCTCCTGGAGGTAAGGAGTTTTTTGAGTGGGGCAAGGGCAATGGTCTGTTTGCTCTGAAAGAGAAAAAGGTTGATGATAAATCAATCAAAACAAGGCTCTGGGTGGAGGGTGGCACAACCAACATCCGTGCTGATTATCGCAACTATTCAGAGCGTTTGCAACTGCCTTTCCCCAGGCGATTGAATAAGCATAAGCACACCCTGGCTGATGGCACCGTTATTGAGCCAGAGAGTGAAATGATAGGTATTCTCAATGATAATGATCGTTTCATTGAGGATGTTGATCTGCGTAATGCCCTGGGGAGCGATGAGGATGCAGCCCAATATGATAACATCTATCCCAAACGCACTGGAGAGGTTACAGCCCTGGTGGAGGGCGATGTAAACTCATTCGTTGATGATACGATGGATTTTGACCTCACAGAGAAAGATGCCAATGGCACCAAGTATCTGATCAATGAGGTTTCGGCAAAGATCAATTTCCTCTCTGGTCTGTTGGCTGGGCAACAGTTTGAGCTGTCTGCCTATGATCACTCCTCCAATACTTTCACCTTAAAGCCCTACACCGACAACCGAGGGCTGACAATTCCGACAACTGATAACGATGCTTACCGTATTCGGACTGGTGATAAGTACACCATTACTGAAATCAATCTCCCCAAATCCTATGAGGATGATGCAGAGGAGGATCTTTGGTATGCTGGTAAGGAGGATTTTGATGGCATGAAACAAGCCAGGGCGCAATATGAAATGACTCTGGATCGAAAGTATTTCATTGACAACACTCCCTCCGATGCCGATACCTCCATATTCAATGTGGGTGATTATGTGCCTATCAAGGATGATCGTTTCAACATTGAAAAGAGCATAAGGATCCAGAAAGTTGTGAGAAATCTCCTGGTGGAGCACGATTATACTCTAACCCTCTCTGATACTACCACGATCAATGTAATAACCCAGACGGTTATAGACGTGGCGAACCATGAGCAGATCATTGTAAACAACCGCCTCCGAGATCTCAACAAAGCCAGGAGGGGCTGGCGTACCACCGAGGATCTAAGGAATATGGTGTATGATACCGATGGCTATTTTGACGTGGATAACATACGCCCAAATTCCATTGATACCAATATGCTCACTGTAGGCTCCAAGAGCCAACAGTTTGTGCTAACTGATGTGATCCTCCAGGCAAATGTGGGCGGACTGCCTAACCGTTTCGATGCCTCTGCTGGTCTGCTTTCACACCTCACAATCAACGATGAGGAGATCATGCACTGGAATATGGGTGCCAGCGAGTTTACGTTAGGCAGCCCTGGCGGTTATTACCTCTTTGCAAAGTGCTCAAAGAATAGCTCCGAGGGTACCTGGTATCTGACACAGAAACAGCTCCGCTTTGAGCCAGAGGATGATCCTAACAACTACTATTTCCAGGTAGGTATTCTCTCTCCGCTCCGAGAGGGGGATAATTTCCGTGATTTTGTAACCACATACGGCTTTACCAGGATCAACGGCAACACCATTACCACTGGTAGGATCGTAACCAGCGATGGGGAGTGTTACCTGGATCTGGATGGCAACCGCTTTAGGATCGGTGATGCTGCCAGCAGCATTGACTGGAACGTGACTGCAAGGAATAGGATCACGATCCGAAATGTGAGTGTTGTTTCTGGCAGTGGCGATACCTCCGAGCTGGGAGTATTCCGTGGAACCTACAACCCCAATTATATCTACTATAAGGGGGATGAGGTGCTTTATACCCTCAATGGGGAAACTTGCACCTATCGCTATATCAACAATGAACCCTCCAGGGGCATTGATCCTAAGAACTCCTCCTACTGGAGCGTTGTGGCTAAGGGCGCACCTGGAGAGCAAGGAAACTCTATCTACTACACCTACCATGACAGCCAGGAAAAGCCTCAAAAGCCTACTGGCAACGGTACCACTGGAGGCTGGCATACAACATCAACTGACTCCGTGATCTGGATGTCGATCAAGTCTGCCAAAAATGCCGAAAGTGGAACCTGGGGAGAGCCTATAAGAGTGAGGGGTGCCGATGGTACCAGTATCACGATCAAAGGCTCAACTGACAGCGTTTCAAAGCTGCCTATGACTGGCAACACCCAGGGCGATGCCTACATTATAGGGGATAACCTCTATATCTGGGATGGAACTAACTGGCAGAATGTCGGACAGATCAAGGGAGAGGATGGCAAGAGTAGCTATCTCCATTTGAAATACTCCGATGATGGGGGCAAAACATTCACTGCTGGCAACGGAGAAACCCCTGGCAGATGGATGGGTACCCTGGTGGATCAGATCCCCACTGACAGCGACAACCCAGCGGATTACACCTGGAACGATACAAAGGGTGAACGTGGTACACCTGGTGAACCTGGAGAGGATGGGCGGACTACCTATCTGCATATCAAGTATTCAAACGATGGCGGATTGTCGTTTACTGCAAACAATGGAGAGGATCCTGGCAGCTATATCGGACAATACACCGACTTTGAGGAGTTTGATAGTAGCAACCCAACAGACTACACCTGGAGCCTCATAAGGGGTGGTGCTGGTATCGGTGGAGCTGATGCTGCTGCTGGGGAATACTATGAGTATCGCTATGCAAAGAACGGATCAACCCTGGAGCCTCCAGAGCTGGATCACACCGCTCTGAACCCTGCTGGCTGGAGCCGTGAAATGCCCTCTGTTGGTACTATGGAATATGTGTGGTGCACTATGGCTAAAAAATCTGGTCTGGTGGATCGTACTCAATTCTATATCCCAGTAAACGAGGGTGATGCTTTCGGTATGTGTGCTGATACCTCTGGAAACGGCTACAATGCCAGGCTCAATGGCGATGCTGATGTTATCAAAGATGGATCCAGGTATGTAATGGATCTTTCGGAGGATGCTGATGCAAGGATCCCCTATGATCTGCCTTTCGGACAAACTTTCACTCTCTGTTTCTGGATCAAAACCGATAGGAAAGAAATAACCTGGATGCTCAACGGCTACAATGGGCGTGATTACTCTGAAAACAAGATCACCACCGAGCCTAACACCTGGATCCACCTGGCTTTCCGTTTCAATGATAAATCGGTTACGGTCTATAAGAATGGCGTTTTCATTCAAGCTGGCAGTGTGAATGAGCAAGTTGTGGGCTGGTCTATCTATGATGATAATATGTTTGGATCTCTCCTCTATCTGGATGAGATCCGATTGCTCATGGGTGCTCTCCCAGTGTCGGATATAACTGCTGTGATGAATGGTAACGTGGATAAGCTCATACAGAATTGGAGTGTGCCTATCCGTGTAAGCCCTTATGATGGCAAGGATGGCAAACCTGGCGTTAGCGTTGTGAGTGCTGATGTTGAGTATGCCATTAGCCAATCAAACAGCGTGGCTCCTACTACTGGATGGCAAACTGACGCTCCAGCCTGGAAAGATGGCTGGTATATGTGGAGCCGTACCAAGATCATATACTCCGATGATAGCACCTCCTACACCAAAGCTGCTTGTATAACTGGCGGTACTGGTGGCACTGGTATTGGTGTAAAATCCATTATTGAGGAATACTATCTATCAAGCTCCGCAACCTCTCTGCTTAATGGTAGCTGGAGCACCATACGCCCAACCTGGAGAAACGGCTGGTATATCTGGACACGATCAGTTATCACCTATACCAACGGCACATCCACCACAACGGCTGCAATCTGCGTCACTGGAGAAAGGGGGCAAAAGGGTGATAGCGGTGTTGGTATCAGATCGGTTACAAACTACTATGCCGTATCATCCTCAAACACCACTCAACCTACCAGTTGGAGCACCAGCATCCCGACAATGACAGCAACCAACAAGTATCTCTGGAACTATGAGGTGCTGTTGCTCACTGACGGAACGGAGCAAACCACTAAAGCCAGGGTGATAGGTGTGTATGGCGATAAGGGCAACACTGGTAACACTGGCAACGGTATCTCCTCAATCGTGGAGTATTACCTGGCATCATCCGCCAGCTCTGGTGTTACAACCAGCACCTCTGGCTGGACTACCACGATCCAAACCGTTTCCTCCTCCAAAAAGTACCTTTGGAACTATGAAAAGATCACGTTCACAAACGGTACAACCAAAACATCCACTCCAGTTATTATCGGCACCTATGGAGATAAGGGCGATAAAGGAGATAAAGGTGATCCTGGAGATCCTGGAAAAAAAGGAGATAAAGGTGATAGCCCAGTGTTGGTGTTTAGGGGAGCTTATGACAGTAGTAAAACCTACTATGGCAACTCAAAACGCCTGGATGCTGTGAAATACAACAACATCTACTACATTGCCAGGATTGATGCTGGAGAGTTTTCCAACGTGACTCCCACCAGCACCTCTAAATGGAATACGTTTGGTGCCCAGTTTGAAACTATCGCAACCAACCTACTCCTGGCAGAGGGGGCTAATATCGGTGATTGGTTTATGTCTGGAGGTAAGATTGTATCAACCCTCTCTGGCACAAATAAGATCACCCTGGATGCGTCAATGGCTCAAATCCTCATTGAGAGTGCCAATGATGGTGGAGGTTATTCAATGAATAACTTTGGTACGATCATAAAGCTAAATGCCAGCAGCGGTGTGTTGGAGGTGAAAGCCAAAAACGCTCCATACTACTCCACTGCTGTATCATACCTAACGCCTAACGGCATATTTGCAAACCTGGCTGGCACTGATGCTATGCCAGCATCCTCTGGATATACGCACCGAGGGGCTATTGTCGGTCTGGGCTTTGCCAATGTTGCCAAAAATACCTGGGCTATAAACTCTGTTGATACCATTGTTGCTGGTGTGTATGGTCGAGCATCCAACTCTGGGACTGCACCAGCATACGGAGGATTTTTCTATGATCTCTATGCTGGAGGTCTTACACTGGGTAGAAAGGTTATCTCTGGATCCAACCAGACGGTGTACCTAAACTCCTCTGATACCATGATCATAGGCTACACCTCTGATACCTCCATTGTGTATCTGCCAGCAAGCCCGAAAGAGGGGCAAGTGGTATTTGTGAAACAGTGGTGGACTGGCAACATGAGGGTACGCCCCAGGACTGGGCACAAGCTCTATGATGATAGCACGGCAAATGACTACTACGATTTTGGCTGTGGCTGGGCTGGTATGTTTGTTTTCACGATCGGCTATATCACCTCTAGAAACACCACAACCAAAACGGAGGCATGGCTTGTATCACGATGGAAATTCTAAAGTTATGGTAGAATACGGATTTATAGAAAACGGCTATTTAAGGGTGAAAGCCCTGGAGCCTATCACATTCCAGAATAAGGATCCCCAAACTGGGGAGCTGGAAACAAAGGTTATCACCGTGGAGGATCAGATCAAGGATCTGCCTCCAGGGTGGAAACCCCTGGATCGGATTGATGATGAAAAGATCCGCCAGGCGGAGGATGGTTATATGGTAACTGCCACTCCCTATGATGCTGGGGATCGGATCTCATATCGCTATGATGTTGTGCCAGATCTCCAGGCTATGAGGGTAAGGATTGAGGATCTGAAAGCACAACTCTCTGGCTCCGATTACAAGGTGATCAAGTGCCAGGAGGCTATGCTGATGGGTGCTCCTATGCCCTATGATGTGGAGGAGTTACACGCCTCCAGGCAAGAGATAAGAGATAAGATCAACACCCTGGAGGCTATCCAGGAAAACATGATGAAAGAATGAGCTGGATTACCGAAAGCTACCGAATGAAACATTTTGGGTATGCCATACCGTGTGCCCTTTTATTAACGATCCTCTTTGTCGCTGGGCTGGCTGCTGGCATGGAGTTTAAGGATCGTGCTCATGGCGGAGAGTGGGATTGGCTGGATCTGCTTGCAACCATGTTGGGCGGTCTGATAGGGCAACTGATCCAGGCTTTTATTGTGTATTTAATGTGGAAAGGGGGTGTTGTATAACAATCTTTTCCAACGTGGCAAGTATTTTCGCCTAAAAGTGTGTCTATGGAACACATATTTTGACTATCTTTGCAGTATAATTTACCAAGTTAATTTTATGGAACATCCAATGTATAGCCTACGGATCCTCTCAAAGGGGCGAATTACCGACCTTTCAAAAGGGTTTTCGCTCGGAGGAGTGCCGTTTTCCGTGTTTGTCCGACCCAAAAAGGCAAGCATGGAAACCAATACTCTGCTGGATTGTAAGCTCATTTGCGACAAAGAAAGCGGAGCCTTTCCAGTGCCTCTGGGTGACTGGACTCCAGGAGCAATAGCAAGTATCTCCCCAAATGCTATTTCTCTGGAGGATTTTGAGATCTATTGGGGAGCTGGTGAAAAAATCAACTAACATTTTTATAATATGAGTTTAATTCTCGGATCTGGAAACACCAAACCCCAGTACCCCTATGATATGTGGTATGGAGTGGAGGGTGATTTTACCAGTAAGGATAGCAACCTCAAAAGGGTTGGAAACATGGATCTGCATCGCACTTTGCCGATCCAGTCAAAGTTAAAGCGGTTCGTTGAAAATACGGATGGCTCTGTGAAATACTATCTCCACCAGAATGACAGTCGAAAGAAAGACTCTGGGGCAAACGCTGTTATTGACAGCACGGATGGAAACGTGATGCTGGAGATCCCAGAGTATTACGTTAAGGTTGAGATCCAGTGCACCAAGTGGATCTATGCCATTTCAGAATATCCGCTGCCTGGTTTCCAGAAAACCACACGAAAGGCTATCTCCCCCTGGTTTGGCACTATTGACAGCCAGACAAACACCGCTGTATCTGGCTGTTTCCTCCTCTGGAATGGTGATGAGATCGCCAGGGATGAAAGCGGATATGTGAAACTATCCTCAAACGCTGCTCGCTATCGTGGCGGTGGTGGATCTGGTGATGCTGGAAAGGATGGCACCTATAACTCCCAGCTCGGTATGGCTCGTACCTCTATCAATAAGGCTGGTGTGCGCCCTTATTGTAAGAATGGCAACCATATCGGAGCCTACAGAGCTTACAACCAGATCGCCTGGCTCCAGAGGATTGAATATGCCTCTCTCAACGGCCAGGCTGCCTACAATCCCTCTCTCACAACTGATGGATTCCACCAGGGAGGTTTGGGATCTGGTTGCTCCGTGGATGGCGGTCAGTGGAATACCTGGGGTGGATATAAACCTTTTGTGCCAAACGGCATAACAGCAACCCTCGGTAATAACACTGGCAAGGTTTCCTATACCGTCAAGGGCTGGACTGGAGGCGATAAGGTGATCCAGGTTACTTCTTACCGTGGTCTGGAGGCTCCGTTTGAATATCTCTGGATGCTGGCTGATGATTTCCTGGTATGGAATAGAGAGGGATCTGTGGAGGGGTACCTATGTGAGGATCCTACAAAGTTCACCTCTCATTCAGATTCCGCAACTACAGTTCCCACTGGTTATGTGCTGATGGCAGAATTGCCTAAGAGCGGTGGTTATATTGCAACCAACTCATTCTCATCAAAGGGATATTCATTCCCAGACAGTGTGGCTGGAGCAAGTGCAACCACTGGGTTCTGTGATTACTTCTGGACTACCTATGCTGATGCCAGCCCTGGTAGGGGCTGGTTTGGTGCCCTCCTCGCTGCCGATGCGGGTACTGGTACGTCTGCGGGTTTCGGTTGTCTGTTTGCGAGCGGTCGCTCCTCGCACTCGAATGCGGGCGTTGGGTTCCGCTTGTGCCGTTTTTGACGGACTGCAAAACTCGGGGCACGGAGCAACGAAAATAGTACATTGAAAAAATTATAAATAACAAAGGTTGTGGCGATTAGGGGTGCCCTCCTCGCTGCCAATGCGAATAATGGTACGAATGCGGGTTTCGGTTGTCTGAATGCGAACAATCGCTCCTCGAACTCGAATGCGAACATTGGGTTCCGCTTTTACCGTGGTTTCAACTTAAATAAAGATACTGTTAATCGCCACAACCCTACCTCACAGAGGCTATCGGCACTGCTGGTAGTTGGTAAAATAACATGAATTAGATCAGTGCAAGTAAGAAATTGAAAGCTCTGTTTTAGACCAACGGCACATGGCAACAGCATCAACTTTTTATGCCTCATACAGCGACTTTGAGGATGTTGGGATCTACATTGGAGATTCTGGAAAGATCTTTGATTGCCCAGCAAAGAAACTCAAAAACGTGTATCACCTTATCTACTCCAGCGCAAATCTGGTGCGTTCACAATACACTGCACAAAAGGGCAAAGGAGATAGAACGGAGATCAACAATTTCAATGATAACATTCTGGAGAATCTACAGAAACTCTATGAAATGTTATCGGAGGAAACGTATGAGCCAGGGAAATATAAGATCCGAAAGATCTTTGATCCAAAAGAGAGGGATCTGATGATCGCCCCTTTCTTTCCAGATAGAATTATCCACCATTGCATAATCAATGTGTTGGGGCAATTCTGGGAATCTCAATTTATTGGGAATACCTATGCTTGTATCAAAGGGCGTGGGGTTCACAAATGTATGGAGGATCTGCATGAAGTCCTTATATTGGATAAGTCTGGAACTCGGTATTGCCTTAAAATTGATATACGCAAATATTATGACAACATAGATCATGCTGCTCTCAAAGCTATAATCCGCTATAGGATCGCTGATGAGAAACTTTTGCGACTGTTGGATAAGATCATTGATAGTAACGGTAAAGAAAAAGGTTTGCCAATCGGCAATTATACCAGTCAATATCTGGCTAACCTATACCTGGCATATTTCGATCACTGGGTTAAGGAAACGCTGGTTAAGATCGTGGAGAAAAAGTTTGGATGTAAATTCTACTTTTTCAGATACATGGATGATATGGTATTCCTCTGCGCTGATAAGGTTGCACTGCATTACATACTTGACATGGTTGGGTTGTATCTGGGTGCTGAATTGAAAGTGGAGATCAAACCGAACTGGCAGATATTCCCAGTTGATGCTCGGAGTATTGACTATGTGGGTTTCAAGACCAACCATTACGGAATCTTACTCCGCAAGGGTATTCTGAAACGCTTTTACACTAAGTATCGAAAGATCCACCGTCAATATGAGATCAACGATGAAACAGCATTCAAACACCTCTTTCCGTCTGAATATGGCTGGATAATCAGATGCTCGGAGGAACATAGTAAATTCATTTTTAATAATTGCATAAAGAATGGCAACAAATGTATTGACTACAAAGCTGCTGGCTAAGGAAAAACCAGCCGTTATCGAAGATCTCAACAACGGTCAAGGCACTTTCCTCTATAACCACAACATCCATGAGGTGCTGGTGGAGGAGAGTGAGATGGGTGGTGTGTCTATCACCACCGATCCCGATGCTGCGACTGGTACCATGTATCAGTATGACAGTGTGCGTGTGGAATACCCCAAAACTGCTGATAACATTTTCGGCACTCTCCTCCAGGCTAAATACCCCTCGGATCGTGAGAGCAAGCTGGTAAATGAGTATCAGAGTGCGGAGCTGGGGATCCTTTCCCCCGATGCTAAGGTAGGGTATGAAAATTTCCTCCGTGATCGTGTGGCTATCCGCAACATGGTGGATGGCGATTGTTCAACCCTCAATATCCCGATGGAGCTATGATGGATCCAGTAGAGGACTTTGTGGAGGATGAAAACCCTACCTCCAGTGATCTCTTTGATTGCGAATACACCTCAATAGATGCCGTTATCAACCAGGTAACGGTATTTACTGGGTGTATTGAACGCCAAACAGAGAATGGCACTCGTTTACTGGTAGCCTATGGAGAGGGGATCAACCGATCCGCTTTCTACACTGACAGTAAAAAGCTAAAGGATGCTTTCCTGGCTCCAAATCGAAGATTCCCGATGAGAGCGGTGATCAAGGTTGTGAGCTATGGCAATATGTATGGCTTTCGCCTCTTTTCTCCCAAAACGGAGATCACAGAGGCAGATGTATCAAATTTCAGCTTTTATAAACGCTCCAAAAACCGCAAATCCCGATGACAGACGATGTAACCACGATTGCCAGAGGGATCAGCGAGTTTGGAATGATGGCTATAACGGCTGCATTCTTTCTGATACTCTCTGCTGGATTGATGGTTGCGTGTTTCAAGTGGTTCAAGGCTACCATAAATGGGATGATCTCCGACAACAAAACCATAATGACTAACCTCCTGGATGAAACCAGGAAACAGAATGAGCAACTAACCGACATTTCAGAGGGGTTACGCCCAGAAACACAGTTGCGAATCAAAAATACCTCTGGTATCTATTTTGATTACGCGGTAGAAAAGGTTTGTAGGATCATTAAAAAGGTTAGGGAGGAGAATCATATCGCCAACCGTGAGGCTACACGCAACAAGATCCGAACTCTGATCCTCAATCTGCATGAGGATCGCAACAGCCGTTTCGACTATTACACCTACAGAGGCAAACGCCTTACCAGCTACACTTCCCCAGAATGGGTGGATTGGGTTGCTGAAATCGTTGAGGCAGAGGTGTATGCTGAAACAGTGAATAACAGCAGGGCATTTTCCAATGTGGCTGCTGCCTACGACAAAATTAAACTGGACTTTTACCACAAAATGAATCAATGATGAAAATTCTAATTGATAATGGGCATGGCTCCAACACCGCTGGGAAACATTCTCCAGATCTTTCCCTCCGTGAATACGCCTATGCTCGTGAAATCGCTGCCAGGGTGGTTGCGGATCTTAAAGCCAGAGGCTTTGATGCTGCTATCCTGGTGCCCGAAACAACAGATATTTCCCTGGCTGAACGTGCCAGGAGAGTAAATGAATGGTGTGGGAAACTCGGTGCAAACAATGTGATCGTTGTTTCCATACACTGCAACGCTGCTGGCAATGGCTCCTGGCTCGGTGCTGGAGGATGGTGTGCATACACTTCTCCAGGGCAAACCAAAGCTGATCTCCTGGCTACGGATCTTTACGATGCTGCCAATATCGCTCTGGCAAAGTATAAGGATGTTTTCCCACTGCTCCAGAAAAGAGGAGAATATGGAGCAAACCAAAAGCCGATCAGAACGGATTACTCTGATGGTGATCCAGACTTTGAGGCACGTTTCTACATTCTGATGAAAACCAAGTGCCCAGCGGTTCTTACAGAATCGCTCTTTCAAGACAACAAGGCAGATGTGGCGTTTCTACTCTCCGATGAGGGCAAAGATGCGATCACCACTCTCCATGTTGAGGGCATAGCCAAATATCTATCCCGATGAAAACAAGTGTAAAAATTCTACTGGGCATCATCATTGCCCTGGCTCTGGCAGTTTTCACTCTGGGGAAATGCAACCGATCCTTCCGATCGGAAAACAATCGCCTCCAGAATAACAATGATGCTCTGATGGAGGATGTGGTAATGTATATGGATATTGCTGATCATTCCGCTGCCTCCATTCAAATGCTGGAGCTGTCAAAGAAAGAGCTGGAGAAAAATTACCAGGATGTTTGCCAGAGGGCAAAGGATCTGGGGCTACAAGTCAAACGACTGCAAGCAGCCAGCAAGACGGAAACTCAGACAAAGATCCCGATCCAGACGGTTGTTAAGGATAGCATCATATATGTTAATGGTGTCCTGGATTCCCTCAAAAGAATAGAGTGGAGGGATCCGTGGGTTAATGTGGAGGGCACCTTAAAAAAGGATAGCCTGGATCTTAATGTTACCTCGGTTGATACTCTCTACCAATTTATCCACCGTGTGCCTCATAAGTTCTGGTTTATCAAATGGGGGTGCAAGGCGATCCGCCAGGAGATCACCACCAGCAACCCTCATACGAAAATCACCTATACAGAATATATAGAGCTGAAAAAGTGATTCTCATAATAAAACTGCTTTCTTAGAATAATTGCAATCGGAGCCGTGCCTACTGTGAAGTGTTGCACGGCTTTTTTATTTTTTACCTGGTGAATTTTGTGTATATGGATTTTTCTTTGTAATTTTGCGCATCCGATCTGCTTTGATCGGTGTTGCATTAGAGATCCCAGCCTCAGCCAATGCGGTTGGGATTTCGCCTGCAACAAGGCAGAAATTTTGCAATTATTCCACAATAATTCTACAAAAACTGCCATTTATCTCGTATCTGGTTGATAATCAAAGTTAGGATAGAAGTTTCCTAATTTTCAGATAGGGGTTCG
>JAAGKN010000921.1_pt1 | contig 57607 bp, 90 predicted proteins | sample 6206371 | NCBI WGS metagenome assembly JAAGKN01 (sample SAMN11533720, study PRJNA540317) | gut metagenome | isolation source: fecal pellets from male and female animal of same cohort | host: Peromyscus leucopus | place: USA:CA | collected 2017 | reverse complement strand
GGGCGTGGATGGAAATAGACCGACCGCCAGCGTCACCCGCGCCCAATTTTGTTGCGCTCCGCACGCGGGGCGTGGATGGAAATAAGCGGAGCGGAAACGCCAGCAAAACGAGGACGGATTGCGCGCCGCACGCGGGGCGTGGATGAAAATGTCCATCGGATTCGACGCGGCAGTTACGCACACGTTGCGCTCCGCACGCGGGGCGTGGATGGAAATACTTTTTAGGGGCGGAAAATGAAAAAGTGAAACAAAAGTTGCGCTCCGCACGCGGGGCGTGGATGGAAATGTCTCGTAGTCGAGGAGCGGACGAATAGCGGTGACGTTGCGCTCCGCACGCGGGGCATGGATGGAAATGTCGGATTTACCACTTGCAAATCCTTATCCGACATGGTTGCGCTCCGCACGCGGGACGTGGATGGAAATGCCGGAGCCAACGACTACATGCTCGACAGCAGCGAGTTGCGCTCCGCACGCAGGGCGTGGATGGAAATCTCGCTCAGATGATGGCCGTTCCTGCCATGTTGCGCTCCACACGCGGAGCGTGGATTGAAATTTTGCTCAACGGACCCAGCAAACCCGAGAGGAACGTTGCGCTCCGCACGCAGGGCGTGGATGGAAATTGGCACAGTCCAGGGGCCAGCCGCCCAAGACCTCGTTGCGCTCCGCACGCGGAGCGTGGATTGAAATGCTTATTGTGCAGTTTTCACAAAATTCATAAATCGTTGCGCTCCGCACACAGAGCGTGGATTGAAATTGCCAAAGATTACAGCAAAGGGTATAATGTTGCGCTCCACATGCGGAGCGTGGATTGAAATGGGCACAGGATTTTGCAGACGAAAAAGTCCTCCGAGTTGCGCTCCGCACGCGAGACGTGGGTGGAAATCTAGCACATCAATCGCAAGGCCAAGGCGTTGCTCTCCGCACGCGGAGCGTGGATTGAAATTTCAAAAGCACAGAAAAGTGTTGCGCTCCGCACGCGGGACGTGGATTGAAATAAGATGCCGCTAAGATTCTGAGGCTGGGCCAAAATAGTTGCGCTCCGCACGCAGAGCGTGGATAGAAATATGGTGATGTATTTGTTGTGCACACCGCCAAGGACGTTGCGCTCCGCACACAGAGCGTGGATAGAAATTGTGTGAAACGCTTCCAGTTGCCCTATAATTTCTTATTGCGCTCCACACGCGGGGCGTGGATTGAAATGCTCTCCTGGTCCGTCCGATAGGCTGTCCAGGATGTTGCGCTCCGCACGCGGAGCGTGGATGAAAATAATGCCGGGCCTGGCTTGCCCGCCTTGCGAAATTGTTGCGCTCCGCACGCAGCGCGTGGATGGAAATCCGCATCTTGGATTACAAATCACAGACATCAGTCGTTGCGCTCCGCACGCGGGGCGTGGATAGAAATGGACGTATAAGTGCTATGGTCCGCCATAATTACAATTACGCGCCGCATGCAGAACATGAATGAAAAACGACAAAGGCAGAAAAGACTACACACTTTGTTTCGCGCCATATGCGGAGCGTGGATGGAAATCTTTGGAATATCAGTAGAAGTACCGACGGATTAAGTTGCGCTCCGCACGCGGAGCATGGATTGAAATAACACCAACGGCAATAAGGGCATCGCCCGCGGCCGTTGCGCTCCGCACGCGGGGCGTGGATAGAAATTGGACGGGGACACGGATAAGGCCGTATATCTCCAAATTGCGCTCCACACGCGGAGCGTGGATAGAAATTCAGTATCAGACAATTTGATATCATACTATTGTTTGATTGCGCTCCGTACACGGGGCGTGGATAGAAATGATAGCACGGACACATGTCGGTGCGCCAACGCGCCCCGCCAGCGGGGCGCAGATGAAACATAGGAAGGTGAAATGAATGCATCAATCGAACCTGTTTACCCTCGACATCAAAGGCCCGTATGCGTGCTTTACGCCGCCCTGGGCCAAAGTCGAACGCCGCAGCACACCCGTTCCGACACCGTCGGCGCTCCGCGGCGTATTCGACGCGATTTACTGCAAACCCAGCGAATTCTACTGGGTCATCCGGAAAATCGAAGTCATGAAACCGATTCAGTACCAAAGCCTGAAATGCAACGAGCTCGCCAGCGTCATTGCGAAGAACCGGCCGATTTACCGGGACGCCAAAAACGAAATCGTACAACGCTCAATGACCGCGCTGCGTGACGTTCATTACCGCGTCACCGCGGAACTTATCATGTTGATTCCTGACAACGACTTCAGGGTCCGAGTCTGCGACCAGGCCAGACGGAGAATCCAGCGGGGTGCCTGCTTCCGGCAGCCGTATCTCGGCATGAAGGACTTCGAGTGCAGCTTCGCACCAGCCGACATGAACGCGAAACCCATTCCGGTCACCCAGGACTTCGGCCTGATGACCTTCGACGCCCATATCCCTTACGACAATACGGTCGGCAGCTCACGGCTGAAGCCGTCGCTTTATCACTGCATGATGGTCGACGGAGTCATCGACGTACCCGATTACGACTCCGACAACGTCATCAAGGACGTGTACTTCAACGTAGGCCGGGAATACAAACCCAAAAGGACTACGAAACCCAAGAAAGGAGCTCAGACGAAGAATGCTAAAGTCACTGTATGATTATGGTATCCGCCATGCGGACGAAGGCGTCCCGACCGGACATGCGTACCGAACACTGAACTTCATCATCGACATGACTGGACAGGGCCAATATATCGGCATCCGAAAAGGCCCCAAGGAAAAAGTCCTGGCCCAGACCGTTCTGGGCATCAGCGGCACCACGCCGAAGTCCAACGTGCTGCTTGACAAGGCATCGACCGTGCTTGGCCTGTTCGACGGCACCATGAACGCAAACCAGCAGGCCCTTGCCTTACAAAAGCATGAATGTTTCACGGAATACCTTGAAAACGGCAAACCCGACGTGACCGAATTCGGACCCGTCCTCGAACTTCTCTCCGACAAGGCCCGAATCGAGCATGTCAAAGCTGACCTAACGCAAGCTGACTGCAAGTCCGCCAGCTTCGTCACGTTCGCCGTCGACGGAAAACTGCTCATCGAATTGCAGTCCGTCCGAAACTGGTGGTCCAAGCATGAAACGCCTCCCGCGGACGCCGCACCGACCGCCATCGACGTCATCACCGGAAAACCCTGCGTCGCACAACGGCTGATTCCGCAATGCGACCAAAACAGCCTCGGCGGAGGCCACGCATCCGGCGCGGCATGGCTGTCGTTCAATTTCCCGTCCGGAACCAGCTACGGACTCGCGGACGAGCAGGGCATGAACTGCCCCCTGGACGTCAAGACCTCGACCGCGATTAACAGCGCCATCACGGTCCTTTCGCGCAATGCACCGAAAATCGGCGGCATCAAGTTCATGCACTGGTACGACGTAGACGTCCCACCCGAACAGGACCCGATTGTAAGTTCCCTGTTCGACGTCGGATATGACATCGCTATCGCACAGGACACTGATGCCGAATCCGAAGCCGTCATGACGGCCATCGCAAAGGATTCCATTCAGTCGCCCATCACAGGCAAGCCCGCACCGAGCCTGGCCGGGAAGAACTACCACATCATGCTCATGATTCCTGCGAACAAGCGAATCGTATTCCCGTCCTACGCCCACGGTCCGTACGACAGATTGCAAGCCAACATTGACGCCTGGTTCAGCGACACGGCCGTCGTCAACGCCACCGGCACCGGGCTCATGAAGCCGATGTCCCTGAACAAGATGCTTTACCGGCTGCTCACGAAGGCGGAACGTGACAAGAAACTGAAGAACGAGTCCCGGTTCGCGCCTCTTTCGCCCTGGATGTCGGACATCCTGGCCGCCTGCATCGACAATAAGCGCGTCCCGGCCGCAATTCTGACACGGGCCATGAACGCCATGCGTTCGAACCTGTTCCACGACGAGGACATCCACCCCGCCACCATGCAATGGATAAAGCTCTGGCTCATGCGCAGGAACCGCCATGCCGCCGGAAATAAAATCACAGGAGTTGATGACATCATGCCGGGACTGAATCCCGAATGCACGAACATGGGCTATATCTGCGGCCGCCTCATGGCGACTTACGAGGCCATCCAGAAATTCGTTTCCCCTGACGTGAACGCGGGCGTACTCGCGAAGTACTACACGGCCTGCAGCCGCGCTCCCGCCCAGACCATCGGCGTGCTCCAATCGCTGTCCGTGCATCACTTCGAGAAGTTCAAGGGCTATACGTACCGGAACTTCTACGAGTCCGCCCTGGCCGAGGTCTACGGCTGCGCCGGGACAGAGATTCCCGAAAAGCTAGACCAGACCGGACAGGCGTATTTCGCATTGGGCTACTGGCACCAGAAGGCCGACCTGACCCTTCGCAAGAACGCCCTGACCGCGGAAATCAAGGCCGCGAAGGCCGCAAAGAACGACACATCCGAGACCGAGGAGGACTGAATACATGAATTCCATCAAGAACCGCTACGAGCTCCTGTTCTTCATCGCAGCCACCAACGCCAATCCCAACGGCGACCCCGACATGGACAACCGGCCCCGCACGGACGCCGAGACCGGTAAGGGCCTCATGACCGGGACCAGCCTCAAGTACCGCATCCGGAAGGACATCACCGCCCGGCACGGCCATGAGCCCGGCATGAACATGCTCATCCAAGACAGCATCAACGTAAACCGCAAGATTGCCGAGGCCAAGACCCTGGCCGGCGTGAAGCTCAGCGACAAGAGCAAGCCCGCCGTTGACGCATCCCGCCTGAAGGCCTGCGAGACCTACTTCGACGTCCGTGCCTTCGGCGGCGTCCTGGCTGTCGGCCCCAACGCGGGTCAGATTCAGGGTCCCGTGCAGATTCCCATCTCCACGTCCGTGGACGTCGTGGAACCTGTGGACATGGGCATCACCCGCTGCTGCAAGACCGTCGACGTGAAGGACGCCAAGACCCTGCAGGATTACATTGACCACGAAAACGCGGCCGACCCCGATGGCCTTCGGACGATGGGCCGCATGCAGTACATTCCCTTCGGGCTGTACCCCGTGCACGTGTATGTCTCCGCCAACGAGGCCGAACGGACCGGCTTTGACGAGACCGACTTCAAGTACCTCCTGGAGGCCATCTCCAAGATGTACGACATCAACCGTTCCGTAAGCAAGGGCGAGATGGCCGTCGTGTCGCCGATTATTATCTTCCAGCACAACGGCGAGCCCAACGTCCCTGAAGACGAACGCATCCGGTCCGCCCGCCTTGGCCGCGCGCCCGCCCACAAGCTCTTCGAGCTGGTCACCTGCGAGCGCAAGCCCGACGTTGACGTCGCCCGGTCCTACAAGGACTATCTCTGCCAGGTCAACGTCTCCGACCTGCCCCATGGCGTCCGGATTGGCTTCAAGCCCACATACGAGGACGACATCTGCTGGGACCACCTGCCCACGGGCGAGAAATGGATGACTGAAATCTAAGCATTTGAAAAGGGCCGGACAGAGGACGCAATCCTCTGTCCGGCCCTTGCTTTTTTCTCCGGAATATGATAGATTATAAGCATATTCCAAAAATTAGGAGCACGATATGCTGAATCTTTTCAGAAAACGCAAAAAGCCATCGAAACCACCTGCGCCGAAGAACCCGAACTCCGATTACAGGCTTCAGAAATACACGGGACTGTATCTCGTGGACGAGACCGGGAAATCCCTGCGGCCGGAATCCATGATGCGGTTCAATACCTATTATTCGAAGCCATGGAAGAAATACGTCGACCTCGTAACCACCATGCCGTTCTACCAGGACCTGAAGCGCATGTCCGAGGAGAACGACGCGGAACTGGACCGGACAAGCCTCCGGATACCGGCAAAAGAAGGCCTGTTTCGGAGCGACAAGGACCTGCAGGCCGTCATGGCCATGAAAATCAGGACGTCCCCGGATGACCCGGAAATAAAACCCGACCCGGCGGTATTGCCACATGTCATCGACGCCATGGTCCAAAACGACCCCGGCTATTTCGAGACAATCCTCGCGAACGACCTGAAATTACACGAAATCGAGAACGCATTCTATGACCGGTTCAACAAACAATTGAAAGCCACCATCCCGAAGCCGGAGGACCTGCCTGAGGATATCGACTATGTTGAATTCTACGGGACGCTGTTCCACCTGATTGACAGGATGCGGTATCCGAAGACCCAGCACCTGATATTCCCGAAATACCGGCAGCATGGCTACTTCTGTGTATGCCAGAAGATTCAGTACAACATACCGGACGGGAAAGCCCATGTCATGAACCGGACGTTCCGCGACGAGGACATCGTCAATTCGTTACGCAAGTACACGGCCAGCGAAACCTGCCCGCCGAACGCAAAATGCGACTGCTGCGGAACGCAGAGCCCGGAACGGAACGTCATGAAACGCCCGATTCTGGGATTCGGATGCGGCTCATTCTGGGACGAACAGGACTTCGCCGAGGAACGATGGCCCTTCCTGTGCGACGAATGTGACTTCAACTACCGGCGAGGCCTGAACTACGCCGAGAACCTGCTCAACGACGTCCATGCCGCCCCGGACGACATCAAAACCATCATCGACGCCTACCTGGCCAGCAAGAACCCGATTGAATACACACCAATACGGCATACGCTCCAGGACCTGCCTGAAGACAAATACGAGCTCTATTTCATTGCCAGCCCGGATATTCTGACACAAGAAGAAAAATCCGCCGTCAAAGAAATGCAGACAGAAAAGCACAAGGCGCTCGCGGCACTGAACGCCCGATACCTTCCGAAATTCCTCGAATTCAAAAACCTGCGTCCGATTCCGACGAACCCTGACAAAACCGCCCAAGAGACCCTGGACGACTACGTACTGACGCATCCCTCGAAAATCCTGGCCATATACGAGGAATACAAGGCCCACATGGCCATGGTCCAGGAATACGTCAACGAATTCCAGGAAATCTGTGCCAAGCACCGGAAATTGATGCCGTCAGGGTCCGCATACGCCATGGCATTCATCGATACGCATACGAAAGTCATGCTCCCACCGATGTGCTGTTACATATACGTCCAGGAACGCGGCCGCGTCGCCCGTGGCGTCAACGCCTATGAGATTACCTACGCCGCGGCCATGGCAGGTACAATTCCGAAAACTCAGAAAAATACAGACGGGAACGGAGATGAGACCGATGTCTGACATTACGCGCATGTTCATGAACCGGATATACCGCCACCGACAGAACCGGCGGCTCCGAGACTATGTCAGCGTGACCGACGCGTACGGCCGCGACCAATCGCTCGGATTCGGCGTCCAAGACACGATAACGTACGAAAACTACCGAATCGTCCACTATGAGGACGACCTGATAATCTCCGCGTCCGCGCTCCTGCCGAAATTGGAAATTTTAAACGAAAGATACAAGCCCATATTCAACGAACTGTCCAATCAAGTCATCTCACGGCCGCCGAAATGCGACATCGTGCACCTGTATTCCCGCGCCGAGTTCAAGGCCATCGACGTCAACGCCTATTTCAGGGACTGCGTCGACGCGAACCTGTATAACTTCGAGTTCGCACTGATGGCCGCAGCCGCCATGAGGAAAATGACGGTACAGTACCTGCTTGAATGCCTCGAATTATTAAACAAGACCAAGACCCCGGTCAACGCCATACCGCACACCATCAGCTCGACGCTGTTTTATCGGATGGAGCACGCGTTGTTCAGGAAATCCATGCTCCGTGACCCGCAAGGCATCGAATACACGGACTCCATCATCCGGCACGTTGAATTCCATCTGCCTTTCCCCGGCCCGAAACACGCAGCCGAACGGTTCTGTATCTGCGACCCGTCGTATGACCGTCAAATCTCGCAGTTCAACCAGCTCGAAATAATCGCGGCCATATACGCCGCCCACGCGCATGACGTGACCGGCCGATGCGAGTTCTGCGGAAACGATAATGTCCAGGTCCGACCGTGCCATCCCACCGGAAATGCGTTCTACATGCAGCCGGCCAGCGACGCATGGCGGGAATCCGTGAACCTGTGCCGCAACTGCGCGTACATATATTACCGGAAGATGGTCCAACGCGAAAACCTGTTCGAACCGATTCCGGACCGGGACAACCTCGATGACTACATCTATCGGGATGAAGAAAAGCCATATGAGGACGAAACACCAAGAATTGAATACCTGAAGACCTATTGGGAGGGCTACATGGAAGGCGTCGCGGAAACCGGCTCCGCATTTCAAAAACCGCCGGAGTTCAGCGAACCGGAATACATGGACTTCACGAAACCCGACCTGTCCGCGTTCTTCAGATATGACAACAACGGCCTGCGCAAATATAAAATTACGACGCCCGCATATATCGAACTGCTCAATGAAATCGACAGCCTGAACAAAACGTATCGTCGTATGACATACGGCCTGCAACGGTACGTCACGCTCGGCGATATAAGATTCTTCAAGACGGCCACGTTCCACGCGGACGGGTTCCTTGCGAAATACGCGAAGGAACACCCTGAGGAAATCCGGGAGAACGCCCTGGCCGTCATACAGAATCGCCGGTACGCGGAGAATTACTGGAACGAGTTCCGTGCCATAATGGCGAAGGACCGCATCGAATCCGCACCGGATGCGCCTGACTTCCTGAAATTACTGGAACGCAGATTCATGAACCTGATTACGGACTGCGATTACGTAATCAGATACAGACTCGGCAGGAAAAAATTCGCGCAGACCTGCCCGATTGAAATCATGGCGGAACTGTCCGGAAACGACGGCATCCTCCCGAAACTGCCGGACGAGATAAAAGACAAAAAACACACGTTTTCCAGAAAAGAAGAAGACCTGCCCCGGATGCCTGCGTTCCGGACATGACCTGACAGAATAAATTCAATACGAAAGGACACCGAAAATGCGAAGATTCATCTTCACGATGCTGACCCTATTGACCTTGACATACCTGGCTGGCTGTACCGACGGCATGCCTGCCGGGCAGACGGACTTGTCGCAGACACCCGGGACCGTCACGTCCGACACCATGGACCAGACCCAGCCCGACGTCACGAAGGCCGATGCAGCCGTCATCCTGACACCGGACGGGACTGCGATTCCGGAATGGAACAGAACTGACGCGTACGTTGAATTGAATAACAACATGCCATGGTTCGACGAAGCCGACAAAGCCCGGACCGACCCGTTCGAGAACTACTCGGACTTGGATAATCTCAGCCGCTGCGGCGAGGCCTACGCCAACATCTGCCTGGACCTCATGCCGACCGAAAAGCGCGGCGAAATCGGCTCCGTGAAGCCGTCCGGATGGCATACCGTCCGATACAACGGCGTCGTGTCGGGAAACTACCTGTACAACCGATGCCACCTGATAGGCTACCAGCTCGCCGGCGAGAACGCCAACGAGAAGAACTTAATCACCGGCACCCGCTACCTGAACATCGAGGGCATGCTGCCCTTCGAGAATTTAGTCAACGACTATGTCGACGAGACCGGGAACCATGTATTATACCGCGTCACGCCGGTATATGCCGGCGACGAGCTCGTCGCCAGGGGCGTCATCATGGAAGGATATTCCGTCGAGGACGGCGGAGACGGCATCGAGTTCAACGTATTCGCGTATAACGTCCAACCGGGCATCGAGATAAACTATGCGGACGGGACGTCACGCTTGTCCGGAAGCACGGGCCAACCCGCCACGGACCTGCCTGACGGACAGGACGCAGTCGACAGTTACGTCCTGAACACGAAATCCGGGAAGTTTCATGAGCCCGGCTGTACATATGCGGAAAGCATGAACGAATCGAACCGCGAAATCATGTACGAGTCATGCGACGGCATGATTTCCGACGGATATGTCCCCTGCGGCTCCTGCCGGCCGGACATTGCCGGATAAGCCGAATTTAGACACGAGGAGGTGCGGACGCCATGTCGGCCCCTGAACTGTTCGAAAGCATACGGAATTATTTTAACAATCTGCTCGGATGCGGGCTGTTCAGCACCGACAGCCTCGAGGGCTGGCTGTGCATATTCATTCTGGGATATTTCCTGTGGAAGTTATGGCGTCAGGCCATGAACTTCGTGAACTGGTCGATATGCGTCCTGTTCCTGATTCAGGTCGGGTACTGGCTCTCCCAGACCGGGTTCAACGACGTCATCAACATCGCCGCCGTGTTCCGGATGGACGTCCTCGGCAGCATAACGGCGTTGATTACCAACGACATGCTCAGGAATATATTAGAAGCCGTGAACGACTTCATACGGGTCACCATCACCAGCGTCTGGTCGATGTTCTCCACCGGGCAGCTCAGGTCCATGGTGTATGACGTGATTACGTTCAACGGGTTAGGCGGTGCGCTATGACAGGACTCGTCATCGACATCATCCTCAGCATGCTCATGGCCGTCACCGTCATGCTGTTTGCGATTCTCGTCGGCAGATTCATAGACAGGTTCGACGCGCTGCTGCTCACGAAGCTGTCCAACATATCCGGAAAGAACGTCGCGTCACTCATATTGAACCGCCTGATGTTCATCGGCGTCGTGTTCCACGAACTCTCACACGCGCTGTTCGCCATGGTTTCCGGAGCCCAGGTCACGAAGATTCGATGCTTCACGCTGTTTTCCAAAGACACGCTTGGCTACGTGAACTTTGTCCCAACCGGCAGCATGGCCCGGCAGGGCATGCAGCGGTGCCTAATATCCTGCGCGCCGGTGATTACGGCATTTGTCACCGTGCCGCTGATGATATGGCTCGCCATGTCCCCTGACGCGAGCTTCCCATTTAAATTGCTCGCGGTCTGGGCCGCGCTTAGCATTTTATGTCATGCGTCCATGAGCGACGCGGACATGAAATTATACAGGCAAGGCGCCTGGACGGTGTTTCCCGCCATGACGGGCCTCATGTTCGTCATCATCTGCCTGTTTCTGTGAACAGCGAAATCCGGCACGGAACTGACCGTGCCGGATTTTTGCGTGTCATATTCGAAATTTACAGCTCCAGTCCGAAGACCTTGGTCTTCCCGCTGGAGACCGGGACAAACTTCGTCCGGATGACCCGTCCGCCGGGGACCTGGAAGACGAGCCGAACGGACTTGCCGGCCATGCTCGATTCCAGAACGGACCGGCATTTTTGCAGAGACAGCACCCGGTTCATCAGCCCGCACTGGGACTTCACGAGCTCACCGTATTCAACGCACGGGCCCGGCTCATAGGACGACACCCGCGTCACGGAACGGCTCAACTTCTCCGCCGCCTCGACGGACGCTTCCCGCAGTTTCTCGCGCAGCACCTGGTTCAAGTAAACGACTGGTTTCATGGATAATTACCTTCCTTTCAAAAAGTAAAATACGGAGATGGGCATAGTACGGCCGTAGCGGCCATCATGCTTCTCTCCGTACGTCAGGAAGGAAATCGTGAGATAATAATACCACACTCAAGTCACAATGTCAACACCGACCTTGCGGTTTTTCCAAGAATATGATATAATCGGACTATATATTCATAGGGAGATGATGACATGCCTATCAAGAAGCGATTCCTGAACATCGGACGCGACCGGAAAGCCGTGCCCGGGTTCCGCCCCGAAAAACTGCCCGATGTCACGGAACTCAACCCGATTCCAACCGGCCCGAGTTACCAGGAACAGTTCCTGTCCGAGATTCCCGCCATGACCGGAAACGAGACCGGCGTCCGCCGGATAATCATGCCGACGGACTGCCTGAGAACGACTGGTCAGAACGACGTGCGCGGGTGCCGCGTGAGCATCCCCGGGACGGACCTCGACACGTTCATTGACAGGGGCAAGTTCATGCAGCTCCCGGAAGGCGGCTCGTTCGACGAGGACTTCAGGAAACGGCACTGCGCCGTCCTGTTCCCCGAGAACGACAAACAGCTGAACGTGTCCCGCCGCGGGCTGATTGACACCGGCCGCCCCGCGTATTATGACGCAGGCATCAACATCCTGGAAGACCAGATGTCCGGCGAAATAACCCGCGAACTCATGGGGTCCAAACACTACGACGAAATCCTGCGGCACGCCGAGTTCACGCTGAAGCTGGTCCGGAACGCCCCGCCCGGCATGGACTGCAAGGACGGCTTCGACGCGGTCAAGTCCGTGATTGACACGGGCAGGTCGCCTGTGCTGGAAGGACTGGAACGCGTCCGCGAGGCGATGCCGCGGCCAAAGTCATCGTCCCCCAGAAGCACGCTGGACATGGCCGCCGCCGGCATCGAAATCCACGAGGAAAAGCCCGGCCTCGAACTTGAATAATCGCAACGGCCCTGGACGAACCGCCCAGGGCCGTTTTTCCGTAATCACATGCCGTCAAGGGCATGATGGGATTCCCCGCGACGAACGCCCAGGCGGCAGAGCCGCCAGGCGTCCGCCTGCATAAACCTCCGAGACACGCTCGAAATCACGGTCGGGCCTCGGAAAAACAGGACTTCATGCCGATGATGGCTAAGAGAATATCATGGAAAGAAGATGGTATGATGCAAATCACGAATATCGTGTCCGAAAGCCGAAAATGCAAACTGACCATGAGCCCCGCCGAATACGACCACACAAACGCCCTCGTTGCGATGGCCTTACGCGACGCGGACCTGACCGAGGCCTCCACGGCCGTCCTGTCCGACATCAAACTCCTTCTTGACAGGATGGCCGTGGAAACACCCGACCTGTTCGTCGGCTGGACGGAAGTTCGAATCGCCCGCAGCGTCGCCTGCATGGCAGCGATGCCCACCACGTACATGGCCAAGCAAATCGCGCCCGGCGGCTGGAACATGCTGCTCGAAGACGACGTTGCCAGCAAAGTCACGCCCGAGCACCAGCGTCGCGTCACGCGGACGTTCCGTCTCAGTTTCGCGCATCTCAGAAGAAACACCATCCAGATGCTGCGGGAAAAGCTCGCGGAAGCGAAGCACGACTGGGTGCGCGTGGTCGACTCCGGTTACATCGACGGCATCCTGATACCCTTCGGTCTGGACCAAATCCTGTCCGCGCCGGAATGGCCCATGGACCTCCGGGAATGCGCCCAGAAGGCCCTGGACAACGGATGCACCGCCATAGAGTTCGGTGAGACCTGCCCCATCCTGCCAGGCCTGACCCGGTGGGACAACCAGTACGACAATTAGAAAGAAAGGTGACTGTATGACCACGAAGACTGACATGAATGCCGCCACGGAACTGGACCGGAAATACAAGCCCGCTGTCCAGGGTCTCGTGTCCCCCGGCGAAGACGCCATGATTCAGGAAGTTTTGGAACTGAAAACCCGCACCGACATCGAGCTTCAGAACGTCCGCGACGCCGTCGTAATGTTCTACGGGCAGCGCGTCACGAAAGCCGATACGCCGGGCCAGACCGTCCGCATCATGAAGAACCTCAGCTGCATCACCGGCGTCATCGACGGCGAAAAGGCGCGTCGGGGCCTTTCCGTATAAGACCCATGAACTTCACGAAAGAAGGCCGAACCGATGCCGAGACCGCCTGATAATACAGCCCGCATCGCGGACGTCCGCGACGAACTGCGCCGTGTAGCCGACATGCTCCAGCAGGTGCTAGACGGTAACATGAACCTGACCGAGGCAGCCAAGGCCGCCGGCATGTCCCCGCAGGCAATGAACAAGAACCTGCGCAAAAACTTCATGCCATATATCCGGTCAAAAGTCATGCCTTTAACCGAATTATATGAGATGCTCGACCGTGTCCGCACGCCATCAGACAGGTTCCTGCTGATGGCGCTCAGCGGCCGGCCCGGCCACGGCGTAAAACCAGACACGTTCATCCGGTTCCCGGATTACGACGAGCTCAGATTCTGGGACGTCATGTATGAACGGCTCACGAAGCGCGAATACGAGATAATCGCCTGCCTCTGCGGCGAAGCCACCGGAACGCCGATGCCCCTCGGGGACGTCGCGCGGGAGTTCCGCGTGACCCGGGAACGCATACGGCAAGTCCAAGCCGCCGCGTGCCGCAAGCTGCTTCATCCGGTCACCATGGCCAGGATATTCCCGTCGATTAGCCCGCAGACGTCGCGGCATGTCGAAAAACTGCGCGAAACCGTCGACGAGATGCTCGTCGAGTACGGACGGGCCGTGAGCCAATACCAGGCCAAGGACCTGCTCCAGGCCGCCGCCGAGAGCTACGACGCGGAAAAGTACCCCGGACAGGACGTCATGGACGAACTCATGCGCGTATACTCGCCCGCCCAGCTGCGGCGCAAGATTAACGCCGTCCGCAAGGACCCCGTAATTCCGCTCCAAGACGCCGACCTGTCGCCCCGTACGTATAACGCCCTTCACAGGTCCGGAATTGACACCCTGAACCAGGTCGCCGAAATGGACCTGACCGCGATTCAATCCCTGCGCGGCCTGGGCGTGAAGGCAATCGACGAAATTGGACACAGGATTCAGGAAATGCTTCATATCATGCGTCCCGAACTGTTCCTATGCTCTGACTGCCCAGACGGAAAGGAGAATCCCGAATGAACGGAAACGGAACTAGCCCCATGGACATGCCCGTCAACCGCGCTCACGTGGCCCGGGCGCTGCGATACGTTTACCCGATGATTCCACAAGCAAACGGCATCGCCTACATCGACGCCGTTGAATCCCACTGCGACGAACCTCATGAGCCCGAGCCAAGATACCTGAAGTCGGGCGGATACGACGACGATGCCTTGCTGACGCTGGCCAGGCAGCAGACGTTCCTCACGAACCTGAAGACAGCCGACACGGCCTACGAGGCCGTGATGCGCAACGGCCGGAAGCATCGTATGTTCTGCGCCGCGGTCAGGCACGAAGGCCAGCTTATCGGCACCGTCGCCTTGCTCGCGGACGGCTTCAGCCCCGAATCCGTCATGGCCGTCAGGGTCATGGTGCGGACAATCGAAGCGATGCTGATGACCCGAAATAAGAATGAAAAGGAAGGACTCACAACATGCTGACTGTACCTGTTCACGACTACGGATTCATGGTCACGCCCGAGCTGGCGCCGTACTTCATGCTGGCCGCCGAACGGATGGCCGGCAACCCGATTCCCGACGCGATTCAGGACATGCTCCTGGATGGGACGTTTGACCAGAAAGCCGCTGAGCTGGACCGGGTCCTCGAAGACGAGGACTACCTGAACCCCATGGTCGTCAAAGAAGCGCTGGACGTTGCCGACATGCACTCCAGCATGGCCTACGTCAGCGACTTCTGCGGGGACGTTGACACGATTGAAGTCCCCGACCCGGATACGCCCGGGCAGACGAAGCCCGTCGAGAACCCGATTGAGATGAACTGCGACGGCGACATCGTCGTCTATCAGCCCCTGACCTACGGCCCGAGCCTGTTCCACACGCAATACGCAGACCCGGAAGCCATCGTCGCCGAAGTCAAGGCGTTCCTGGACCGTATCCAGGTCCGGCTTCCCGCCGGATTCGACGACAGTGAAATCCTGAGGCACGTCGTGCGCATCTACGGCACGACCTCCGTCTGAGAAACAGGCCATGACGACATACGCGAAGACGCATCACGTTCATCCCGACATCATCCGGAAAGTCCATGGATATACCCATCGGAAACCCGATGACCCGTGGCAGCCCGCTGACGACCCGGTCCGGATTGAGACCGGGTTTCCTGACGGGACCACGATGCGCATTGAATGCACCGAGGACGGGCAACGCCCGTCCCATCTCCGGGCCGAGCTCCTGAACGGCGATGACGAAGTCATCGCGTCCGTCAGAGGCGGACGCGAGCTCATGATTGAATGGGCAATCTGCCATGGAGACCGGAAATACGTCACCCAGCTCCGGCAGCTTCCTGTCCCGACGGACGAAATCATCATTCAGAAAATCGTGACGCTCGACGACGCCTGTATTGCCCGTGCGCAGAGATTCCTGGAATCGGTCAGCGTCGATGACTTCCAGGGCGACGAAACCGAGACAATCACGGACGAGGAATTCTATGACGGAAAGCATATGGCCGTCAGGTTATGCGGCTCGTCCGTTCATGGCTCCGTCGTCAACGCCGTTCTGATTTCCCCCGATGGGACCGAACTCGGCACGACCGACAGCCATCTGTTCCTTCTCGGAACATGGACCGTCAGGCATGCCGGCACGGATTATCAAGTCCTGCTGCGACGGGAGCTCCCCTAACCGGTGAAATCACCAATGTCATTGAAATAAGAACTTGACAAGATTCCTGTCTTGTATATTACGTCACTGGAGCCAAACGACCCCTACGACGAAGCCGAAACTGAAAACAGCGGCTGACGCATGCGCAACGCCGCCATACTGCTACCATAAGGAACGTTGACTATGCTTAAACTTTTATATGACAGCCAGACGGATTACATGGACGCCATCCTGGACAGCACCTCTGAACTTATCATTCCTGACGGCATGCGCATCATGCTGCTCACCAAGACAGCCGGGTTCCCCGAGAAAGCGGCCGGCACGAAGTACGAAGGCTCGGTACACAAATCCAGCACGCGCACTGACTACGTGCCCGGCCTATCCTTCAAGGGTCTTTTCAACGCACTCTACAGCGACTGCGACGCCCCCAGGAAACTCACGCTTTACCACGACGGCATGAACCTGTGTGCTGCCACCGAGTCCTTATACGAAACCACCGTCACCGTCATCAGGCTGATGCCGTGCGAAAACTACCAAAAGCTCTGGGAGCACATGGGCCGTACGGACAAGAAATCCTGGTACAAGCTCATGCGGCATACCGTCGCCATTCAGGACGCCATGCCGGAAATCATGGACGTCCTTCGCCCATGCCGGCTCGTCCCCATTGCCCCATAAAATAAACGATACATGCAGAAAGACTAACAACCATGGACCAGTCACCGGCATTGTTTAACTTAATGACATTGGGGAAATCACATACGATGGAGAAAGTAAAATGGAATACAGGTTCACGTTACGAATCCCCCAAAGCCGGTTGGATTTAATCAACCGGTTCCTGAACGCGGCAGGACCCGACGACTACCAGGGCGAGGACGACACGATTTCCGAGACCGCAGTCTTCCCGGACTGCTGCCAGATGGACATCAAGTGCTGCGGCTGCGATGACGCAGCGTCCTGGACGGAAGCCGTCCTGTTTGACGTAAACGGCTGCCAACTGGCCTGTACGGACCCCGAGGACCAGTTCACCGGGGAATGGATTCTGGAACACGGCGGCATCACGTACATCGTGGACGTCCAGCCCGAAGATGAACACAACAATAAATGACCCACGACACATGAAAGGAAAGTCGAAATGACGAAGAAATGCCCCAGATGCAGCTGCACCGAGTTCATCGTAACCGCTCACGTGACCCAAACATGGCGCGTGGACAAGGACGGCGACTTCATCAACACCGTCACGGAATGTGACGAAGTCACGCATAAGCCCGACGATGCAGACGTATGGGTCTGTGCCGACTGCGGGTTTGACGCCGCCGGCGAAAAATTCAACGTAAAGGAGACCGACTGATGACGGACAGAATCACGCCCGAACAGCTCCGTAAGACCGCATACGAACTCTACCGGCTGGACTGGATGCAGTCCCACGGCCATACCGTGAACGAACTCGTGCGAGAAATCATCAACTACGCCCGCGAGGACGACGAATGGCCCGACAATGTCATGACCGACGACGGCATCGACGAAGCCTTCGCCGTATGGGAACAGGACATCGGACTCGGCGGCGAGATTTGGGCCTGCTTCGATGAGTTCCTGGACGCCGAGTACCAGGACGCGGATTACATGACCAAACTTCTGAAATCCCACCATGACCTGCTTGCCGCCTGGCGGGAGGACGTCGAAGCATGACCATCGAGGAAAAGCTGGTCAGGGACTGCGGCCTCACGGAGGACCCGTGCATGGGCGTCTGGCTCTTACGGGACGGACGCCTTGTGAACGGGTCCCATGAAGGCTTCCAGCGCGACATCGACCATCACGAGATTGGCCAGTATTTCAAGCGAAGCAAGTTCGAGGAACCCGGCACGAACGGCATTTACATGCTCAAGTTCATGCGCCGCGGAAACATACGCTGGGGCTGCAGCGAGTTCGGCTACTGCGTCGAGCATGTCGGCCCTCCGTCCCACGAGCAGTTCCTGCGAATCAGGAAACACATGCTGGACGCCATGGATGCCGGGATTGACACTGGCGTGGGCCGGCGCGTCGCGCCCGGAAGAACCGTGTACATGCCGTACCTGGAATGGCTGCGGAAATACGTCCGGCCGTATACGCGCCTGTGCAACGGCATATACGACTGGACGGAAATGGAGCTTTGACCCGAATACTGACAGAAACGAAGTGAAAACAAGATGACCTACGAGAAAACTCTTCGCATTGCCGCCGACGCGGCCAACGCGATGCACGCGTACCTGGCATCCAATCCCGAACATCGGGCATTGGCCCGGAAACTGTTCACCGAGACCGTCACGTTTCCAGACGGGATGGCCATGGTGTTCGACTGCACCGCGAACGAATCCGGGCCCGCCAAGACCAAATTCACGCTGACGGACGGCACCTGCAAACAAGTTGCCGTCACGCGGCCGGAAAGCCGCGTCATGGGCGACTGGCGGCTTTGGAATGGCGCCGACGAATACGTCGTCCACGTCCTGCCGATGCCGGTCATTCCGGTCGACCCCGTCGTCGTCAGGCAGGACGTGAGACTATCCATCGAAGACCTGGACCGTGCCCGGAAGCACCTGAAGGCCGTCGACCCGGCAGACTTCCAGGGCGACACCGTATGGATGGTCGCCAGCGTGACGTTTCCGCATTACGATGACCGGCTCGCCGTCTACCTGCGCGGCGCATCCAATCGACGCTCCGTCGTGAACGCGGTGCTGTCATCCCCGGAGCACGCCGTTCTCGACATGACCGAGTATAAACCAACGCTCCTCGGAACATGGTCGGTCGAGTACAATGACGTCATATATCAAATTCGCCTTCTTCCGCCCGACGGATACGAAGGTCCCCTGGACATATGATACAAGGAGACAACATCATGACGACAAATCAGACCCGAACGCGGCCGCTGAAAGCCGCCTGCCTGGCTCTGCTCAATCGAATTTTCATCGGCCGTGCCCGGCGGGCGTTGCTCGAGGACTACGGCTGGTACCGGAACATGGCCGGCGGATGGACGCATCCCCACTGCATGGACTTCATGTCAAGGAGGGAAATTCTCCGCTGCACGCCGGACGAGCTGAATTATAAAATGCAATACGGCTCCCGGTCGATTATGCCCGGAAAGGAAACTGCATGCCATGGCTGACAGGGATTTACAGACGGCCATCGAGGAGCTTGCTCTGTCCGGCAAAATCGGTATTGCCGGGAACCGCTCGCTGACGGCGGCCCCGGCCACGACCCGGGCCTGGGCCAAGGACCTGAACCAGAAGCTCCAGGCCGAGAACTACGACTGGCGCGTCGCGTGCGACCCGAAGACAGGGGAAATCTGGCAGATATCCGTCGGAGAACATGACGCCGTGGCGGAAACCGGACGGCCCAGGAAAAAGCCCGGCAACGGCCTCCGAAACTGCCCGTTCTGCCAAGGAAAAGCCAAACGCATCGGCCGCGTATACTCCGGAAAATTGCTCACCGACCCCACGACTGGCGCATACAGCCACGAACAGTTAAGATGGTACGCCGTGAAATGCTCCGCATGCGGCGTTTCCCAACCGAAACGGCGGTATGATACCCGCGAGGAATCCGACGCTGCCTGGAACGCCAGACCTGACTGAAATAATCCCTATGAAAGAAGTGGAACAACGATGCCGAACTCTCACGCGACCGTGCTTGTATGCCCCAACGGGCATACGAACGGCTTTCAGAAAGCGACTTACGAGAATCTTCCCAGCCCCATCTTCGATAACGTCCGGACGAAATGCGATAGCGACAGCAAGGCCCCCGTCCAGCAGACGTTTATTTGCTCCGCATGTCATGCCGAGGCCCGCCACGTCCGCTGCGTGCCCCGCGGCCTGGACGACGGCATGACCGCATACCTGCCAGTGTACCCCGAGGACTGGATTCTCCTGCAGGAAACCCGGGACGGCCCCATGAGGCTCGTCGTCGCGAAATACGACGAGGCCGCCAAGGGCTACGCGTTTGAAGTCGGCGACCGGTCCCTGCTCGTGAAGCTCCACGAAACGCCCGCCGAAATCACGTTCAACATGTCGTCGGACATGAATCTGTTCCGAAACGCCATGCTCTGGCAGTGTCCCGACTACTGCGGAACAGAGTTGCAGCGCACCCGCACCGTTACGTTCGAGCAGGAAATCACCCCGTTCGGGCCGATTACGGACGAACGTGACGCCGGCCATGACAGTGAAATCATCAAATGCGTGGCCTGCAGGCGCGTCGCTGTCCGCACGCCCCATCTCGTGGTCGATATTCCGGGCATGCCCGGAATCAGACTCTACATGCCAGAGCGGGCCCCGATAGCCTGCATGATTCGGGACATGAACAACAATACCGTCCGTGTCCATCGGGTCGAATGGGACTGCGACAGTCCCGAGGAATCCACCCTGACGATTGATGCCGGGAACCTGAGAATCAAATTCCTGCATTGGAAAAGCAAGAAAGGCTGATGCTGCATGCCGAAACGGAAGAAAGCCGCGCCCTGCTTCTGGACCGCTGACGAGCTTGCGACGCTTCAGCGGTTCTACGGGAAGATGCCGCTCCGTGAGCTTCACGAGAAACACATCAGAACCCGGAGCATCAACGGAATCCAACAGCAGGCATTCAAGCTGGGCCTGACCGCGGACCAGAAGCAGACCCAGCTGACGGAACAGGAAATCGAGCTTATCAAGACCCGCGCCGCCAATGGCATGTCGACAAAAGAAATCCGCGAAAAGTACATGCCCAACCGTGGCTACAAGCAGGTCGCCAAGAAGGCCCAGCAGCTCGGATTCGGCCGCCGCCCCGCGCCGGACCCGACCCCGAAGCAGAAACGCGATTCATGGAGCAATCGGGAAATCGGCCTGCTGCGAAAGCATTACGGGACCATGTCCGTTGAGGCGCTCCAGAAAAAATACATCCCGAAGCGCACCGTCCAGGGCATCACGAACAAGGCCTACACGCTGCATCTCGGCGACCGCGCCCACGACGGATGGTCCGCCGAGGAAATCGAGCTGCTGAAGCTCCACGCCGGCAAAATTCCCGCCTCGGAGATTCACGCGAAGTACATACCGGACAAGTCCCCCGCCAGGATAAACAGCAAGTCCACCACGCTCGGCCTCACCGTCTGCAAGCACAAGAACCACTGGACGGAACAGGAGCTTGACATCCTGCGGCAGTATTACGGGGAAATCAAGACAGCCCGGCTCATGAAGATGCTCCCCGGGCGAACCGTCATGTCGCTTCGCCATGGGGCCCGCAGACTGCTTGCGCCGGATACGCCCGCCGACCCGATTGCCGTCCGGAACCAAAAGAACCCGCCGACCACAAGATACGCGCACATCCGGCCCGTGACCGTGGTGCTGAACAGTCTGAAATGCAGCCACTGCGGCGAAATTCTCAAAACCGGCCGGACAATGCTCCTGTGCCCCGAATGCGCGGCCACGTTCTGCGAAGGCTGCCGTCCGCATGCCGAAGCGCATTTCAAGTCTCATGCGAATACGACAGAAAGGGGCCATGCCGAATGACCGAAACGATGCGCGTCCTCGACGACATCGAGACGACCAAGCTCTACATGAACGAAAAGAAGGAGCAACTCGCGAAACTGAACACACGGACGGCCGCCTACGAGGCCGAACTGAAGGCCGAGACGGAACGTCTCCAGGAGAAACACGGGTATGACGAGCTCATGGCCGACACGGACTTCAAGACACGGGAACTCGAGACCCTCGACGAGAAAATCACGCGCCTGAGCCTGTGCGCCGTCGCGATGTCCGTCGCCGAGCTTTTCCGTGCGAACCCGGACAAATACAAGACCGCCCTTACCGCGATTGCCCCGGAAGTGACCATCCAGGTGAACTCCAACGTGAACAGCGATAATTATGTCGACTGCTTCTCCAAGTTCGCCGTGGACATCTCCCGTCCCGTATGGTACGAGGAGCATCCGCCCGAAGTGCACAAATCCGGGCACGTCGCAATCGCCCAGAATGAACCCTACGACTGGAGCCCCGCCATGAGCCTGACGCTGAACCCCGCGCTGACCGAGAACAGATTCGCCTACGTGCCGGAGTTCGTCGCACAGGTCACGCGCCTCATTGACGAGTACACCGCCGAATGGGCGGAGATATACATGCGGCGCACCTCGACGGACGAAACCAAGCAGAAGGCCCTGTTCGCGGCCCTGTCCAGAAAATACGGGACCGCGTGAAAAAAGACGGGCTCATATGCGCCCGTCTTTTTAATCCTGCGGGATGTCATGCCTTTATATGGCATAGAACACGTTCAGCCACATGGCCAGGTCCGCGGCCGGCAGGTAAGTCACTCCGTTTTCCAGGACACATGCCGAACCGATGTCGGCGTCTCCGTCCGGCATCTGGACCGTCACGGCGCCCGGTCTCACGGAAAGCACGGTCTCCCTGTTGCGGCTGACGACCGCGCCCAGCTCGCGGTCCCATCTGACGTCATATCCCGCGGACTCGGCAACGGCGCGGACGGGCGCCATGACGGTCCCATCCTCGGTCTTCATGCAGGAAAACCGGCCCATGTCGGAATCAGGAGGTCCGTCGAGCGCACCGTTGACCATGCCGAATACACCGCCCTCGGTCTCCGCCACGCAAAGATACGCGTCATACGCATACGCGAAGACGACGACCTTCTCAGCGACCCCGTCAGCATTCGACCAAACCAGAATCTGCGTGCCCGGAGTCAAGTCATTGAGCCGTACGAGCTGCCGTGTCATCCAGGGTTTCACGTCCACGTCCTTCGGCAGCGTGATGACGCCCTCCGCCGTGCGCAGTTCCACAGAATCCGCGTCGTCCTGAAAATTGACCGGCGCAGACGTCACCGTATGATACTGTGGTACGGACATTCCGTCCGGGACATTGCCGACGGCCAGGACCGCGGTCGTCTGCGGCGGCAGGCTCATTGTCATCGCGGGCCCGGCCCAGGCATAGAGCACGTCGCCGGACCGAATGCTGTCCCTGTCCAACGGCAGGCCGGTGACGGCATCGACGACGGGCGCATCGCCAAGATGGACCACGACTTCATTCAGCTGACCGTCGGCGCCGTCATTCTTCAGGAACAGGCCGTTGCCGTCCCAGTCCGACACCTCGCCGCATATCATGGCCGCGGACGGACGCCCGGATGGCGCTTCGGAAACCGGCTCGGACGCGGATGCGGCCAGGCACATTGACGCCGACAATGCGAGGGTCAGCAGAGCTGAAAGAAATTTCTTCATGGATATATACCTTCCTTCTTGGATGATTCTGATTGTTTAGACGGACGGTTCCGCAAAAAGTTCCGGCGTTGCCGGTTTTTGCATGCCGTACCAAAATCACGGAAAGGACCTGAACGACATGGAACGACACCTGCTCCTGTTCTCAGGCGGCAAGGACAGCTTTTTGGCGGCGGCCATGTACGCCGAAAAGGGCGTGCCCATCACGCTGATATCAATGAACAACGGCGCCGTCGCGGCCGAAGAACACCTCATGCACGGGGTCACCAGATTACAGAACCGTTACGGAAGGCATCTGGTCACGTATGCCGGCATATGCCTCACATACGGCACGCTCCAGCGGCTCAGACGGTGCTATGCGAATACGCCCCACGCTGCGCTCGCCGCGAAATACCCGAGCCTGTGCCAGAACCAGCTTCAGTGCCTGTACTGCCAGTCCGCCATGTGGGTCGCGGCCATCGCATACGCCGTCGCCAAGAATATCAAGCACATTGCGGCCGGCTATCACGCATATGACGAGTTCTGCACGGGCTGCCAGGAATGGACCGACCGGATTTCGGGTATCGCGTGCCGGTACGGCATACGGACGCACTTCCCGGTCTGGGATGAGGACTCATGGCAGGACAAGGATGCACGCGACATGGTCATGATGGACCGCGGCTTCGAGCCGCAGGTCCTGGAACCGAAATGCATGCTTGGTCTGCCCGCCGGAAAACCTGACGGTGAAATGGCCCGGGAACTGGTCCGATACTTCGACGATAATATTCGGGACATGATGCCCGAGCTGATTGACGGGCGCACCCCACATTACCGCGTGGCCAGACTGTCCGAAAAATCCATGCGGGCACTGGATTACAAAATCCAAAAACCCGTCGGCGAAATATACTGAGACCGCGCATGAACTCATCAGAACCTGAAAAACCGCAAGAACCGCCCATGACAAACGGCCCTTGTGCCGCATCATGAACAAAAAGGAGATGCCCGAATTGCAAATCACGGACATACATGCCGACAACATGACAGCCCGCATCACGATGCCTGATGAAATGGTCTCGCACGTGAAATCCGTCCTGTACTACGCGCCGACGGCGCACACGACTGCGAACCCCGCCCTGCTGGACAGAATCGACGCCGCCCGTACGGCCGTCAGGAACCTCCGAAAATACGGAGACGGTCTGATGCGCTCCGTTCACCTGGACATACGGGTCATCCGCGACATCGCCGTGCTGGACGACGTCGTGACGGAAAACGCGAAAGCCATGTCCCCACGAGACTGGGAAACCCTGCTCGGCCCGGACGGCATCCCGCCCGCGAACACGAACGCCAACCCCCAAATAAGCGCGGACAGGGCCCGTACGGCCGTGCTCGGGCTCAGTCCCTATCACATATCCAAGAAGACCCTGCGCCTGCTGCACGCGACGGCAAACGGCCTCGGTCCCGCGGCCATGCCCGTTACGGCACTCGCCACCGGACGCCACTGCCATGGCTATTTGCTGCCTGTCAGCCGGCTGCTCCTGACCGACCCTGCGGTCCCGGAGGACCTGAAGGCCTGCGCGGCCTACGCCATGGGCAACGAATGCTCGTATATCAGAATCGACAGCATCTTCGAGACCACGGACGACCTCCCGACATACGACGAGAAAGGATAATCAAAATGCCCAATGACATGACCGCCTTGAAATGCATGCTCACAGGCAAGGAAATCCCAGCGGACGCGCCATGCGTCGGGCATCTGATATGCCTGATGCCAACCCCGGACGGAAACCAGGCCGAATGGGTCCCCGTGACGCCCGCGTTCCGCGCCATGATATGCGATAACGGCCACATCGACACTGTCGAGCGCGAGAAACAAATCGAAGAACTGCTGACGGCAATGGCCCCGGTCGTAACCGCCGACGGCACGTACAGGCCGCTCCAAAGCACCTACCCGTTGCGCAAGGCGATTCAGTGCGCGCATGCAGGCCGGCTGTTCCTGGCCGACCGGACGGACGGCACCAGGCTCTTACCCATCAGACTCGTGCTCTGCGATGCTGCTGAATACCACCTCGCTCTGCTGAACGCCCGAAACCTGACGGACGACTGCCCGGCACCCATCGACCCGCTGTTCACACAAATACCCGTCGAGCACAGGATTGACCCCGACAAGGTCGAATCCGTCATCCTGCTCGACAAATGGCTGCACGACAGGAACGCAGCCTGGAACCCCGTCCAGGACCCGAATCCGGATTCGAAAACCCCAAGCCCCATCCTGGCCAAGACAGTCAAGTCCCGCAAACGCGACACGGGCCTGCCCGTGGACGGATAGGAGACGGTCATGGCCACGCAGACCTCGCTCGTACTCGTGAAGACCACGGACGCCTACGAACTGCGCCTGGAAAGAGAGTATGCGACTCGCACTGATAAAGTCCATGGATGCCTGATGCACGACGGTACGGTCTGCGGCGAGTTTACGAAGACACGCCAAAGCTCGACGCCGCTGAGCGCCAGGGACGCCAGGGAATGGGCCGTATACATGGCAAGGACCCAATTCAATGCCTTCCTGCTGACGGCGCAGGCAGCCGTCGGTCGGCTGGACAAAGTGACGGAACCGACGCAAAAAGACGGAAAGGACTGACGAAACGCCATGCCGAACGAATACAGCATTTACTTCTGCGACCCTGACTGGCCCAGCCATGAGAGCTGGCCTGACGACGGAAGCAGTATCTTGCTCCCGAACATCGGCAACATCAGGGCCGTCATGAACGGCCTGCCGGACGCCAAGACGGCCATTGCCGTCACAGACGCCTAGCTGAACCAGATTGCGGTGAACCATAACCAGCAACGCGGCTGGTACGACCCCGTCGTCGTGTTTCAGATGACGCCCCCGCAGCCCAAGGAACTGTTCTCCTGGGCGGTCGCCACCGGCGGGATTTACGGCGCCAACGTCGACAACGCGGAACGCCGGCTGTTCTGCTGGATACAGGTCTCCGGCAGGAAGGATATCCGATACAATCCCGCCATGCCCGTGCCGCCCGTGAACGACCCCGTGAACCGGGAGTACCTGAACATCTGAACTCGCAACATACGACAATCAAACGAAAGGACGCTGAACAGACCCGCATGATGCGCCACGACATGAAAACCAATAAGATTTCAACGAAATACCACGGAAAATACATGGTCGCCGTTCTGGCGGCCGTCATGCTCCTGACCTGCGGCGTAGCCGCGTCCGCCGGTCAGGAACCCGAAACCGGGCCGGCCCAGGTCCTGACGGACGGCAGCCCCGTCACGGAAGAGACCGTGAAAACGATTCTTGAGTCAATCAAAATCGACTGGCCCGAGGGCACGCAGGAACGGCCCTATTACTCCGGCATGAAGAGCCCGGTCCGGGTCATCTCCAAGACCTACCCGGCATACAATTACAGGACCGGCGAGCATGTCCGGAAGAACATGATAAGCACCGTCTACGGCTGCGCCGGCTGGGTGTCCCGCATATCGGACAGAATCTTCGGCCAGGACATCGCATATCGCGAAATTGATTTGCAGTCCGCGCATCCCGGCGACTTCGCCGTTCAGGTAAACGCCGACGGCGAGGCCATGCACTTCGTTTTGATTACAGACACGCCTGTGATTGAAACCGGCAAAATCACGTTCGACGTGACCGAGTCCGCGACCCGCCGAAACGGGACCTATTACATACGCTGGACGACGTATGAACATGAAACGGACGATACCAGAATCTCCTACCGCGTATACACGGCCTGGCCCGACCAGGAACCCACAGAAGATTCGTGACCGTCGAAGAAGAAAGGAGACCGAAAATGCGCTACCGGAACGCCAAGAAGCTCCACAACGAAGATGAAGTCATCCTGAAACGCACCGGCCGGAGCCTGTACGTCATTGAGATTGAAGTTCACGAAAAGGACGCGCTCATTCACTGCGATGACGGCAACGTCCACCACCATACGGAAGTCAAATAACAATAAAAACGGGAAGGCGCCGCCTTCCATGCGCCTTCCCGTCCATCATCCAGCCGGCCAGCCTGTTGGCCTGACCGGGGCCTGACTTCAATATCCATAATATACCACCCGGATGCCTGACATGCAATGTTCGGAATCCACGAATCCCATACACGAATATCCTCGCATATCAGTCATAATCACGACAGAAAGGCGATTGTCATGGACTATGTCAACGAAAAGTTCGACATCACGATACCCCTAGACCACGAACCGAAGAAAGCCCTGACCCGCGCCATGGAATTATACTGCATGACCCACGGCTACGCCCTGAACCGGTTCAGGGACCCGGCCGACCCCTGCGAACTCATCACGCGCATGCTTGATAAAACCATGGCACTGGCCGTCGTGTTCGCGTCCGACGTGCCCGAACGGACCCAGGACGGCTGGACAAGGCTCCCGAAGACCGTCCGGCACAGCATACCGGACGTCGCGGCCCGCATCGTCCGCCATTTCGAGAAGACACTCGGTCCCGGGCATATGCCCTGCACGGAACGGACGGTCCGAATCAAACAATTGGACGGCGCCGACCCCGAATACTATCACGACCAGGTCGACGACCCCATGGACTACGACCTGATTGTAAAGCACTGGCCGCTGGAGACGAACGGCGGGACATGAACTGCATACGCAATAAATCTTGCGCCATGACGGGATTTACTTGCGTTGCGCTCCGTACACGGGGCGTGGATAGAAATGTTGAAATCCGAAAAGGCGTCTGCGGCGCGAACCTGCTTATCGTCATGGACAAGTCCGTCAACGACCCGAAAGAGACCAATGCACACTGCGTTTCCGTCTCCATGAACGGCACCGGGGTCCTGACATGGCAGGACATCACCGAACTGAAACAGGCCATTACGGAAGCCGCCGAAATGCTAAAGACTTGACAATCGCACGAAAGGAGAACGAATACGATGGGCTACTGGAACGAGACCTGCATGCTGACCGGGCTTCCGATTCAGACCGGGGAAGACGTCGTCGGCTACTTCATCGCGCGCCGCCGCGTACCCGACGGCAAGACCTACCCCAACGCGTTCTACGCGCCGGTGACGACGCCTATTTACGGCCAGTACGACGGCTACGGCCGCATGGAGAACGTCAGGCCCGGCACGCCTGCCGACAAGCTGCTTCAGGTCGCCGGGGTCAAGACCAAGCACAACGGAAAATACGAGGACATCATCGAGCCTGACGTGCTGGCATGCGCCCTGCGGGCGAACACCGAGCACAACCTGTTCATCCCGGACTCCGGCAAGCTCAGGACCTACTGCCCGGCGTATTTAGTCATGGTACGCCGGGAGTTCCACGACACGGCCATGACCGCCATGAACTCGCGGGGCTGCATGCCCGTGAACGAACGTGACACGGGCGCGTTCAGCCAGGTCGAGCCGATTCTCAGGCACGCCGTCCAGAATAAACTCCTGAACTACGAGCATGTCCGTGAGCTCGTCGCCTTTAACCGATATCTGGCACTCATGCGCCGGAGCTGGCACCCAACGACGGGCGCCGGAAGCCAGGACGAAATCGAATGGCAGTTCCAGACGAACTTCTACGAACAGCTCCTGGAAACCGCGAAGGACATGTACCTCCAGGCAAATCGATAAAATCTTGTGTATCAGAAGGAGGACGCAAAACCATGGCCGAAAGCATCAAGAACTTCCTCGTCGTCGTGAACATCTGCGGAAAAGCAAGACCCGACGGAGGCCGGCCCAGAATCCGGTCCGTCCCGTACATCCTGAAAGCCCCCGCGATGCCCGACATGAAAACGTTAAAATCCCTGTTCAACGACGCCGCAGCGGACGCCGTCCTGCACGCGCCCAATGAACTCCGAAAATTGAAATCCGACCCGGATTACAGCATCACGTGGAAGGACCTTCCAAACCTGCCCTCGAAAAGCCTCCGCAGGCACGACCTGTCCCGGTACGACAGCAAGGTCATCATGAGCTTCAAGGACATCATGTTCCTGAACGCCGGGGAAGACGACGCGTTCGACCTGACCGCCGTCACCAAGGCGCCCGACCATGAACATAAGACGGCATGAACGCGATGCGTAGTTTGAATAAGACACGAAAATACCCTGCGGACAAGTCCGCAGGGTATTTTTCTTGATATGTCGCCTGCCCGCACGGTCAGACAGTCATGTCACCGTCCAAGTCAATCGTCAACTCACGCTCGAACGCGTCCGCGATGATTACCATGTTGTCGTTCGGGATATGACGCACGTCCGCCGGCAACCGCCGGACGACGTCAATCAGCGCCGTATGCCCGTCACAGAACTCACCGGATTGAAGAAGCCGCGCGCCCTTCCCATTGAACTTCAAATACAAGTCCAACGGGATGAATTCGGCGGTGCCGGACACGATGGCCGAAAGCCATCTGTCCACGCTGTCATACCGGGACAAGTCATTGAGAATCCCGCAGACCAGACCCTGGCATTCATCGATTCTGAGCTTCATATAAAAAACCTCCATTCGAATCTATTCCACGACAGAACGACAATCATCCTACCGTAGGATTGTTTTCACGCACATTAATTCAGATACTTCCCGAGCCTGTACTCGACATACCACCAGAACTTCGGATTGATATCGTCCCGGTATCTCTCCAGCCATATCACCAGGCTGCGCGGGTCGATTAAATACAACTTCTCGAACCAGCACAGGAATCCCTGCTCGGTGCTCGCATTGACCAGGTTCGGCCAGAGCTGCACGAAGTCGCTCAGCGCCGAGAAATAATCGTTCAGGCTGTCGCCCGTGTTCGGCCGTCTGTAACTCATAGTATGCTCGCCTGATACTCAGTCATCACCCGGCTGGACGGCCGACTGGACGGCGAACCGCAGGACCGACATCCGATAAGCAGCCTCCTGCCGTGTCAGATTCTCGGCCCCGGGCCCGAGCCAGTCCGCCCGGACTTTGTCGAGCCCGGATTTATATTTAGCCAGGTCGCGGCCCACCAGGAACTCCAATGACGTGATATGCTCACCGAGACCGTCCAGCAGGCTTGATTTGTATTTCATATCAGCCGGGTCGTCAGGCCGGTCCGACAGGCCCTGTGATATCAGACGCTTGAATCGGTCCTCCGGCAAAGGCTGTATGGGAGGAAAACCCATAAAACCATCAATCTTTTCCATACAGTTCCTCCCAAAGGCGCCGCATGGCCTCATTCGGCGCCTCCCGTTCAAATTTCTCCACAATCTCCATCATGTGCTCCCAGTCCGCCGGCGGTCCCAGAATACCTTCAGGACACGCCTTACAACGGGCCTCAAACGCGTCCATCTCCTCCGGTGTCATTCCTTCAAGCGTGCCGGTCAATTTCTTCGTAACGGGGTCATAATGCAACGACATAGACACCGCACCCCCTTCAATCCTACAAACAGTCACATCGAATCCGATTCCAACTCCGCACTGTCCGATACTTCAATAATGCCTTCGCATTCGGACAGGTCGTACTGCATCCCGCGGTTCAATACGGCCAGCAGGAGCGCAACCAACGGGCACAGGTACGGCAGGAACGCGTACGGTCCGAACCCGTTCTCGCCCCACACGGTCACGTCCAGGTTCGTCGCGAAGAAAACCGCGGACCCGCACCACGGAATCACGGCCGTGCAGCACGTCCCCACGTCCTCCAACGTCCGGGACAGGCATGACAGGCCCATCCTGTTTTTCAGGAACGGCTTCTTCCACGCCTCGCCGACGAACACGGAACTCACGTACGAAATTCCGCCCAGGCCCGCCAGGATTAACACGGCCAGCTCCGCCGACGCCATGGCCTTCACCCGCGAGTTCAGCCCATGGGACATCGGCGCCAGGACCGTGTCCAGGAACCCGGCGTGCGTCAGGACGGAAATCAGCGCGAACCCGCAGAAGCAAATCAAGATAATGCTGACCATCGACGTCATGCCGCCCCGTTCCAGGATATAAATAACTTTAGAATCTAACACACCGACGTCATCGCAGATATAACTGGCCTTGAACCCGGTCACGCAGGACGTGAAGCCGACTTTCAAATCAAATCCCTGGACGAGCCTGCCCAGGATTAAATTCAGCACGCCGCACGCGAACATGACCGGCGTCGCTGGCAGTTTCAGCAACGACAGTATCAGCAATACGCCAATCGGGATGAACAGCGCCCAATGCCATGTGTATAACCCGTCCAGCTGCGCCATGATGACCCGCGCCTGCTCCGGCAGTTCGGCCCCGGACCCGCCAAGGCCCATGCCGAACAGCAAGAACGCAGCCGCCGCGATTAAAATCGCCGGAACCGTCGTGTACAGCTGCGACTTGATATGCTTGTACAGGTTCGTGCCCGCGCACGCCGGCGCCAGGTTCGTCGTCTCCGACATGGGCGATATCTTGTCCCCGAACACGGAGCCCGCCACGACCGCGCCCGCCATGATTCCAAGGTCAGCCCCATGACCGTGCGCCAAGGCCATGCATGCCACGCCGGCCGTGCCGGCGGCCGACCAGCTGGACCCGGTCATGGTCGACATCAGCATGCACGCCAGCAACGCGCTCACGTACAGGCACCGCGGGCTTATCACCTGGAACCCGTAATAGACCAGCATCGGCAATAACCCCGAGTACAGCATGCTACCCATCAGGAACCCAATCATCCACATGATGAGCATCGTCGGTCCCATCTTTCCGATACGCTTGCAGATTGACTTCTCCAAATCGGGCCAGTCATGGCCCTCGAACCACGCGAACCCGACCGCGAACGCGGTCGCGGTTAAAATCCCGAACTGAATCGGCGCCCCCAGCAGCATCGTGATTAAAATGCTCGCGATGACGCACGCCAGACATGCGCAGCTCATGGCCATCCCTGGCCTGCTCTTGAAATCCCTCACGCTTACCTCCTATGTCAAATACGAAATCTCAAATTTCCAGGAAATGCAGGTACGACTCGATGAACCGCATGGAACGCCGGTATAACAGATACATCGGAAGCGGCACGAACGCCAGCAGTCCGAGTCCCCCGATGGCAATCATCGCGACGCCCGCCAACAGCGGCAGCACTATCATCGCGATACCGACGTCCATGTCCCTTGCGGTCTCCACCCATTCCATGATATTATGGAAGAACCCGGCGCCGAGAATCGCGCACAATACCAGGAACAGGACGCTGCATCCGAAAATCACGTAACCCCATACCGTCTTCCGGCTGAACGACAAATCGACGCACACACATGAAATAGTCCGCCAGGAACGGAACGATTCCATGCGCTTCGTGAACAGCCCATGCAAGTAAAATACGCAGCCGGTAAGGCTCCCGACGACGGATGCCATGGTCACCCACGTCAGGAAACCCCCGATGGCGACCAGCACCGACACCAGGAACCCGGCGCTCAGGTCCAGCGCCCAGGCGATGAAAATCGCGGCCGTCACGCCGAGCGACAGCAAACAAAATACAGCATACGCAATCAGGACAATCACGGCCCAGCGCGGGGGCCTGTTACCTCCAGAAATCATGAACGGAACCTCCTAATCAAAAAGTCATGCCATGACCGGCGCCGCCGGACAGGCGCAAAAAACGTCACGAAAAACCATGCGATGGGACTTCATGCAAATGAATCCCGGAAAGGAAATCATAAAAATGACTGAAAAATTCAAGGACAGACGGTTCCGCGGCCGGGACGGGCTGTTCTGCCGCATCAACAAGGACTTCGCCATGTTCATCATGGAATCGTACTCCGTCCGGGACGCCTACGAATGCCAGCTGCTCCATGGCTCCGGCATGAAGGTCATTGCCCGCGGCCTGTGCATCAAGCCCAAGGATATCAACATGGTCAAGACGTTCATGTGCGACATCGCGAAAGAGCACCTGGCCAAGACCGCGGACATGTATGCCGCCGGCAGGGACGCCCTGCTTGCCGGAATGAACGGAGGTTGAATATCATGCCAATCGTAATCCTCGCCGACGCCGCCATCTGCTGCATCTGCGCATGGCTGTATGCGTCCGGATACGCCGACCTCGCCGACGTAATCACGGTCATCATGCCGCCCCTCGCCGTCACGGTCTTCGGGACATGGTACGCCCGCCGGCACCCGTGGGACCCCGCCAAGACATCGGACGGCACTGTCCGGACGGCGAAGGCCGCGCAGGACCGCACGGCGGCCCATGAGGCGTCAAAGCAAATCCTGAAAATGACCTGCACAGTCAACGACGCACCCGTGCTCGACATCGAAGTCCTGCAGGACCACATGTCCCGGAACGGACTGAGATTGAACTGCACGCATCCGGCCGAACCGAACTCAGCTTCCGAGCAGCCGGATTAACGTCTCGCCGACGAAACTCAAATCAAGTGTCTCCTCCTGGAACGTCAGGTCAGGCCACGTGCGCCTGGCCTCCGCCAGGATTTCGGACAAGTCCTCGTCCGGGCAATGGCAGCAGCGCCGGTGAAGGCCCGACGAGATGCATGGCCCACGGCCGTCAGGTCCCACGTCCAAGTACTTCGCGGATGAGGAAACGCCGTATACCCTGACGACATGGCATCCATGCAGCGCCAGGACCTCGGGCCCGTCATGCTCCAGGTCCGGCCGGAACGAACTGAACGGGCGCATGGCCAGCAGGAACCAGTTGAGATTGTCCTGTATGTATGACCGGACCGGCATCGCGTCCCGCACCCGCTTCGGATAGGCGTCCCACATGCCGACGAATTCAATGAACCCGGCATGGGTCAGCGGATACGCGTCGCAGCCCGTCCCGTCGGGCCTGACGGCGCACATCACTACGCACGGGCCGTAATCCAGGAAGAAAGGCTTCTCGGAATCGAACCCGGCCTGCCGGACGCACAGGCGTGAGACCGCGTCCCCTGAGAAGAAATCCCGGATGTCACCCTCCGTAAAGTCATACACCCAGAACACGTCCAGCCCGTGCTCTTCTGAATAAAACCACGTCCGCTCAGTCCATTCCATGTCCGAGATATAACTGTGCTGGAACTCAAGCACGGTATTATGCAGCAGCACGTCCGCCCGGCGCGACAGACCGGCTGCCTCCATGACGGCTTCCTGGTCCTGCACCGGAAACTCCGCCTGCCATGCCAGATGCCACTCCGTCATAAGACTCAAATGCCATCCCCCTTTCCACGTATTGCCGATATTGGCATTATACCATATTCGCTCGAATAAATCAATAAAAGTCATCATGATTTTTTCGGCGATAAAGCATCCGACGCCGGCGGGAAGGCCGGCGCAGTCGCCCCATGCAGGCAGACCCGAAGACGCAAAAAACGCAAAGAAAGACTTCCTGCGGAAAGGAGTGCGAAAAAGCCATGCTTCAGACAGTCTCGGCCTACGCCGACTACTACGCGAACCAGCCCGACGTCTTCCCCGAATTCGACAAGGGACTCTTACTTCAGGCATTCGGGCCGAATCATATCTTCCTGAACCAGGTCGACGAAATGGCAGTCGACGCCGTCGCGCTGCTGTCCATCGACCCCTACGCCCTGGAGGAAATCAGACAGACCGTCTTCCCGAAACAGAAGAAAGACCTTCGGATTGCTGCGGTCATGAATCATCTGTTCGACATGCGTCTGTTCTGTAACCAGGAACATCGGACCTATGATGAACGCAGCTACTATAAGACCATGACATACCAGACCCTGAGCACCTACGTAGACCTCCTGCGCGAGAAATACATGAGCCGAAAGGAGCCGTCCGAATGACCGTCGAAACCGCGTTCGTGCTGATTGGCTTCCTGACGCTTGTCATCCTCGCGGCCGTCATCAAGACCCGAATCGAATCCACGAGACTGCCGGACGGATACGCCAGCGGAAAAGAAGTCGACTTCGACGGCCGCCCGGTCGAGTATGTCCTGACCTATGACGAGTTCATCACGGAGTTCATGCCGAGGAACCTCCCGCGATGCCACGACTTCACCGCCGCCGGGTTCCTGTACGACGAGGGCGGCGTCTACGGGTTCGAGGACTGCGTCGTCGGGTTCCGCACGAAATCCGACCGGGACCAATACGCCGAATGGCGGCGCATGTATGGCCCGGAATGACCGGGCCCGTCACATGAAATCATAAACGCATGAGCACATGAAAGGAGGGCCTTATGTCCAGGAATGTCATCGACCGCACGCATTTCAGCAGCTTCAGTCCCGAAAAGACGTTTGCGTTCATCCGCGGCAGCGCCACCGCGCTGAACCATGTCAATACGCTCAGGGCGCTCCAGTACGCCCGTGAGAAGCACGAAGGCCAGACCCGAAAGTCCGGCGAGCCGTATATCACCCACCCGCTGACGATGGCCAGCCACGCCCTCTCCCTTGGGCTCCACGACGACGAGCTGGTCGCCACCCTGCTGCTGCACGACATCGTCGAGGACTGCGGCGTAAGCCCCGAGGAACTTCCCGTGAACGAGGACGTCAGGACCGCCGTCCGCCTGCTCACCCACGTGAAGCCCGAGCCGCTGGAGCCTTATTACCGGGCGATTTCCGAGAACCGGCTCGCCAGCTTCGCGAAGATTTTCGACCGCTGCCACAACGTCTCGACGATGGCCGGCGCCTTCTCCGTCGAGAAGCTCAGACAGTACGTCGACGAAACCAAGACGTACAGCTATCCCCTGATTACCACGACGAAGCACCGCTGGCCCGAGTACGCCAACGTCATGTTCGTCCTGAGATACCACATGCACGCGGTCACCGACGCCGTTGCGTCCTGCCTGGAACTCATGGAAAGCGAGGTCTGAGAAACATGGCCGAAAACCTGAAAATCACAGTGTTCGAAGACAGCCTCCGACGGCTGTTCGACGGTCATATGCCCGACGCGGAATTCGTCGGGCGCGCCTGCGTCGCGCCGCTGCCCGGCGGCATGCTCGCCAGGATGGAATTCGTCACCGCAGGCCACGCCGACAAGTACGAGGCCCTCCGCGTGAAAATCCTGAACCGTCGCACCGGACCGGTCGACGAGACCATAATCAGATTTTCCGACCTGTTCGGGCCCCGGCCCATGTCCGCGGGCAAGTCCGCCCTCGTCATCCCCCACATCTACGCGGGCCTGATGAAATCCGACGGACAGTACCTGCCGGACTGGTACGGATACAGGCTCACCGACGAGGACGTGGCGATGCTCCGTGACTCCGTGATGGCCTACGTCAGCCTGTTCGGCGAAAACCCCGTCCCCGTCCAGGACAAAGCCGAGAATGAACCCAGCTACGTCCTCATCGAAATCAGCGACATGGCCGCCGATATCGACATATACCTCATGCCCGACCTGAAGTCCGCGCAGGACAGGATGTTCGAGCTCGCCAGGAAGAACTGGGAGGGAAACGGCTGCGTGCTCGACTACGGAATTCCGTTCGACGAGGTCATGAAAACCGCCCTGGCGGAACCGGCCGGGTTCGTCAACGACGAGTTCACGCTGGGAAAGTACGCCGGCTGGTCCGCGTATCACGGTCCGGACGCGACAGACAGCGCATGGAACATCTACTCCATGCCCACGTCCGAAACGTCCGGGAAAATCACGCCCGTCACCGGCTGATATATGAGAAACGGCCTGCGGAAATGAATTTCCGTAGACCGTTTTTTGTCAGAACTTCACGACGCCGAGGAACTTCCCGGCGGACGTACCGTCAGACGTACAGATATAAACCCTCGAGTCGTCCAAGGTCTTGTACTTTGCCGTCGGCTCAATGAACCGGACTTTCTGCTTCATCGCCTTCACGGCGCCGATGCGCCCCGTCCGAGACTCCATGTAACTCGCCATGACGTCGTAGGCCGCAATCAGGTCGTAATTATTCCCGTCGACCCGGACCACGTATTCCAGCTTCCCGGACAGAATCTTGGCGAGCGCGTCCGAGCATTTCACCTTCACGTCGAACGAACAGCTCGCCGGCGTACGCAGATGCTTGCGCACCGCGTCGTCCTTGTACTGAAGCTCCTGGACCTCGGCCGTCAGGAAGTCCATCATGCGCTCCGTCGGCTCCAGGAACCCGATATCGTCCTCATGCGTTAAATAATTCCGGAACAGGCGGCACATACGCAGCCGCGCGGCCTTCCCCGGGTTCTCGGTCTCGAGCGTCTGCTCGACCAGACGGGGCTCCGAACCGTTGTCCCGGAGCAGGCTCTCGTAGGTCTTGTACAGCCCGAGGTATTTCTCGTGCAAGGTCATAATCATCACCCGTGAATTAAGATTTACTTCTGTTCCATGCCGGTGTCGATGGCCCGGGGCGCTGCGTCGAAATCATACGCGTACAGCGACTCCGCGTCATGGAACACCGCGTGGCTGCCGTTCATCAACATCAGGCTCATGAGCGTGACGCCGGGCATCTCGACGGTGAGCACCCGCTTGCCGATGCCCTTCGCGTAACCGGCCTCCCAGTTCGTTCCGGCGGACGACTGCCGTCCGTAACTGAGGCACACGACGAAGTCCGACGCCTGGATGCACTCGACGTCGTATTCGAACACCGCGCGGCCCCACTCCGGGTTCGGCATCGAGTACGCGTCCGGGAACTTGTGCTCCAGCGGCAGCGACACGGAATGCCCCATGCCCCGCAGGCGCTCGCATATCGCGATGGCCCGGGCACGCTCCTCCTCGCCAAAGAACGGCGACGCGATATAGAAGCTATGATGCGGTATGTTCCGGTCAGGCACGTCCACTATCCAGTCCCAGCCCTCGCCCATGTCCGGCGGCTCGTTGATGTCGAAGTAATGCCCTATCCGGTCGATATCGAAATTCCGGTCACGGTTCGCGTGGTTCGCGAGGCACGTGGCCTTGGTCGTGTTCATGCGCACGCAGGTCTTATAGCACTCGATGCCCATGTCGGACAGGATGTTCAGGTAATCCATGCGGAACGATTTATATAAATTGCATGCGTCGTAAATCACGCTGCGCCCGGCCATGAGCGCCTGCGTCATCCGCTCAGTAAGTACCCGGAAGATTTCCTCGGAATCGCCGAACACGTCCTGGCTGCCGTACAGCTCTTTGCGTACGGCATCAGCTCCCACGTACAGCCAGTCCGGATGCGACTGCACGAAACCGTTGGCATAATAGGTCTTCCCGGACGCCGGGAAACCGTACATGAACCGCAGCTCCGTCATATGGAACGCCTCACTTTCAAATCGCGCCTGAGCGCTTAAAATCAGCTATGGTGGACCAGATAGTAATAGCTCCGCTTATGCTTCACGAAGCTCGGCCCGACGCAGTAATTCTGCATGCGGGCGAAGAGCCAGTGATACGGGTTGCCGTAATCTTCGGACAAATCGCCGTCATCGTCCGCGGGAACTGAAACATCGTGCAGGGGCGCGGGACACTTGAAGCCGATGTCCCAGTCGTCCAGATTGAATCCCGCGTCCCAGAGCTCGGACGTCGTAAGGCCCGTGAGGGACTCGAGCTCCTTGAGCGTCGTGAACACCGTGATGCGCATCATATGGGCCGCCACCTCCCCGACGTCAGCATAAGCAATCTGTTTGATTGAATTAAGTATAGCACACTTCCTCGGAAATGACAATCCCAAAAGACAAAAAATACGAAGAAGGACGAAAATAATGAGAACGAACGAAAACCGTCATTGCCTGGTCGTCCAGGACGGCAGCATCTATGACCGCATGTCCGAAACAACCATCGAAGCCCCCGCCATGATTATCAACGAAGAAACCGGGACCCTGCATGCGTACGGAAACCGGGGCGACGTGAAGTCCCGCTATGAGGCCATGATTGCAAAAATACGCGCCGCCGGGCTCCCGACCGACGGCATCACGTACCTGGAACTGGACTGCATGCGGATGACCCGCGAAGAGCAATGCTACGTCCTGATACGCTGCGTCGAGCATACGGCGTCCGGCTTCCAGTCCGCCCTATGCCGGCACATGAAGTCCGACGACGCACTGGAATGGCTGCAACACGAAATACAGTCCGTACCGATTGACGTGAACTGAAAACGAAAGGACCTGTGAGACGATGCTGACACCAAAGGATTTCAAGGACACTGCCGTACGGCTCCCGATTCGCCCGGTCCACATCAACGGCGAACGGATATTCAGGCCGCCCGAGCTGGTCCGAATCACGAAGACCGGCCGCAAGTACGTGTTCACCGAGAACGGCGGGACGTTTCAGCCGTGCGAAAGCGACCCGGAGCAGCCGTACTTCATCGAGACCACTGAGTATTCCCCTGAATACAAGCTGTTTCCAACCGTCGAGTCCGCCAGGGAATACGTCCTCAGGGACCGGCTCGTCCGGTATGTCCGCGACGCCGCCGAGCGGCTGCCGGACGTCGGCGGCCATGAGGTTTCCGTCGGGACGCTCATGGAAATCGCCCGGCTGCTCGGGCTCAGCGACGCCCGGCTCAATGAATACGAGGCATGTGCCAGACCGAAAGGAGAGCCTAAGACATGACCGTATACGTCCTGGTCCAGAAAACGGACCTGCTGCCGGAAAACGAATATGGCGTCCATAAACTGACCGTCTTCGCCGGTGTGTACACGGACCGGACCCTCGCGGAAATGGCAAGGGACGCCCGCATGCAGTACCTGAAGAACCAGGACGCGGGCCTGAAACGGAAAATCACGGCGGCAGTGAAAGCCGCGCGGAAAACCGCCGAAGCGAAGCGCCTTCCGTTCGACGAGAAGCTCGAACGGAGAAAGCAATGGCTCCTGATGCCGCCCCTCATGGCCAAGACGACAAGGTTCGACATCATCGAGACCGAGACGAACACGCCGGCGGAAATCACGCTTGCTGACACGCAGTATATCGAATGACGCCGGACCGAAACAGGCAGGACGGGCCATGAACGCCCGTCCTGCCTATGTCAAGTCTCCGAAAAAGAATCAAGCCTCGCTCGGGTCATAATCCTCGTACGCATATGCCGGGACATCCTCACAGTCCTCGTCAGGATACTCCATGATGTGCGTCTGCCCGGGCACCTCGGACGGAACGGCCTTAAACAGATGCGGGAAATGCTCGTGTAAGTAATCGAGCTCCTTCTCGGAAAACACCGCCTGTCCGCCGTCATTCAAATCGACGCCAGCACAGCGAAGACCCGAGATAAAGCCCCTCGTAAACGGACCGAGGAAATGCTCCCCGGACCCGACAAAAGGCCGGCCGGACATGCATGTCCACATCCGGAACATCAAGGTCATGACATCCAGCTCCGTATCATGACCCCACAGACGCCCGAAATCCAGTATGGCCATCTTCGTGTTCTCAAACAGATAATCCGACATGCCGTCAATCGCCGCGTCACCAGCCGAGAACCGGTCCTTGAACACGACAATCGGATTCGTGAGCACCGGCACATCACCGGCGCCGTCAAAGAACTGAAACCTGTTGATAGTAAATACCCCCATTCATGTGCATTCAGACGGAAACCCCGTCCTGAAACCAAATTATAACATATGACCGGACAGAATTCAAGCGAATCCGGAAAAGAAAGGATATGTCGCATGTACGATAAGTTCAAAGCCTGGTACCGTCACGTCCGGACCGAATACAACACCCCGTCCGCGATTGCCATAGCTGCATGGCTGGTGTTCGGGATGCGCGTCATCGCGGCCGTGACCATCATGGCCTGGAGCCGGAGCATGAACGAATTCATCAAAGAAATCGCCTGCGCCGTACTGCTCCCGGCGGCCACGACGTTCGCGCTGTCCATGAACATAAAGAAGAAGACGGACAGATGCGCCCCGTTCATGAAAATGTCCCTCGCGTTCTTGGGCGTGACGGCCCTGGTGCTGATTGGCATCGCCCTCGCGAAACCGGATGACGAAGCGACGACGTATCTGACCATGTCCATGCTGGGTGCCTGCATCACATATGCCGGCATGCTCCCGATATTCATGACCTTGTTCCTGCGGGACCTGCGATAAATTGAATCAGTCCGCCTGACCGGAAGGCTGCGCAATCATGTCCGACGACGACTCAATCTCACCGCCGCCATGCCGGCTCGCCGTCGCATGATACAGATAATCACGACGGGCGACGTAATTCGTGATTTCAAACGCGTATGTATGCGGCTCCGCAAGGAAACTGGAATCCGACAGGACGACGGCCACGACGTCCGCGTTCGAGAACCGTCCCGCGATTTTACGGCAAAGACCCTCAAGGTCCTCCACGGAAAAACCGGACGGGAGCGCATGCTCAGGCAGGTCCACGACAATCTCGAAGTCCAGGTCACCATGCCGCATGACGTTCACGGCCTCCGCGTCCAAATCCAAATCGAACCCTGTCCGGTCTGCCGAACAGAACACGTTCGCGGTCTCATAATCGGCCAGAACGATGTCCCGGACGATATCCGCGATTCCGTCACTATGAAGCACATACATATAATCGTCCTGATATCTCGGGCTGTCGGAACGGTAATCGCGCTCCACGACGAACACGTCCGCGTCCAATTCCTCGGACCGGAACAGGTATGCCCGGTCGTTCAGGTTCGCCGTGTCGACGCTCCGCTCGAACGTGAACCCGGAGTCGTACTTGTCGTTCAGGTACTGCTGCGCCGCGGCCTCACCGGACGTGCCGACGCCGGCGGAACCGCCGCCTTCCGGCACGCACCCCGACAGCAATAAGATTATCAGGCACAGCATGCCAACGAAAATGCCACGCATCGGCTTTTAACCTCCGAATCAAGAAAATTTAACGAAAGGGGAACTGCACGAACATGATTCACACGTTGCAGCAATACGTCGAAACGGACTTCCCGGCGACGTATTACGGCTTCATGAACGTCGGCCGCCTGGCAGACGTCATGGGACTTCGCCCGGGGACCGTGCTGTCCGTACGGGACGAATTCAACGTCGACTGCATCGCGGCCGTTACCCAATCCAACGGCTTCCTGAAAATCCGCATCGGCGACATCAAGATTCACGAAACTGACGACAACGCGCTGCTGCCGTACTGCCGCGAAATCGTACGCCGTACGGCCGAATATCGCGCGGCACGGACCCATCTGCCCCTCGCACGGCACAGCCCCGAAATGGAATCCGCCGCGGAACTCTGCCTGGCCTATGTCAGAAAATGCTTTCCCGAGCGGTAAGGCTCCCGGAAACCGCATTCAACTAAAATACGAAACGAGGTAAAATGCAATGAAAGTCCTTTCCCCCGGAACCCCCGTGTACCGGTTCCACGAAAAGAAACCCTACCCCGGTCCCGTGTTCGACACTGTGATGGACTACGACCCCGCACGAAACGCGTACCGCCTCACCGGCGTCCACGCGGCGAACGGCGGGAAGTCCGTCTACTTCAAGCCCGAAAAGCTCACCGAAATCAGGGCCCGTGCCCTGCCCATGCCCGGGAACCCGATTCCCTGGAACGGATTCCAGGAAAGCGCGGCCAACGCGGCGTTCGCCGGGTATATCCAGTACTTCCACGGGATGACCCTGCTGGAAATCGACCGTGTCGTACGGGGCCTCCGCGTCGTGAACCCGAAGCGGGCCATCACCGCCGGCCTCGTCCGGGATTACATCCTGGACTTCATTGACATGAAGTCCCATAAGGCCGTCATCCCGGAACGCATCCTGAACTCCAAGTCAGGCACCTGAGCAGCCCATCGTGAACAGCTCCTGGCAGGCCGCGTACTGGGCCTGTCGGGCCTGCCCGTCGACGGGCGCCAGGTACTCACGGAGCATCGTAACGACCGACTTCAGCATGTTCGCATTGGCGTAAATGTCCGGGTCGCAGCACTTGCTCCGCATGGCGGACACGTAACCGCGCACGTTCGCGAGGCCCGAGTCGGACGACCGCACGAAGAACTGCCCATGGGCCGACATCTCCTGGAACATGCGGAATTCCTCATGGACCTGCCCGACGCATTTATAATCCAGGCGCACGGACACGTAGCTGTTCAGGTCCGCAAGCAAGTCATGGCTGAGCCCCCTCCGGACCTTGGCCACGGGAAGGACCGACCCGAGGATGACGTTCAGGTACGCCTCCGTGACATGCTCGGTCATCACGGTCTCGCTCCCGCACGCGTAATCGTCCAGCAGCTCCGCGACGGGCTGCTCCGCATCGACGAAATAGCCCATGCGGCGCATGAGCGACTGCTCGAACGCCCGGTCGACGAGCTCGCCCTGCGGGACGCCGGACAGAGAGCTCAACCCCTCCAGGCGACGCACGGTGGACCGGCGCAGGTTCAGGTTCTTGCGGACGGGCGCCTCAACGGAAAATCTCATGAATGGCACATCCTTTCTGAATTTCTGAAAAAATAAAGAATTTGTTGTGCCATCATTATAACACATATTATGCACATGTCAAGTGCATAATTGAAACGCCCCGGGGGCGCAACGCGCCCACAGGGGCGGCAGGACGGCGTTCGCGCCGTGTGTCGAAATTTCCTGACGTGCCGAAACCTCCGTCCGGGATTCAAATCCGGACGGAGGCCGCCGGCACCGTACGAAATTCGGCATGAATTTGACAAGAAACGAGGATACGACATGATTCTCAGAAACGAATACCGCGAGGACCTGGTCGAGCATATCAACGGCCTCTCCGGGGACGTCCTGACGGCGCTCAACGCGGCCGGGTTCACCAAGGACCGCCTGCTCGGCGACGCATGCCTGTGCCAGGCCTGGGGCATCTACCAGAAGAACATCGAGGAATACGACCTGACGGCCAAGCAGGCGTTCCAGGACGCCGTGCTGGCCATGACCGGCGTGAACATCTTCGAGACGGACGGCAGCGTATGCATCAACGTCCCTCCCGAAATCATCACCGTGAAGCAAATCCATGACGTTGAGGCAATTCTCATGAAGCACGGCATGGACGAGACGGCGGCGAGGACCTCGGTCCAGGAAATCGGATACGTCCTCCTGGACCAGAACCTGTACCCGGGCGCGGAATGAAAACCCAGGTGGGCACCATGGAACTGCGCGCCAAGTTAGTCAAGGACGGCCAGCGCGGCCTCCACATGACCAACGGCATCGACGTCCTGCATGCCCGTCTCACGCACGCCGGCCGGTATGCGTCCCCAGGCGGCTACATCACGAAATGGACCGTGACCGACGATAACGGCAACGAGATTGCCGTGTTTCCGGACACACCGAAGCTGACCGTCATGGAATACATCGACAGGATGCTGTCCTGCCCGAGGACCGCGCCGCTGACCCCTGATGAAGCCCATGCCATGCAGGAACGCGACGGAAAAGTCCATGGCATCGTCGCCGTCACCCTTGAACGCCTTATCATGGGCGACATGACGGACCTCATGGACGAGTTCGCGAAGCGGCTCGTCGGGGACATGACCCTGTATGAGGCCGAATACTGGCCCGTCGGGACGGACGTGAAGTCGTCCCTCGTTCACGTGCGCGTGAGCGGGAAAATCAAAGACTGACGCAAGGCGGTTCGACGGTGATTCGAACCGCCTTGTTTTTCAGAAACGTATCTATATTAAAAAGAAAGGAGGATGAACCCCATGACATACCAGGTGACTGTCATGCAGGCTGCCGTCATTGACGTGGACGCCAACAGCAAATTCGACGCCATGCGCCTGGTCCAGGACGACCCTGACGTGAAGTCGAAGGCCTTGAAGGCCCTGACGGACAACGGCGTCGAGGTCACAGACGTGCAGCCCGCCTAAGACCTGCCCAAAGGCCGAACATAACGCTCAGAAAGAAAGGCGATGCGACATGAACACGAAAATCGAATATCTGTACCGGGACGCCGCGAACTTCAGGGTCCCGAACGCCTGCGTGATTGACGGGTTGCTCACGGACGCCCAAATCGACGGAATCATGGCCACGCTTCAGGACGGGGAGTACTTCGTGCCCAGCCTGGTCGGGATGCCGGAGCGGCGCGAATACGAGATGTCCGAGCTCGACCACGACTTCTTCGAACTGACGCGGGACGGGTTTTCCGCCACGGACGAAAAGCCGGACGTGAACGTCACGCCCGACGAGCTCGTCCGCCGGTTCGACGGCGCCCGTGCTGCGGGCTGGGTAAAGGTGGCCTGATAAGATGACGGATAAAATCTACAGGCTCACGCTTGCCCGAAGATTCCACGATGACCCGATGCGCTCGATACTGGACCGGCCGGAGAACGTCCCGACATACCTGTACCAGGAAGTCCTGGACCAGTTCCGGTGCCTGGACATGGCCGCGCTGACGCAGCCGAGGCGCCATCCGTTCTGGTTCACGGAAGCCGGCCTCGACGCGTACCTGCCCGAAATCCAGTACGCCAACGTCGAATACGCCCGGTATGGCATCGACGTCATGCTCGCCGTATATGATATCGAACGGCTCAGGCCCGACGACGTTAAGTTCCAGTCCGAATGCACGTTGATGACGGCCAACACGAAGAAGTTCAAGACGCGTCCGACGGTCTCGTTCCCCGACGCCGCCCGGATACGGGAACTGGCCCACAATCCCGTCCTGTGGGACATTCAGGCCGAGATTGACAAGCTCTCGTTCATGTCGGGCAAGGACGAGATGAAACCCGTCGCGGAGAAAATCCAGGAGGCGTATGATGAGCACATCATATCCGGCATCCAGGAAGGCGCCTGCATGAACCAGCTCTGGCAGAAGAACGAGGATGTCATGCGCTGGCTCGGATATGAATACTGAAACGAAAGGAGGAATGAGGCCATGACGAACGCCATGGACGAGATGTCGCGCATCGGATGCGTCGGCCCCGTATACGGCGGGACGGTCACGGACGTGTCGAAACTGAAATACGGCACGGAATTCTTCGTGACCAACGGCATATGGCACGGAAGGACCGTCCTGTCCGACGGCCGGCCCGCGATATACGTCATCGAGAAGAAATCCACGGTCGTATGCCGCGAGGACATGCCCGAGACGAACATTCTCTGCGTCGCGGAAGTGCGATACAACGGCCAACGGCCCGCCCACACCGGATTTTATTTATACGACGACTACGAGTCCGTCCTGGAGAACGTTCCCCTCAAAACCCCCGTAAAGAACGCAAGGACCCTCCAGGACTTCCTGCACGGACAATGCGTCGCGTTCGCCCTTGCGCTCCAGGAGGTATTCCCGGATTACGAACTCGAGTTCCTGTCCGACCCCGAGGAATACAGGCCGCATAAGTCTGCCGTGACGTCCCTGCTCCACATGTACTGCGTGGACCGGGCCGCGGACCATTACATTGACGTGCGGGGCGTGACCGAGGAAATCACCGAATGCTTCGAGCCCTTCGAGGACTTCTTCACGGAGCCCCTGTGCCTGCGCGTGGACCGAAATACGGCAATGTCCTGGCTTACGAGCGTCATGGACGCCCAGACCGTCATGGAGACCATCGACGCCGCCCGGACGGTCATCCACGACCGGAAGCACCTGTACGGGCCCAAGAAACCGTACTGAATTACAAAAGAAAGGAGAGAATTTCACCATGAACGTATACAAGACCCGGCTGCGGCTCACGGAGTCCGGACAGGGCCCAGATTCCGCGGGCTCGCCCCTGCTCGGCATCGTCCTCGCAGAAACGGCGCCCGAGGCCGAGACACGGACGCAGCTGTACATCCAGAAGACCAGACCCGGCATGACCATTGCCTTCATGAAGGCGACCGAGGTCGGGACCTGCGAGCTGAGCCGCAAGGTCGACTTCCTCATCGGCCCCTGACATGACCCAAATGACAACTCGGGATAATCAAATAAAAGGAGGCTCCACGGCATGGACATGATTGGAAAGACGATGCCCGGCGAGACGCCCCGCGAGGAACTGCATATGACCGGGAAGCTCCGTGACGGGACTGAAATTATCGCGTTCGAGTTCCGCACGGACACGCACAGGAACAAGTACATGAACTGCCCGCCCGTAAGGGGTGTGCTGAGCGCCACGAAGGCCGGGCCGATGAAGGCTCCGTGCGGAATGACCGGCTGCCCCGTCGCGCCTATGGGACCGCCCCCGTCGTACTTCATCCCGTACGACCGGAACGGGTCTCCCGCATGCAATAAGGCCGTCCTTATCAGGAGCCGGCGTTACGCCACCGACATGAAGTCCGCCACGACGGCCTACAATGCCCTCGTGCGGGCACATTCCACGGAATTCCGCCGCATGGCAGACGAAATCGACGGGAACCTGCTCCCGGAAGAACAGACCGAAAGGACGTGAAAGCCAGATGGCTGTCATCACCATTGACGGGCCGTGCGCCGCCGGCAAGACCAGCATCGCCAAGGCCCTCGCGAAACAGACCGGATTTACCTATATTGACACCGGGGCCCTGTATCGAGTCCTCGCATACCGGCGGCGAGAACACCCCAACGAGTCCCCCACGTCGCTCGGACTGACGTGCATGTCCGGCCCGGACGGCGACATGCGCGTCTACGTGAACGGCAACTTAATCCCCGACGCGAACCTGCGCACGCCCGAGATGGGCATGCTCGCCTCCGACATTTCAAAAGAACCCGGCATTCGGCAATACCTGCTTGAGTACCAGCATGGCCTGATGAAGTCCAAGGACGTGATTTTCGAAGGCCGCGACACGGGCTCCGTCGTGTTCCCCGATGCGGAATTGAAATTCTACGTCGACGCCGACATCCTGACCCGCGCCCTGCGCCGCCATGCCCAGGAACCGGAAAACACGTTCCAGAACGTCATCGCCATGCTGGCGAGACGCGACGCCCAGGACAAAGACCGCCAGCTCGCGCCCCTGCGCCGGACGACGGACATGGTGTATCTTGACACCACGAACCTGACGCTAGACGAGGTCACGGCCGCGATGGCCAGCATCGCGAAGACCCGGCTGGGCATCCATGGGGGCGGCACGCGATGAAGACACTATATCTTGTCCGGCATGGCGAATCTGAACAGAACGCGGGGAATCCAAGCGTGATGGGCCTGCCGGACCACGCGGTGCAGCTCACCGGCAAGGGAATGCTGCAGGCCCGCTCCGCGGGCAGGTTCCTGCGGGATGAGCTGACGGGGCTGTGCGTGGACAAGAACGACGTCGCATTATACGCGTCGCCGTTCGTCCGCACCCGCGAGACACGCGATGAAATGCTCAAATCAATCCCATGGGTTCAGTCCCGGCACGAAAACCCGATGCTGGTCGAACTGTCCTTCGGCATGTTCAACAACGTCCCGAAGGACGAGCTCCCCGAAAGATTCCCCCTCGAGTACGCGATTTACAGGAACGACCGGAAAGAGAACGGGAAGTACTTCGCGAAACGGCCGAACGGCGAAAGCCCCCTCGACTGTGAGATTCGACAGAGAATCTTCCTGAACGAGATTCTGTACGGCCAGGCCCCGGACGAGCACGGTCATATCATCATCGTCGGTCACGGCGCCCAGTTGACAGTACTGCTCAAGGCGCTGACGGGCCGGTCACACGAATGGTACGAAGGCGAGCCCGCCCCGAAGAACGCCAGCATCAGGCGAATCAGAATCTACGGACGTACCGTCATGGACGACGGATATATTTTCGAACCGTGAAAATCAGGAAAGGACAGGCACGGGGACAGGACGGCATCCCGAACGGGCACGCCGTCCTGTCCCTGTGTCGACGATGAAATATAAAAAAATGGCAAATGAAGAAATCAAGCTGACGCAGCGTCAGATTAACGTCGCCGTCGCTCAGTACCTGACTGATATGGGCGTCGACCGGGCGGCGATTAAGAACATGCTCGCCCGCAAAATCGAGGACCGTAACCCGGGCCAGATGGTCCGGGAATACGTGCAGCATTATTTCAGGAAGGGCCCCGGCGGATTCCGCGCGACGGAAATCGTCGAGTCCCGCATCCGGCAGGACGTCGACGCCCATGTCAGGAACGCACTGCGCGACGGCGCGTACGAGGCCCTGGACGACATCATCAAGGACCACGTGAGCCAGATTGTCGCCGGCGCCGAGAAGCCGAAGCTCCGGTGCATGCTCGACGGCTGCGACACGGCCCTGTACCTGTCCGCGAAAGCCATGACGGGAAAACTGTCCGCGGAATGCGCGGGCATGTCCGTCGAGCTCCACGACCTGAAAGTCATCGTAGACCGCACTTCCTGGGAGATTCGCGCCAGGAACAGGACCATGTTCCAGACGGACCTCATCACGAAGCTGAACGAATACTTCGGCATCACCATTGACGACTGGACCGCCCAGGCCGACGGATACGCCCGCATCAACGAGAACTCCGCGAACGAGCTTATCCGCAGGATTTACGGGCTGTCGCCCGGACGCGCCGTCGTAATCAACGACGGTGTCCTGTTCCTCGAAGACCCGAATACAAACGAAAAATACGCCGGCGATGCCGGGAAAGGATGCGACGACCATGAGCACGAAACCTGAAGGAACCAACCTACCCTCGTCCAAGACCGTCCATGAGAACGGCGTGGCCATGACCCTGTACCTTGCCGATTCCCCCATGCTGGCCTGCGCCGGCTGCGGGCAGGACCTGAAAGAGGGCCAGGACTACTACGGGGTCTGCTCCGACTGCGGCGGGATGTTCTGCGAGTCCTGCATGAAGGACGGGACGTTCGACGACCACGCCTGCGAGGAAGACGAGGAGTACGAGTGATGGACGCCTATACCCCGAACTGGACCAAGGCCGAGTTCGAGCGCACCTGCAAGAAGGCGTTCTTCATCGACATGAAGCCGCGGGTCCACCTGGACACCAGCCGCTCCGACAGCCGTAACGAGAAAGACATCGTACGCTGGGCCAAGGAGAACGGCTGGAAGGCCGAGGTCCTCAACTCCGGCGACACGATTCGCATCACACCATAAGACCGCCGGGACCCAAGTCAGATAAATCCGACCTGAGTCCCGGCCCCAAATAAAAACACGACAACGAAAGAGGTACGAACTATGAGCGAGAAGACCCAGAAGACCGAGAAGACGAAGAAGACCGTCAAGGCCTCCGTCAAGGCCTCCGCCAAGACTGCCAGCCAGACTCCTGTCAGACCCATTGACATCATCCTCCGCAAGGCCCCTCCCGACGACGTGAAGGAAATCATCGCCCAGAACGTCGTCGCCAACGGAACCATCGCAATGGGCGGAAAGAAATTCGCGCAGGTCGCCCCCGAAATTCTATGCATCCCGCCTGAATATCAGCGCCTGTCCAACCTGAATCAGGCTGTGAAAATTGCAAAAGAATGGAGCGCACGTCAGTACACGCCGCCCAAAGTGTCCTACCGTGACAAGAAGCTCATGGCAATCGACGGGCAGCATACCGCTATGGCAGCCATCCTCGCCGGCGTAGACAACATCGCTATCGACCTTATCGAAGGCATCACCGCCTACGAAGAAGCCAAACTCTTCGACACTCAGGACGACAACAAGGTCCGCGTGAACTGGTACAGCAAGTACCGCTCCATGCTGTTCCGTCGGGAACCCATCGCCGTCGCCCTGGACGACCTGTGCACGAAGTACAGCCTTCACATCGGGCCTGCCGGAAAGAACACGCCCAAGCGTCGTATGTCCGCCATTTCCTGCGCAATCAGAATGCTCCGCGACGAGCAGTACGGAAAGGACTTCCTGGACTGGTGCTTCGGCATCATGGACAAGACCAACCTGTGGCTTCTCAGCGGGACCTCCGGTGCCAACGACTGCCACATCAACATGATGACCGATACATACATCGAAGGAAAGCGTGAGAACTGCCTGGACCTGTATGCGTCCCGGCTCGTCGCCGCGATGGACCAGCTGCATCCCAACGAATTCGACACGGTCGCCAACAACACCTACGGCTATCACGACCGCCGTACGCCCACGAAGCGGCTCTGCCTCGACATCGCCCACGGCATGTATGTGCCGCCCCAGAGCGGCTACGTCAAGCGCCCCGTCGCCCTGACTCCCGAAGACTGACATGACGCGTCCGGCTCTGTTTTATCAAAACAGGGCCGGACGTTTTTCCTCACACAGCAAGAAAGGATATTTCATGAAAGCCCGCAACCTCGACATGCAGAACTATGAAATCGAATACGGAACCGTCAACGGCTATGCGGCCGTGGTTTACGCGAAGTCGTTCATCAGTCCGTTCTGGGACAGCAAAGCAATCTCCGAAGACCTGCGTTCGAAGCTGAAGCCCGGCGACATGGTCCTGTTCGACCTGCTCCTCGCCAACGGCGACAACTTCAACCGATTTGGCGAGGTCCGCTACGCCGGGCACGAGATTCTGCCGAAGGACATCCGGCTCATTCCCCGCGAGAGCATGCCGCCCGAGACCGTACAGGCGCTGAACCGGCATTACCGCGGCCGCACCGACATGCTGAGCCGAAGCGTCCTGACAGCATCCGAACGACGCAAGTTCGCGGCAACTAAATAACAAAAACATCATACAAGAAAGGACTGTCAACATGGGAAAGACCATTATCGTCACCTCCGGTCCCACCAATGAGAAAATCGACGACGTGATGAAAATCACGAACATGTCCACCGGCCGGCTCGGCGCGATTATCACCGACCGCCTCCTGGAAATCGCCGAAGACGGTGAAATCGACAAGATTTACTACGTCCACAGCAAGCTGGCGGCCGCCCCGTCCGTGAAGTCCGATAAGATTCACGACGTCATCGTCGAGAGCACCGACGACCTGCTCAACACGCTCCGCGTACTGCTCCGAAACCGCGACGAACCCATCCACGCCGTGGTTCACAGCGTCGCCGTCGGCGACTACAAAGGCCGCTACGTGGCCCGCGCCGAGGACCTCGCTGACGAAATCGCAGGGCAGGTCGCCGAGGCCATGCAGGACTCCGACCCCATGGACGAGAACAAAATCCGCAACATCGTTACCTGGGCCCTGACACATCCCAGCTGCGGTCAGGACCGCGACGCCAAGATTTCCAGCTACGAGCCCAACCTGATGGTCATGCTGGACCTCACACCCAAGGTCATCGGCCAAATCAAGAAATGGTCGCCCGGCACGATGCTGGTGGGCTTCAAACTGCTGGACCACGTATCCAAGGACGAGCTGTTCCAGGTCGCCGACCGGCTCCGCATCAAGAACGCCGCGGATTACATCGTCGCCAACGACCTGAGCAAAATCGGCGACGGAAAGCACTGGGCCATGATTGTCGGCAAGGACGGCATTGTGAAAGAATGCGAGACCAAGCTCGGCATCGCCGACGCCATTGCCGGACTGGTACTGTGAACCCACGCTCGACAGAAAGGAAAACCGATGAAGCATACGATTATCGCGCGTGACGCCGACCCACGCGACGGGTTCTGCCTCGGCATCGTCGTCGAAACGACGAAACAGATGGCCGAATCCGAAGTCCTGGACGCCATGCGGTCCGCGGCCCGCACGTACTGCAAGACCTCGTTCGGACAGGAAGACATCGCGTCCAACAACGGCGCCTTCAACTGGGGCGACTTCGTGAACTGCGTACCTCAGTGCGCATGCGAGTCCCGCGGGTTCCGCGTCGTAGACACGTTCGTGACGCGGCTCGTCGTGGACCACGACGAGAGCCTCCTGCCCCAGGACTGAGACCGGAAATTAAGCGGCAGCGGAATTACGCTGCCGCTTAATTTTTAGAACGCATGAAAAGAGGAAAACCGCAATGCTTATCGCCATCCTGAAATTCGCGGTCACGGCCATCGACGTCATCGCAATCGTCGGCACGGTCACGTCCGCGAAGAAACTGTTATCCCTATGGGCAAAGCGCCGCCGTTGCAACGCGTCGGCCACGGCCACCGTGACGAACGTGCACCCGGGCCCCCGAGGTCCCTGCTACGTCGCCTACGAGTACGTCGCAGACGAGGAGCGCGTGCATGTCAGCCAGGACGCGAACCACACCAACCATACGTTCCACGCCGGCGAGACCTTCGAGGTCCTGTATGACCCGAAAGAACCGCGGACCCGGTTCATCCCGCTGATAGGAATCCCGTCCGTGAGCAGCCCGAAATACCTGAAGTCCATACTCGTGCTGTACGTCATCATCCTGCTCCTGAGCATACTTCTGTTCCATTACATATGAGATACAGGAAAACGCCGCATGACTTGGCGTCATGCGGCGTTATGACGAAATGCGCGAACCGTGACGGGAATCAATAAATCGACAGGTCCACCGCCTGCAATCCCGCGTCACCATACTCAGACCCGGCGTACACGTAGAACTCCAAGTCGACGTACTGGTCCCCGGACCCGAAGTCATAGGTCAATACGATATACAGGTCACATTCATAGATGTCCGACGCAGGCCCGTACACGGCCTCGATATCTTCCGCACTGGCACCGAACGTCAAGCCGCTCCAGTTCATGTTAGGCTTCCGGTCGGCATACACCGCGGACACGTGATAACCCGCGAAGCCGTTCACCAGGATGTCCGACACGTCATGGTTCGCGGAATAATCGCCGCCGGCCGGATATAAGTACAGGTCCGCATCCGGGTACTTCGCGTTCTCGAAGCACACGAACGAGTACTCGCCATCGGAATCCACGACCCAACCGTCGCTTCCGAACACGGTCGTGAAGTCATTGCCGGACAGCTCGACGTCATGCCCGTTCAGCGTCCCGTACACGGCACCGGACACGGTCAGGGCATTGTCCGAATCAGTATTGCCCGAATCGGACCCATCGAACAGGAACTCGGAATCACCGTCCTCGGGAAGCGGCTCCGCCGGACTTGCCGACACGTCAGGCCGCTCGACGGTCACCTGACCGTGCTTGTCGAACTTGAAATCGAACGTCAGCTTGACACCGACGGTCATGTCATAACCATTCTCAGTGGACGCATACGACAGCTCGACCGGCTCGCAGCTCACGGACTTCACCAGGAACGAGTCCGCATCGACGACATACATAGCGTTCGCGGCGGACATCTTCTCAAGCACCTCGTCCATGTCCAGGATGCCACCGAGCCCGGACCCGTCCCCACCGACGTCCGACAGCCAGTCGCCCATCATCTCGTCAGACATCAAAGAACCGAGCGGAAGCCTAACGGCGTACGTATTGCTGGCCTCGTCGTAAGCGAGCTCCGCGGAATCGAACACGGCCGGATTGAACGTCCTGAACGAGTCGCTGAAACCGACCAGGTCGGCCGGGTTATCGCTCAGCTCCCACCCAGAGCCCATGTCACAGTAAATGCCGTCCGGTGCGGAATAGAGCGTGAAGCTCTCGTCGAGCGAGTCCCCCATGAAGTCCATCTTCATCCCGATGCTGCCCAGGGACTCATCGCCGGCGCAGTCCATGTCGAACATCAGTTTAATCGGCATGGACATACTCATACCACCGGAGGACGTGCCGTCGGACGCGTCGATGCTCATATCCATCCCGACCTCACCGGACATATGATAACTGTCCGACATGCTGTCAGCGGCACGGGACATGACGTCCTTCGCCGTCTTCGGCTTGCCCCCGCCGCATCCCGTCAGGATGCACAGGAGCATCGCAGTCGCCAACGCGACGGAAAAATACCTGATGCATTTCATTGAAACATACCTCCAAAACGAATTACTGTTCCCATTATAATCCAATCTTCGCCGGATTGCAATCCGAAATTGAAAAATCCGACGAATTCGTTCAGACCGACGCATACGAAAAAATATTTTTCACGGACCGGTTGATTTTCAACGCCCGATATGGTAACATAGCTCCTGTGCCGCGTTCCAGCACGGACGCCAAGGCCGGAGGCCTTGGCAGCAGCCTCGGTGCGACAGACGCCGGTGTGGTGGAATGGCAGACACAGCAGACTTAAAATCTGTGGGCACCCCAGTGCTGTACGGGTTCAAGTCCCGTCACCGGCACCACTCAACGCATCGAGCGCAGCGAGATGCATTGAACGAAACGCCGAGGACAAGGCTTCCCGGAGCTTTGCCCCGGATGTTTCGTCACCGGCACCATTCAAAGCAATACATACGGAGATGTACCCAAGAGGCTGAAGGGTCCTGACTCGAAATCAGGTAGGGGATGAACAGTCCCGCGGGGGTTCAAATCCCTCCATCTCCGCCATAAGCCGGTGTGGTGGAATGGCAGACACGGCAGACTCAAAATCTGTTGGTAGCGATACCGTGCGGGTTCAAGTCCCGCCACCGGCACCACTCAACACATCGAGCGCAGCGAAAACAAACCCAAATTACATGGGGGCGTAATGGTTTCGACGGGGTCGAAATCGCTGGACAAGCGGGCGACGGCGCCTGACCGTCTGAAAACGGGCAATTTACAAATTAAATAACAACTATCCTGTTGCTATTGCGGCCTGATTAGGCCGCCGTCCAATCCGGAAGGGCCACGGTCCGGTGCGGGCGTCGTAAAGTGGCGAACGTGAACGCGGAAAGAGTTGACCGCGTCATGCACCATGACTCTATCGAACCGGGATGCGCCCGCCGTATGACGCCCCGGGACGAGAACTGCGGGTAACCCCGCAAAATATGCGGCTCCGCCCGAAGAAAATTCAGTGAGACCGGTTTCGGACGCGGGTTCGACTCCCGCCGCCTCCACCAAATCAGACAAATCGCCGGGATTGGCGCAGCTGGTAGCGCACGTGGTTTGGGACCACGGGGCCGCGAGTTCGAGTCTCGCATCTCGGACCAAACGAATCACATGAAAACATGAAAGGAGCCCGTGGAACATGCCGAAAAGAAACGTCGACCTGTACTACGCGTACCAGGAATCCCCGCCCTATATCTATCATGCATTCGAGGCCGTCGAGCGCGGCACCGGCGTCGACGGTGACGCCGTCAAACAGCGGCTCGCAGAACTGCTGGACACAACCCCCAACAGCGATGACTTCCACTACGACGTCATGTCCATCGACATCCCCGAACAGGCGCCCATGCCCGTGATACGCCGGCCCATGCCGGTCACGTGCCTCGACGCCCAGTACGAGTACAAGTGTCCGAGCTGCGGCCGAAAGCTCATCCCCAACGCGGGCTACAACTACTGCCCCGAATGCGGGACGCACCTGGAATGGCCCTAAGCAGGAGAATAAAATAACGACATGATGCAGACTGAGACCAGATTCGGTGGCTGTTACATCGACACGGACCGCAACCCCGCGGTCGGCCGGACGAACGTCAGCTTCGACGCCAGAGTCGCCGACAAGCCCCATACAAGACCCTTCTTCGATGGCACGCCGAATTACATGCAGGTCACCGGCGTGACCGTCGGGAAGACATATCACATCCACGCCATCGAACGCTATGGCGACCCCATCGACTTCGAATTCATCGACGACACAGGCAAAACCAGACGGCTGATGTCCTCGTTCTTCGAGCCGGTGGACGAAAAGCCCTGATACCGCATGGCCCATTAGCTCAGTTGGTAGAGCAGCCGGCTCATAACCGGTCGGTCCCGGGTTCGAACCCCCGATGGGCCACCAAATGCGATTGCACGGGACTTCATGCCGACGCATACAGTCATCATCGGCATGAAGTCCTATGCGGTCGAAACCGGGAAAGGCCGGCTCCGCCGGCCCAGGTGTGAAACAGGTGTGAAATGCAATAATAGGAGAGTGACGAACATGGCTCCATGGAATGACAGGGCCCGGAGAATCGCGTTCCTGCTTGCCTGCGCCGTCGCGGTCGTCGCCATGACGGCCCCCGTCGCCATCGCGCTGTTCCTGCCCGAGCATATCCGGTTCAGCGTTGCGTATTACGCGATGCTCATTATCGTGACTGCAGTTATCACGGCTGCAGTCAAGCCGTCCCAGATTCACAAGGCCCTCAAGTCCGACGCGTTCCGCATGATGCGAACTGAATGGACCATCGCCCTGGACCTGTATCTGGCATTGCTCCTCATGATTGCCTACGTATGGCACGGAATCATCTGCGAGGGACTGAGATGAACATGGATATCATGTACGAACAGTACCTGAGAATCTGCGAACGGACCGGAGCAATCCCGAACCGCACGGATTTCTTCGGATATCTCTACGGAATCGCCAACGGCAGCATCCCGGCCAGCGATTCCACGAACTACGCGAAGATATATTGAACCAGACACATGCGTCATGCAAAGTAACCAGCTTGGTGTCGAAACGACCTGTTGAAGCGGCCTCCCGGCGCGCGACGGCAAGGTAATCGGCTGGCAGGTACGCCGACATGAACGGCCTGGTGTGAATCCAGGATGACGCACTGAATTTCATAAAATTAAATATGGTGGCATAGCTCAGTTGGTAGAGCATCCGACTGTTAATCGGACGGTCGCAGGTTCAAGCCCTGCTGCCACCGCCATAGCGGCAGCTGTGCCTGAACGCCCACAGGCCAACCGGAAACACCGGAAAAAGGCGTTCTGTGGACCGTATGGCAAACCGGTCATACGGTCCGTAATCCCCCCCTTAAATTAAATCTTCACGAAAGGAGCCTGCATATGTGGACGAAGAGCCTCGAAGTCCTGAACCCCTACGAAGCCACAGTCGAAGCCCTGAAGAAGGCCCGTAATGACGGCTCCGACATCTGTTCTATCTGCAAGCAGACGAAACGCCGGAATGCCCGGAAGAAAATCTAAGCACGCACATGCTGGAGTAGCTCAGTTGGTAGAGCAACTGATTCGTAATCA